>Ga0136846_1230623_pt1 | contig 11812 bp, 26 predicted proteins | sample HopSoiMetagenom2_FD_96841 | JGI IMG/M metagenome (GOLD analysis project Ga0136846, IMG submission 96841) | Grasslands soil microbial communities from Hopland, California, USA - 2 Assembly 2016 (version 4) | ecosystem: Environmental > Terrestrial > Soil > Grasslands | place: USA: Hopland... | reverse complement strand
CTTCTTTTTTTTCTAAGTTATTCTCTTTCTTCTTTTCTGATACTTTCTCTTTTTTCGTCATTACAAACGCACTCCAGCAATTCACCAGCCTCGATTGATTTATAAATCAATTCGTATAGTGGCTCTTTAGCGCCTAATGATTTTTTTGCAGCTATCAAGGCAAATTCGTCGTACACGTCTTTGTCTAGATGTAGCTCAATAGTTTTTTTTATTTTCGGTTCATTTGTTCGCTTGTTGCCACGATCCTGCATTGATTTTCTATACATTTTTTTTGCCCTCTTAGCTTTGTAATTGCCACCATCTTAGTGACCTTGGTAACCAATAAAAGATAATGGGAGAAAAAATTAAATGCAAGGAGTTTTTTTTAAAAAATCAATTTTATCAATAAAATTATAGGATTTGTATTTATGTTGTTTATACGATATTTATACAATGTAAATACGATGTATAGACAAGATTAATACTTAATCTAGACATATTTAAGAATGTATAGCATTTGCTAATACATGTGCTAGACAATATAATAACAAAAGTTATACATTGATAAGGATTGATGATGGTAGGAAAAATTATTGCTTTTATTAATCAAAAAGGTGGAGTCGGAAAAACAGCCACTAGTGCTAACTTGGCTTACTGTTTAGCTACAAATGGCAAAAAAATTCTTCTAATTGATGTTGACCCTTCAAGAAATTTAACAAAGATATACTGTAAATCTTATGAGCACAGTGTAAAAGATGTTTTTTATGACAAAAAATTTAATCCACAAGATGCTATTTTTCAAGCCAAAGTTAGAGAAAATTTGGTGCCAAATTTATATATTTTACCTTCTCATGTGTCATTGGCTGCTATTGCTGGGCATATTGCCAGCTTAAATGCCCATAAAGAAAAACTTTTAGCAAGGCAAATAGACAAGATTCAAAATCAATATGACTACATAATCATAGATTGTCCTCCTATGTTAACTGATTTTTCTGTAAATGCCGTTTACGCTGCTGATTTTATCCTCATACCTTTAACCTATGAGAAAGATGCCTTAGAAGGTGTTGGGGATTTATTCAAATTTATTAACGAAATAAAAGAAGATCAAGAATTTGATTATATGATGCTTAGAAATGGACTTGATAGCAGAAAAAAAACAGCAAACGCCTATATAGAAAAAGAGCTTGAGCCTTTTATAGCTAAAAATAAAGTATTTAAAACTATTATTCCTCAAGATGAAGAGATAAACAAAGCTAAATTTGATGATGAGCCCGTTCTCACTTTTTGTTCGAAATCTTGCGGTGCTCAGGAATATTACGCACTTGCTAAAGAAATACAGGAGTTTTTAGATGGCAAATAAACATCATTTCCCAAAAAGTACCCTTTCAATTGATGATGCGCCTGTTACAAAAAAACCGTCTATTGAAAAACCATCTAAACTTGGATTAATCAATAAGAGTAAAACTAAAATGTGCGCCTTTAGATTGAGGGTTGAAACAATAGATGCACTACTTGAATTCGCCAAAAAAATTAATAAAAAATCTAAAATTAAATTATCAAAAACTCAAGTCCTGGAACTTATAATCTTAGAGGGCATTAAAAACCCTAACAAAATTAATGAGCTATATCAGTAATACAATGTATAAATAATGTATTGACAAGTTTTATACATTGTATTAAACTTGTTTTACTTATTTGAATGATATTTAATACATAGTATAGCTTCTTGTACTTATGGAGAAATAAAATGGCTGCTTCAGCACACGCATTCGATTTACTCGAATCTATACATAAAGCCGTAAAGCTAGGCTATACAAAAGAGCAAGCAGAATTTCAAGCTAAGCAGATAGAAGAGCTTAGAAGTGAGATTTATGAAAATTTTAATACGCTTGCAACCAAGGAAGATTTAAAAGAATTAAAAAATACTTTAAAAGAAGATATAAAAGGGTTAAAAAGTGAATTAAAAGAAGATTCAAAAGATCTGAAAAATGAATTGAAAGAAATTTTAGAAAACCAAAAAAAAGAAATGTACTCAGCTGTGACAATTCGAGTTGGTTCTATGTTAATAGCGGCGGTATTAGTTTTACCCTCTATACTTAAACTGACAAGTTATATTTAATGAACAAAGGCAACTTTTCACGTAAAGCAAGCTAAGAATAACGAGCAGGCAAAGCCCGCTCGCCGCGTCATTAAAGTGTGTCACCACTTTAATGGACACTTTCACAACCACAATCTACGAAGGAGATTGAAGTCATGACAGCAGTAATCTTACCGCAAAATTTAAGCCATCACACCCAAAACCCGAAAGGGCAGGGCAGAAGTATATCTAGTGGGCGGAATCTCTAAGCGAAAAATAGAACTTTAGTGTTATAAAACTAAATGATTTAGTGTTATAAGTATAATTTTCTATTTTTTACTTTAGGAGAGCAGCTATGCGCTATGAAAAGTGGATGTGTGATCAAATCAAACCATCTAGAAAAATCCCTTATGTACGCCTTTCATTTAAAGACTATTTGCGCCTATCTCAAAGAAAAAATGGGCTTTTATATCGATTATACGCATTTCTGACTCAGCCCCTGGAAATAGACGATAAAAATCTAAAGGCAAAACTACGTCATGAAAGATTCGAATTTACCAAATTACACGCAAGATGATGAAGATAACGACAATAACGCCCAGGGATGGGCTTATCAATTTGAACTTGAGCAGCAAGAAGAGGTAAACGTGAATGAGTACAGAAATACAAACGATTAATCAAGCTGAAAATTTAGAGCGGGTATTGATGGCGGGGGACTTGGCTCAGCTTTCCTCAAAAGAAAGGATTAAATATTACCGTGATGTTTGTGAGAGTTTAAATTTAAATCCTCTCACACGACCATTTGAATATATAACATTAAATAAAAAGCTAACTTTATATGTCAAAAAGGATGCCACAGAACAATTAAGGAAAGTCCACGGCATTAGTATTAAAAAAATTGAATGCCGAACAGAAAATGATGTGTATATCGTTACCGCTTATGCAGAAACAAAAGAGGGCAGAACTGATACAGCCACTGGTGCAGTTTCAATTAAAGGCTTATACGGTGAAAATTTAGCTAATGCCTATATGAAAGCTGAAACTAAAGCCAAGCGACGCGTAACGCTTAGTATTGTTGGGCTTGGTTGGTTAGATGAAAGTGAGATTGACTCAATAGAAGGCGCGAAAAAAATTAAAGAAGATGAGATTTATGAAGGAGAAATTGATAGAAAAGAAATTGAACAAAAAAGTACACAGAATTTTATAAGCTCTATAAATAAAATAAATAGTTTAGAAGAATTAAAGCAAATTTTTTCTGATCATTGGAAAACTAATAAAGATGGAGCCATTCGCCAAGATTTAAAAAGTTTATACGAAAATAAAAAATCACAATTAGAAAACCAAGTTTTGCAAATCCAAGAGAATAAAGAATGGGTTAAAGAATATGAAACCCCTTCACAAAATAATAAGGAGGTGCAAAATGCAAATTAATGAAATATATGATATTAGCAAAGTTAATAAAGAGTTATATATAAAGGGTACTAATTACAAACTAGTTTATGATAATATCGAAAAACTTCTCTTTTCTATAGAACAAAAACAAAGCGCGGAAGATAACCTCAAAAATACGACGAATGAACAAAAGGAAACGCAGGAAGTGTTTGCAAATACCATTCAGGCATGGGATACCGAAGTTAAAGATATAATTTCTGTAGCCGGTGCGCTCTACCATGATTTATCCGACGAAGAAGCCGCGCTTGACCGCGCTTATCAACGTGTTATCGAACGCAGAAAAAATATAATTAAACAAAAAAAGACGCTTCGTAACGGAATCACCTATGTAATGCAATTAAACAACATTCAGAAAATCAAAAGTGATTGTGCAATTGTTTGTTTAAAAAAAAACCCGCCTAGAGTTCAAATATCCGATCGTAATTTAATTCCACGCGAATTTATTAAAACTTCTATAGAAGAAAGCATTGATTCTTTAGCTTTAAGTAAAACCTTAAAAAATGGCGCTGAAGTGCCGGGGGCTTTTCTTATCCAAGAGGTACGCGTCGATATTAAATGAGGGTAACAGATGTATGTAATTAATCTTAAAAAAGGCGAGGGCATTATTTTTGATTTCAAAAAATTGCTTGGAAGTAATATGAAAATTTTTTGCAGTGATCCAACAACATTAAAAATTGATGCTCCAAAAGAAATAAAAATAGAAAAACTAGAAAAACTAGAAAAGTTTATTAAAAGTAATGAGGTGGCGTAGATAAATATTATTGTCTTGCGCACATATTGTCCTTGACAAATAGTCAAGGCTTACTATAACTAAATTAAAGGAATTAATAATGTCAATTTTAATAAGGAAAATTAAAAGGGGAGGAAATGAAGAAATCAAAGAGATAACGGGTAACTGTTTGCAGCAGTTACCCGCACAAAAAGTCCATTTTTTAGTAGTAGGAGTACATACTTATGAGTCCATTCACACAATATTCTAGCATGAAAGGTTTGCTTGTAGAAGACAACAGAATAAATAGAAGAGTAATTACATGCTTCTGTAGTGAGTTTGATGTTGAAGTTGAAGAAGCAGAAGACGGGGAGAAGGGAATATTAAAATATAAAAATGGAGATTATGACTTTGTAATTATAGATTTTGGTTTGCCTGGAATGGATGGCAATCAAGCAGCAAAAGCTATGCGAGAAATTAATAATAAAATTCCCTTGGTTTTGTGGAGTGCAAATGTAAACCCAAATGAAACGTTAAATAAAATTGAATATTTAGAAGTAGACAAGGAAAATTTCGATCATATTTTATATAAACCTTCAAGAGCTGAAGCCATAATAAAACTTCTTGAACAAATTTTAATCTATAAAATAAATAAAAATCCAAATTCAATAATCCAATATTTTGAACAAACAAAATCTTTAAAAAATTCTTTTATTCAGCATATAAAAAAATGTAGCAAAGTAGATGAAAGTGAAGGCAATCAAATTGAGGGTGAATTAATTGAGAATAAAAAAGATATAGATTTAATTGAGAACAAAAGTGAGGAAAATTTAGATGCGGGGGATAAATAAAGTAATTTTAATCGGAAACCTCGGGAGTGATCCCGAGGTTCGATCTACTCCAACAGGTTTAATTGTGGCTAATTTAAGTATAGCAACCTCTGAAAGTTGGATAGATAAACAAACTGGTGAAAAAAAAGAGAATACGCAATGGCATAAAATAGTTTGTTATGAACGCTTAGCAGAAATTGTGCGTGATTATTTAAAAAAAGGATCAAAAGTTTATATTGAGGGTAAATTACAATATCGCAAGTACACAGATAAAGAGGGAATTGAGCGATACATAACAGAAATAATAGCAAGAGAAATACAAATGCTTGATAGTAAAAAAAGTCTGGAAAATCAAGGAATGCAACAAATAGATATTTTAAAACAAGTAAACGGAAAACAGGATGAGCCAAAAGTTATCAATGATTTAGATGATGATATTCCGTTTTAGAGGTATAAATTATGTGGGGAAATGATCCCGATTATTTAGAGGGGGCTTACGAAGCCTACCTCGACAAAATGGAAAAATTCCAAAAAAATGTTAACCGTAATGCTAAAAAAGGTTTATGGGTAACTAAAGATGGGGAAAAATTAAGATTTGAAAACCTTACTGAGAAACATAAAAAAAGAATAATTGCTTTGTGTAAATATAATAATATAAAGCTTCCTGATTCTTTTTTTGGAAGAGTAAAACAATGCAAACTGTGTAAAGAGGTGAAAAATTTATTTTTAGAATTCCTGGGTTTTGAAACTTGTCGTTTGTACGATGAGCAAAATAATTATCTTGGATATTCTGATTCCTTTGCAGTTTTGTGTAAAAAATGTAATCACAAAGTAACCGGAAAAAATCAAGAAGATGCTATAGAGCGGTGGAATTGGAATAATAAACAATCATTACAACACGAAATATAGCGCAGTCGTAATATTTAATTTAACGCGGTGTTGTTAATAGAATATAGTGCAACGACTGCCTATTTTAACATTCTTGCTTAAGACAATTATTTTGAGTAGAGTTTGTAAATGTTAAATAGAGGTTAACAAATCCATGACAAGCTTTGCAAAAAGTGAAAAATCAAAAGGTTTAGAAGTTGATGCAGAAATTCTTAAAAATATAATTGAAGCTCAAAGGGAAATTAGAGAAGGTAGATTAGACGAAGGAAGAAGAATTTTACGCGAAAGCCAAAATGTAGAATTTTGTAGAAATAAAATTGAAGCTAATTCAAATCAAATAGAAAAACTAAATAGTGCTTTATCTTTAATTGACATTGAGATAAACCGTTTAAAAAAAGAAATTGAATCTTGTGAAAAAATGGGATTTTTCGAATGGATTTTACACCGCCCCTGGATAAAAAAACAAAAGGTTACAGCATTAGAAAAATTAAAAACAGAATTGTTAACGCCTATTACAAAATTAAAAAAATTTAATTTTTATTTGCACACATTTATATATAATTATCACAATAATTTAATAAATGAGTCTATCAATGAACAATTAAAGCGTAAAATTAATAGAAATGTACGCCTTAATAAGGAACGCAGCATTTTACATACTGTTAAGATGAGTTTTTGGGACAATCCTCTATATAAAGGAATGCTGTTTAAATACTCAAGAACACATTTATTTATTACAAATTTAGTAAACTTCGAAAAAGAGGATAAACCTTTTAATCAAAATGATTTTTACGATAAACTTAATAATGAAATAAAATCTAGAAAATCAATTTTTTCATTTTAATTTATGTACTGGTTTCCTCTCCAGCCTATTTAAAATATTATTCAATCTTCTACTAAAAAAACCAGAATTAATTGCAGGGTTTTGTTGACGATAATTTCTCACTATTCGAGTAACGCTATGTTCAAGATCAGTAGTTATTTGATCTTCCAGATTTCTTACCAAATTTAATTTGTTTTTTTTGGTTTTATATCCTACAAGCTTTTTTCTAAAATTACTTTTTTTTCTGTTTTCCCTAATTTCACCAATGAGTGTTTTTTTATAAAGTGTTAGTTCTTGGCATCTTCGAAATCGTGAGGTTGATTTATCTACGTCTTCAGAATCTCCAGTCATATTTACTTCATCATTATTTACCCTTAAAGATTCAACACTTTTAGAGCGTAAAATATGTTTTGTATAAGCTTTTTTTACTGGTTGGTCTTCTTCTTTAAAAGTTAAGGTAATTATTGTTGTAGAAGGGCTTTTGCTTGATTCAATTGATCGAGCACCTGAGTTATTAAGAATATTTCTAGCTCTTTTTTCCCGCTTTTCTTTCTTTAAATTAATAATATCAAGCGGAATACTTCCAGATTCTGTAAATGCGCTTGGTTGTTCGTATTCTTGGCTCATATTTATGGCTCCGGTTTTTATAGGTGCGGTGATTATATTTATTTTTAAAAATTATACAAGAAGCAATACGAGTAATAGTAAAAGCAGAGGAGAGTAATACCAATTCAAACCTAAATATAAACCACCGCCACCAAAAGCCGTAATTAATAATAAAACAAGTATTAATCGTCGAATGCTAATATTCATAAAAATTCCTTTTAAGAAATAAATAATACAAATATACTTTATATTAAAGTATAAAATGCTGAGTAAAGGAGAAGAAATGGAAATCGTAAGAAAAATTTTTAACGCATTAGCTATAAATAAATCTGTTAATAATTCTATAAATATTTTAGAGCTAGGTTATAGACCTACAACTTCAGTAAATATTAATAATCCTCCTAAGGGAGTATGCTCAGCAGTTCCACACAGGGTCCGTCTTTTTTTGTACTTTTAAATATAAATATGTTTAAATGATCTAGGGCAGGTAAAGCCTTTTATGTGCCAAGGGGGAGGGTCTTCCGTAGGTTGGCGTGATGATCTCTTGGACTAGAACATAAAAGGAGCTGCCTTTTTTTCTATGATATTAGTTTTCTTTATTAAGTTATGAAAGTAAAAATAAGAAGAGCCGATACATAAACCGATAGCGGATGAGAGCAAGTGAGAAAAAATGTTAGGAAATAAAACACTAACACAGATTGTTATAATTAATAATAAAATATTTACAAAATGCACAAATAACAAAAGCTTAGTTTTAATGCTCATAAAAATTTCTCCTTTTCTATTTCTTCTTGTGACCATCTCTTTGACGGCTTTTCCAACCTTTCTAAAGAAAGGTAGATATCTTCTAAGTCTTCAAGTTGATTTATAACAGCTTCTCGCACATAGTAGGTTTTAGTTCGCCCTGTTTTTTTAGCGAGCATCTCAAGGCGTTTTTCTATTTCTTCTGGCAATCGTACAGCTAACATAATTCACCTATATATATAAAAGGGTAGATTTAATTAAATAGAGCACATGTCTAAAGGGTGATTATTCCAATAATCACACCTTATCAATAAATAGCCTATCGATGAACTTTTCTATTTCATCTCTAATGAATTGTTGTTGGCCAGGTGTAAAATTAGGGTTTTTATCATCTGATTTGGTTTTATATTTGGCTACTAGTTCCTCATGCCCTCGCTCTGCATCTTCCCAAATTGTATACATTTTATTTTCTAACTCTTTACCATATTTATCAAAAACCGTAGATTGAAAAAGTATAACATTATGTACGCTATAAGTATCAGGGATAACCCAAGGACACAAAAAAACTGTACTAATGTAATATTTACCTATTTCTTCCTGCTTTACTATACGTGCTTCATTATGAAAACATTCATATACTTTATCTATATCATCCGTTAAAACAGGTTTTTTACCGTCTAATATGTAACCTTTAACTTTATCGTTCATTAATTAAACCTTATTTAAATTCATCGCTTAAAGTTTCTCCCTTAATCAAATTCAGAATATTTTTTTAACAATTCTTCGTGTCCTTTTTCTGCTTCTTCGTAAGTATGATATCTATCCATTTCTAATTCTTGATGATTTTCATCAAAAACCATTGTTTCAAAATGATGAGGTTCTATACGGTTTTTTATCATATAACTAGTAAAAGATCCGTGAGTATGAAAAACTGTGCTAATTAAATATTTTTTAATTTTAGTGTAATCTTGTTTAATGGTTGTATATGTGCATTTCGTTATCATTTCTTCTTGATTTTCTGCTGGAATAACTTTTTTCCCCTGTAAAATAAATTCAGTTGGATATACTTTAAAAAAATTTCTATCACTCATTTATCACTCCTATTTCTCCAACACTGTTGGAGATTTTATTGATTTTCAAAAAAATATTTTTTTGCTTGTTCTTTTAACTCAGAATTTTCATATATATTACCGATTATTTCACATTCAGCATGTACATCTAAAAGAGATGAGCGCCCTGCCTTCCAACCCAACCATGCACCATGTTGATAACCGTCACTATCTGTTCCATCACCAAAATGAACAATTCCAATTCCATCAATAACACTACCATTATCATATTGTTTATTAATGATATCTCCCTCGTAAATAAATTTACCGTTTTTATCTTTAATTTCCGTGTATTGCATTAAATATTGATACTCTTCACTAACATAAAATATATCTTGTAACGGATTGTATGACCAAAATCTATCACGTGGGTCTAAACTTTTATAAACATTTTTGGAAAGAATCGCCATTTTTTCATATATCATACGTGGGTTTGATCTACAAAATCCTCTATCAAGCCAAGCCCTAAACTTAATTTCTCTCATAAATTTAACTTTAAAATATATATCTAATTTATCTTCAGTTATAAAGTCAGAGGTAAATAATTGATATTCGCTCATAAATAATAATTTCTCTTCCCTATCAAATTTTCGATTTAAAAATCAGCATAATATAATATTAAATTTTGTGTTTCCTTCCTTAAGAAAACCTTAAACAATCCTTTATTTCATTAAAATAATACACTAGACTATTACTTTACGCAAATAGGTTCTTAAGTGCATATTGCCCTTGACAAATATTTGCTATGAACTATATTTAAATTAAAGGATAGAGATATGGAACATTTGATTGATAGAAACACTATTACGACATTAGAAGCAAGAGAACTTCTAAATAAAGCGGGATGCGGGAATTCTAAACAATGGGTGCGATCACTTTATATGCGAAAAAAAATAGAAGGTGAAGTCATAGCAAATCGCTTGTTTTTATCAAAGAAATCTATCCAAGAATATATAAAGGATAGGAAAAAAGAAGAGAAGTTAAGGTTAAAACGAAAGAGTAAAAAAAAGGAGTAGTGTCATGAAAAGTAATGATTTTAAAGATAGCATAAGATCAGATTTAATTTATTTAGCTGAACAAATGGGAGAATCAGAAATAGCTAACGGACTTAAAAGTGGTGAAATTCCCGTATATGAAGCACTAAAACAAATAGAAGAAGAATTTATAAATAGAGTTCGTTGTAGTAAAAAGTATCACCACGAAGAAGCTAGAGCAAAAAAAAATTTTCAATATTATAAGATGTGGCAACAAAATATAACACCTATTAAATAAGGAGTAGTGTCATGAAAAACTTTATAACAACCAAGTGGAATGAATTTATAGATAAAATGATTGCTAGCCAAATTGAAAGTAATATTGATGATGATTCTATTGAGTCCTATGGACTACATCAATAATTAATAGTATTAATGTGAAATTTTACAGGGATTTTTTATGAAATCTGTACAAAACTTTGAGGTCGATTTAATCAAATATGAAAAGAATTTAAAAATTAAAAATAAAATTATGCTTTGTATAGTATTATTATGTGCAGCAGTAGTAATTAATTCACTTATTTTATTATATTTAGTTTTAGATTATAAAAATATCTTAACTTAAGATTATTCTGTTGGTTTAGGAAATTTTCCCTTTACTTCATTGCAATAATTTTGAAAAGCTTCAATACCCTTCTCATTTATTATTTCAAGTTGTTTTTGCCAGGAGCCGTAAGCTTCTTGCCTTTCTCTTAACCATTTATTTTTTTTCTGCTCTTGTTCATTTTTTAACCAATTATCATGTAATGATTTTTCCTCTTCCGAAGTTAACTCAATCATTTCTCCATTTACAATCTTATTTGCCATTATTTAAGCCCTCAATCCATATAATATGAATGTTCCAGATGCAATATTTCCTGAACTCATTAAAAATTCCACAGCATTAATAGCGGTTGTACCTGTTTGTTGTCCGTTATTAATAGTTGTAACAACCTCGCCTACATCACTTGTATAAACACAATTTGATAAAATAGAACATCTTCCAGTAGCGCCAGCCCCTATAATTATTACTTGACCAGAAAGTGTCTCATTTGCGGTATTACTTAGTGCTCTGTTAGCGTCAGCTGATAAGGAGATCCTTGCAGAACTAATTGTGCCATTGCCTAAAACATTAGCTCCACCATTATAATAATGAATTGTTGACCATTGATACCCAGAAGTTAAAGAACTTGCGCCATTATTAGTACTAACTCTTAAATAGAAATGAACATTGTCAGTGGCTGGAGAAATTTTATTTGCTATTACAACATAGGCAACATAAGAAGAGCTTAAGTTTGTAAAGATAATAGAACTCGAACTTGAAGCAGTAGCAGTGCTTATTTTTTCTAAGTTAAGGCTAGTAAAACCTAAAGTGCCTGTGCCATTAGTAGTTAAAGCCTGATTTGCGCTCCCGTCTGCACTTGGTAAAGTAAATGTAATATCACTTGTAATAGAATCTGGTGCTTTTAGTGCTATATAATTTGTACCGTTATCTGTATCTTCTCCTAATCGAATTGAGGCACCATTACTAGAATTACCAGCTACAATTAAAGGTGTTGCAACTGTTGTAGTTAATACAACT
>Ga0136846_1225424_pt1 | contig 11812 bp, 9 predicted proteins | sample HopSoiMetagenom2_FD_96841 | JGI IMG/M metagenome (GOLD analysis project Ga0136846, IMG submission 96841) | Grasslands soil microbial communities from Hopland, California, USA - 2 Assembly 2016 (version 4) | ecosystem: Environmental > Terrestrial > Soil > Grasslands | place: USA: Hopland... | reverse complement strand
TCAGCAGGTCGCGCAGGATCGGCTCGGCGAGGCCGCAGTACGGGCACTCGAAGTCGCCGTACTCGACGAGCGTGACGGGCGCGTCGACAGGGCCGCGTACGTGGTCGCGCTCCGGATCGACGTCGAGGTAGAGGTCGGCCGGCGTCTCGGCCGTGCCGAGCAGCACCCGCGTGCGCAGCGGCCGGGGCAGGCGTGCCGTCATCCGGAAGAGCACCCAGGTGACGGTGGCAGCGGCAAGGGCGGAGGCGAGTACGCCGGCCTTCGCCTCGTCCAGCTCGTTGCCCTGGAACGCGATCGTGGCGACGAGCAGAGCGACGGTGAAGCCGATGCCGGCGATCGTGCCGCCTCCGAGCACCGCGGCCCAACCGACCGGCGGCCGCAGGCGCCCGCGACTGAGGCGGGAGACGATCCACGTCGCGCCGAAGATCCCCACCGGCTTGCCGAGCAGGTAGCCGAAGAGGATCCCGAGCGTGATCGGCGAGTGCACGGCGCGCCCGAGCAGGTCGCCGTCGATCACGATGCCCGCGTTCGCCAGGGCGAACAGCGGCACGACGAGGTAGCTCGTCCACGGGTGGTAGAGCTGCTGCAGCCGCTCGTTCGGCGGGGTCGCGGCGCGCAGCTGCGCGACCGCGGATCGCGCGAGCCCGGCGGTCGGCTGCTCGCGGAACTCGCGGAAGCGCTCGGTCGCGCGCTCCAGCGTGGAGCGCCCCGCCGGGTAGGCGTACGGGAGCACTCCGAGCGCCAGACCGACCACGACCGGCTCGACACCCGCCTCGTAGAGGCCCACCCACGCGCCGAGCCCGAGCAGCACATACGCGAGACCGACCCGCACATGCGCGCGGTGCAACGCGAACGCGGCCGCGTAGAAGGCGAGCGCGACGAGGAGCGGCACCACGTCGATCGACGACGAGTAGAAGATCACGATCACGAGCAGCGCCACGACGTCGTCGACGACCGCGATCGTGAGGAGAAACGCCCGCAGGCGATCCGGGAAGCGCGGCCCGACGAGCGCGAGCAGGCCGAGCGCGAACGCCGTGTCGGTCGACATCGCGACGCCCCAGCCGTGCGCCGACGGCCGGCCGGCGTTGATCGCCAGGTAGATCGCGACCGCGGCGAACGCGCCGCCCAGACCCGCCAGGACGGGCAGGGCGAGACGCCGGCGGTCGCGCAACTCGCCCAGGTCGAACTCGCGGCGCGCCTCGAGACCGACGACGAAGAAGAAGAACGTCATCAGGCCGCTGTTGACCCACGTGCGGAGATCGAGCGACAGGCCTGCATCGCCGACGTCGATCGACACGCGCGTCGACCACACCTTCGCGTAGGAGTGCGCGTCGACGTTCACCCAGAGGAGCGCGACCACCGTCGCCGCCAGGAGCAGGACCGCGCCGCCCGTCTCGGTCCGTAGGAACTCGCGCAGCGGCGTCGGCATGGTGCGCGCCCACGCGGTGCGGCCGGTCGTGCCTGCGTCTGCCACGACGCGATCGTACGGAGGGCGGCCACGGCGTCGGGCCGGGTGCGGATTCTGGAATGCGGCCCCTAGTGCTGGTCGATCTGATTGCAAAGCTGGTTTCATCGCCCACTTCTCGATCTCCGTCGGCTAGCGACCGAATAGTCTGAACCGTGCCCACCACGACCCGCCTGCCGGGGCTGACGCTCGTCGAGCACGAGCTCGACGTGCCGCTCGACCACGGCGGCCAGGACGGCGAGACGATCACTGTCTTCGCCCGCGAGCTCGTCGCCGACGGCGGCGAGCAGCGCCCGCTGCTCGTCTTCTTCCAGGGGGGCCCGGGCTCCGAGGCGCCGCGGCCGACGGGCGCGGGCGACGAGACGACGTGGGTGCACCGCGCGCTGCGCGAGTACCGCGTGCTGATGCTCGACCAGCGCGGGACGGGGCGGTCGAGCCCGATCGGCACGCTCGAGGGGCTCGAGCCGCAGCAGCAGGCGGAGTACCTGACGCACTTCCGTGCGGACTCGATGGTGCGCGACGCCGAGCTCGTGCGCGAGGCGCTCGGCGTCGAGCGCTGGTCGGTGCTCGGGCAGAGCTTCGGCGGCTTCTGCGCGTTGACGTACCTCTCGTTCTTCCCGGGCTCGCTGCGCGAGGCGTTCTTCACCGGCGGCCTCCCGCCGGTCGGACGCCCGACGGACGAGGTCTACTCGCGCACCTACCCGCGGGTGCTCGACCGCTGCCGGCAGTTCTACGAGCGCCACCCGGACGACCGCGCGCGCGTGCGCGACGCGCACGAGCGGATCGGCCGCGGCGAGATCGTGCTCCCGACCGGCGAGCAGCTGACGTCACGGCGCTTCCGCCAGCTCGGCTCGATGCTCGGCATGAGCGACGGTGCACCGCGCCTCCACTACATCCTCGAGCGCGCACCGGATTCGCCGGCGTTCCTCCACGACGTGGAGGAGGCGATCCGCTTCGGGCGCAACCCGCTGTACGCGGCGATCCACGAGGCCTGCTACGCGGACGGCGTGGTCACCGACTGGTCGGCCGAGCGCCTGCTCCCCGCCGAGTACGCCGAGGACGTCACGCTGTTCACCGGCGAGCACGTCTACCCGTGGATGTTCGAGGACGAGCCGGCGCTCCGACCGCTGGCAGGTGCGGCGGAGATCCTCGCGCACCACGAGTGGCCTCGCCTCTACGACGAACAGCAACTCGAGCGCAACGAGGTGCCGGCGGCGGCCGCGATCTACGCGAACGACATCTACGTCGACCGCGAGCTGTCCGAGGAGACGGCCGCGCGCATCCCCAGCCTCCGTCCGTGGCTGACGAGCGAGTACGAGCACAACGGCCTGCGCGCGGACGGCGCGCGCATCCTCGACCGCCTGATCGCGCTCGCACGCGGTTAGAAGAGCGTCTCGCCGACGAAGCCGCCGGGACACGCCCCGACGCCTGGCCGCGGTGACGTCGAAGGAACCAGGCCGCGGCTGCTCGAGAACGTGCGGGTGCAGCTGACGACGGGCTAGACGACGCGCCCGTCGGCGATGCGCCACACGCGATGGGCGCGCGCGGCCGACGCCTCCTCGTGGGTTGCGAGCAGGCACGCGGTGCCGCCCGCGGCCGCAGAGGCAAGCGCAGCCCACACGAGATCGGCGCTTCCGGCGTCCTGATGCGAGGTCGGCTCGTCGGCGAGCAGCACCGCGGGCCGAAGGACGAGCGCGCGTGCGAGCGCCACGCGCTGCTGCTGGCCGATCGAGATCTCGTGCGGCCGCCGGTCCGCGAGCTCGTCGAGCTCCAACTGCGCGAGGAGTGCGGTGGTCGCGCCTTCGCGCCGCGAGCCGGCGAGCCGCAGCGGGAGCTCGACGTTCTCGAGCACCGACAGCTCCGGCAGGAGGGCGAACCGCTGCGCGACGTACGCGATCCGGCGCCACGGAGGCACGACGCCCGGGGCGGCGACCTCGATCGAGCCCGCGTCCGGTCGAAGCCAGTCGCCCGCGGCCATCAGGAGCGTCGACTTGCCGGAGCCGGACCGCCCGAGGAGCACACCGAGCTCGCCGGCGCGCAGCTCGAGCGAGACGTCGTGCACGACCTCGACGCCGTCGTACGCCTTGCTCAGCCCGCGCACCTCGAGCGCCGCAGCCGCGCGCGCGTCCACGCGCCGGCGCTCCGTCGCCGGCGCAGTGCGCGGAGGGGCGAGATCGACCGTCGTCGTCGCGTGCCGCAGCAGATCTGGATCGTGCGTCGCGAGCACGACGGTCCGGCCCTCGCCGGCCGCATCGGCGAGCACACCCATCACGAGCGCGGCCGCGTCGCGGTCGAGCTCCGCGGTGGGCTCGTCGAGCAGGAGCAGCGGCGTCTCGCGTGCGAGCGCGACCGCGAGCGACGCGCGTGCCTGCTCGCCGCCCGAGAGCTGGTCGGCGCGTGCATCGAGCCGATGCGCGATCTCGAGGCGTCGCGCGAGCGAGACATGCGCGCCGCCCAGCTGTTCGCGCACCGTGAGGTGCGGGATCAGGCTCGCCGCCGCACGCTGGGCGACGTACGTGACGCACGTGCGGCGGAACGTGCGAAGCGGCGCGCCGTGGAGCGCGGTCACCTCGTGCGCCTCGACCTCGATCGCTCCCGCATCCGGCAGGTCGAGCCCTGCGAGCAGCCGCAGCAAGGTCGACTTGCCGGAGCCCGACGGCCCGACGAGCGCCGCGATCCCACCCCGTCCGACTGCGAGATCGATCGAGCGCAGCGCCGCGACCGAGCCCGTCTCGGTGACGTACGACTTGGCCACGCCGCGACAGACGACGGCGTCAGGCAACGCGCAGCGCCTCCGCCACGTCTTCCCGCGCTGCGATGACGCTCGCAGCCGCGCCCAGAGTCGCCCCGGCTGCGGTCGCGACGGCGACCGCGCCCGCGAGGGTCGCCCACGGGATCACCGTCGCCGCCTTCGGTGCGTAGAGCGGCAGGGGGTCGACGCGCTCGATCAGCGGGATCGCGGTGAGCACGGCGACGAGCGCGCCGGTGACGGCGGCGACGAGGACGATCGCGCCCGCCTCGAGCGCGACTGCCGCCGCGTCGCGGAACGCACTCAGTCCCATCCGCCGCGCGAGCGCTGTCGCGATCAACTGCGTCCGCTGGCGCGCACCGAGGTACAGCAGCAGCGCGAGCAGGGACAGCACTCCCGCACCCGCGCCGATCACGCGGACGTACTCGTAGCTGCGCTCGGCCGCGACGACCGAGCCGTTCTCGCGGATGTGATTCGGCGTCGTCACGTACACAGGCGAAAGGTCGGAGCGGTCGAGGGCAGGAACGATCTGCGCCGGCGACCCTCGTGCCCACAGCAGCCCCACCGCACCGGGCCCCGGGTCGAGGACGTGCGCACGCCTCGCCGCCTTCCGCAGTGCCGCGCTCGACACGAGCAGCGCCGGCCGGCCCGCGGACGAGCCCGGGATGTCGGCGTGGCCGACGACGTGGACGGGAATGCGTGCCCCCTGGTAGACGACGGCGTCCGTCGCAGGCGCGCCGGGCGTGGCGATCGCGGCAAGCGAACTGCCCTCACGCAGCCGCGGGAGCAGCGGGCGGAGATCGTCGGGCCAGCCGTCGTGCCAGAGGATCGTCCGTCCGAGCGCACTCGGATCGCCGGCGACGACGTCGACGCGACGACCGTCCGGCAGCGAGGCGTCCAGCGCGTCGACCTGCGCGATCGCGACCGGGAACGGGAACGGCTTCGTCACCGTGGCCAGCGGATCGACGTACCCCTGCACGTCGCTCCCGTTCGTGATCAGGGCCTTCTGCGCCGCACTGCGCTCGAGCGAGCGGGTGAGCGTCAGCGCGTACGCGAACGTGCCGAATGCGACCGCGCCGCTGACGACGACCGCGACGAGGAGCGCGCGTGCGCCTGCGAGCCGCCGCGCCGCGAGGAAGAGCTCGGGCGGCGAGCCGCCGAAGCGCCGCCGGAGAAGGCCGCGGGCAGCGCGGACGGCGAGACCGCTGACGCCCGCGCACGCGACGACCGGCAACAGAAACAGTGCGAGCGTCGGGTGCGCGCGCCCGTCGACGTCGTGTGCGAGCCCGTGCCCGGTGAGGACGAGGGCAGCCAGCACGCCGGCGACGACGAGCGGGAGAAGCTCCCACGGCACGCGCGCCGCCCAGCTCGCGCGCAATCGTGCTCCCGAGCGGTGTGGGAAGGCGACGAATGCGCCCGCCGCCACCGTGACCAGCACGACCGCGCCGGCCAGGGCTGCCGACTCTGCGCCGTCGACGATCGTGCGGTGGTCGATCGTGCCCGCCGCTGCGAACGCACGCAGCGCGACGAGCGCCGCGCCGAAGCCGATCGCCACCCCGGCCAGCGTCGGCAGGAGCGCCTCCAGACCGCTGCGCGACGCGAACATGAACGGCGACTCGCCGCGGGCGTAGAGCAGGTTCGCCTCGTCGGCTCTGCGCCGGACGAGGAACACGCCCGCTGCTAACGTCAGGGCGAAGGCGATCGCGAGCCCGGCGCCCGTGACGAGCGTGATCGTCGGCGCCACCGCTGCGACGTTCGACGCCGCGACGATCAGCGCGGCGTCGAGCGACGAGCGCACCGTGCAGCGAGCGGCGGTTCTGCAGCCGAGCGCGGGCGCCGATCGCGGGAGCTCCCGCCCGACCTCGGCGAACCGGCGCGCCATCCGCACGGCGCCCGTGTAGGTGATCGACGACGGGTCGACCGGATACTCGAAGCGGTTCTCGAGCGGCAGCTTCAGCGCCCGCGCGACGCGCAGCAGCGTCCGCTCGTTCATGAAGACGAACGCCGGCGGCAGCGGCAGGAGGTTCGACTTCGGGCGGATGTCCTGCACGAAGTTCGCCCAGTACGGGTTGTCGAGGTCGCCGTCGAGCGCGCGGTATACGCCCGCGACCGGCAACCGTACGACCACGGACTTCACCTCGCCGGGTCTCCCACCGAGCGTCAACGGCAGCGTGCCGCCCGGACGGAGCCGGAAGTTCTGCGCGGTACCGGTCGAGATCCAGACGCCATCCGCGCCCGGCTTCGCCGTGCTGACGATCCCGACGTGGCGGAGCGCGCCCGTTCTCGCCATCGCGACGACGTCCGTGCCGTTGCCACCGCTGCCGGCGACGCCCACCTCCGACATCGACGTCGCCACCACCGGCCCGACGGACGGGAGGCTCCGACCGAGCCGTGCGGCGGCCGCGCGGCGGCTCGCGTCGAGACCGGCGCGGCCGCGCGTCTGCACCTCGAACCCGACAGCGAGCGGCGACAGCTGGCGCACCTGCCCGCGCAGCGACTCGCTTCGAACGCCGGCACGGACGAACGGCGACGACGCCGCGGCGAGCCCGGCGAGCGCCGCCGTCACGAGCAGAGCGACGAGCACCGCGGGGTGTCGCCGCAGCACGAACGGCGCGCGCGCCCACAGGACTCTCACCCGAACAGCGTAGAGAGAACGCGATGCGCCGGGAGGGCGCACGGCCCTCCCGGCACATCGAGAGCGCTAGAGGATCCCGCGCGCGACGAAGGCCTGGCGCGTGACCCTGGCGGCCTGCGCGCCGTAGAGCGACTGGGCGGCCGCGACGGTGCGGTTCGCGAGGTCGGTCATCGTCGTGCCGGGGAAGTCGAACGACCCGGTGAGGATGACCGTGTCGGCCCTCACGTTGCCGAGCCCCTGGCGGATGTCCCAGAGGGCGCGCGACCAGATCTGGCCGTCGTGGTGCACCTCGCCGTTGAGGTCGGTCGGGTAGTGCAGGTTCAGGTCGACGCGCCGCAGGCAGTGGGGCACCGTCGAGGTGTACGACGTCGAGTCCCAGTCGGCGACGCACGGGAGCGGCTCGCGGTTCGGCACGCCGAGCGCACGCGCGACGACGTCGCCGACGGTCACTGCCCAGTAGTCGCCGAAGCCCTCGCTGATCGCGCCCGCTTCCTCGGATGCGAACGAGAAGTTCTGCGAGAAGTGAATCGCGTGGCCGTACTCGTGGAGGATCACCTCGGCGTCCTCGGCGTCGTCGACGCCACCCTTGCCGAAGCGCAGCTCGTTCTTCGGGTGATCGGTCGCGAACGAGTTGTCGGCGCCGAGCTGGTTGATGCGCACGGCCTGCGGCCCGTTGTCGACCGGCCGGCGCGTCTCGCCGAAACCGAGTGAATGGATGTACAGCTGCGCCTGGGTGACCCAGTAGTACGCCATCACCTGCTCGAACTCGTCCTGGCTGCGCGTGTACACGAACGTGTTCGTCGGCGAGAAGGCCGGGTTGCCGGTCTCGCTGACGACGTTGGCGTAGTTGCCGGAGAGGAAGCCGCTGCCGTCGAGGTTCGTGAGCGTGACGGTGTGGTACGCGGCGGCCGGGACAGCGGCGTCGGCGTCCTTCTGGTCGGTGAGGGTCTCGTCTCCGAGGCTCTGCACCGGGTTGGTGACGAAGACGGAGCCGGTCCCGGTGGACGACCCCGACGGCGGCTTGGCCGCGGTCGCTGCGGCGACGACGACGACGGCGAGCGCCAGCGCTGCGACGAGCGCAAGTGTCCTGCTTCTCACTGATTGCCCCCTCGGTGGGTTCGGTTTCGCCGACCCTAGTCGATATCAGCGGCAGCGCGCAGACGGCGCTCCTCGAGCGCGTCCAGCTGGCGCTGCGCCCGCTCTGCGAGCTGCTCGCAGCGGCCGCTCAGGTCGTCGGCGAGCGGCAGCGCGGCGAGCGCAACCCACATCTGGCGCTTGCCGAAGACGCCGAGCTGGAGGCCCTCGAGCTCGACGAACGGCGTCAGCGGCGAGCGGCTGAGCACGTGCCCGTTCAGCTTCAGCCGCCCGAGCTTCTCGGCCGTCCAGCCGACCGCGACCTTGGCGCGCCGCTCCCGCACGTCGAGCTCGCGCATCAGCCCCCGCAGCGTCTCACGGTCCTCCTCGATCTCGACCGCGAGGCCGCGCAGGAACCCGCCCAGCTCCGTCCCCGCATACTCCCGCGCGGCGCGACGCGCAAGCTCGACTCCGATCGTCGCTCCCGCCACGTGGTCGTTGAGGTAGATCGCCAGGTACTTGCCCGCGCTCGGCATGCAAGGCCCGTCCCCTGGGCGGTCGAACGCAAACGCCCGACAAGATAGGAGCGGTGGACCAGGGCCTCCTGATGCTGCTCGCAGGCGCCGTGCTCGGCGCGAGCGTGGTCGCGGCGCACGGCGCGGCGCGAACGGGGCTGCCGGTGCTCGTCGCGTTCCTCGGGCTCGGCATGCTGCTCGGCTCGGACGGGCCGGGCGGGATCGCCTTCGACGATGCGGAGCTGACGCGGCGGGTGGGCACCGTCGGCCTCGCCCTCATCCTCTACGAGGGCGGGCTGCAGACTTCGTGGCGCCGGCTGCGCGAGGTCGCGGTGCCCGCGGCGCTGCTCAGCACGATCGGCGTCGTCGCGACAGCGGCGATCGCCGGCGTCGCCGCGCGCGCGCTCTTCGACGTCACGTGGCTCGAGGCGTTCCTGCTCGGCGCCGTCGTCGCCTCGACGGACGCGGCCGCCGTCTTCGCGACGTTGCGCGTCACGCAGGTCCGGCGCCGTCTCGCGCGCACGCTCGAGGCCGAGTCGGGCGGCAACGACCCGATGGCGATCGCGCTGACCGTCGGGCTGATCGCGTGGATCGAGCGTCCCGGCCACTACGGCGCGGCCGACCTGCTGCTCGAGGTCGTGCGGCAGCTCGGGCTCGGCCTCCTCGTCGGCGTCGTGCTCGGCGCGGCTGCGACGTGGGTCTTCGCGCGCATCCCGCAGACGGTCGGCGCGTTCGCGCCGGTGGCGTCGATCGCGGCCGCCGCGGTGTCGTTCGGCGCGGCCGACGCGATCGGCGGCAGCGGCTTCCTCGCCGTCTACCTCGTCGGCCTGGCCGTCGGCAGCACGCCGTCACGCTACCGGCGCCAGCTCGTCGCGTTCCACGAAGGGCTGGCATTCGCGGCACAGGTCGGACTGTTCGTCGTGCTCGGCCTGCTCGTCTTCCCGCACGACCTACCCGCGGTCGCCCTGCCTGGCCTCGGTCTCGCGCTCGTGCTCGTCGTGCTCGCGCGCCCCGCCGCCGTCTGGCTGGCGACGGCGTTCGTCGGCTACACGAGCAAGGAGCGCGCGCTGCTCGGCTGGGCGGGCCTGCGCGGCGCGGTGCCGATCGTGCTCGCGACCTTCGTCCTCTCGTCGGACGTCGCGGACAAGGAGACGATCTTCAACGCGGTCTTCTTCGTCGTGCTCGTGTCGACGACGGTGCAGGGCACGACGCTCGAATGGGTCGCGCGCCGTCTGGACCTGCTCGCGCCCGCGCCGCCGGTGCACGAATCGCCGCTCGAGGTCGGTGCGCTCAGCCAGCTCGACCTCGTCGACTTCGCCGTCGCGCCCGACCACGCCGTCAACGGCTCGGCGGTGCGCGAGCTCGGCCTGCCGCGCGACGCGCTCGTCGCCGTCATCAACCGCGACGGCGAGACGATCCCGCCACGCGGCAGCACGTCGGTGCGGGCCGGCGACCGGCTCTTCGTGCTCATACCGCGCAAGAGCAGGCCCGACCTGGAGGACGTCTTCGGGCGCTGGCGTCGCCGGGTGTAGCCGGCTCAGCGGCCGTGCGTGCGCTGGAAGACCTTGACGGCCTTCCCGTGCTGCGACTGCGCGACCGCGACCATCGAGTCGGTGAGGAGCACGAGGTACCCGGCGTCCGGGATGTGCCCGTCCTTGCCCATCAGGACGCAGAGGACTCCGTTCGTCCGCGGCTGGCCGTAGGGGCGGCAGACGATGTTCGTCGTCGCAACGTAGATCTGGTCCTTCGCGTCGCCGAGCGAGAGCACCCTGGCCATCGCCGCGGGCGCGGTCGCGCTGCCGGGCGGCGACCCGTCGGGAATCGATTCGGACCGGTCGAACACGGGGCTCTTCGCGCCCCAGCGCTCGACGGTCACGCCGCGCGCAGCAAGCGAGACGACGTAGCTCTTCGCCGCCGGCTTCAGCCCGCGCTTCGCCCGCTCGAAGCAGACGAGCCGGTTCGTCACCTGCTTCGAGGCGCGGACGACGTGGCACGCGATGCGCGTCCCCGCGATCAGCACGCTGTCGTTCGAGTTCAGGAGCACCTTCTCGCCGGGCTGCTGCGCCGAGCGCGACGGCGCCGCGAGCCCCGCGGCCAGCGCGAGCACGAGGAGGACGGCAAGCAGGGACGGCCGCATCCCTCGACCCTAGCGCCGTGCCCCGGTTGTTCAAGACCAGTGATCAAACCTGGACTTGATCCCCCAAACGGGCGACGCGAGCCCCGACCCGGCGGGCCACGATGGGCCCAGGAAACCTGCGGAAGGGAAAAGGGGAACATGCGGCACATTCGGACGATCCTCGTCTTTGCGCTCCCGATTGCATTCGGCGCGCTGCTCAGCAAGTACGGCCTCCACCTCGGCCTCGACGGCTCCGGGACGAACTTCACATGGTGACGGCAGGCGACTGGCGCGGCTGGGCCGGCGACGAGGACTAGCCGGCGCGGCTCCCCCGGGGCCGGACGGCGCCCGGGTGTGAAAGCCGTATGACCGGTGGTGAAGCAACCTCGTCAACCATGGACGGGGGATCGTTGCAGCGGCCCCGAAGCGCGATGCAACTGAGGTGTACGTCCTTCGCCTGTCCGACCCCGAGGCCCTCGAGGCCCTCTGCGAGTTCTTCCGCCGTGTCCACGTGGCCGCACAGCCTGCGCCCGACGGCACGGTGCGCGCGTCGATTCCCGGCGCCGCAAGCGATCTGCACGAACGCCGCGAGATCGCAGGCTACGTCACCACCTGGAACGCGCTGAACCCACACAGCACCGTGGAGCTCGCCGGGCACGAGGACGAGTAGCGTTGGCGACATGGCGCGCCCCAACCGCGTCACCCCCCTCGGCGAGCTCGTCGCCACGCCGGCGCGCGGGCTCGTCTACGGCAACCGCGGCTGCCTTCACGACGACGCGGGCCGCATCCGCCGGCGCTACAACGGCAAGCGCTGGATTGCATGCCGGCTGCGCTTCAAGGACTGGCACCGCTCGCCGCTCCTGCAGCCCGGGAAGTTCACCGAGCTCTTCTTCCTCGACGAGGCGACGGCGTTCGCCGCCGGGCACCGGCCGTGTGCGCTCTGCCGCCGCGAGGACTACAACCGCTTCCTCTCGGCCTGGCAGACGATCCATCCCGGCGCCACCGGCGCGGACGCCGTCGACGCCCAGCTGCACGAGGAGCGCGTCGACCCGCAGACGCGCGGGCAGCGCCACCACGAGGCGGCTCTCGCCGCGCTGCCGGACGGGACATTCGTGGTGCACGACCACGTGCCCCACCTGGTCGTCGGGGACCGCTTGCTGCGCTGGTCGCCCGCCGGGTACTCGTCGGGCACGCCGCGGCCGGCAAGCGGCGCGGCGCGCGTGATCACGCCGCCGTCGCTCGTGGAGACGCTGCGCGG
>Ga0136846_1223990_pt1 | contig 11813 bp, 14 predicted proteins | sample HopSoiMetagenom2_FD_96841 | JGI IMG/M metagenome (GOLD analysis project Ga0136846, IMG submission 96841) | Grasslands soil microbial communities from Hopland, California, USA - 2 Assembly 2016 (version 4) | ecosystem: Environmental > Terrestrial > Soil > Grasslands | place: USA: Hopland... | reverse complement strand
TCTCCAGCAGCGCTTGAATGTCCTCGTGCTGGAGGATCGACTCGATTTCGACCTGGGTCATCGCTCTTTCGTTGTTTGCCTGGGCGGCCGCAGTTCCAAACTCCACGCTGTCAGGCTCGGGCGGCAGAGTCAACCCCGGACGTACGCTTCCCGGCGAATGCACGCAAATCTGCGTTATGTCAAGTTGGCACGAGTTGGACTGATCTTGGGGCTCGTTCTCCTCGCCCTCCCCGCACGAGCGACGGCCGAGCTCGTCGCGCCGACACAGACCAACGCACTCCTCGCGGTAGCGCCGGACGGGACACCGCGCGTCGCATATACGTCCGGTCGCAACCTCGTGGTCGCGCGCCGAACGACTGCCGGCTGGAGGTTCGCGCGCGCCGGTCGGGTGCCAGGCACCAGACCGGTCCTCGCCGGGCTCGCCGTTGACGGGCACGGCCGGACGAGCGTCTTGGTCGAAGGCCAGAGCGGCGGTTGGCTCGCGCTGGCAGCCCGAGGCGGAAAGCTTCGCGTCGTCGCTCGTCCGCGCCGTGGCGCGTCTTTCGGGCCTTCGGGGCTCACGCTCGACGCCGCTGGACGCCCGGCCTTCGCCTACGCGCTGCGCCTCGCGTCCGCCAAGACCTATCTGCGGCTCGTGACCTCGGACGCACGCGGGAGGTTGCGCACGCACGGGATCACGAAGGGCGGCTTCCCCTCGAGCGCATTCGTCCCCGGCGCCGCTCCGGTCGTCGTGCGCGGCCGGCTGCACGTCGTCGAGACCTACACGGACGCGGCGATCGACTGGGGCCCGAAGAGCGGCGGCGGTTGGGAAGGGCAGTTCCTGTTCGCCAGTGAAAGCGGGACGCCCGCGGGCCGCGTGGCGTCAGCGGCAAGCCCCTCCGGCCTCTGGTCTGCGTGGACGGAGGTCGCCGGCGAAACGCTCGCAGTGCTGCTCAACCTCAGCGCGGACACGCAGTCGACGGCGACTGCACTCGCTCACGGCATCTTGGTCTCTCTGCTCGTCGACGCCGGCAACGCCGAGGTTGGCGCGTACGACTGGGCCATGCTCGGGGAAACCCCCGTCTACGCAGGCGTCCTCGCTGACGCGAACGGCCCGTTCGCGGAGCTCGACGGTCGCCTGGACGGCTACGCGCGCGCCGCCGGCGGTGGACGCCAGCTCCTCCTCTCGACGCCGAACGGGCTCGAATGGTTCGCCTCCCCCACGCGACCGGCGATCCGTGTCTCGATCACCGCGGACGCGTCCGGTCTCGTGCAGGGCCGCGTCGACGGCGCGTCCACGGGCGCCGTGCAGATCTACCGTGACGCCGGAAGGAGTCGAAGACTCGCCGGGGCGGCCGCGCTCGCGCCCGACGGGACCTTCAGCTTTCAGGACACGGCGCCGACCTCCCCCACGCTCTACCGCGCCGTGTACATCGAGCCCGGCACGACGATCCCGTACGCGGCGCTGCTGCGCGCAGCCGTCGGGTAGGCGTGGTATTCCGTGTTTGCAGAGCTAGCCGCATTCCTCGTGTTCGTGCTCTAAGCTCCTCTCCACAGCCTTGTCCACATGTTGGAAAATTGACTGTGGAAATGTTGAAAAAAGAAATTTCCGCAAATTGCGGCCGCGTCCTTTTGCGAGCCCTTGATCCTTCCCGCCGGCGGGTTAGTGTGCTGCTTGCGGCGAGCACGGAGCGCAAGTAGGTCGAAACCGAATCCGAAGGCAGTACCCGGAAGGGAAAGGTCAGCGGAAGCGGTGGACGAAAGCGAAACCGGCTCGGCGAATTTTTTTGGTCCCGCCTCCGCGCGGGACTTCGTCTTTTTGGAGCCTGGTCAACGTGCACGATCCGCTCGCGCACTGTTGGAAAATGAAAAAGCCGCAATTTGCGCGCACGGCCGTTTCCGACCCTCTTGACCGCATCCGGCAGCGCGTTAGTGTCTCGCTTGCACCGAGCACGGAGCGCGAGTAGGACGAAGCCGGTTCCGGAGGCAGTACCCGCAAGGGGAAGGTCAGCGGAAATGGTGGACGAAAGCGCAACCGGCTCGGTGAATTTTTTTGGTCCGACGCATTACGATGCGCGCGATGCACCTGCGTCCCCCATCTATCGACCCCGGCATCACGTCGTTCATCTGGGCGTTGCTGCTCGCGCTCTTCGTCTGGGCCGGCCTGCTCGCGATCGGAACGAGTAAGGGCACCGCGTTCGTCCTTGCGCTGCTCGCGTTCGGCGCGATGTTCCTCTTCATCCGCCTGCAGGGCGGAAACGACCCGGTCCGCTAGACGCGGACGCGCGCCGCGCGATGGCGCGCCAACGCGAGGACGAGCAGGCGCGAAAGCTCGCCGCCCAGTGTCTCCTCGAGCCGGACGAATGCCGGCGTGCGGGCCGAGGAGGCTCGGGTCAGCGCCGCGCAGTGCTCGAGCAGCAGCTCGTAGCCGCGCTCGCCGTGCGTAGACGAGGCGTCGATCATGGCAGCGTCGTTATCGACCGCCCGCTGCGGCCGAGCGATCCCTAGGACTGAGCTAAAGCCGCTCCCTGCACCTGCCGAGCAGGGAGCGGCTCGCTCACTAGCGTGTCGTCACGCGGTCGCGGTCGTCTGCCGGAACGTCTTCGTCGGTGACGACGCGGTCGCGCGTCACCGGCTCGTCCGCATCCGGGACGCCGTCACCGTCGACATCCGTCGTCCGCCGCCGGCCGAACAGGCCACGCCGGCGCGTCGTCGCCGCCGGGGCGACAACGTCTCTGCGCGGGCCGGTCGTGTCGAACGAGTAGCCGAACACGAGACCGATCCCGAACGCGAACAGCGGCACGTACTCCTTCAGGTCGTTCACGAGGCCGCGGATGTGCAGGTCGCCGGACCACGACAGCACGTGCCGGTGGAACCAGCCGTTGCCCGGCTCGGCCGACAGCACGATCCACAGCGAGACGATGGCGATCGGCACGAAGGCGAGGAGGAAGAACGTCGCCGACAGGCGAGGCCACCCCCACTTCGTCCAGCCGCCGAGCAGCTGCGACAGCGCCATGACGAGCCCCGCGCCGGCGATCAGCCCGTAGACAGCCCAGAAGCCGCCCTTGGTGCTGTCGTCGATCTGCGTCGCGAACCAGATCAGCAGGCCCGCCACGGCCGCCGCGAGCAGCGTCGTCGTAGCTCTGGTCAGTCCATACATTCGATCACCTCGCTCCGTTTGGTATCCCCTGGATACCCGGCGCGCCGCGTTCTAAAGCCCGAGTCGCCTCGTGTCGAACGAGGCGGAATAGAGCTCTGCGCGGAACTCCTCGACGGTGCGGGCGACATCCTCGTCGAACACGTGCTCGACGACGCCCACCTGCGCGTCGTTGTGGAAGGGAAGGTCGACGTGCTCGTGCGAGACGAGGTTGACCGAGGTCTTCTGGCACGCCGGGCAGCGGACGGCGAGCCCGAGCGAGCCGTCGCCCGGCGCCAGCAGGAAGAACGACGACGGGAAGACGGGGCGCGGTTGCTCCTCCGGGTAGCAGAAGAAGCTCCACGGCCATTCGCCGGCCTGGATGCGCCGCGCCGCCAGGTCGGACAGCTCCGAGTCGACCAGGTCGAGCCGCGCCGTCATCAGGTTGTAGAAGACCTCGCCCTGCAGACCGAGCGGCGCCCAGTCGAGGTCGTCGTGCGTGACGAGCCCGTCGTGCTCCTGCCCACACGCGCACGCGAACAACACCTGGAACACGGCCGGATGTGCCGCGCCCGGAAGGCGCTCGAGCTGACGGAACGCGGACAACGTGACGCGCGTCTGACCCCGTGCGGGGCACGGGAACGTGAACCGTCCCGTCAGAGCGTCGTACATGACCTGTCGATTTTGATCGACAGGTCAGACAGCAAACATTAGGACGGGCGCGGGGTCTGACCCAGCCGTTGGTTTTAGTACTCGATCAGTGCGTGCAGGTCGTAGTTGGTCAACCGCTCGCGGCCGTTCAGAAAGCTCAGCTCGATGATGAAGCAGCAACCGACGACCTCTCCGCCGAGGCGCTCGACGAGCTGCTCTGCGATCGCCTCGACCGTTCCGCCGGTTGCGAGCACGTCGTCGTGGATGAGGACGCGCGCACCGCGCGGGATCATGTCCGGGTGCAGCTCGAGGGCGTTCTGGCCGTATTCGAGCGCATACGTCGCACTGATCGTCTCCGGCGGGAGCTTGCCGGGCCGTCGAGCCGGCACGAAGCCGCAGCCGATCTCGCGCGCGATCGCCGCACCGAGGATGAAGCCGCGAGCCTCGGCGCCGAGCACGAGATCCGGCTTCTTGTCCCGCCCCCACTCGGCGAGCTGCTCGATCGTGTAGCGCAGCGCCTCCGGGTCGGCGAGCAGCGGCGTGACGTCCTTGAACCCGACGCCCTGCTGGGGCCAGTCGGGGACCTCGCGGACCTTCTCGGCGAGATTCACCCGATTATGTTGACGCAAGCCGGCGCAGCGCGCGCCAGGAGAGCATTTGCGACAGCTCCGCGGCGAGCGACCCGAGTGCTTCCAGGTCCTCCGTCCCCGCGCGCCGCCGCTCGGGATTGCGCGCGCGCAGCGCCGGGCCTACGACCTGCTCGATCAGGCCGGCCTCGCGGTCGGCCGCGGTACGGAAGGGCCGCAGGTGCCGCGGGGCGATGCCGTATTGCGCCAGGCGGCCGCACGCCGCTGCGATGTCCGCTTCGAGCTCGGAATAGCGCTTCTGCCCGCCCTCGTTGTGCGAGGTGAGCAGGCCGAAGTCCTCCAGCTCGCGGCCGAGCCGCACGTCGATGCCCGCGCGCTCGCAGAGCTCGTCGAAGTCCAGCTCGCCCTCGTCGACGTCGAGAGAACGCCGCCGCTTGCGCTCGCGCGCCGCCGGCGACGCCAGCTCCTCGCGGATGACGCGAAGCGGCAGGAACTCGTCGCGCTGCAGCCGCAGAATCGTCTCGAGCCGCTCGACGTCCTCCTCGCTGAACAGCCGGTAGCCGCCCTGCGTCCGCCGCGGCGCCAGCAGCCCCTGATCCTCGAGGTAGCGGATCTTCGAGATGGAGATGTCCGGGAAGTCGTCCTTGAGCATCCCGCACACCGTGCCGATCGTGAGCAGCCGGGCTTTCGCCGCCGCAGCCATCAGCGTGCGAAGAACGTCAGGCGGTACTTGCCGACCTGCAGCTCGTCGCCGTCGTCGAGCTGCGCCGAGTCGACGCGCTTGCGGTTGACGAACGTCCCGTTGAGGCTGCCCTGGTCCTCGATGAAGAAGCTCCGGTCGCGCTCGCGCAGGACGGCGTGCTTCCGCGACACCGTGACGTCGTCGAGGAAGATCCCGCAGTCCGGCGAGCGTCCGACCGTCGTCTCGCCCTCGAGCGGGAACATCTCCCCCGCTCTGCCGCCGCCGGAGCGCACGACGAGCGCCGGGCCCTTGATCCCGAGATCCTCGAGCGCCTCCGAGGGCGAATCGTCTTCTTCGGGAGTAAACGTCTGCGTCGTCTCGGCGCCGCCCTCGTCCTTGACGAGCAGCGCGCCGCAGCGCGCGCAGTAGTTCGCGGCTTCCGGATTCTGGAAGCCGCACTCCTGGCAGTAGATGTGGCTCAAACGGGCGGCGCGGCCTTCGCCGTCAGGATCTCCGTGAGGTGGTCGACGTCGACCTGGTCGAGGACGCTCTGCCCCCCTGTCTTCTGCAGGCGCGCGACGAGCTCGGCGCGCAGGATGTCGATCTTCCCGTGCAGCAGCCGCCGCTGGTAGGAGATCTCGTTTTCCTGCTGCGTCAGATCGTCGATCAGCTTCTTGAGGTCGTCGTCGGACAGCGTGCCGAGATCGGGTAGTGCTTCCAAAGGGCCGCCTTTCGGGTCGTGGGGCTCGTCCGCAGTAAAGCAGCGGGCGCGCAAAGGGTCAACCTCTACTTGAGAGTTTAGACGGGAGCGACCGCGGACTCGGTCTCCATGATCTCCTCGACCATGTGCCGGAACTCGTCCTCCAGCTCTTTCGAGCGCTCGCTCGTGGTTCCTTCGGCGTAGATGTGGATCAACGGCTCATCCGGATCCGGCAGGACCTGCGCCCAGCCGCGCTCGTCGAACACCTTGATGCCGTCGAGCAGGTCGAGCCGCCGGTCGCGCAGACGCTCCGTGAGCACCCGCATGACCACGCCCTTCAGCGCCCAGGGGCAGGGCAGCTGGCGGTGCACGAGGGTCGGCGCAGGCAGGTCGGCGACGAGCTGCGAGAGCGGGCCGGGAACCGGCGCCAGCAACTGGAGGAGGTTGCAGAGGCTCGCGATCGCGTCGTACGCGGGCAGGAACTCAGGGAAGACGTAGCCGCCGCCGACGGCCCCCGCGAAGATCACGCCGTCCTCCGCCGCGGCCTTCGTCAGGTCGGCGAGCGATGCAGGCGTCCGCACCACCTCGAGGCCGCTCCCCTCGAGCAGCCGGTCGACCTGGCTCGTGACGGTGATCGGGAACGCGAGCTTTCCGCGCTTGCCGTTCGAGCCGATCAGGCGCAGGAAGAGCAGCAGCGCCTGTTCCACCGGGATCTCGCGCCCGCGCTCGTCGACGAGGTACAGCCGCTCGGCGGCCCTGTCGAACACGACGCCGAAGTCGGCGCCCACCGCAGGCACGAGCTGCTTCACCTGGCCGATCGACTCGCGCAGCAGCGCAGTGCCGGGGTCGGCGCGGTCGCTCGTGAACCCGTGTGCCGAGACGGCTTCGACGCCGAGCGGCCCGAGCACCTCGGGCACCACGTACGACGCGGCGGAGAACCCGTAGTCGACGACGAGCCTGAAGCCGCGCGCGCGGATCGCGTCGGCGTCCAGGCTCGCGAGCAGGCTCTGCGCGTACGTCTCGCGAATGCGCGCCGGATACGAGATGCGGCCGATGTCGGTGAAGCCGACGCGGCGCAGCTCGCCGCGCGTGAAGTTCTTCTCGATCTCCTTCTGCAGCGCCGCGGAGAGCTGGATGCCCGGCTGCTCGAAGAAGCGAATCTGCACCACCTCCGGGTCGACCTGGCTCGTGCCCACGTGGAAGCCGGCCTCGTAGCCCTCGCTCTTCAGCATGTGCCGCGCGACCGCGGACGGCAGCACCCGCAGGTCGGCCACCTCGAGGCCGGCCGACGTGAAGCCCGTGATCATCGCCCGCTTGATCATCCGGCAGGCGGGCGCCGACTCGCGGCTCGCGACGACGCGCGCATCTCGCTTCAGCGCCGTGCCGAGCGCGGCGGCGATGCGCACGGCGACTTCCGGCGTCAGGTCGACGTTCACGAGGCCGGCGACGCCGTCCCGGCCGAACAGCCGCGTTGTCGCACGCGACTCCCAGATCAGGCTCTCGTTGATCTGCGACCCGGACTCGACCTCCTTGTACGGGTAGATCCGAACGCCGGGCATGACCACGCTCTCCGCGCCGGTCGTCACCTCGTCGCCGATCGCAACACCCTCGTGGATGCGCACGTGCGCGCGGATGTCGCACGAGCGGCCGAGGATCGCGCCCTCGATCAAAGCGCTGCGCCCGATGTGTGTCGACGCGTCGACGACGGAGCGCGTCGTGCGCGCCCGCTCGCGCAGCGTCACGCTGTTCGAGAGCACCGAGTAGGGACCGACGGTCGCGTCCGGCGCGATCCGGGTGTAGTTGCCGATGAGCGCCGGGCCCTCGACCTGATCGAGGTCGGCGATCTCCACGCCCTCTCCGAGCCACACGTTCCCGCGGATGCGAATGCCCGGGATGTTCAGCCTGACGCGCTCGTCGAGCGCGTCGAAATTCGCCTGGCGGTACTGGTCGAGGTTGCCGATGTCCTGCCAGTACCCGTCCATCACGTAGCCGTACAGCGGACGGCCCATCTCGAGCAGGTACGGGAAGAGCTCCTTCGAGAAGTCGTAGGGGCGGTCGGCCGGTATGTGCTTCAGCACCTCCGGCTCGAGGACGTAGATGCCGGTGTTGATCGTGTCCGAGAAGACCTGGCCCCACGAGGGCTTCTCGAGGAAGCGCTCGATCCGTCCCTCCTCGTCGGTCACGACGATGCCGAACTCGAGCGGGTTCTCGACCGACTTGAGCCCGATCGTGACGGCGGCGCCGCGCTCCTTGTGGAACTCGATCAGCTTGGTGAGGTCGACGTCGCACAGCGCGTCGCCGGAGATGACCAGGAACGTCTCGTCGAGCTGGTTGCGCGCGGCGAGGCGCACGGAGCCGGCCGTGCCGAGCGGCGACTCCTCGACGGAGTAGCCGACGTTCAGTCCGAGCGTGTCGCCCTCGCCGAAGTAGCTCCGGATCGCCTGCGGGAGAAACGCGACGGTCACGATCACGTCGGTGAGACCGTGCTCGCGCAGCAGCTCGAGGATGTGCTCCATGCACGGCTTGCCGACGATCGGGACCATCGGCTTCGGCTGGTTGGAGGTGAGCGGGCGCAGGCGCGTCCCCTCGCCCCCCGCCATCACGACGGCCTTCATCGCCTCACCGCCTTCCACGCCCCATATGCGTACACGAGGCCGGCGAGGACCGCGAGGATCAGGCCCGCCCAGAAGACCCAGTACGGCCAGTGCGTGGCCGGGTGGGTGACGATCAGGAAACCGATCCCGGCGTAGAGCAGCCACGTCGCGGCCTTTCCGATCATGTTGACGTTCAGCTCGTAGCCCTGCGGCGCGATCGCCTTGTAGCCGGTCAGCAGGAGCAGGTCGCGCCCGAGGATGACGATCAGCCCGGCGAGCGGCATGTGGTCGCCGACGTACAGCAGGATCACCGCGGCGTCGATCATCAAGCGGTCGGCGAGCGGGTCGAACACACGGCCGAACTCGGACTCGACATGCCAGCGACGGGCGAGAAAGCCGTCGATCTGGTCGGTGATCCCGGCGACGCCGAAGACGATGCCCGCCGGCCAGCTGTGGCCGTTGTCGGCGCTCAGCATCAGCGCGACGAACACGGGTATGAGGAGCAGCCGCGCGACGGTCAGCGCGTTGGGGAGCAGCTGGAGCGGAGCGGGCACGACGCGGGTCGCCACTGGTGGGAAAGGATACGCCCGTGGCCGAGACCCTCACCGTCCCCGGCTTCGTCAACGCCCACTGCCACGGCTTTCAGCGCGCCCTGCGCGGCCGCGGCGGCGGCGCCGACTTCTGGGCCTGGCGCGAGCTGATGCTCGCGGAGGCGGAGCTGCAGACGGCGGCGACCGTCCGCCGGACCTACGTCGAGGTGTACCGCGAGTTGCGCGCGGCGGGCTACACCGCCGTCGGGGAGTTCCACTACCTCGGGTTCGACGAGGCGCTGGCCGCGGTGGAGGCCGCCGACGAGGCGGGCATCCGCATCGTGCTCCTGCTTGCGGCGTACGAGCGCGGCGGCCTGTCGCGCTTCAGGCAGGAGTCGGTCGGCGAGTACCTGCGACAGGTCGACGATCTCCGCGCGCGCGGCGTCGCCGTGGGGCTCGCCCCCCACTCCGTCCGCGCCGTGACGTCACGGTGGCTCGAGGAGATCGGGCGGTACGCCGCGACGGAGCGGCTGCCGCTGCACGTCCACGCCGACGAGCAGCCGCGCGAGATCGAAGAGTGTCTCGCGGAGCACGGCGTCCGCCCGATCGAGCTGCTGGAGCGGACGGGCTGCCTGAGCGAGCGGACCACCGTCGTGCACGCGACCCACGCCGACGGCGGGGAGCTCGACCTGCTCGCCCAGGCCGGAGCGCGAATCTGCGTGTGCCCGACCACCGAGGCGAACCTCGGCGACGGCTTCCTCCCCGTCGAGCGGGTGTCGTCGCGAAGCATCGGCATCTGCATCGGCTCCGACTCGAACGTCCGCATCGACCCGCTCGAGGAGCTGCGGGAGCTCGAGGGCATCGCACGCCGGCAGAGCGGTCGACGTAACGTCATCTCGAACGAGGCGCTGCTCTGCATCGGTGCAGACGAGGGAGCCGGCGCGCTCGGGCTCGAGGAGTGGTCCGACGTCGAGATCGATCTCGGCCATCCGTCGCTGCGGGGCGTGGATGACGTGTTCGAGGGCTTGATCGCGGGCTGCGGCGCCGACGTCTTCGCCTGATGGCGCAGATCAAGGTGTTCGGGAAGCCGGAGCCACGTGCGCTCGAGCAGCTCGAGCGCTGCGTCGCGCATGCGCGACTAGCGGCCGGTCAGCTTCGTCCAGTAGCGCGTGCGCCCGAGGTACGCGCGCTGCGCCGGCCGGCCGTGCAGCCCGTAGGCGCCGTCGTAGCTCTCGTAGCGCCCGCCGTGCCCCGCCGGCTCGATCTGCGTGCCCTCGCTCCACTCGTTGTAGCTCGTGATCGTGACGACGTCGGCGCCGGCGTCGTTCGCGGCCCGCCACATCGAGTCGTAGGTGCCGCCGTCGAGCCGCGGCTTGATGCGTGTGTCGCCGGTCGCCGCCGCGGCTTCATAGCCCGGGCCGACCGACGGCGCGCAGAGGATTCCCGCGGCGCGTGCCTGGTCGCAGAGCCGCCCGAACTTCGCGCCGTCGTAGAGCAGGATGTCGTACGTGTAGAAACCGGCGAACCCCGCGCGCGCGGCAAAGCCGACGCGATTCGTCTGTCCGAACAGGCGCATCCCGTTCGGCTGGCGCGTGACCGCCCACCAGTCCTCCGCGGCGAAATCGTTCGAGCGGTAGACGTAGACGTCGCGGATGCCGAGGCGCCGGAGATAGACGATGTCCTGCCCGACCGATTCGACGGTTCGCCCCGGATACGGCTCGACCTGGACGGCGGCCTTCAGGTGATAGCGCTTCGCGGCGCGGATCACCGCGGGCAGCCGCAGGTCCTCGCGGGAGCCCGGGCCCCACCAGGAGCTGACGACCTCGTCGACGCCCGCCCACGCGATGTCGTGCATCTGCGCGCGCAGAACGCGCGGGTCGGCGCTCGAGTACGCGCCGCGCGCCGGGTAGAACTGCGACGCGACGTCGAACGGCGGGTTGTGCCCTCCCTGCGTCCAGTGGGTGAAGCCGCCGTCGTGGCGCATGTTCGAGTACCACGGGTAGAAGAAAATGGCGCTCGTCGGCGACCCGGCCTGCGCGATCGCAGGTAGGGCAAGGAGGAGCGCCAGGGCCAGAAGGGGGAGCCGCAACCGCCATAGCATTCCACGCTCGTCGGACTTCTGGCTAGGGGCCTGGGATCACCAGGACGAGGCATCTCGTCCCGCCGGGTGGCGGCCGATGCCCCACACATGCCTCCCTCTGGCCGGATCGACCGCATTCGCTCCAGCTGGCGCGTAGACGAAGCTCAGACGATGGCCGAGTACGTCGTCGTCCTCGCCGTGATCACGCCGATCGTCATCCTGGCGTTCGCGTCGCTCAGCGGTGCGGTGCTCTCGGCAATCGAGAACGCCCGCAGCTTCCTCTAAACCGGTCTGCAGCCGCCTCAGGCTGCGCGCCGCAGCGCCCTGACGAGCTCTGCCTTCGTCATCTTCGAGCGACCCTCGATGCCCGCGGCTTTGGCGCGCCGCTCGAGCTCCTGCTTCGACAGCTCGCCCAGGTCGCCGTTCCGCCCGGCACGCGCTCCGCCGCGGCTGCGGTCGATGCTCTCGCGGAGCGCCGTGAGCAGATCCGTCGGTGCCTCTTCCTCGACGTCCGGGGCCGCGTGGATCTCCTTGCCCTTTCGCTTCGCGCGGATGATCGCGCAGAGCTCGTCGCGGTAGGTGTCCTTGTACTTCTCCGGCTGCCAGTCGGTCGTGAACGACTCGATCAGCCGCTCCGCCATCTTCAGCTCCTCGGCCGACACCCGGGTCCGCGACGCCTTGATCTCGTCGACGTCGCGCACCTCGTCGGCGAAGTACAGCTGCTCGAGCGTGATCACCCCGTCGCGGATGCGCAGAGCGCCGAGATGCTGCCGGTCGCGCATGACGAACTTCGCGATGCCGGCGAGATCGGAGTTCTCCATCGCCTTCACCAGCAGCGAATACGTCTTCTCCGCGCCGCGGTCCGGGCCGACGT
>Ga0136846_1231054_pt1 | contig 11814 bp, 7 predicted proteins | sample HopSoiMetagenom2_FD_96841 | JGI IMG/M metagenome (GOLD analysis project Ga0136846, IMG submission 96841) | Grasslands soil microbial communities from Hopland, California, USA - 2 Assembly 2016 (version 4) | ecosystem: Environmental > Terrestrial > Soil > Grasslands | place: USA: Hopland... | reverse complement strand
CCGAATGCCGAACCAACGACGGCCGCGCCCACGCTGACGGCAAGTGTCGTCACGGCGCCGAAGCCCAGACGCGTGCATAACGCGAGAAGCACCGGGATGAGCGCGATGATCTCCTCATGCATGTTCTCGAGCGCGCCGAGCGTCGCGAACACGAGACTCACCAGAATGAGAATGAGCCGTGGACGCCTGGTGCGTCGGAGCAGGCTTCCGACGAGCCGAGCGAGCGCGCCGGTCGCATCGAGGAGCGCGAACGTGCCACCGACGAACAAGATCGTCAGAATGACGTCCGCGCCGGAGATGATCCCACGCGGCACGGCCATGAGCGCACCACCCACGCCGACCGGTGCCGCCTTCGCCGGCGCATACGTTCCGGGGATGACCACCGAGCGCTGCGTGACCGGATCCGTGCGCCGCTCGTAGGAGCCGGCTGGGATGACCCACGTGAGCCCCGCCGCGAGCGCCACGCCGCCGAGGAGCAGGACCAACGGGTGTGGGAGCCGGGGGAGCCGGAAGCGCATTGCGCCGAGAACATACCGCTCACCACACACACCGACAAACCGCGCGTTGCGGCCATGATCGCCGGGCGCCATCGTTCGCGACCATGAGACCAATTCTGATCCTCAGCCTCGCTCTCGCGGCGTGCACGCGTCCCTCCACGTCGTCGACGCCTGCCCCCTCGTACCCCAGCTCGTACGAGACCATCATCACCGGCGGCAGGATCGTCGACGGCACCGGCAACGCCTGGTTTTACGGCGACGTCGGCATCGTCGGTGACCACATCGCGCGCATCACACCCGCCGGCATGCTCGCGAAGGCGTCAGCCCAGCGGCGCATCGACGCGCGCGGCCTCGTCGTCGCTCCGGGCGTCATCGATATCCAGGCCCACTCGGAGGAGCAGCTGCTCTACGGCGACAGCCGTGTCATGGGCATGATCACGCAGGGCGTCACGACGATGGTCATGGGCGAAGGGGAGACGCCCGGCCAGATGTCGCAGACGATGTTCAACGACTACCTCAAGTCCGGCGACACCACGCACGCCGCCCTGTTCCGGTCGTTCATCGGACCGAAGGGGTTTGGTGAGTGGCTCCACGCCATGGAGCGCCACACCGCGTCCGTCAACTTCGGGTCGTTCATCGGGGCTGGCGGCATCCGGCAGTACGCCAAGAATATGGCGCAGGGTGCCCCGACGCCCGCCGAGCTGGACACGATGCGGGCGGTCGTTAGGCAGGCGATGCGCGATGGCGCGTTCGGCGTTGCGAGCGCGTTGATCTACCCGCCCGGCAACTACGCCGGGACCGAGGAGCTCATCGAGGAAGCGAAGACGATGGCGCCGTATGGCGGCGTCTACATCACGCACATGCGATCCGAAGGCGATCGTTTCGTCGAGGCCGTGGACGAAGCGATGCGCATCGGCCGCGAGGGCGGCGTTCCCGTCGAGATCTATCACCTCAAGGCCGCGGGCGTGAAGAACTGGCCGAAGATGAAGACCGTGATCGCCAAGATCGATTCGGCGCGCGCGGCAGGCCAGGACGTCGCCGTCGATCAGTACCCGTACACGGCCGGCGGCAACAACCTCTCCTCGTGCATTCCACCGTGGGCGCATGCGGACGGAAAGCTGCTCGATCGCCTGCGCGACGCGCCCACGCGCGCGAAGATCAAGGCCGAGATGATGGACGAGAACTCGAAGTTCGAGAGCCTTTGTCTCGGCGCGACCCCGCAGGGCGTCGAGGTCGTCGGCTTCGAGGTGGACTCGCTCAAGAAGTACGAGGGCAAGCGCCTGCCGGAGATCGCGTCGGCCTGGAACAAGGATTGGGCCGAAGCGCTGATGGATCTGACGCTGGCGGAGCGGAACCGGCTCGGACAGATCATCTTCGTTGCGTCCGACTCAAACATCGCCATGCAGGTGAAGCTGCCGTACATGAAATTCGGGACGGACGCAGCGGGCTACGACCCGGATAGCGTGAAGGGCTCCACCCACCCTCGCTCGTACGGGACGTATCCCAAGATCCTCGGCCGCTTCGTCCGCGACTACAAGTGGCTGACGCTGGAGGACGCGGTCCGCAAGATGACCGGCGCGACGGCGGCGCGGCTGTCGATTCGCGATCGCGGGGAGCTGAAGGAAGGGTGGAAAGCGGACATCATGATCTTCGACCCGAACACGATCATCGACAAGGCGACGTACGAGCAGCCGCACCAGCTCTCGGTGGGCATGAAGCACGTGCTCGTGAACGGGACCGCGGTGGTCTCGGATGGCAAGGTGACGGGCGCGAAGCCGGGGCGGGTGGTCCGCGGCCCGGGGTATGGGATGCCGTGACTTTGTCATTCCGATCGCAGAAGAGATCAACTCAGAACTAAACAACTCACAACTCTGAGTTATTTAGTTCTGAGTACATTCGTTCCGGCAGCGGTGTGGGTATCACTGTAGCGGCACGCGATCCCACGAAAAGATTGTCCCCGTCGTCGGCTTCGGGTCGATCGTTAGGCGCACATACTCCGTGCGACCATCGCTCCCCTCCACCACCATCCGCCTCACGTTCTCGGCCACCGGCGTTGACGGATGCAGGGCGTGGGCGGCAGCGTCGGCCGCGCTCGCGGAGAACGGATTATCCACCTTGAACCGGTGCGAGTCCCCCTCGAGGATGAGCACCGGCTTCCCGAATGCTTCGGCCAGCGTCCCGATCTGCGTCACGAGCGCGTCGAATCCGGAAAGCGCGGCGGTCGGGTCCCACATGTCCGCCTGCATGAACAGCACGACGGCGGCGGCGTCCTGGGCTTTCGCCAGATCGAATGCCTTGTTGATCCACGCGGTGTTCGCCTGCGCCCGGCTCGCGACTTCCTGCGCCTGCGTCGGATAGTTCGCGGCATCCGCCGGAAGCGGGGAGCCCCACGACGCGAGGTCGTTGTTGCTGCCCGTGATGTTGAGCGCGGCGAAGACGACGCGTGACTCCATGAACATCGTGTTCTCGACGTAGGTCGAGTTGGCGGCGTCGTCCGCCTGTGCGAGGACCTGCCTTTTCCGCCCGCCTAACGTCTGCCCCGGCACCGGGAAGAACAGCGCACGGACGGCCTGCAGCCGCTCCGTGGGCGTATAGAGGCCGTTGTTCTTGCCGGCGACGTGACAGTCCGTCCACTCGTTGTCGCCCGGCGTGTACACGAGCGGATCCTTGAACGTGTCGAACAGCCCGCGAATCGTGGCGAAGTACTCGTCGGTGCACGGGCTCGATGATCCGGCCTTGATGTCGCCGAGGTGGACGACGAGGTCCACCTTCGGATCCTCGTTCATGAGCGCAATGAGCTTCGGAAAGTCCTCGAGCTTCTGCGCACCGTACGGGATGTCGCCGATGACGGCGAGCGTCAGTGGATTCGCGGACCCGGTGTTGATTGGATTGCCAATCGTGAACGACGGCGTCTGTGCCGGATTGACGGGCGCGTCCGTGTTGCACGCGATAGCGGCAACACACGTGAGCGTGGCGAGAGAAACGACAGCAGCGTGTCTGGGCATTGGGCCTCGGGCAGGGAGAATGGAGGCCGCAATACTTCCGTCTCATCGCGACGACTGTGTCACCGCGTAGTCATCGATGCGTCACGAAGCGAAGCGCGTCGCGTCACGACGAGGCTACGAGCCTCGTGTCATGTCACCTCGTCGGGCGTGCCCACTGCACGCTGCAGCGTGAAGAGGGTGACCTCCGGCCTAACGTTGAAGCGCACCTGGACGAGGTGGCCCAGCCCGCGGTTGATGTATAGCTTGCGCCCGGGGGCGATCTCGTATTCTCCCGAGACATACCGCTTGTTATAGACCGGCAGGATCGGCGGCGGCAGAAACGGCGGCTTCACCTGGCCGCCGTGCGTATGACCCGAGAGCGTCCAGCCGCGCACTCCCTCCCAGATCGGCAGGTCCTGCACGTCAGGGTTGTGGATGAGGAAAATCGTCGGCTGCCCGGGCGCGCGCGTCTGTAGGGTCGCTCCCGCATCGCGACCGCCCGGCGGGGTCTGTTCCACCACGCGTGTGCCGTCCGGCAGGTAGTGCGGCACGAGCTTCTGGGCCGAGTGCCGACCGAACTCGGGGCTCCAGAAGTCAGTGAGCCCGATGAACTGCAGGTCACCAACGACCGCGACCTCATTCCGCAGCACACGAAGGCCCGCATCGGCAGCGATCTGCGTGATGTGGTCGGCGACCTCGACCTGTCGCCACTTGAACCCATAATCATGATTCCCCAGCACGCCGACCGTTCCGAGGCGCCCGTTAGGCAGGTGGCGGAGGACCTTCGTCAGCTCACTGGTGACGTCGGGGGATCGATAGGTGACGAAATCTCCCGTGAACACGACGAAGTCCGGAGCGAGCTCGCGCGCGCGGTCGAACGTCTCGATGAGATACGGCGAGCTTACGCGCGGGCCAACGTGAATGTCGCTCACCTGCAGCAGCGTGCGACCCTCGAGCGCCGGCGGGAGGTTCTCGAGGGGCAGCGGCCGGCGGACGACGTCCACCCAATGCGGCTCGACCTGCCACGCATAGAGCGGCACGCCGGCAGCGGCCGCAAGCGCGGCACCGCCGAGCACGAGGAATTCGCGGCGAGTCACCACGGCGAATAATACCGAGGCACGTGCTTAACGTTTCGTAACATGCATCAGGGCGTGCTGCCCTTCCGGTAGTCGAGCTGAGGCGGCTGGCTGCCGAGCGCCGTCTCGTACTTGAACGCAGGGCCGCGTTTGGCGTCGAGCTCGGCCTTTGCCGCCGCGATCGTCGCCGGCGCGCCGAAGAGATCCGCACCCGTCAGCGCCATGGTTTTCGCTGCGACCATCATTCCTTTGTAGCCGATGGTCGTACCGCCAGCCGCCACCGCCTGCCACGAGTGCGCCGCGGTACCAGGCACCCAGGTTGCCGCGGACAACTGCACCGTCGGCACGACCCAGCTCACGTCGCCCACGTCGGTGGACGCACTTCCTGCGGCGCCGATCGACAGCGGCTTCACTTTCGCCACGGTCTCCAGCGGCACCGCCGTGAACGCGTCGCTCTTCTGCAACCGCTCGGCGAAGGCGCGTTCCTCGGGCGTATAGGTGAACCCGCCCACCTTCTCGAGCGCGCGCTGCTGCACCTTCGCCAGTGTTTCGTTAGGCAGCAACGAGTAGACCGAGCCCACGAGCTGGACGTCGAAAGTCGTGCCGGTGCCCAGCGCCGCGCCCCTGGCCGCGTTGACGACGCGGCTCCAGATGTCCTTCACGATGGACATCTCGACGTGCCGGACGACGTAGTACACCTCGGCTTCATCGGGCACGACGTTAGGCGCCTTGCCGCCGTTCGTGATGATGTAGTGAATGCGGCTGCCGTCAGGGATGTGCTCGCGCAGGAAGTTCGTCATGACGTCCATCGTCTCCACGGCATCGAGTGCCGAGCGCCCGCGCTCCGGGGCTGCGGCTGCGTGTGCGCTCACACCGTGGAACCGGAATTTGCCCGAGATGTTCGCCATCGATCGCTCGCCGGTCACCGCGTTGTCGTCACCGGGATGCCAGGCGATGACGGCGTCGACGTCGTTGAACACGCCATCGCGCACCATGTACACCTTCCCCGACCCGCCCTCCTCGGCCGGCGTGCCGATCATCCGAATCGTCCCCTTCACGTTGTTCGCCTGCACCCACTGCTTGAGTGCGATCGCGGCCGCGGTGCTCGCGGTACCGAACAGGTGATGACCGCAGCCGTGGCCAGGTCCACCCGCGCGCAGCGGTTTACGCTCCGGGACCGTGTCCTGCGACAACCCCGGCAGTGCATCGAACTCTCCGAGGATGGCGATGACCGGCTTGCCACTTCCGAACTCGGCCACGAACGCTGTGGGCTCACCAGCGACGCCGGCCTTCACGGTGAAGCCGGCATTCTTGAGCTCCGACTGCAGCAGCGCGGAGCTCTTCTCCTCCATGTAGCCCACCTCGGCATAGGACCAGATCTGCTTGGCGACAGTCGCATAATGACCGGCCGCGTTGTCCAGGCCCGAGAGCATCGGGGCGGTATTCGCAGCCGGCTTCGGCAGCTGGGCACCGAGCGGGAGCGCGATGAGGAGCGAGAGACCGAGGGGACGCATGGGCGGGAGCGTGGAGTCGAACGAAAGACGTGCCGGACACGGGCACTCGAGTTCCAGACGATGCTGGCACGAGCGGCAGAACTTGTCCACACCCGGCCGGCGAGTAGTATGACAGCATTCGGTCATGACCACATCTGGGTGGAAACGACGAACTCCATGCCCCAGCCATCGACCGCAGTGCGCATCCGCGTAAACGGCGTCGACCACGACGTTTCCGCCGAGCCGGACGCGCCCCTGCTCTACGTGCTCCGCAACGAGCTGTCGCTGAACGGTCCCAAGTTCGGCTGCGGGGTCGGGCAATGTGGCGCGTGCACGGTGCACGTTGACGGCGCACCGCGACGCTCGTGCGTGACCCCTGTCTCCGCCATCGCCGGAAAGGACGTCGTGACCCTCGAGGGACTCGGCACTCCCGACCGGCCGCATCCGCTGCAGCAGGCGTTCATCGACGAGCAGGCCGCACAATGTGGCTACTGCATCAACGGGATGATCATGCGGGCTGCCGCTCTCCTCGCGCGTACGCCGCGCCCGTCGCGCGACGACATCCTGTCCGCGATGGACGCGAACCTCTGCCGGTGCGGAACGCACATGCGCATCGTGCGGGCGATCGAGCGAGCCGCCGCCGGCAGCGCGGCAGGTCCGGCAGGACGCGAGGGCTAACGTGAACACGCCACCAGCATCCTCGCGCTCGCGCCGCGAATTCCTCGCCGACGCCGGCATCCTCATCGTCGGCTTCACGTTGTTCCCACGCGACACCCGGGCCGAGTCGTTAGGCGGAACGGTGGGGCAGTTGACAGCTCCCTCGGCCGACGCGCTCGACTCGTGGCTCGTGATCGGCCGCGACGACGCCGTGACGGTCTATGCCGGCAAGGTCGAGCTGGGCACCGGCGTGTCCACCGCGCTCCGGCAGATCGTGGCCGAGGAGCTCGACGTTGCCCCGTCGCGCATTGCGTGGGTGCAAGGCGATAGCCAGCTCACGGTCGATCAAGGCCGCACCGTCGGCAGCGGCAGCGTGAAGCGTGGCGGCGCACAGCTCCGACGTGCGGCGGCGGAGGCACGACAGGCGCTCCTCGAGATGGCGTCCGCGAAACTGAACGCGCCGGTCGCGCAGCTCGAGATCAACGACGGCGTCGTGTCGGTAGCAGGCGACGGCTCGCGGCGCCTAACGTTTGGCGCGCTCGTCGGCGGTGGGCGCTTCGAACGCACGATCTCCGGGCGCGCACCGCTCAAGGCGCCATCGGCGTACAAGGTCGTGGGCCATCCGGTGCCCCGCGTCGAGATCCCTGCGAAGGTCACCGGCAAGCACACGTACGTCCACGACGTCCGCCTTCCGGGGATGGTTCATGGTCGCGTGGTGCGGCCGCCGCGCGTCGGCGCGACGCTCGAGTCGCTCGACGAGTCATCGGTTGCGAAGCTGCCCGGCGTAATCCGCGTGGTGCGGAAAGGAACGTTCGTCGGCATTGTCGCGGAGCGCGAGCAGCAGGCGGTGCGTGCGGCGAAGACGTTGAACGCGAAATGGGCGACCGCACCGGTGCTGCCTGACGCGGCCGATCTCTACGCCAGGTTAAAGTCACTGGCGACGACGGAGCGCGTGGTCGGCGAGAACGGCGACGCGGCGAGCGCGCTCCGTTCGGCGGCTCGGCCAATCCGCGCGACGTATCGGTGGCCGTTTCAGCTTCACGCGTCGATCGGGCCGTCGTGCGCGGTGGCCGACGTCCGCCGCGACGGCGCTCTGGTGTACTCCTCCACGCAGGGCGCTCACCAGTTAGTCGCGCCGATCGCGGCGCTGCTCGGTATGCCGAGCGACAGCGTGCGTGTCGTCTTCACGGAGGGCTCCGGGTGCTACGGGCACAATGGTGCCGACGACGTCGCGGGGGATGCGGCGCTTCTGTCGCAGGCTGTCGGGCGGCCGGTGCGGGTGCAGTGGAGTCGCGAGGACGAGAACGCGTGGGAGCCTGAGGGACCAGCGATGCTGTTCGAGATGGCAGCGGCTGTTGGCGCGGACGGGAAGATCTCGGCGTGGACGTACGACGCCTGGACGCCGACACATGGCGCGCGGCCCACTCGTGACCCTGCCACGCTCATCGCTGGCGCGCTGGTCGCTGGCGCCACGCCTGCCGGCGAGTTCTTCAGCGGCGGCGGTGAGCGCAACGCGCGAACGACGTATGTCCTGCCTAACGAACGAGTGACGTCGCATCCGGTTCCCTCGTTCCCGATCCGTACGTCGTCGCTCCGCGGGCTCGGGTCGCCGCAGAATTCATTCGCGAACGAGTCGTTCATGGACGAGCTGGCGGCAGCAGCCGGCATCGACCCGATCGAGATCCGGCGGCGCCACCTGTCGGATCCGCGAGCGCTGGCGGTGATCGACGCCGTCGCGAAGCGCGCTGGTTGGACGCCGCGCGCGTCGGCGCCAGACCGCGCCGGTGCGGCGAGCACCGGCGTGAGAAAGGGACGAGGGTTTGCGTACGTGCAGTACGACCGCACCGAGGCGTACGTCGCGGTGGTGGTAGACCTCGATGTGAGGCCGGGCACGGGGTCGGTGCGAGTACGTCGCGTGTGTGTCGCACACGACTGCGGGCTCATCGTGAATCCCGACGGTCTTCGCAACCAGATCGAAGGCAACGTGGTGCAGGCGATGAGCCGGACGCTCAAGGAGGCCGTACGGTTCGACTCGACGCGGATCACGGGCGTGGACTGGAACGGCTACCCGATTCTTCGGTTCTCGGAGATTCCGGACGCGATCGACATCGACCTGATCGACCACCCGGATCAGCCGTCGGTAGGGGCCGGTGAAGCGGCGACGTCCCCGATTCCGGCGGCCATCGCGAACGCGATCTTCGATGCCACGGGTGCCCGTGTCCGACAGGTGCCATTCACGCCGGACCGCGTGCGGGAAGCACTGCGTGCGTCGAAGGTTTGACGAGGCTTTGACGCGTGCCTGACGCCGGCTTCGTCATCCCGGTCTCAACTTGTCACTCCGACTCGCTGCGGTCGGAATGTCTCGAGAACCCGGTATGGAGTGGACCATGAGCTCGACCATTCGGCACGCCATCCGCCGCCTTCTCCGCGAGCGATCGCTGACGATGGCCGCCGTCCTGACGCTCGCGTTAGGTATCGGCGCCACGACCGCCGTGTTCACGGTCGTCAACGCGGTCCTGCTGCAGCCGCTCCCGTACGCGAGGCCCGAACGGCTCGTCGATCTGTCGCACACGCTCACGATCTCGGGGATCACGCGGGTCGATCAGTCCGACGCGACCTTCCTCTACTACGCTCGCGAAAACCGCGTCTTCACTGGCATCGGCGCGTATCGCATCACCGGCGTCAACGTTGCTGGTGCCGCCGACGGATCCACGTCCGCGGACGGACGCGCCGAGCGCTTGAACGCTGGGCTCGTCAGTGCGAGCACATTCCCCGTGCTTGGCGCCACGCCGATCCTCGGCCGCACTTTCCGCGATAACGAAGACCGGCGGGACGCACCGCGCGTGGCGCTCCTCGGGCAGCGGCTCTGGGAACGCAAATTCGGGGCGGACCGCGGCATCATCGGACGCCAGATCTCGATCGACGGCGTGCCGCGCGAGATCGTGGGCATCATGCCCGCCGAGTTCGACCTGCCCGGCGCCAGCACCGAGTTGTGGCTGCCCCTGGGCATCGACCCGGCGCACACTGCGTCGGCAGCGTTCGACTATCGCGGCGTCGGCAGGCTGCGGGACGGCGTATCAATCGACGCCGCCGCGGCCGACCTCCAACGCCTGTTGCCTCGGGTCCCGGAGGCCTACCCGGGGCGCCTAACGACACAGTCGATCGAGCAGATCCGGATGCGCGCCGTGGTGCGCCCGCTGCGGGACGTCGTCGTGGGCGACGTCGGACGCGTGCTCTGGGTCGTGCTCGGTGCCGTGGCGTGCGTCCTGCTCATCGCCTGCGCGAACGTCATGAACCTGTTGCTCGTGAGAGCCGAAGGCCGGCAGCACGAGCTTGCCGTGCGTCGAGCACTCGGCGCCGAACGTTGGACGCTCGCGCGAGATCACCTCGCCGAAGGAAGCGTGCTGGCCGTCGTCGGTGCCGTGCTCGGACTCGGCGTCGCCGTCGCAGGCGTGCGCGTGCTTCGGTCGCTCGAGGGCTCGATCGCCGTCCCGCGTCTGGCCGAGGTGCGAGTCGGCGCGTTGGTGCTCTTGGTAGTCGCCGGGGTGACCGTGCTGGCAACGCTGCTCGTGAGCGTGCTGCCGGCGCTGCGCGCGGCGTCGTCCACTGCTTTGCCAGCGCTCACGGAGATGGGGCGTGCCCTCACCGCGAGCCGGGGCCGGCATCGCGCGCGTCACGCCCTGGTGGTCGCACAACTCGCGCTCGCGCTCGTGCTGCTCGCCGGCGCGGGGCTCATGGCCAGAAGCTTCGCGCGACTCCGCTCGGTGCCGTCGGGGATCGATGCCGCACACGCGTTCGCATTCCGCGTAGCGCTGCCGAGCGCCACGTACTCGGACTCCGGGCGCGCGGCCCACTTCATCATCCGTGCGCTCGATCAGATCGCCGCGATTCCCGGCGTTGACGCCGCGGGCGCCGTCTCGAAGCTGCCGTTCGTTCCAGATGCCCGTCAGGACTCGGCGCTGTTCGTCGAGGAGCGTCCACTCGCGCCGGGGACCATGCCGAACATCCATCAGTTCGCGTTCGCGAGCCCCGGTTACTTCCGCGCGATGGGAATTCCGTTGATCGAAGGCCGGACGTTCGAGGCGCTCGACCCCGCGCGGGCGCCGCGCGAGCTCGTGCTGAGCCGCACGGTCGCTTCGCGGTACTGGCCGCAGGGTACGGCGGTGGGGAAGCACGTGCGGATGGCGCCGGTGGGGGAGTGGTACACGGTGGTGGGTGTGGCGGATGACGTCCGCGGCGGCGGTCTCGACCAGCCACCCGACGAGACAGTCTACCTGCCGCTGGTCGTGACGTTAGGCGGCCAGGCCATGGGAATGGACGCCGAACGAACGTGGACGCCTCGCGACATCGCCTTCGTGACGCGCACCACCGGAGATCCGGCCGCTATCGGCAGCCGGGCCGAACGCGTGATCCGCGATCTTGATGCCGAGGTGCCGGCGTACGGCGCGCGAGCGATGGGGGACGTCGTCGCCCAGTCGGCCGCGAGGACCACGCTGACGCTGACGCTGCTCGGCATCGCGTCGCTGGTCGCGCTGGCGTTAGGCGCCGTCGGCATCTACGGTGTGATCTCGTATGTCGTGAGCCTGCGTACGCGCGAGATCGCCGTGCGCATGGCGCTCGGCGCCCGCCCCGTCGACGTCCGGCGAATGGTCTCCCGGCAGGCGGCGATCGTCGCGGGGATCGGCATCGCCGTGGGCGTCGCCGGAGCATTCGCGCTGACGCGCGTGTTGAGTGCGCTGTTGTTCGGTGTGAGCCCGGTGGATCCTGTGACGATGATCTCCGCAGCCGCAATTCTGGCCGCCGTGGCGGCGCTGGCGGCGTGGGTGCCGGCACGTCGGGCCGCTGCCCTGGACCCCGCGCAGGCGTTGCGATCCGATTAGGTGTTGAGCAGCATCTTCGTCAGGTTTACGAGCCCGGCACCCTGCTGCGTGCGGACGCGCTTCAGATCCGTGCAGTTGTCAATGAGAATCTGCTTCACGCGATCGGGCTCACCAACGAATTCCTTGCGCACCGACAGAAACGCCGCCGCCACGCCCGACACATGCGGTGTCGCCATGCTCGTCCCGCTCATCTCCACGTACAGGTCATCCACCGTGGACGCCGCCTT
>Ga0136846_1233168_pt1 | contig 11819 bp, 11 predicted proteins | sample HopSoiMetagenom2_FD_96841 | JGI IMG/M metagenome (GOLD analysis project Ga0136846, IMG submission 96841) | Grasslands soil microbial communities from Hopland, California, USA - 2 Assembly 2016 (version 4) | ecosystem: Environmental > Terrestrial > Soil > Grasslands | place: USA: Hopland... | reverse complement strand
GCCATAATCGCAGCCCCTGACGCCACGACGAGAAATGCGAAAGTCCCTATCGTCATGCCAACCCAGTAGCGGATCGGTTCGTTGTACCGGCGAGCGGTGAAGCCTTTGACTGTAAGGACACCACTGCGAAAAGATTTGTAATAACCGTTGCCAAGGAGGAAGGCAATCGTCGCACCAAAAACGAGTATGAAAAGTTCACGCGCCACTTAAATCACGGTTCGAGTTTTCACCCGCTCTTTCCGCCCTCCGTCGTTCATAAGATTCTTCCCCAGAAACCCACACGATCACTTACGTCCCTAGGCGATTTGTGCCCGTCAGCAGCTTTGCAAGCTGGACGAAAAGCGGAAAATAAACGTTCTTCTGTTCTGGTGTAGTTTGCACAAAAACCCGGACACTTGCACAAAAATACGTCTTTCTTCCCGGTTATTGTGCAAAGTCGAGGTTCCCCCGCGATTCACAGCATTTTTTGATTTTAGATCTCGAACCCAGGCACCTGAGGCTACACCAGCGCTGATTGGTATTCCTCGTAAGCGCCTTTGAAGTCGGTGATTTTGTGATCGGATTCGAAGTGCCAGACTCTGGTGGCGACCTCATCGATCAGGTCTTCGTCGTGGGTAACGAGGAAAACGGTGCCCTGGTAACGCTGAAGAGCGATGTTCAGAGCGTTGATGGATTCGAGATCCAGGTGATTTGTGGGCTCGTCGAATACCAGGACGTTCGGCTTCAGCAGCATGAGCTTGCAGAAAAGGAGACGGCTGGCTTCTCCGCCGGAAAGGATGTTGGTGCTCTTGTCGGCGTCTTCACGGGGAAAAAGCATTTGTCCGAGCAGGCCGCGAATTTCCTCGTGGGAAGCGGACATATCCCACTGGTGCAGCCATTCGAACGCGGTCATGCCGGGTTCGATGAGGGCCTTGTGGTCCTGGGCGAAGAAGCCGACGGCGGCCTCGTGTCCCCAGATAACTTTTCCGCTGTCCAGAAATTTTCCGTCGTAGCCGCTGGTCTTGCGCAACTCGGCTTCGGGAATCGTAGGCGAATTGGCCAGCAGCGCATTTACCAGCGTAGTCTTGCCGGCTCCGTTGCGGCCCATCAGCGCGATTTTTTCTCCGCGGGTCACGCTGGCGGTGAAATTTCGCACTACCTGGGCGCCGCCGTACGACTTGCTCACCCCTTCGATTTCCAGGATGTGTTTGCCTGAAGGGCGCTTCTGCTCGAACTTTAAATACGGGCGTTGAATGTTGGACCTTGCGAGTTCGGTGACTTGCAGGCGTTCGACTTCCTTGCGGCGCGACTGCACCTGGCTGGATCGCGTTCCGGCGGAGAAGCGCGCGATGAAGTCGTTCAACTGCGCGATTTTCTTTTCGCGTTGCGCGTTCTGGCTCTCGATCTGCGAGCGCACCTGAGTTTTGGCGACGACCATGTCGTCGTAAGTGCCGGTATAGGTAATGATGGTTTCGTAATCGATGTCGGCGATGTGGGTGCAGACGCGGTTCAGAAAATGGCGATCGTGCGAGATAACGATCAGCACGCCTTCGAATTGATTCAGAAATCCCTGCAGCCAGTGGATCGAATCAAGATCCAAATGGTTGGTCGGCTCGTCGAGCAGCAGCGCCTGCGGATGTCCGAATAACGCTTGCGCCAGCAGGACGCGAACTTTGTGTCCGCCGGGCAGTTCGCCCATTTTGCGCTCGTGATACTCGTCGGGGATGTCGAGACCCTGAAGCAGAACTGCGGCGTCGCTCTCAGCCGTGTAGCCGTCTTCCTCGCCGACAATGCCTTCGAGTTCGCCGAGGCGCATGCCGTCTTTGTCGGTCATCTCGGCCTTGGAGTAAAGCTTCTCCCGCTCTTCGAGCGCGGCCCACAGGCGGCGATTGCCCATGATGACGGTGTCGATGACGCGGAAGCGGTCAAAGGCAAACTGGTCCTGGCTCAACACACCCAGCTTCTTGGGACGCGCAACCGTGCCCTTCTGCGGCTCAAGCTCACCGGAGAGAAGCTTCATGAACGTCGACTTCCCGGCGCCATTGGGACCGGTGAGGCCGTAGCGCTTCCCGGGCGTGAAGCCGGTGGAAACTTCGTCGAATAAAATTTTGGCGCCGTAGCGCATTGACACGTTACTTACTGAAATCATGATAGTTAAGGGAACTGCGAGGGATGGTCCTGATACCCGGTCGTGATCCGGCTCTAATATCCTAAGCCACGTACGCAGCTGCTGTAGCTAGGATAACATGGCGGCTGCCCCAGTGTTGCCCCTCAGCCGGAGTTACAGGGAACCATTCAGCAGCTACTTGCGTCCAATTGGATATGCGCCCTGCGATCAGAGTCTTATGCCTGTTGCTGATGGCCCACTTATCGAGCGCACAGTCATCGCCTGTCTCCACGGGCTCCTTGTGCAAGGTATCGGGCAAGGTAGTGCAGGACCCCGGCCAAAACCCACTCAAGAAGGTAACAGTCTCACTCGCGATTGAGCGGGAAGCGATAACTGAGGGAGTCAGCATGGATGGAGTCAGCCGCGAATATTCAGCAGTGACTGATTCCGAAGGCAACTTCCAAATCGATTCGATACAGCCCGGAGACTACCGGGTCACTCTGGAGCGCAACGGGCTCGTATCAACCCATCACAGAGCTCGAGGATATTCATCGACATTCGTGTCACTCACACCCGGTCAGGAACTTGACCGCCTTCTGTTTCGGATGCTCCCAGCGGGCGTGATCCACGGAAAGATTACAGACGAGGATGGCGATCCGATTCCGGACGTGCCTGTGACCGCGCTCTCTCCCTCAAATTCGAGAGCGCTCGCGAGAGGCGTCACCAACGATCTCGGGGAATACAGGATTTCTGGACTGCAGGATGGAAAATATTTTGTGTTGGCCGAGGCGGAGCGGCAGCCGATCGGAACCGTCACTCATTCGGATGAAGCCAAGAGTTATGCCCCCACCTTCTATCCCGGAACAATGGACCGAGACGAGGCAGCCAAAGTTGAGGTACATCCGGGCGACGAAGTCGGAGTCAACTTTAGTCTGGTTACCTCGCGAACGTTTAAAGTCCACGGAGCTGTGGCGGGAGTTGCTGTTCCGAAACCGCCGGAGGGTCCTGGTACTGAATCGCCCATGGTGGTGCTCCGAGGGGCGGGTGACGGCCAACGACAAATCTTTGCCGAGCACGTTCTCCCTAATAAGACATTTGAAATTACCGGCGTTTTCCCGGGATCCTATCGTGCCTACTTAGTCTCGGGCCCCAGTTGGCCCGTTACGACGGGGCAAACCATTGAAGTGCGTGGCGCCGACGTTAATGGAGTTCAACTCTCCCCGGAACCGGTGAGCCAGATCCACGGCCAGTTCCGAATGGACACCGGCCAGAAGGTTGACTGGTCGCAGTTGAACGTTCTGATCGATGCCGATGAGCGCGATATGTCGAATCCCCTTGGGACGAAGGTATTGAAAGACGGATCGTTCAGTGTGGAAGCTCCGGCTGGGAGCTACCATGTTTGGGTTACCTCGAACTCCAATACAGAGGCGTGGCGCGACTTCTTCATGCAGGAAGTGATTGTGAACGGGAAGGATGTGGGAGATTCCGGGTTCGCGGTTGCGGGCAGCGCGGTCTCGCTGGAAATTGTCGCCAGCGCAAAAGGCAGCGCGATTGAAGGCAACGTTTCCGATGATGAAGGCAAAGCCGCCCCTGACATCCAGGTTGTGTGCATCCCCGACGCCAACCGGCGCAAGCGCCGCGAAATCTATCAGCAGGTCAAGACCGACCGCCACGGCCATTTCGCGATACGCGGGCTGAATGCGGGCGAGTACCAGGTTTTCACTTTGGAAGACGCCGTTGATAACATCACCGACCCTGATTTTGTGAGTACACACGAAGCGCTCGGACAAAGCGTCCAGCTTGGTCCGGCCGAACATAAGGCCGTCACTCTCAAACTCGCCGCCGACATCCAGCCTTAGGCATTAAACCTGCGTCGTTTACAATAGTGGCTTCTGCTGCGACCCGCCTTCAGCCTGGGCGGGGTACTCTTGTTCAACATGCCTTGCTCACCCTCAGCGTTTGCAATTTTTCTAGCCCAGCGCGGGCTTTCGCAATATGTACGGCAGCACTTCTTCGATCAGACGTTTAAAGGGCTTTATCACGCTAATGCGTTTGATATGGCGCTGCTGGTTCCTTATTTTTTTGTCCTTATTATGCTGGCGTCTTACGGGCTGCATCGCTACACCCTGGTTTATTTGTATTACAAAAAGAAGAACAATCGGACTCTGGCGCCGGCGCAACAGTTTGCCGAGCTGCCACGGGTCACGGTGCAGTTACCGATCTTTAATGAGCAGTATGTGGTGGAGCGTCTGCTGCAAGCGGTGTGCCGGCTGGATTATCCCAAAGACAAGCTGGACATCCAATTGCTCGACGATTCAACCGACGAGACGGTGAATGTGGCGCGTGGACTGGTGGAACATCACGCGGCGCAGGGGCATCCGATCACTTATCTGCATCGCAGCAATCGCGCGGGATATAAGGCGGGCGCGCTGCACGAGGGATTGAAGACGGCGAAGGGTGAGTTCGTTGCCATTTTCGACGCGGACTTCGTTCCGCCGCCGGATTTTCTGCTGCGCATTATTCATCATTTCACCGAGCCAAAAGTCGGCATGGTGCAGACGCGGTGGACGCACATCAATCGCAACTACTCGTTCCTCACTGAGGTCGAAGCCATCCTGCTCGATGGGCATTTCGTGCTCGAACACTCCGGCCGTGCACGCCACGACGTGTTCTTTAATTTCAACGGGACGGCAGGGATGTGGCGGCGGCAGGCCATTGACGACGCCGGCGGTTGGCAGCACGACACTCTCACCGAAGACACCGATCTTTCTTATCGCGCGCAGCTAAAGGGATGGAAGTTTATTTACCGGCAGGATGTGGAATGTCCGGCCGAGTTGCCGGTGGAGATGACCGCATTCAAAACGCAACAGGCGCGATGGGCTAAGGGACTGATCCAAACCGGAAAGAAAATTTTGCCGAGAGTGCTGAAGAGCGATCAGCCGTTTCGGGTGAAGCTGGAGGCTTGGTATCACCTGACCGCAAATATGAGTTATCCGCTGATGGTGGTGCTTTCGGTGCTGCTACTGCCCGCCATGGTGATCCGGTTTTACCAGGGCTGGTTTCAGATGTTGTATATCGATATCCCACTTTTTCTGGCTTCAACATTTTCGATTTCGAGTTTTTATCTGGTATCGCAACGTGAGTTGTTTCCCCGGACCTGGCCACGCGCAATTCTCTATCTTCCATTTCTGATGGCTTTGGGAATTGGGTTGACGGTGACCAATACCCTGGCCGTGCTTGAGGCTTTGACCGGAAAGCAAACCGCATTTGCGCGTACCCCGAAGTACCGCGTGGAAAATAAGAAAGATAAAGTTCAGGCAGCGAAATATCGCAAACGCCTGGGCTGGGTACCGTGGATCGAGTTGCTGATCGGCACCTATTTTGCGATGACGGTTTATTACGCCCTGCAAAACGAAAACTATCTCACCGTGCCGTTCCTGCTGCTGTTCGTGGTGGGCTACTGGTACACGGGATTGATGTCGCTGCTGCAGGGCCGGTTCTCGGGGCTGGCGCTCAGCGGCGCGGAGAACCATTCGAAACCATTTCCTGTGGGTGTGTGAGGGGGCGCAAGTTTTACCCGATCTCCTTTCTTTTAAACCCTTGCGGGTTTAGAATTCCTGACGCTTTCCTACGCCCTCTGAAAGGAGGCTCCCGTGAAAAATCGAATCCCAATTTGTTTTCTACTGGTGGCCATTTCGGTCCCGTTGCTGAGTTGCTCCGGAGCGCACACTGGCGAAAACTACGTCTTAATTTCTAACAACATCAAGGTGCCGTATTGGCAGAGCGCGGCTGCGGGTTTCGCGCAGTCTGCGGACCAACTAAAGGTGGGTTATGCATTTCAGGGCCCGGCCACCTACGATCCTGGAGCTGAACGCGAGGCAATTGAGAGTGCGATCCAGAAGAAGCCGGCCGGCATTCTGATATCGGTGGCCGACGCGAACCTGCTCAAAGACAGCATCGATCATGCGATCCAGGCGGGAATACCGGTAATTACCATCGATTCGGATGCCCCTGCGAGCAAACGCCTGACCTTCATCGGCACGAATAATTACCAGGCGGGGCTGTCCGGAGGAAAGCGGCTGGTTGAGGAACTCAAAGGCAAAGGAAATGTCGCCGTGTTCACCATGCCGTCGCAACCCAACCTGGGCGAGCGACTGCGCGGATATAAAGACGCGTTGGAGAATTATCCCGGCATCAAGATTGCCGGCGTGGTGGATATTAACGGCGATCCGCGAATTGCGTTCGACACTGCCAACGCGCTGCTGGCCAGCGACAAAAAGCAGCACATTGACGCGTTTGTCTGTCTCGAGGCGCTCTCGGGGAAGGAGATCGCCAATGTGCTGAACAGCAATGGCGTGAAGGGCCGCCTGGTAATTGCGATGGATACCGATCCGGAAACGCTGGACTGGATTCAGAAGGGCGTAATCGCCGCCACGGTTTCGCAGAAGCCTTATACCATGGCATTCGTGGGGCTGAAGATGCTGGACGATCTGCATCACGAGCAGGTTCAGAAGCTCGATTCGGATTGGGCGCATGACAGTTTCGCGCCCGTACCTGCGTTCGTGGATACGGGATCGGCAGTAGTAGATAAGAAAAACGTGGAGGCGTTCATTGCAGCAACGAAATCGCTGTCGGGGAAATAGTCTGAAAACATGCGTGGTGGTTCTGGCGTTGGGATGTCTGTTGGCCCAGGCAGCATCGGCATTGGAGCGGCAAGCCAATTCTGACTACCACGCGCGGCGGGAAAAACTGGCAGCGAAGTTGAATGGCGGAGTGGCCCTGATCTTTGCTCCGCCGGAAGCTGAGGGGCCGAACGATCTGTATGGGTATCGTCCGGACAACAATTTTTATTATCTGACGGGTTGGCCGGAACCCGGAGCCGCGTTGCTGGTGGTTGCGGCGCTACCCGAGAAGGATGGCGTCACCGCACGGGCTTACTCTGAAATTCTCTTTCTTCCCAGCCGCAATGCTTCGCAGGAGCGATGGACAGGGCCAAAGCTCGGGGCTGACGATCCCAAAGCCTCGCAGTTGACCGGCGTGGATCGGGTAGAGTCGCTCGATAATCTGCGCACTGAACTGGTAAAAATCCTGCCGGCCCGCGGCACGGTTTATACCGATGTTCCCGCCGCGGGAGTGCCCTCGAATTCCGCAACACCGCTCGGGTGGTTACAAAACGCGAACGCATTTCCGGTCGGAACTTCCTACAACGATGTGCGTCCGCTGATGGCTTCCGTGAGAACCGTGAAGGACCCGGGTGAGATTGAATTGGTGCGCAAGGCGACGAATGCTTCGATTGCCGCGCATTTTGCCGCGATTCGGACGATCAAGCCCGGAATCACCGAGCGCGAGATTTCGGCGCTGATGCAATATGAATGGGGAAAGCGCGGATGCGAGCGTCCCGCTTATGCGCCCATCGTCGGCTCCGGATTCAACTCCACCGTGTTGCACTACTCGGACGACTCGGGAACATTTCAGTCCGGCGATCTGGTGGTGATGGACGCAGCGGGGGAATATTCACTTTACGCTTCTGACATTACACGAACGGTTCCGGTCAGCGGAAAATTCACCGCCCGGCAGCGCGAGATTTACGACATCGTTCTGGAATCGCAAAAAGTGGCGATCGCAGCGTTCCAGGCGGGGAAATCGACTTTGCAGCGCACCACGCCGGACTCGTTGTACAAAGTCGCTTACGACTACATCAACACGCACGGAAAAGACTCGCACGGCGAGCCGCTGGGGAAGTATTTCATTCACGGGCTGAGTCATTGGGTTGGATTGAATGTACATGACGACGGCGATTACTCGGTCCCACTCGGGCCGGGAATGGTCTTCACCATCGAGCCAGGAATTTATATTCCCGAGGAAAAGCTGGGCGTGCGCATCGAAGACATGTTCTATGTCGATCCCAGTGGCAAACTGGTGCGCATGACAGAGTCTCTGCCGCAGACGGCGGAGGAGATTGAGCGGCTGATGTCTCATAAGTAGCGACGGTCACCCCGTGTCGGTTCCAGTCGTCGAGATCAAAACATCGTTGCATTTGATATCCTAAGGCGTCGTGCGGATGATCTGGTGGTTCCTGATCGTGGCCGTCGCCGGCGGAGCGTTCGTGTGGGCCGCGCTGTCCGCGTACGTTCGAGTGCGCGAGCGGCTAACGAATGCCGAGAACAAACCCCGCCGCAACAAAGTTTAGAAGAAAGAAGAAGAACAGGAGAGCACATGCAAGCATCGGCAGTTCAGGTTGCGCAGGGCCGCAACCGCGCGCTGGACGTGGCGCTTCAGATAGCGCTGATTGTGGGCGCAAGTTTGTTCGTGGGATTTTGCGCGCACATTTCGATTGCAATTTCCGGCACTCCGGTTCCGCTCACGGTGCAGAACCTGGGCGTGCTGCTGGTAGGACTCGCGCTGGGCAGCCGTCGTGGGTTCGCCGCCATGGCCCTGTATCTGGCCGAAGGCGCTGCGGGACTGCCGGTGTTCAGCCCTTTCGGCGCGCCGGGACTGGCAAGGTTAGTCGGACCGACTGCAGGATTTCTGCTGGCTTATCCGCTGGTCGCCGGATTGACGGGATACATTTTCGAGAACGGCAAAGCTACGTTTGCGCGGGCGGCGCGGGCGGCGGTTGCAGGTGAGTTGGTTCTATTTGCATTGGGACTTTCGTGGCTCTACATTCTTACGCGTTCCGTTGCGCAGGCGTTGAGCTTCGGGCTGTACTGGTTCATCTTTGCGGAAATCATGAAAGTGATGTTCGCAGCGGGAATGGTGAGAAGCTGGCACGGGCTCTTTCCGCAAAGTGAGCAGGCGCAATGACAATTCAATCTCTGGCAGGTGAAGAGAGCGCAGCATCAACCGCCGCCGAAACGCGCGAGATCACCATCGCCCACAGCCCGGATTCCGATGATGCGTTCATGTTTTACGGCCTCGCCGCCAACAAAGTGCAGTTGCCGGGGCTGCGTTTCACCCACACCCTTTGCGACATCCAGACCCTGAACCAGAAAGCCATGGAAGGCGATGGGCTTTATGACGTCACTGCGATTTCGTTTCATGCTTATCCATACCTGCAAAATACTTACGCGCTGATGACGTGTGGGGGCAGCGTCGGCGAAGGATACGGGCCGATGGTTGTCGCGCCCCGAGCTTTCTCGCTGGATGAGATTCGGCAAAAGAAAATTGCAGTTCCGGGAAAACTTACAACTGCCTACCTGGCTTTGAAGTTGTTCGCGCCGGAAATCGAAACCGAAGTTGTGCCGTTCGATGAAATCATTCCCGCGGTACTTCAAGGAAAGTACGAAGCCGGATTGATCATTCACGAAGGCCAGCTCACCTACGACCGTTCGGGATTGCACCGCATTCTCGATCTTGGCAAATGGTGGCTGCAAACGACCGGCCTGCCGCTGCCTCTCGGCGGGAACGCGATCCGCCGAAGCCTCGGCCCAGAGCTGATTTCGAGCGTATCGAATGCGCTGCGTGACAGCATTCAGCACGCACTCGATCATCGCGAAGCAGCTCTCGCCTACGCCATGCAGTTTGCCCGCGACCTCGATCCGCAAATGGCCGACCGCTTCGTCGGCATGTACGTCAACGAGCGCACGCTCGATTACGGCGCCGATGGGAAAGAAGCGATCCGGCGCTTGCTGGATATGGGCTACCGGGCGGGAGTGATTTCGGTTGAGCCACGAATCGAGTTTGTGGAGTAGGGATTCCCGCATAACGGCGACCCGGTTCTCACCAGGTGCAGAGGCATCCAACAACACCAGAGCTCGTTGTGTTAGCTGTGGCGGCGCTTGAACGTGAGGTTAACAATGGCGGATACGACCAGTTCTTCACGAATTCCTCAGAAGAGTTTGCTTCAGTAATTGTGGACCGTCTGAACCGTATCGGCTGCAACGAAACCGCTTCGATCACTCACGACGCGATTAGTGCGCTCGGCGTCTCCACTTTAGATTCCCCATCGATTGCGACCGCATTAGCGGAAAACGGAAATGCTCAAGAAAAACTTAGCGTTTGCGATAGAGCGTTTCACAAGACGGGAGAACTGCCGAACAACTCTTGGCGTTCATTAAACAGCACAGAAGTGAGTTTAGATTCTGACACAGCGAAAAAATGATTCACTTTGTGGAGTAGGGATCGCCCCGGCAGTGGAGTGATCCACGATGACACAACATAAAAGACGCTTCGCGGAAAGGTTCTGGAATGCGGTGTTACTGGCCGTGCTGTTGCCCTTTATAGTTCCGTTTGGATTGATCGCTGTAATCCTTTTTCTAACGCACCGAATCGTTTTATACATTCTCGTCTGGCTGATTTGGCTATCAAAAGGAAAAGATCTGTTGGTCGTTTATTCCGATAGTCCGATATGGCACGACTACATGGTGGCTGAGATTTTGCCTTTGGTGGAAAAGCGTGCGATTGTTTTGAATTGGTCGGAACGCGGAAAGTGGCCACGGTGGTCGTTGCGCGCCCACGTTTTTCGACACTTCGGGAGCCGACGTGAGTTCAACCCTTTGATTGTCCTCTTCCGTCCGTTGCGTCGCGCCAAAGTTTTCCGGTTTTGGTTGCCATTTAAAGACTGGAAGCGCGGTTACCGGGAACCGGTAGAGAGACTGCGGGAGGAACTACTGTCGGCATTGTGACATCCGCCAACAATCGCAGTTTAATATTTCGTGCGTGATTAGTATCGGCGCCCCTCGTCGATTAACTCCCGTATCTCGATATCCCCCAGCGTCGCTCCTTCTCGGAGTTCGCGAATTTCCTGTATGACCTTTTTCAGTCGCACGCGATCATCGGAGATGGTCTCCGAGTGATCGCGGCCTCTCTCATTTTCTTCCACTGGTTCCAATCGGCTCGCAGCTAACCTTGCAGCTGTCGACTCGCAATTGTTCATTGTACCTTCCTTGGAAACGCAAAAATCGGATCCACATCCACCGGCACAGTGTTCGCTTTTTTGAGCGATGCCTGCAGTTCCGGCGGAATCACGTCGTACTTTTTGAACCAGGCTTCTGTCCTCGCGCGGTCACCCGTGGCTTCCATCTCCAGCAATTCTTTGGCGAGAGTTTCGATCTGTCCGGGCATTTTTTCGAAATCGATGGTGTACTTGCCTGACTGATCTCGGGTAATTGCGCCGTGCTCGACGTAGTAATTGAACTCCATCATCTCTGCCTCGCCGTGGGCTTCCGCAGCGCCAAAGCGCAGAGTGCGAAAATTTCCCGCCACGTAGGACGCATAGTATTCACGCAGCTTTTCTTTTGGCAAGACACCGCGATCCACCAGCCACTTCAGGCTGAACATCCCGACGACATCCGCTTTGGCTTCTTCCAGACCGCTGTAGATCGGGCCAATGGCTTCGCGAATACTGATTTTGTCGCCGGCCGAGTTGTGGGCGAACGCCGGCCCCAGGCCGTGACAAATTTCGTGCATGACGGTGCTCAGCAGATAACCTTCAGCGGAAGCCATGCGGGCTTGTGCTGCGGGCATCATGAACTGCGCGAGGGGCAGGATGATGTAGTTGACTCGCGCGTCCATAAAGTTCTTGAAGAAAAGTTTCTTGCTTCCCTTTTGCTCGTGCACTTTGGGATCGTTGGGAAGATTATCGGCGACGGCCTGGTATCCGTGGCCGAGATCGCCGGTGCGGAAGGGTGCGTCCATCACTTCCATTGGAGTCTGCAAGCCGCGCTTGGACGGACGGTCCGGTGCGGCGACCGGCAATGCATCCTGAATGTCCGCGACATATTTCTGAAACATC
>Ga0136846_1213636_pt1 | contig 11819 bp, 11 predicted proteins | sample HopSoiMetagenom2_FD_96841 | JGI IMG/M metagenome (GOLD analysis project Ga0136846, IMG submission 96841) | Grasslands soil microbial communities from Hopland, California, USA - 2 Assembly 2016 (version 4) | ecosystem: Environmental > Terrestrial > Soil > Grasslands | place: USA: Hopland... | reverse complement strand
GTCGGACTCGATGATCTCTTCGCGATGCGCGCTGACGACGAAGTAGCCGCCGGGCTCGAGGCCGAGGCGCGCCAACGCGTCCGAGGCATCGATGCGGTCGCGGTAGTGCGTCAGTACCTCGAACATCGGGCTGCCGGTCTTGATGACCATGTCCGGCGGCAGCCCCTCGCGCAGCAGGTACTCGCGCGCGATGTCGCTGTAGGTGAGGTTGATGTCCGCGGTGTGGTCGACGATGCGCCGGTTGGTTTCTTCCGGCACGCGCAGGTCGAAGCAGCGATTGCCCGCCTCCATGTGGAAGATCGCGATCTTGCGGCGTTTGGCGGGGATCACCGCCAGGCAACTATTGGTGTCGCCCAACACCATCAGCGCCTCGGGCTGCTCCTGCGCCAGCATCGCGTCGACTGCGATGATCAGGTTGCCGATGGTCTGGGCCGCATTGGCACCCGCGCTGTTGAGGAAGTGGTCCGGCTTGCGAACACCCAGGTCGTCGAAGAACACCTGGTTGAGTTCGTAGTCGTAGTTCTGTCCGGTGTGGACCAGCACATGGTCGCAGGTCTCGTCCAGGCGGGCCAGTACGCGCGACAGGCGGATGATCTCGGGCCGCGTGCCGACGATGGAGACGATCTTGAGCCGCTTCATGGTTGATTGACCTTCTGGGCGACCGTGTCAGGCCGTTGTCGGTCGAAGATCTCGTTGGCCCAGACCAGGACCACCAGATCGTCGTCCCCGATGTTGGTCACGTTGTGGGTCCAGCCCGGGATCGTCTCGACGATGCGGCCTTCGCCGCCCTTCGTGATGATCTCGTGCCGCTCGTCCGTGAGGATGTGGCGGTAGCCGAAACTCGCCGTGCCCTTGATCACGAGGAACTTCTCGGTCTTGCTATGGTGGTAATGCTCGCCGCGCGTGATGCCCGGGAATGCGGTGAAGTAGCCGAACTGGCCGCAGTCGGGCGTCTTGAGCATCTCCACGAACACTCCGCGCGGGTCGGCGTGGCGTGCCACCTCATACTCGAATGCAGGTAGTGGCAGGAAGCTCACGTACGTGGCATAGAGCGCGCGTGTCAGGCCGGTGCCGACCCGCTCGGACACAAGCGTCTCGCGGCTGTTGGCAAAGGCGCGGATCTGGTCGGCCAGCTCGCCCACGGTGGTCTCGTACTCGGGGCCTGCCGATCGCAGTCCGCCAGAGGCGTCGCGGTCCTCCAGGAGGTCGCAGAAATGCTGCACGACGTCGTCGACATAGACCAGCTTGAGCGCGGCGCGGGCGTCATTGACGACGACGGGCTGGCCGCGCGCGATGTTGAAGCAGAAGGTCGCGACCGCCGAGTTGTAGTTGGGACGCGACCACTTGCCGAACACGTTGGTCAGCCGGAAGACGTACACGCCCGCGGCTGTGCGCCGTCCGTATGCGAGCAGTTCCTCCTCTGCCTCGCGCTTGCTGCGGCCGTAGGGATTGTCGAGAGCTGCCTGTGTGGACGAGGCGAAGGCCACGCGAGGTGGCCGAGCCTGCGCGGCCATGGCTTCGCAAAGGCGGCGCGTGAACGCATGGTTGCCGCTCACGAATTCCGCAGGATCCTGCGGACGGTTGACTCCTGCCAGGTGGAACACGAAGTCGACCTCTGCGAGCAGCGTGGAAAGCGCCGCAACATCCGCGTCATGCGGAACCAGCGTCAGCTCGCGATGGCCGAGCTCTTGCAGTCGAACCTGCAGGTTGCGGCCGATGAAGCCGCGGCCTCCGGTGATGGCGATACGCATGTCAGTCCTCAGGATAGGCGACTTCGCCGGCCGCGATTCGGCGCATGAAATCGAGCTTGAGCAGCAGGCGCTTCATGCCCTCGACGTCGAGCCGCTCGGTGTTGTGGGAGTTGTAGTCGTCGCTGGCGGTGATGCTGATCTCGCCCTGTTCCACGAACTTGCCGTAGTTCAGGTCGCGTCCGTCGGGCGGGACCCGGAAGTAGCCCCCGAGGTCCTGCGCCGCCGCGCGCTCCTCGCGGCTCAGCAGCGCTTCATAGAGCTTCTCGCCGTGGCGCGTGCCGATGACGCGCACCTCGTGGTCCGGGCGCTGCATCAGCTCCAGGACGGCCTGCGTGAGCACCTGCACCGTGGCGGCCGGCGCCTTTTGCACGAAGATGTCACCGTTGCTACCGTGTTCGAACGCGTAGAGCACCAATTCGACGGCGTCGTCCAGCGTCATCATGAAGCGGGTCATGTTGGGATCGGTGATGGTGATGGGCCTGCCGGCCCTCACCTGTTCGACGAACAATGGGATCACCGACCCGCGCGAGGCCATGACGTTGCCATAGCGCGTGCCGCAGATCACCGTGCGCGTGCCTTCGAGATTGCGCGACGCGGCGACCATCACCTTCTCCATCATCGCCTTGGAGATGCCCATGGCGTTGATCGGATAGACGGCCTTGTCGGTGCTCAGGCAGACCACGCGCTGGACGCCGGCGCGGATCGCCGCCTCCAGCACGTTCTCGGTGCCCAGCACGTTGGTGCGCACCGCCTCCATCGGGTGGAACTCGCAGGATGGCACCTGCTTGAGGGCCGCCGCGTGATAGCAGTAGTCCACGCCGCGCATTGCCGACTCGACGGCACGCGCGTCGCGCACGTCGCCGATGTAGAACTTGAGCTTGGCGTTGTTGTAGCGCTTGCGCATGTCGTCCTGCTTCTTTTCGTCGCGGGAGAAGATGCGGATTTCGCGCAGGTCGGAATCGAGGAACCGCTTCAGCACGGCATTGCCGAAGCTGCCGGTGCCGCCGGTGATGAGAAGGATCTTGTCTTTGAACATGTGCGGATCAGGCCTTGTCGTGAGCACGCAGCGCGGCCCGGCAAAGGTCGTCCTTCTGCTTGTGCGTTGGGTAGTTGATGAGCACGGCGCGGTATTGGCCCTTGAACACGAAGAGGCTGCCCGCCGCGGCGCCGATGACGCCGCAGGCGCCGAGCAGTTCGCTCACATGGTCCAGGGAACCGGCGCCTCCCAGGATCGTCAACGGCACCTTGACAGCGGCGCGCATCTGCTTGGCAAGCTCGATGTCATAGCCCTTCATCTCGCCATCGCGATCAATCGAGTTGATGACGATCTCGCCGGCGCCCGCCGCCTGCAATTGCTGCGCGAAGGCCGCGGGATCGACCTTGTGCGACGTCTTCGAGTTGTGCGTGCTGAGTTCATAGCCCTTGCCGAACAGGCCGCCCTTCTTGCGCACGTCCAGCACCGCTACCACGCTCTGGCGGCCGATGGCTTCGGCCATGCGCGACAGCAGCGCCGGGTCGGCGACCGCCGCGGAGCTCACGGACACTTTCTCGACGCCGAGATCGATGATGCGCGAGGCCTGCTCCGCGGTTGTCACGCCGCCGCCATAGCACAGCGGCATGCGGCATTCGGCAGCCAGCTTGGCGATCAGTGCGTAGTTCGGCTCAACCTTGTTCACGGTGGCGTCGATGTCCAGCACCATGAGTTCGTCCGATTCCTTCTCGTTGAAGATCTTGACTGCGTTGATGGGGTCGCCCACGTACTTCGGCGAGCCGAATCTCTGGGTCTTGACGAGGCCGCCCTTGTGGACCAGGAGGCAGGGGATGATGCGGGGGCGCAGCATGGATCAAAGTACCGCGAAGTTTTTCAGGAGCTGCGCGCCGAAGTGATGGCTCTTCTCCGGATGGCATTGCACGCCGTGGATGTTTCCGCGGGAGACGATGCAGTCGAAGTCATGGCCATATTCGGCGGTGGCGGACACGTCCTGCTTGTCCAGCGCATCGAAATAGTAGGAGTGCAAGAAGTAGAAGCGGGGATCTGGCTCGAAGTCCGCAAACAGCTTTTGGCCCGGCTTGATCCGGATGTCGTTCCAGCCCATGTGCGGCATCGGCAGGTCCTTCGACAACGGGTGGCTGGCCAGCGCCTTCACGCGGCCCGGCACCCAGTTCAGGCCGGCAATCTCGCCCTCGTCGCTGCCGGATGCCAGCATCTGCATGCCCACGCAGATGCCGATCACGGGAACCTGGCGCTCGAGCACCATCTCCTCGAGCCGCGGACGCATGCCCGACTGGTTGAGCAAGTTCATGGCGTGGTCGAAGGCGCCGACGCCCGGCAGCACGAGGCGGGTCGCTCCCTCGAGTTCGTCCGCGCTGCGTGCGCGCGTGGCGTCGATGCCCAGGCGCTTGAACATGGTCATGAACGCCTGGATGTTGCCGACGCCGTAGTCGACGATTCGAATCATCGGAAGTACCTCTTTTCCAGACCCAGCCAGCGCATCGCGTTGGCGCCGAAACCGATCATCCAGCGCTTGTTGCGGTAGTCGCGATAAGTCTTGTTGGGCGCGTCGAAGATGCGTTGCAGTTCCTCGACAGTGAGGTCGAGCTTGTGCGCCACGTATTCGAACTCCTGCTTGAGGAAATGCTCGTCCATCTCCGGCTGCGCGATGCGCTCGAGAGCCGCCTCGCGCGTCATCTGCCCGGTCATGATCAGGCTGGAAAAATGTGCGCGGCGCTTGTGGAAGCCGAACTTGCGCGGCAGCCAGAAATCCTCGTAGAAGCGCGTGAAGCGCGATTCATGGTGTTTGTGCTGGAACCGCTGCCAGCCGAAGCGCCGCGAGAGTTCGTCCTCGGCGTCCTTCTTGATGAAAGGGACGAGGTTGAGCGGATGGTGCACCTTCATGCCGAGGATCTTCTGGTAGTACAGCTTGTAGACCAGGATGTCCTTCAGGGGGAACGTGTCGAGAGGTCTCTTGCCGAACCGGCGATGGATGTCGTTGAACAGGGTCGTGTCGATGCCCAGGTAGCCGCCCCATTCCTCGGGCTCGCGACAGCACTCGGTCGAGAAGTTCGAACCCGTGATGATGTGTTCGAGCTTGTATTGACGTGCGAACTTGTAGAGCGACGAGAAGAACGACGCGTCCTGCGGCAGATCCTGGTCGGGAATGCCGGACTTCAGGAACGCAACCTGGAGATCCTTCATCTCTTCCCAGTTGATGACTTCGGTGTAGAGATCCAGGCCGAGTCCGTCGACCAGCTTCTCGATGTTGCCGACGGCCTGGTCGGTGTTCCAGCCGGCGTCGACGTGAAACAGCAGCGGACGAAGGCCCATCTTCTCCTTGGCGACGTAGGCTGCGTAGGAGCTGTCGAGGCCGCCGCTCAGGCCAATGATGCAGTCGAAGTCCTTGCCTTTGCCCGCCTGGCGGATGGCGTCGGCCATTTGAGCCAGTTGGCGTTCGCCCTCGACGCCGGTGTGCCAGTTGGGCCTGATCGTGGCGTCGAAGTTGTTGCAGTAGTCACACAGGCCCTGGTTGTCGAACCGGATGTTGGGGTCCGACGTGTCCATGATGCAGCGGCTGCAGATCTGATAGGAACGAGCGAGAGTGGGCATGTTGGCGATTGTCGTCATGTCTGGGGTGCGTTGCTCGCGGGTTCAGCGCCGCAGCCGCTTGCGCCGTGTAAGCAGGCGCTGGCTGATGTGCACGAGGGCGACGAGGAAGATTGCGCGGCTCCATAGCTTACGTGGGAGCGAGCGGCTGACGACGCTCACATTGTTGCCGTGGACGCGGCGCAGCAGCGTGGTGCGCTCCACGTGCAGGTTGGACCGCGCGGCGTTGGCGGCCATGGCGATCCACAGATCGTGGGACTCGACGTAGCGTGGGATCGGCAGCACGATGTCGCGCAGTTCCTCCCTCAAACCCATGGTGCAACCGTAATAGAAGGCCCGGCCCGTGAATATGCGCAGGATGTTGCCGGCGTGCCGGCGGGAGTCTGCGGCGCTCAGGCCCGGGTGGAGGGGGGGGATGGGTCGGCCTTGGGCATCGACGAACTCGCTGTTGGTCGAAACCAGCACCACGCCGCTGACGAGCGCGTCGCGCATCGTGCGCGCTCGACCCTCGGTCCAGATGTCGTCCTGGTCGGCCATCAGGATGTAGGGCTGTCGAGCGAGACTGAGGGCCTTTGCGAAGCTCTGCACATGGCCGAGGTTGGCCTCGTTGCGATACACGCGGATGCGCGGGTCGCCGATGCTCTCGAGGTAGGCCACGGAACCGTCGTTCGAAGCATCGTCGACGACGACGAGTTCATCGGTCGCCTCCATCTGGGCCAGGATGGACGTCACCTGTTCGGCGAGATATCGTTCGCCGTTGTACGTGGCCATGCAGACGCTGATGGTCATGAGATCGATTTCCGATGCGATGCGGTTGAGGTCATGCAAGTTCGAGTTTTCCGCGGACGCCGCGCAGGCCATCGACGAGTCCGCGCCACCCCAGGCGCGCATGCTGGCGGCGATCCTCGCTGTGGCGCCACTGAAGCAGGTGATGAACCAGCGCCGCTGCCACCTGGTGCAGCGCGTACAGGCGAGGCACATGTGCCATGCGGACAAGCAGGAAGGCGTTGCGGAGCCGATAGTAGGCCCGCACCGGGCTGTGCACGAAGGTGGTCAACGGGCCGTTGGAGACCACTTTGTTGCCGATGGCGTGAGACATTATCGCGGACGGGACCACCCGGATGGGGACACCCGCCCGCCGACAGCGAATGCACCACTCGAGATCGACATAGTCGATGAAGAAGGCTTCCTCCATCAGACCGACCTGCTGGAAGACCTCGGCGGCGACCACGGAGCCGGAGGAGATGATGAGGTCGACGGCCGCCGGTGCGAGAAGGCCTCCCGCGGGCGCGGGTCGAGCCCAGCCCCAGCGATTGAAGCGATAGGGCGGGTATTCGTGGCCTGAGCGCACGTCGATGCACACGGGTGCCGCGACGCCGTGCGGCGGCTGGCCCAGCGCTGCCACCAGGGACGGCAACAGCTGCGCGTCGGGCGTGCTGTCCTGGTCGAAGAAAGCGATGAACTTTGCGTCGTGCGCCAGGGCGGCTCGGATGCCGGCGTTCTGAGCGGCGGCGATGCCGGTGTTGCCGCCCATGTCGATGATCTCGCAGCCGTCGACGGCGGCGGCGCCGCCAGCGTCTCGGGGGGTGTTGTCCGCCACGATTACCTGGGCTCCTCCGGCATGCAGGGCGTTCACCAGGCGGCCCAGGGCTGCGGGGTCGGGGTGGTAGGTCACGATCACGGCGTGCAAGCTCATGCGCCTGCCTCCGTCGCGCCGGGCGCCGGCGTGTCGCCGCGCTGCACCAGGGAGCACCAGTACCAGATCACCACCAGCAGGCCGAACGAATTGAGCATGACCGGATTGCTCATGGACAGGACAGTGAACAGCCCCATGGCCACGGTGTAGCCCCAGCGGCGCCGTGCCAGCCTCCTCAATCCGCGCAGCGGCAGGAACAGCATGGCGTACACGACCAGCGTCAACGGGATGCCGAAGTAGCGGCACAGGTCAATTGGCGTGAGCTCGGTGTCCGACTTCAGCGAATGCGAACCGCTGGAATAGTAGTAGTTCGCCAGTCCGCGACCGAACAGCGCGCTGCCCGGCGTCATGTCGTCCAGGTAGGAGACCAAATGGCCGATCTTGACCGAGTTGGATTCCTCGCTGCTGCTGAATACATTCGAGTCGGCCAGCACGGCTCCCCACACGATCGCCGCCGAAAATATCAGCGCCATGACCACGATCCAGCGTCGGCCGGGCCGAGTGAAGGTCATCCACAGGTAGGCTGCGTAGAGCAGGGTGATGCCGATCAGGGCGCGCTGCCCGCTCAGAACGATGCCGAGGAACATGAGCACAAGCGCGAGCCAGTCGCCGGTGCGACGCTGGGGCGTGATCAGGCGCATGCCGACCACGCAGAAGCCGACGAACAGGAACGGCGCGGTGCCCAGTTGCAAGGTGAAGGTGGCGCCGCCATCAAAGAACTCGCGTTCGGAATTCGCGCTCAGGTTGTAGTCGGCCAGGAACTGGTGGATCGCCTGTGCGAGCGGCAAGTCAGGCAGCAGAAGGGTGATCCAGAACGCCGCCGTGCAGACCAGCAGAAGGTAGCTGCCGCCGATGGCCAGCCGGTCCATGTCGATATCGTGCCCCGTGATGAAGTACACCAGCGAGAGGACGAAGGTGGCGAACAGGAACTGGACCGCGACTGGAAGGTTGACGTCGTTGACCAGCGCCAGCGCGAAGCCATAGCCGAATATGGCGATGATCACCAGCGGGGCCGCCGATGGAAAGCGGTGCGACGCGCGATGGCTGAATTCGTCCCACAGCATCCAGATGACCAGCAGTGCGAAAAGCGCCTTGTTCACGGGCGCCGCGGGTATGGCGAGGGTGCACGCGAAGAATGCAGCGAAAAGCCGCGTGGCCGCCCGCGAGCCCCGACTTGCGTCGCGGCGTGGCGCGGCCGGGGTGGGGGTGATGGCGTTCGCCGCTGCGTCGACAGACATGGGGGCTCCCGAAGACTCAGCCTGCGTGCGGCGCGACCACGTCGTCGATCCAGGCGTCGAGCGAATAGCGGTGCAGCACGGCTGGGTCGACAGGCGTGGGTGCCGAGCGGACAAAATCGCGGTCCAGGCCGGTCTCTGGCAGGCGAACGACGCGCACATTATCCGCGCAATAGAAGTCATAGTTGGTCACGTCCTGCGCGGTCGTGATCAACTTCTTGCGCATGCCGAGCGTCTCGACGGTACGCATGGTCAGTCCGGACTGCAGCGCATGCGGCAGGTCATAGATGCAGCGCGAGCGCATGTTGATCGCCAGCAGGTCCGGGTAGGCCAGCGTGCGGGGGTGCACATCCTTGGCTTTGCCCCGCAAGGCAAGCTTCAACCAGGTCAGCCATCCCGTGTAGAGATAGACGAAGGTCGACAGTCCCAGCGTTCGGGCCTCCGCCTGCATGCGTCGGGCGGATTCGAGACGATCCGAATGGAGCCAGCCCACGAACGCCACGTCGATGTCGGGCGACTCGCTCGCCTGCGGCATCTCGCGGAAGAAGAGCGGGCGAAACGCCATCTCCGGTCGAGCCAGCGCGTCCTTGCGATCGAACGTCAGGATGCGGTCGAACAGGGGCAGGCGCTCCTCGATGCCATGCAGTCGAGCCAGCGAGTCCCACTGGTAGAGGATGAACTCGCTGCGAGGCAGGAGCTCTCGCAGCGCCTCGAGAAAGGGGAGGCGCAGTCCGACCGCCTTGATGATGAGCACTTGGTCGAAAGGCCGTGCGCGCGCCGCATTCAGGATCGACGCCTCGTGGCGGGCCAGGAGGGCGCCCGGGTCGCGGTGCAACCAGCGGCGCAGGCCGCTTTGCAGCTCGGCTGGCTGATCCTGGAAGACCACGAGTTCCGCGCCGCGCTCGCGCAGGCGCGCGGCGATGCTGTGCTCATAGTCGTAGAAGCCGATGCCGATCAGAAGGATGCTGCGGCCGGCGAGGTCCCGGCGGGGCGTGGCGTTCACTTATAGAGTCCCTTGGCCTTCATCTCGGCGATGCTCTTGTCGTAGGTGTCCTCCATCACAGCCTGCGCGTCCACCCAGGCGGCGAAGCGGCGGATGCCGGTGGCGAAGTCCACCTGCGGCTCGAAACCCAGGAGCCTGCGGGCAGCCGTGATGTCGGCGAAGTTGTCGCGGATGTCGCCCAGGCGGAAGTTGCCGGACACGCGCACCGGCACCCGGGCGCCGTAGGCCTCGATCAGCGAACGCGCCACGGTCAGCACGCTGGTGCGCACCCCCGCTCCGACGTTGACGACATGCTGGCCCGGGTCGGACAGTTCGATGCTGGCGACCGTGGCGGCGACGACGTCGTCGATGTAGACGAAGTCGCGGCTCTCCTCGCCGTCCTCGAAGACCACGATCTCGTTGCCATTCTTGATGCGCGTCGAGAAGATCGACAGGATGCCCGTGTACGGATTGGACAGCGACTGGCCCGGTCCATAGACGTTCTGATAGCGAAGCGCCACGGCCGGGATGCCCAGCGACTTGCCCAGCGTCACGATCATCTGCTCCTGGTTCTGCTTGGTGATGCCGTACAGGGAGGAGGGATGGATGCGGCTGTCCTCGGTGGTGGCCAGCAGCTGTGCGTCGTTGCCGCAGTGCGGGCACTTCACGTTGAAGTCGCCGCGCTCCATGTGCACGGCCTCGCGTGCGAGCGGAAACACGACGCCATGCTCGCCGCAGCGGTAGCGTCCCTCGCCGTAGATGGAACGCGACGACGCGATCACCAGCTTGCGCACGGTGCGCTGCGGCTGGTTGGCCAGGATATCCAGCAGCAGCGCGGTGCCGCGGATGTTGACGTCGACATAGCGCTCGATCTCGTACATCGACTGGCCAGTGCCCGTCTCCGCGGCCAGGTGCACGACCGCGTGCTGCCCCTCGAGCGCCTTGATCCAGTCCTCGCGGTTGCGCACGTCGCCGAGCTGGAAGCGGACCTGGCCGCGGATGGTCGCCAGCAGCGGCGAGTCTTCGCCATGGATCTGGGGCGAGAGGTTGTCCATCACCGTGACGGTGTGTCCGCGCGCGACGAGCGCGCGTGCGAGGTTGGAGCCGATGAAGCCGGCGCCGCCTGTGATCAGGATGTTCATTGACATGTCGGAAAGAGTCATCTTCGAGGGTCCGAGGCCGGACTGCAGAATGCGAGGCCGCTCAGGCGGAGAGGAACTGGGTGTTGGTGAAGTGGTCCCAGAACTTGAAGTTGTTGGCATGGGACGGCGGCGCATGACGACCTGGAAGCCGATGGACAGCTCCTGCAGCGGGAGGGCACGCGTCAGGGCGCTCATGAGGATGTCCGCGCGGACGCGCAGGATCAGGGTCCACTTGTGGGTATGGCAGGTGGCGCTTCACCGCTGGGCCTGGTTCAGCAGGAGTGCGCGCACTCAGGGCTTGCGGGCGATGAAGACATCGCCGTCGATGACGAGTGACGACGGTTGGTCGATCCGCAGGAATTCCACAATGAATCCGAGCCGCTCCAACTTCAGGATGAGCTCGCGGCCGAATACGCGATAAGCAAGGATTCCGCCCGTCAAGGGGTCGCCGTGGAACTGAGGTGGGACAAGGAAGATGTCTTTCTCGGTCTTGGTGTCTACCAGTTGGATGTCCTCTGCCGACGTCTGCTCGAATGGCACATTGAACACGTAGGCGCCGCCTGGGCGGAGCACTCGGAAAATTTCCGCGTGGGCCGCATCGCAGTCCCTGACATGCTCCATTACATCGGAGGTGAGGACGATGTCGAAGCTTTCGTCGGCAAAGCTGATCTTCTGCAGGTCGATGTTGAAGTAGCCTGGCTGGAGTTCGGCACCCCAGGGATGCTCAGGTAGATAGCTGCACCGCGCAAATCCCGGGGATCCTCGCAGCAAGCGACTGATCTCGCTGAAATTGTCGCTGTCGAGCATGCGCAGACCGCCGAGGCCTCTTTGGGCAAGCTCGGCAATCGACTTCAGGTTCAGTGACCACCGGCCGTTGAGGTATTTGAGCAGCGCAAGGGCAAGACTTCGCTCGCGCAGGGAGGCGAAGCAGCCTCGGCACTGCAGTGTTTCTCGCAGTACGCCGATCTTGTGCGAGCGCCGGAGCCACAGGTTGGGAAAGTCGTAGAGCGGGCGATCGGCGCGGCCGCAAACCGGGCAGTCGAACCGATGATTCCGGTACCTGAGCCAGTAGGAAAAATTGGTGGGATTCAGGCGCTGGACCAGCGTGCGCGGAGACGTGGCCGACTCTCGCAGCACCCTTAGGATCATCCGTCTGTCCGACCCGGGTGGCGCGATCTTGGCAAGCACGAGATTGAGAGACTTCATTGCCTTCTAACCCTTCTGCGATTTGACGGTGACCCAGCTCTTCGTCGTCTCGTCGTACTGCTTGACGATGCGTCCGGGTATGCCGACGATGACGCTTCCCGGTGGAAAGGTGCCCCTGACGACGGCGTTCGCACCGACGATGCAATGCTCTCCCAGCCGCGTGCCTGCAAGGATCTTGGCCCCTGCGCCGATGAAGCAGTTGCGGC
>Ga0136846_1211415_pt1 | contig 11820 bp, 8 predicted proteins | sample HopSoiMetagenom2_FD_96841 | JGI IMG/M metagenome (GOLD analysis project Ga0136846, IMG submission 96841) | Grasslands soil microbial communities from Hopland, California, USA - 2 Assembly 2016 (version 4) | ecosystem: Environmental > Terrestrial > Soil > Grasslands | place: USA: Hopland... | reverse complement strand
GCGCTGGCGCGCACCGGGCACGACATCGACATGCGCTCCGCGTTCCTCACCACGATCGGCCAGGACCCGGTGCTGAGGTACGTCAAGCTCATCGCCGAGCCCTGGGACGCGTCGACCGACGGCTACCGGGTCGGTGAGTTCCCACCGCCGTGGATCGAGTGGAACGACCAGTTCCGCGACGAGATCCGCGACTTCTGGCACGGCCGCTCCTCCGGCATCCGCGATGTCGCCACCCGGCTGGCCGGGTCGTCGGACCTGTACGCCGACGACGGCCGCTCGCCGTACGCCTCGGCCAACTTCGTCACCGCCCACGACGGCTTCACGGTGCGCGACCTGGTCAGCTACGACAGCAAGCACAACGAGGCCAACGGCGAGGGCAACCGGGACGGCACGGACAACAACCGGTCCTGGAACCACGGCGTCGAGGGCGAGACCCACGACGCGCGCATCGTGCGCCTGCGGCGCCGGCAGGCCGCGAACCTGATGGCGACCCTGTGTCTCTCGAACGGCGTGCCGATGATCACCGCGGGCGACGAGCGCGGCCGGACCCAGCGCGGCAACAACAACCCCTACTGCCAGGACAACGAGGTTTCGTGGATCGACTGGCGGCCCGACGACGCCTGGCTCGACGTCTACGAGGTCACCAAGGTCGCGCTACGGCTGCGTCGCGAGCATCCCGCGCTGCGGCAGCGGCACTTCTTCGAGGGCCGGCCCACCATCCGCGGCGGGCCGAAGGACCTGGCCTGGCTGCACCCGTCCGGGCGCGAGATGACCGGCGACGACTGGCACGACCACACCCTCACCACGCTCGGCATGTTCGTGTCCGGTGCGCCGCTGCGGTCTCCCGGCCCGCGGGGCGAACAGCAGGTCGACTCGTCGTTCGCGATGTTCTTCAACTCCGGCGCCCGTTCCGTGCCGCTCGTGATTCCCGAGAACGACTGGGTCCAGACCGGGGAGATGGTGCTGTCCACGGACCCCAAGCTGCCGGTCGGTACGCCGGTCAAGGCCGGCGACCGGATCCGTCTGGGCGGACGGAGCGTCGTCGTGATGCAGGAGACCTGACGCCGCTTCGTTGGCGGCCTCGCCGCGTTCAGTCGCCGACCGGGCGTCCTGACCCTGCCGGTGGCGGCTCCCGATCGCTCGCGTCGAGCACCTTGCGCAGCGCCTTCGCCAGGACCTCGCCCTCTTGCGCGGTGAGGTGGTCGGCGAACTCGCGCCGCACTGCGGCGAGGTAGGTCGGTGCCGCCGTGCGCAGGGCCGCCCGACCTGCGGGCGTCAGGGCCGCGAACGCCGACCGGCCGTCGTCCGGGTTCGGCTGGCGTGCCACGAGCCCTGCCCGCACCAGCTCGTCGACCACCCGGCTGACCCTGGTGCGGCTCACCGCGGCGACCGCGCCGAGCTGGCCCATGGTCAGGCGTCGTCCTGGTGCGGCGTTGAGCTCCAGCAGGACGTCGTACCACGTCAGCGGCAGGCTGTGGGCGTCCTGCAGCTCGCGGTCGAGGCGCGGCACCAGCACAGCGTGCACCTTCAGCAGCGCACCCCACGTCTCGGCGAGGTCCTGGGGCATGCGTCCACGATACCAGTCTTGTGCGTGCGCACGCACCTTGCTAAGTTATGTGCGTCCGCACATAACTTTCGAAGAGAAGGGGTCACCATGACCACCCTGCTGCACATCTCCGCCTCCCCCCGCGGCCAGCGCTCCGAGTCCCTCGCCATCGCGGCGACGTTCCTGGACACCCTGGGTTCTGCCCACCCCGACGTCGAGGTCGAGCACTGGGACCTGTGGGACGGCACGCTGCCGGACTTCGGCCCGCCCGCAGCCGCAGCCAAGATGGCGGTCTTCGCCGGTGCCGAGCCCGAGGGCGACGAGGCCGCGGCCTGGCGGGCTGCGCGCGACACCTTCGAGCGGTTCGACTCCGCCGACCACTACCTGTTCACGGTGCCGATGTGGAACGCGTCGGTCCCCTACATCCTCAAGCAGTTCATCGACGTCGTCAGCCAGCCCGGCATGGTCTTCGGGTTCGACCCCGTCACGGGGTACACCGGCCTGCTGGAGGACAAGCGCGCCGCCGTCGTCTACACCGGTGCCGTCTACGGTCCCGACCGCGGCCCAGACTTCGGCAGTGACTTCCAGCAGCCCTACTTCGAGGACTGGCTGAGCTGGGCCGGCGTCGACGACATCCGCAGCATCGCCTTCCGGCCCAACCTGGCCACCGCCGACCCGGAGCCCGGACGCCGCGCAGCGCACGCCCGCGCGGCCGCGGTCGCCCGGGGGTTCCTGTCCCCCGCAGGGTCCGCCTTGCTGGCGGGGTGACCCGACCGCGCAGCCCCTCATCGACCAGGCGGAGGTGTGTGCCCGGAACGCGCTGACCGCCGACCGCCACGTGGCATTGGGGAAGGTCGGGGAAGGTGGGGAGGAAGGTTTTGGGAAGCCGGCGTCCGCACGATGACGCCTATGCCGATCACCCAGCTCACGACTACCCCAGAGACCACCCGCGACCATTCTTCCCCAGCCGACCTGCCGACTTGGTGGCCACGGGCACCCAGCCGACCGGCTCGCGGGGTGTACCCGCTGACGTGGCGGCCGAGGTCGCAACACCCTCGTGATGGCGGTCACCGCGCCCGTGTCGCGCCATCGAGCAGGACTGGGCTCCGCCAGGTCGTCCGATCGGCTCAGGTGCTTCTCGGGCCTGAGAGACGCGCCCTTCATGCCGGCTCCGCCCACCCAGACCGAGCTCCAACAAGACCCGGACCGAGTTCGAGAACGGAAGCAGAAGGGAGCGGGACATGCTGCCCTTCACCCGCGTCATGAATCTGTACCTCATCGGCTTCTTCTCGATCGCCGCGATCGGCGTGGTCCTCACGCTCGGAGTTGGCATTGTCGAGGTCATCCGCTACCGCCGCCTCCACCTGGCCCAGGCGGCGATGCCGACCGGTGACCTCGGTTCTGGGCTTGATCGGAAAGGGGATGTCGGCGAACGCCGCGAGCTGAACACCTGGGCGGCCGGAAGCATCGTCCGGTTCGAGTCGCGCATCGTGATCCAACGACCCATCAGCCAGACCTTCGAACGCTTGGCCGATCTGCCGGGCTACGCCGGGTGGATGCACCGCGACGGTCTGTTCCGCAGGTCCGGCCTCACCTCCGAGCTGCCGGTCAGAACGGGGACGACCTATTTCGACTCGACGTGGATGGGGACCTTCGAGGGGGAGGTGACCGAGTTCGTGCCGCCGACGCGAATCGCGTTTCGCGAGAGTCTGCGCTGGTTCGACTCCCCGCTCACCCAGGCTCGGCCCGAGTACTCCCTGGAAGGCGACGAGACCGCAACGATCGTTCGCCACGTTGCCGTTGGAGAGCTCTACGGCTGGATGAGATTCATGAGGCCGGCCGCAGCATGGATGGCGAATCGCGAGCGGACCCGCACTCTGAACTCCCTGAAACGTTCCCTGGAGTGCGACTCATTGAGAGATGGGTGATGTCGTTGGCGACCCGCACCCAGACTGATCTGCGCTGCGCGCGATGGCGCAGCCTCCTCACGGCTGGAGCGGGGCCAGTCAAGGACCGCCCGCTTTGTGCAGGGTGACGCCGCGCGGCAGCCGACGCTACATCTCCGTGCTGCTCAGCCGATCGGCATCGGGGCACCGGCCGACGACACCGGCTCGACCACACTGGTCCGCCCGGCGGACTTCCGGGCACCCGAGCGTTCCGCGCCGATGCCGGCCACGACGACCAGGCCCACCCCGACGACGGCGATCGCGGCCGGCGACTGGTGCAGCGCGATGAAGCCGATGATGAGCGCGAACGCCGGCTCCAGCGCCATCAGGGTGCCGAAGGCGCCGGCCTCGAGACGACGCAGCGCCAGCAGCTCCAGGATGAACGGGACCACCGGGAGCAGGATCGCCAGGCCGATGCCGATGAGCAGCAGCTCGGGGGTGAGCCGGCCGACCACCTTCCAGCCGACAGCCGCGGTCGCGACGAGGGCGGCGACCGGCATGGAGATCGCGAGCCCGGTGATCCCGCTGACGACGTCCCCGATCCTCTGCGTGAGCAGGATGTAGACCGCCCAGCACCCGGCGGCGCCCAGCGCGAACGCCACACCGGCGACATCCACGGTCCCCGTCCACGGGTGGGTCAGGCACAGGACTCCCGCGGCCGCCGCGAGCGCCCAGAGCCGGCCCAGCCCGCGGCTGTGGGCGAGCGCGACTCCCAAGGGACCGAGGAACTCGATCGCACTCGCCGTGCCGAGCGGCAGCCTGGCCACCGCCGCCATGAACAGCAGCGTGACCCCGGCTGTGACGACTCCCAGCGCGACGCCCGCGCGGACGGCCGGGCGGCTCAGCTGGGACGGGCGCGGGCGCACGAGGACCAGCAGGATGATGCCCGCCCAGAACAGCCGCAGCCATGCCGCGCCGGTCGCACCGATCTGGTCGACCAGCCCGACCGACACCGCCAGCCCCAGCTGGACGCAGAGCATCGACACCGTCGCCATGGAGGCTCCGATACGGGCCGACGAGCTGGACATGGCTCCAGTCAACGGTCCCGGAACGTTCGTGTCCACGTGCTTTTGTTGGACATACTGTTCATTTCAACGAAACAATCCGCGGATGGACGTCCGACGACTCCGGATGCTGCTCGAGCTCTCGCGACTCGGGTCGATGCGCGAGGTGGCGGCCGAGCTGGGCACGACCACGTCGACCGTCTCGCAGGCCATCGCGGCGCTGGCCAAGGAGGCCGGCACCGCGCTGATCGAGCCCGACGGCCGCCGGGTCCGCCTCACCCCGGCCGGCCACCGGCTGGCCGAGCACGCCGTCACGATCCTCGCCGCGGTCGATGCGGCCCGACTCGACCTGGACCCGGCCGCGGAGCCCGTCGGCGCCGTACGCGTGGCCGGGTTCGCCACGGCCATCCGGCTGTCGCTGCTGCCGGCCGTGGCCAAGCTCGCCCCCCTCCATCCAGGCGTCGAGGTGCAGATCCTCGAGCAGGAGCCACCGGAGGCCCTGGAACTGCTCGGCCACGACGACATCGACCTCGCCCTGACCTACGACTACAACCTCGCGCCGGCGTCGTGGCGCAGCGAGCACGACGTCACGCCGCTGTGGGACGTCGAGTGGGGACTCGGAGTGCCGTCCTCCGACCAACGGGCACCCTTCGCGTCGTACGCCGACCATGACTGGATCGTGAACTCGCGGCACACCGCGGACGAGGACGTGCTGCGCACCCTCGCGTCGCTGAACGGGTTCACCCCTCGGATCACCCACCGCGTCGACGCACTGGAGCTCGTCGACGACCTCATTGCGGCCAGGCTCGGCGTCGCCCTGCTCCCCCGAGGCCGCACGTCCCGTCGCGGTGTCACCGTGCGCCCGCTCAAGGAGCCGAGCGTCTTCCTGCACGGGTATGCCGTGTGGCGGCGCGGGCGTGACCGGTGGCCTCCCCTGCGCGTGGTGCTGGAGCAGCTGACCCGCGTTGACGGCGGTGAGTGAGACCGGTATCCGCGAGGAGAGCGGCTCGTTCCGGGTCAGCCGGCCGAGGCCGCGGCCAGGCAGCGTGCGGCGTCCTGGGCGTGACCGACTGCCGAGTAGGCGTCGGCCGCCTCCCTGCTCAGGCGGCGGTAGTCCTCGGCGTGGCCTTCGGCGAGCGCGACCGTGGCCCGCGCCTCGATCACCGCGGCCTGCCACGAGCTCTCACCCCAGTGCGACACCGAACGCTCGGCCGAGGCCAGGAAGCGGTGGGCGTCCTCGAAGTCACCCACGCGAGCGCAGGCCGTCGCGGCGGGAACCGCGAGCATCACCGTGCAGAACCAGCACTGGTCCGGCTCACCCAGGATGCTCTCCGCCCGGTCGACCATGATCCGGGCCGACTGCGGGTCGGGCGCGGAGGTGATCAGGGTCCCGAAGATCCGTTGCAGCAGGTGCATGCCCATGGTGGACCAGCGCGCCAGTGGCAGCGCCTCGTCGAGCAGCTGCCTGGCTTCGTCGGGGCGGCCCTGGGCCAGGCGCACCTCGGCGAGCCGTTGCATGCCGTGGGCCTGGCCGCCGACCGCGTCGAGGTCGGCGTTGAGGGCGATGGCCTCTTCGAGCTCGGCTTCCGCGCGAGTGAGGTCGCCCATCATCAGGGCCGCCTCTCCGATCAGTGCGGTCGCGAACGCCACGCCGCGCAGGGCACCAGCCAGGCGGGCGCGCTGCCGGAGCTGCTCTGCCTCGGCGATGATCTCGGGATATGGCTCTCGGCCGTAGAGCAGGTTCTCCGCGACGCACAGGTGAGCGTCGAACAGGGCGCCGGCCAGGCGCTCCTGGCCCTGCGTCCGTCGCAGCTCGGTGCGGAAGCTGGGGAACCACTCCCCGCGATGGTGGGCCAGCAAGCCGTGCAGTCCGACGAGGTCGACCACCTGCCACGGGTCGTCGATCCCGCGGAGCCGTTCGCGAGCCTCAGCGGCGACCCTCCCGGCAGTCTCCATGTCGTCGCTGAAGTAGGCCACCATTCCCTGCGCAAGGAGCAGTGGAGCGTCGGCCTCGTCGTCCTCCAGCTCCAGTCCTGACAGGGCCGAGCGCGCGACCTCCAGGTCATCCCCCACCGCAGCCGCTCGGGCCAGGCGGGCGCGGACCAGCCGGTGGAGCGTGCCGGTCGTGATCCGCGCCGCCTCGGTGTAGGCCTCCACCGCGCCCGGCTCGCCCAAGGCCATCAGCAGGTCCCCACGCCTGGCCAGGAGACCAGGCAGATGCTCGGGACCGGCGTGCTCTCGTACGCCGTCGACGAGAGTCAGTGCGTCGCGATAGGCGCCCAGCGCTCCGGCGATCTCCACGGCCTGGACCGCGTACGGCACTGCGCGTGACCCCAGTCCCGCCGCCAGGTAGTGGTGCGCCACCTGGCGCGGAGGGCGCTCGAGTCTGGCCAGGGCCTCGGCCACGCGGTGGTGTCCGCGTGACCGCTCGTGCGGCGGCACCTCGCGCACGAGTCCCTCGCGGACCAGAGGGTGGCGGAAGCGGAAGCCGAGCTCACCGGGCTCGACCACCAGCGCAGCCAACGCCAGCTCCAGCTGGTCGTAGGTCGCGTCCTCAGAGTCGTCGCTGACGGCGAGGAGCTCGTCGGTGCTGAAGCTCTGACCGAGCAAGGCGACCCGTTGAAAGGTCCGTAGGGCGTCGGGCGGCAACATGGCCGACACGGAGCCGGAGCCGCTCACCCGCGCTCGCGCCATCTCGATCATCGGGAACGGAAGCCCCCCTGCCGTCTGCGCGATCTCCTCGGCCGCGTCCGGGTCCAGCTCGGCGAACCTGTCCGCGAGCAGTCGCTGCGAGGCCCCGGCGTCCAAGGGGTCCAGCTCGATGAGCTGTCCGGCGCCGCGAGACACCATGCTCGAGGTGAGCTCCTCGACGTGGAATGGAGCCGGCTGGCGGTGGGCCAACACCAGGACGACCTTCTCGTCGACCACGAAGCGGGAGAGGTAGTGCAGGAGGCGCAGGGACGCCTCGTCGGCGTCGTGCACGTCGTCGACCATGAGGACCAGGCCGGATCCCGCGGCCGCCACCCGTAACATCTCGGCGGCGGCGACGAACAGCTTCTGGTGGCTGTTCTCGCCCGTCCACCCGAGCTCCCGTCCGGTCAAGGCCTGCTCGAGCTCTGCGCGATAGTTGTCAGCCAGGCCATCCAGCAGCGCGGGGTGGCGACGGCAGAGTGCGCTGAGCGCCTCGAGCACCGGTGAGTAGGGCCACGGGCCCTCCACCGACGTGGCGGCTCCGCGCGCCACCTTCCAGCCTTTCCGGCGAGCCAGCACGTCGACCAGGTCGAGGACCGCGGACTTCCCGACTCCGGACGGACCTGCCACCAGCACAGTGACGCCCCGCCCCGTGCCCGCCTCTCGAAGGATGGTGCGGAGCTGCTCACCCACGTTGCGGCGCCCGAAGAGGCGAGCGGCCGCTGCGCTCTCCGAGGTGGGCCCGGCCACGGGCCCTCCCCTGGCCTCGGCTGCGCTCTGCTCGAGCTCCGTGCGCAGCCGCACGGCCTCCGGTCCCGGAGCGGCACCGAGCTCCCCGTGCAACGCCTGCTCGAGCCGTTCGAGCTGAACCAGCGCGCCACGAACATCACCGCCGGCGGCACGCGCCCGGGTCACGGCCAGGTGTGCCTCTTCATCGGCGGGCTCCTCCGCGAGCACGTCGTCCCAGCGGCCCAGGAGCCTGAGCAGGTCCAGGTGCTGCTCATGGGCAGCTCTTCGGGCCTCGTCGCTCCACGCTGAGTAGGGGTCCTCGGGCAGCAGCGGTCCGGCGTACCGCTCCAGGGCCGCGGCGGCGAGCGTTGCCTCGCCGGTCCGCAGGGCCTGCTGGGCGGTCCGGGTGAACTCGTGGGCGTCCACCTCGACGTCGTCGCGACCCGGGTACAGGCCGACGAGCTCGTGGCGCAGGACAACGGCGTCCGGGTCGTCGAGTGCGCGCCGCGCGTAGTGGGCCGCCTTGTGCAGCCGCGGGGCTGCGGTGTCCCAGGACAACCCCGGCCACAGGGCGTCGACCACCTGCTCGCGGTGCAGCCGCCGGTCGCGGGTGAGTGCGAGGAGCTGCACGAGCTGGGCGGCCTGTCGACGCCCCCAGACGTCCGCCGCCACCGGTACGTCGTCGATGGTCACGCCGAAGCCACCGAGAAGCTTCACCTGGACGCTCATCGCGGCACCTCTGCGCTGCCTGCTGGACCCCCGCGCGGTGTCCGGCAGGCTACCAACGTCCATCTCAGACCCGCTCGGGACGCGGCTGCGGCCGAGCGGTCAGGTGGTCGAGCTCGTCGCTCATGGCGGAACTGACCCGGCGCAACAGCGCCCGGATCTGTTCCCCGTTCCAGTCGTAGTGGCACACAGCCTCCGTCACCTCGTAGAGCGCCTTCGACAGTCGATCGCGGGTGGCCTCGTAGCGGCCCAGCGCGACGACCGATGACCCGGCGCCGAGCCCCTCGAGGACTGCATCCGACAACAGCTCCGCGTCCCGGAGCGCGTCGGTGATCCCGTGGGTGGTGATGGGGTCCTTGAAGTAGCCGGCGTCGCCGACGAGAGCCCATCCCGGGCCGTACGAACGCCGGACCTGCCCCTGCGCTCCGCGCCAGCCGTGCAGCCGACCGAGCGGTCCCCCCGCCCGCACGGCGTCGGACAGTGCAGCCGGGACCGCGTCGAGCAAGCCGGCGAAGGCAGCCTCCGCGCCGCCGCGCCGGAGCGTTCTCATCCGGGCCGGCGTCGTCGCCACGAAGACGCAGGTCTGGTCGGCGTTGGTCGGGATGAGCCCCGCTGCGGCGGAGGCGCCGTAGGCCCAGACGTAGCCCGTCGACGGCACCTGGTCGACGTACCGGTAGAGGATTGCGCTGGCCGCTCGGCCTCTGCTCAGGAACGGTGCACCGACCTCACGTGCGACGAGGGAGCCCAGGCCGTCCGCGCCGACGGTGAGGCCGGCCCGGATCGCCACATCGCCGCCCTCGGTGGCTGGGAGACGGACGCCAAGGACCCGGCCGTCGCCGTCGCGGAGCAGTCCCACCACGGGTGTCTCGTGCAGCACGTCTGCTCCCGCCGCCGCGGCCGCTTCGATGAGCACCCGATCGAGAAGGTGACGACGTGGTGCGTACAGGGCGTCGACACCTGGCGTCGCCCGCAGTGTGACGCGAGCCTCTTCACCGTCGGCGTAGTGGAAGGTGGTACGCCCTATCGCGGGGGTTCCAGCGGCGACCAGCTCGGGAAGCAGGCCCCACCGAGAGAGCTGGAGGACCCCGGCTCGCATCAATGCGTGGGTGGAGACGGTGTCCGAGCCGAGGCGCGAGCGTTCCACCACGGCAACCCGGAGGCCGGCCCGGGCCAGCAGCAGGCCGGTCGATGCACCGGCAGCCCGGCCGCCGACGATGACGACGTCGTAGTCGTTCATGCGGAGTCCTCTCCGGCCAGGGCGGCGTGCCCGTCTCCCGTCGTCGGCACCGTGCCGCCCGTGAGGTGTTGCACGATCGCGGGCGCGTCATGGCGCGCCCCGGCGATGAACCCGGAGTCCCGCCGGTGCTGGAACCGTTGCCCGATGACGTAGACGCCCGGGGCATCGGTCACCCCTCGGGTCTGGCGGAAGCTTCCGTCCGCCTGCGTGATCGGCAGCTCGACCCAGTCGTTGTCGGGGCGGTAGCCGGTGGCCAGGACCACCGTCCGGATCCGCTCCGCGCGCAGGTCGAGCCGTGAGGGCGCGACGCCGACAGCGACGGCCTTCGGACGGACAGGGGCCAGGACCTCGCGGGTCAGGCCGACCCGGTCGACGTACCGGTCGATGGAGTCGAGGAGCCCGTGCATGGTCCGGTCGGCGCCCGCCGTGACGGCTGCGAGTTGGTCGCCGAACCGCGCCGTGCGGCCGTCGAGGCTCTCCAGCCGACCGGTCAGCCTGACGCCCAGGCGCTGGAGCGCGGGCAGGTCGACCTCGCTCGCCACCTCGTCGGCGCGGGACCGGCCGACCAGCTGCAGAGAGGGCTCTCGGCGAGCCGCGACCGGGTCGGACACCTGGTCGATCGTGCGCGCGAGCCGGCCCGTCGCCTCGAGCCACCAGAAGAGGTCCATCCCCCGGTAGCGGCGGGGCACTCGGCTGTGACGACCGACAGCCAGCACGACGTCGCGGCCGGACCGGGCGAGCTCATCGGCGATCTGCACTCCGGATGCAGAGGCCCCCACGACCAGGACGCCGCCCGTGGCGAGACGCCCGGGGCTCCGGTAGCGGTCGCTGGTGACCACGCGCACGTCGGTGTTCCCGATCGCGGCCGGCACGACCGGCAAGCCATGGGGGCCGGTGGCCACGACGACCGACCTCGCACGCCAGGTGGCGTGGTCCGTGCGCACGTCGTACCCGCCGGCGGGCGCCGTGGTCAGGCTGGTCACCGTCGTACCGGTGAGGACAGGTGCCTCGAAGGACGCGGCGTACTCCTCGAGCAGGTCCACGAACTCCCCGGAGGACAAGAAGGCATCGGGGTCGCCCACGATGTGCCGGCCCGGCAGCCGGTTCAGCCAGTTGGGGCTGAGGAGGTGTAGCGAGTCCCAGCGCGCGGTGCGCCAGCGCTCTCCCACTCGACCGCGGTCGAGGACGACGTGCTCGCGGCCGGCCTCCGAGAGCAGTCGGCTCACGGCCAGGCCGGCATGGCCGGCTCCGATGATGACGGTGTCGACGGTGTGCAGGGCAGTCATGACGATCCTTCCGGGGCCCGAGCCGGCCACGACGGGTGCGTGGTGGCCGGCCCAGGCCTTTGTGGCGAGCCGGCGGTCAGCCGGTCGTCACCTCGATGGAGACGGGAGTGGGCTGGGTCAGCACGTCGTAGACGGCCGACCTGCGGCGCGACTGCTCGACGATGGCGCGCAGAGTCGCGTCGTCGGCGTCGCCCTCGATGTGGAAGGTCACCTTGATCTGCTGGTAGCCGTTCCGCACGCTGCCGTCGGAGAGCCCGAGGATGCCGAGCAGATCGATGTCGCCCTCGACCGTCGAGCTGACCTTGGTGAGCTCGACGCCACGGGCGGCCGCGACGTTGGCGATCCCGGCCGTCAGGCAGGCAGCGATGGCGTGCAACACGTACTCGACCGGGCTCGGCGCCTCGTCCTGGCCGACCAGGACGACAGGGTGGTCCGAGTCGACCTCGGTGACGTGCTTGTGCTCCAGCTCCTGCATGGCCCCGTGGAAGCCGGAGTAGCGCGACCGGCTGTGCGTCCCGCCGAGCCAGGTGTTGGTGGCTCGGAACTGGAACTTCGCGATCTCCGGCTGACCCTTGACGGCGTCGAGGGTGGCGAACAGCGTCGCGACGTCCACACCGTTGGTGCGGGGGTTCTCTGTGGTGATACTCATCGTTGT
>Ga0136846_1228808_pt1 | contig 11821 bp, 6 predicted proteins | sample HopSoiMetagenom2_FD_96841 | JGI IMG/M metagenome (GOLD analysis project Ga0136846, IMG submission 96841) | Grasslands soil microbial communities from Hopland, California, USA - 2 Assembly 2016 (version 4) | ecosystem: Environmental > Terrestrial > Soil > Grasslands | place: USA: Hopland... | reverse complement strand
GCCAAGATCGCCAGCGACTGGAACAAGCCGGACGGATTGTTCGTGCTCAAGCCATCGATGGTCGATGCCTTCGTCGCGGCGTTGCCGCTGGCGCGGCTACCCGGAGTCGGCAAGGTCACCGAGGGCCGATTGACCGAACTGGGCTTGCACACCTGCGCCGATGTCCGCGCTGTTGACGCCGAAACGATGGAAGTGCACTTTGGCCGCTGGGGGCGCCGCCTGCACGAGCTCGCGCATGGCATCGACGAACACCGGGTGAGTCCGGAACGACCGACGTTGCAAATTTCCGCCGAGGACACGTTTGCGCAGGACTTGCCGCTGCATGCGCTGGACGAGCACATCCAGCGCCTCGCCGGGAAAACCTGGGCGGCCTACCAGCGCGAGCGCGGGCAACATCCGGATCGCCACGCCCGCACCGTGGTACTCAAGCTCAAGACCGGGGATTTCCGCACCCTCACCCGCTCGCTCACCGAACTGCCGTTCCCGAACGATGCCGATGCGCTGGCCATGGTGGCGTCGCGCTTGCGCGAACGCGTCGCGCTGCCGGAAGACACCTTGTATCGACTGGTGGGCGTCGGCGTCTCCGGCTTCATCGACCATGGCGACACTCCGCAGGACGAATTGTTCGGCATGGATTGAGCGCGCAAAAGAAAACCCCGTCGCGCGAGCGACGGGGTTTCTGTTTGCATCCTGGTGCGGGATCAGAACTTGTAGCTGGCACCGAGCAGGATGGTACGCCCCCACTTGATGTATTCCAGCGGACGATCCTTGGTCTGTGCGTACGTGCGATAGGCCGAGTTGGTCAGGTTGGTCGCCTGCAGCAGCAGGCTCAGCCCCTTGAACGTCGAACCTTCGCTGAAGTTGTAGCTGACCTGCGCATCGGTGATGTTCTCGCCGACCACGTAACGCAACGTGCGGTTGCCATCGAAGTTGCCGATTTCGCCGATGAAGTCGGAACGGCGACGCTGGCTGACGCGGGCTTCGAATCCATTGCGTTCGTAGTACAGCGTTGCGTTGTAGACGCGCTTCGACAAGCCCGGCAGCGCGATCGGATCATTGCCCACGCTGGAGGTGGTGCCGGCCGGCGGCGGGATCTTGATGCTGCTGTCATTGAAGCTGGCGCTGGCGGTCACGCCAAAGCCCTTCAGCACCGGCGCGAACATCTCGAACGGCAGCGAAGCGGTCAACTCGATGCCCTGCATCTTGCCGCCCTTGCCGTTCATCGGCGCGGTGTAGGTGCCGTGGGTCTGGATCGGCGGATACGTCGTGCCGGACGGCGGTGTCTGCACCGGGTAACTTGCGACATAGTTCGACCAGTCGTAGCCATCTTGCGTCTGGTTGAAGATGTAGCTGGTCAGCTGCTTGTAGTAGTAGGCCGCGGAGACATAGGCCTTGGTGCCGAAATACTTCTCGTAGGAAATATCGAGGGCGTTGGCGCGCCACGGCCTCAGTTGCGGATTGCCGCCACTGCCTCCGCTCTTGCCCGTCGCATTGTCGACTCCAAAGCTGATGCTGGCGTTCATGTCGTCGACGCGCGGACGCGCCGACTGCTTGGCCAGCGCAAAACGCAGCGCCTGATCATGCGGGAACATGAAGGCCAGGTTCATGCTTGGCAGCACTTCGTTGTACTTCGCACCCAACGTGATCGGGATGATCGTGTTGTTGTTCAGGACCGAGTTGGCATTCGACGACTGGTCGACATGCTGGATCTGCAGGCCGATGTTGCCGCGTAGCGACACGTCGCTACCGAGCTGGGCGTCGATGTTGGCCTTGAAATAGGCCGTCGTGATCTTTTCCGACAGCGACCAGGTCTTTGCATACAAATAGGACTGGTTGATGGCCGGGGCAAACACCATGTAGCGCGCGACCGCGCCCGGCACGTTCCACGACGGGATGTATCCGAGGCCGGCGAAGCCCAGGTTGACCTGCCCGTACTGCAGGTCGGGAGCGATCGCGGTCGGACCTTGTGCACCAAGATTGATGTTGCCTTCCGGCTGCTGCTTGTTCTTTTCGCGATCCGCGTAGTTCAGGCCGACTTCGAAATCGGAGAACCACTTGTCAAGCGATCCCGGTGCACCAAAAGACGCGCCGATCTTGGCGCTCTTCAGGGTGTCATGCACCTGCGGCACCTTGCCATAGCCGGAGCCGTAGATGGTGTTGTTCAGGTAGAGCTTCGACGGATCGTTGTAGCTCAGGGTCGGGTTGATCTGCGAAAAACCGTTGCTGCTGTAGGCGAGGTTCACCGTATCGAGCTGCGGCGACGGGTACAGTTGGGTGTTGTTCTCGAGCTCGAGTTCCTGGCGATCCGCACGCGAATAACTCAGATCGGTGAACAGCTTGACCTTGCCGAGGTTGAAATCGTTGCGCCAGCCGAATGCCTTGATGGTGTCTTCGCGCTTGTCGTACATGCCGCGCACCAGCGGATACAGGTTGGCGACGGTGCCGCCTTCGAAGGTATGGTTGCCGTTGATCACCGGATTGGTGATGTTGATGGTGCCATAGCCGCCATTGTAGTCGCCCAGGTTGACTTCCCACTGGTTCGCGGTGTCTTCGTGGTGCGCCTTGGTGTAGAACATGTCGAGCGTGCTGGTCCACACCGTGGACGGGCGGAATTCCAGCGTCGCCATCAACGCGTTGCGCTTGTCATAACCGGTGCGGCGCAGTGCCTTGATGCCTTCTGAATAGTAGGTGCAGTTGCTTCCACTGCCCGGGCATCCCGCACCAGACGGGACGCCGGGGCGCCAAGTCGGGCCGATCGGCTCCCACGGCTCGTACAGGCCGACCTGTTCTTCCTGGACGGGATTCTGCGAATGCGTGAAGCCGATCGCCAGGCCGAATTTGCGGTCGGCGAACTGGCCGATGTAGCTGGCGTTGAAGCGGTTGCCATTGGCGCTGCGGCCACCGGCGTAGCCCAGCGAATTGTGCTGCCCACGCACGCCGATCGACGTCACCGACTTGGAGAAATCGAGCGGACGCACGGTGCGCATGTCGATGGTGCCCGACAGGCCCTGGCCGACGAGGCCGGCATCCGGTGTCTTGTAGACGGTGACCCCTGCCATCAACTCGGACGGATACTGGTCGAACTCGACGCTGCGGTTGTCGCCGGTGCTGACCATTTCGCGGCCATTGAGCAGCGTGGTCGAAAAGTCCGGCGAGAGGCCACGCACGCTGACCACCTGGGCGCGACCGGCGACGCGCTGCGCCGACAGGCCTGGCAGGCGCGCGATCGATTCGGCAATGGAGACGTCGGGCAGCTTGCCGATGTCTTCCGCGGAGACGGCTTCGACGATCGAGGTCGAATTCTTCTTGGTGGTGATGGCGCCTTCGATGCCGCGGCGGATGCCGGTCACCACGACCGAGTCGAGGACGTTCTTCTCGTCGGTCTTTTTCTTCGCATCCTGCGTCGCTGTCGTGTCGTTGGTGGTGGATTGGGCTTGCGCCGTTCCAGCCGCCATACCGATCGCCGTGACCAGCGCCACGCTCAGCATGTTCCGTTTCAACTGCGTCATTGCCTTCTCCGGGTTTGCGCCTCGGTGCATCCGCACCATTGGCGATGGATCCTAGTCAAAGCTTTACGAATGCATAACGGTCTGCATACGTATTCATCACGAATCGTCATCACAACGACCTATTCAGCGCACTTTGGATGGCTGTTTTCCGCTGTTTTTGTCGTGATTGCCCGTTGCCGATGCAGTTCCGCGGCCCTGTTGCTGCAAAGCAACATCCTGCTGCGTGCCATCTGCCCACTGCAGGAAAGCGGGCAACATCCGTGCCCAACTTCTCTGGTTGTGTTCGCCGCCCGGCAGTCGGTAGAAAACGGCTGCGGAGGCATCGGGCTTCACGCCGTAATCGGCATCGATCGAATAGCCGAGCTGCTTCAAACCCGCGTGCCCGCGGCCGCCATCATCGATCCAGCCCCGCATCAGGTCGAACACATCATCGATCACGTCGATGATGCCATCGCCGTCGCGATCGCTCTTTTCCTCGGCATCGCCGGCCGCGAAGAAAAAGCGCGAATTGCGCGGCGGCGGCACGGTTTCGACCAGTGCATGGGCGATGCGCGTCGCCTGCACCGACCTGGCATCGCTGCTGTCGGTCGACAGCCAGAACGAAGGCGAAAACGCACCGACTTTCCCGAATGTCCGCGGATACTGCCAGCCCACCGAGAACGCGTTGATCGCGCCCAGCGACCACCCCAGCAACCAGCGCGAACCGGCATCGCGCCGCGTCCGCCAATGAGCGTCGATGTACGGCACCAGCGTATCCGCCAGCCATTGCGAATAGGCCTGCGCGTTTGCACCGACGGGACCGTATTTGGTCGGCGCGACGACGGACATGCCCTTTGCGCGATCGGACACGCCATAACCTGCCATGCGGTCCTGCGGCATGTCGATGGCGACGACGATCATCGGCCGGATCAGGTGGTTCCGGTACAGGTCATCGAGCGTCGCCTGCAGGCCGATCGCCTCCATGTCCTGCCCGTCGTTGATGTACAGCGTCGGATAGCGCGTGGCGGAATGCGCGCGATAACCCGGCGGCAGCAACAAGCGCATGCGCATCGGCTTGGGCGATGCGCCGGGCGCGGCAAGTTTCAGCTCGACCGGTCGATGCGTTGCCGCCAATGCCGGCAACGGCATCAGGCCGAGCAGCAGCGCCAACGACAATGTTCGCGCTGCCATTCGCATCATTTCAACGCGACGAAACGGATCGCCGCGCCACCGCCACCGGCCAGCCACAGATCAAGGGTGTCCTTCGCGGTCACGGTGCGCGTTTCCTTCGCGAATTTGAAGCGCGCGGCGCCATGCCAATCCGCACCGGCACCGTCGCGATAGATCTCGGCGCGGTATTTCCTGCCGGCATCGAGGAAGGACAGCGGCACCTTGAGCGTGCGTGCGTTGCGATCACTCATGCTGCCGAGATACCAGTCGCCGCCGCCGCGCTCCTTGCGCGCGATGGTCACGTACTCGCCGATCTCGCCATTGATGACGCGGGTGTCCTGCCAGTCGGTGGGCACGTCGCGGATGAACTGGAACGCGTCCATGTGTTGCGCGTAGTGTTCCGGAAGATCGGCAGCCATCTGGATCGGGCTGTAGATCGTCACGTAGAGCGCCAGCTGGCGGGCGAGCGTGCTCTGGATTTCCTGGCCACCGCGACCGGTCAGGCTCAGCACGCCCGGCGTGTAATCCATCGGCCCGGCAAGCATGCGGGTGAACACCAGGTTGATTTCGTGCTCCGGCGGATTGGGCGGATTGCCCCAGGCGTTGTATTCCATGCCACGCGCGCCTTCGCGACTCACCCAGTTGGGATAGGTGCGGCGCAGTCCGGTGTCCTTGATCGGTTCGTGCGGATTGATGGCGATGTGGCGCTTGGCCGCCTCCTTCACCACCTTCAGGTGGACATCGCTCATCCACTGGCCATCGTGCCATTCGCGCGTGATCGGGCCATTGGCAACGTCCTGGCGTTCGATCTGCCCGGCATCGCAGACATGGCCGGTTTTCACCACGTCGATGCCAAGGCGCTGGTCGAGATCGAGTGCGGCATCGAGCTGGCTCAGGTAATGACTGACTGCGCAGGCGTTCTCGTGATGACCGATCAGATGCACACCCTTGGTGGCGGCGTACTTCGACAATCCTTCGATGTCGAAGTCGGGGGTCGCCCGGGTGAAATCGAAGTTCCAGCCATGCGCGAACCAGTCACCGTCCCAACCGGGATTCCAGCCTTCCACCAGCACGCCGCGGAAACCGTTGGCGGCGGCGAAATCGATGTAGCGCCGGGTATTTTCGGTGGTCGCGCCATGCTTGGGACCGGTGCCCCAGGACTGCTGGTCGAGATGCATCGACCACCACACGCCGACATATTTCGCCGGCTTGAACCAGCTGACATCACCCAGCACGTTGGGATCATTGAGATTGAGGATCAGGCTCGATTCGACCAGTCCACCCGGACGGTCGGCGATCTGGATCGTGCGCCACGGCGTCACGAACGGCGCGTCGCGAACGACGCTGGCAGGCTGGGTGCCACCGGGCGCCAGCCGCGCCTTCAGTCGCTGGCCATCGACGCGGCGCAGCCACATCGAGGCGTAATCGACCAGCGCCGCTTCGTGGATCGACAGGTAGAGGCCGTCATCGGTCTTCATCGTGACCGGCGTATGCGCCAGCGACAACTGGTTCAGCGGCGTCTTGTTGTAGAGATATTCGTAGCGGTTCCACTCGCCCGCCGGAATCCACCACGCGGTGGCCGGTCGCACGATGTCGAATTCGGTCACTTCATCGACAATTTCCACGCGCCCCAGGTTCGGTTGCTTCGGAAAGCGGTAGCGGAAGCCGATGCCGTCATCGAAGACGCGGAACACCACATCGAGATGGCGCTTGTCGTTCACGCCCTCGACGAACGTGGTGACGAGTTCGTTGTAGTGGTTGCGGGTGTGCAGGCGTTCGCCCCAGGGCTGGTCCCAGGTTTCGTCGATGCTGCGGCTCGCCTGCGTTTCCAGCTTGAAATTGCGCAGCAGTTCGGCGCCGTTGCGCAGCACGAATCCCAGCCGCGAATCACCGATCACCGGCTTGCCGTCGCGCGACACCCGATAGCCGATCCGGCCTTCGCCATTGATGTCGAGCACGGTGACGACGATGTGGCCATCGGGGGAAGCGACGCGGGCGACTTCGTTGTTGTCGGCGCGGGCCAGACCCGCATGTGTCAGAAGCGGACCGGCCAGCAGCAGGAACGCAAGCAGTTTCGATTTCATCGTCATTTCGACATTCCAAGTACGGCCACGCCATGCGCCGGCAATGCCACGCGGCCATCGGTGAACATTCCGGTTGCGACGCCGGGCGCCTGGACCTGCATGGCCGTCGCCCATTGTGGCGGCACATTCCATTCGAGCGAATTTTCCGAGAGGTTGAACACCAGCAGCATGCGCTCGCCATCCTGTTCGCGTTCGAATGCAAGGGCGGGTTCCTGCGCGTCGAGGAAACGGATCGATCCCTCGACCAATGCCGGTTGCGACTTGCGCCAGGCGAGGAAGGCACGCGCGGCACGCAAGGTCGATTCGGCGTTCGCCTCCTGTGCCGCAACCGACAACGCGCGATGTGCTTCCGACACCGGCAACCATGGCCGCGGCGCGCCGAATCCGGCGTCGGCATCGCCGGTCCACGGCAACGGCGTGCGGCAACCATCGCGGCCCTTGAAGTTCGGCCAGAAGGTCTTGCCGTAGGGATCCTGCAGTGCCTCGAAGGGCACGTCCGCTTCGGGGAGGCCGAGTTCCTCGCCCTGGTAGAGGCAGACCGAGCCACGCAACGAACACACCAGCGCGACCAGCTGGCGCGCGAGTTGCGGATGCGGATCCACCCCACCCCAGCGACTGGCGACGCGCTGCACGTCATGGTTGGACAACGCCCAGCACGGCCAGCCACCCTGCAGTTTCGCTTCCAGCGTTTCCACGGTGCCGCGGATGTGCGCGGCGCTGAAATCGTCGGTCAGCAGTTCGAAGCTGTAGCCCATGTGCAGGCGCTTGGGGGTGACGTATTCGGCCATCGTCGCCAGCGAATCCTCGGACGAGATCTCGCCGAGCGTGGTGATGTCGCCGTGGGCGTCCATCAGCCGGCGCAATTCCTCGAGGAACACCGGAGTTTCCGGCCGCGTGTTGTTGTACCAGTGGTACTGGAACGCATAGGGATTGTCGGGCGAGAAGCCGCGACCGCTGCGCGCCTCGATCGGCTTGGCCGGGTTGTCGCGCAATTGCGCGTCGTGGAAGCAGAAATTGATCGAATCGAGGCGGAATCCGTCGACGCCGCGATCAATCCAGAAACGCAGGTTGTCGAGTTGCGCCTGGCGCACTGCCGGCTGGTGGAAATTCAGCTGCGGCTGGTCGGCGAGGAAATTGTGCAGGTAATACTGGCCGCGTCGCGGCTCCCAGCGCCAGGCCACGCCGCCGAAGATCGACAGCCAGTTGTTGGGCGGCGAACCGTCGGGCTTGGCATCGGCCCAGACGAACCAATCCGCTTTCGGATTGTCGCGACTCATGCGGCTTTCGCGGAACCACGGATGTTCGATCGAGCAATGGCTCAGCACCTGGTCGATCATCACCCGCAGGCCGCGCGCGTGCGCGCGGGTCACCAATGCGTCGAAATCGGCGAGCGTGCCGAAGATCGGATCGACACCGCGGAAATCGGCGATGTCATAGCCGAAATCGGCCATCGGCGAGGTGAAGAACGGCGAAATCCAGATCGCATCGACACCAAGGGCGGCGACGTGATCCAGATGCGCGGTGATGCCCGGCAGATCGCCGATGCCATCGCCGTTGCTGTCGCGGAAGCTGCGCGGGTAGATCTGGTAGATCACCGCGCCGCGCCACCACGGATGCGCCATTGCCTGCTCCACAGCCTGTGCCAGCGCGCACTATTCCATGCCGGGTGGCGTTTCCCGGATGAATACGTATGCATGCGCGCGCATGCTTGTATAGCCGCGCGCGACCGCTGCACAACGCCTGCATTCGCAGCTGAACCGGGCTGTTTTGTTTGCACTGCAACATGCTTGTCTCCCCGGCAAGCGGCACGATGCCTGCAACTTCAGACGGATTCCGGCATGGCCGCCAAACCCCGCCTCGGCTTCTGGCAGATCTGGAACATGTGTTTCGGATTCCTCGGCATCCAGTTCGGATTCGCGCTGCAGAACGCCAATGTCAGCCGCATCTTCCAGACGCTCGGCGCCAACGTCGACGACATCCCGCTGCTGTGGATCGCCGCGCCGATGACCGGACTGCTGGTGCAACCGGTGATCGGATATCTGTCCGATCGCACCTGGAGCGGGCTTGGCCGTCGCCGCCCCTACTTCCTTGGTGGCGCGATCCTCGCGTCGCTGGCGCTGTTCGCCTTCCCCAATGTCGGCGCGCTATGGGTGGCAGCCGGCATGCTGTGGATCCTCGATGCCTCGATCAATGTGTCGATGGAGCCGTTCCGCGCCTTCGTTGGCGACCAGTTGCCGCAGAACCAGCGCGCCGCCGGCTATTCGATGCAGAGCTTCTTCATCGGGGTCGGTTCGGTGGTCGCGAGCCTGCTGCCGTGGCTGCTCGAACATTCGGGCATCGCCAACACCGCGCCTTCCGGCCATATCCCCGACACCGTGCGCTATTCCTTCTACATTGGCGGTGTGGTGCTGCTGGGCGCGATCGCGTGGACGGTGCTGCGCAGCCGTGAATACAGCCCGGCCGAACTCGCGGCCTTCGACGATCACGCACCGGAAAACGGCAGCGCCCGCGATGGCGGCACCAGTCCACGCCGTTGGTCGACGCTGGCGATCACCGCACTGGTCATGGGAGCGATCGGCTTCTGGGCCGTCGGCCACTTCGCGCTCGACAAGCAGTTGTACGTACTCGCCGGTGGCATCGCCGCCTATGGTGCATTGCTGCTGCTCAGCGGTTACACCGCGAGCGCCGGCATGCTCGCCAACATCATGCGCGATCTCCACCAGATGCCCTCGGCGATGCGACGGCTGGCCGTGGTGCAGTTCTTCTCGTGGTTCGCACTGTTCGCGATGTGGATCTACACCACGCCGGCGGTGACCTCCGTCCACTACGGCAGCAGCGATCCGACCTCGATCGCCTACAACGAAGGCGCCAACTGGGTCGGCGTGCTGTTCGCCGCCTACAACGGGTTCGCCGCACTGGCGGCGATCGTGATCCCGCGCATGGTGCGGGCGATCGGCCTGCGCCGCAGCCATCTGCTGAACTCGCTGCTGGGCGCGCTCGGCCTGCTTTCGGTCTTCCTGATCCGCGACCCGAAACTGCTGCTGTTGTCGATGGTCGGCGTCGGCTTCGCCTGGGCGTCGATCCTGTCCCTGCCCTATGCGCTGCTCTCCGACAGCGTGCCCGCGGACAAGATGGGCATCTACATGGGTATCTTCAATTTCTTCATCGTCATCCCGCAGCTGGTCGCGGTCAGCCTGCTCGGCTTGCTGGTGAAACACCTGTTCGGCAACCAGCCGATCTATGCGCTGGTGATCGGTGCCATCTGCCTGGGCCTCGCCGGGCTGTTGACGCTGCGCGTGCCGGAACCACGGGGGGCATGACGATGACGCGCATGGACAAAACCTCGTTGCTTGCCGCGACACTGCTCGCCAGCGCGATCGCCACGACCGCGCACGCCGCGACATCCGCCAAGCCGTCGCCAGGCGATTACTACGGCACGCTGCAACCGATGGCCAGCGATGCGGTGTACTTCGTGATGACCGATCGCTTCGTCAACGGCGATCCGTCGAACGATCATCGCAACCAGGGCAAGGCCAAGGGCGCGGCGTTCTACACCTTCGATCGTCCGGTGCCTGGCGCGCCCGCCGGCAAGAGCGACAACGTCGGCTACATGGGCGGCGACTTCAAGGGCATCGTCGACCACCTCGATTACATCAAGGAAATGGGCTTCGGCGCGCTGTGGATCACGCCGATCGTCGACAACCCGGACGAGGCCTTCACCGGCGGCGAACCGGTGAAATGGGGCGGCCACTTCACCGATGGCGGCAAGACCGGCTACCACGGTTACTGGGGCGACAACTTCTGGGTGGTGGACGAACACCTGCCGAGCCGCGGCCTCGACTTCCGCGGTTTCACCCGCGCCATGCACGCCCATGGCATGAAGGTGGTCCTCGATATCGTCTGCAATCACGGTTCGCCCGCCTTCACCATGCCGAAGGACCAGCCGAAGTACGGCAAGATATACGACAAGCACTGGCGCTTGATGGCCGACGAGCAGAACCTGGCGCCCGACAAGCTCGACCCGAAGAACAACCCGCTGCATGCCTGGTACAACACAGGCGGCAACCTGGCGCAGCTCTCGGACATGAACGAGAACAACCCGGCGGTCCTCGACTATTTCGTCGGCGCGTATTCGCAGTGGATCGACCAGGGTGCAGACGCTTTCCGCATCGATACCATCGGCTGGATGCCGCACGCCTATTGGCATGCCTTCGTCGATCGCATCCGCCAGAAACGCCCCGGCTTCTTCATGTTCGGCGAAGCTTTCGATTACGACGCCAGCAAGATCGCCGAGCACACCTGGACGCGCAACGCCAATGTCAGCGTGCTCGATTTCCCGCTGCGCAAGGCCCTGCAGGCGACCTTCGAGCATTCCGGCGGTTCCTACGCCGCGCTCGCGGAGCCGTTGTACCTGACCAATGGCCCGTACGCGAATCCCTACGAACTGATGACGTTCTACGACAACCACGACATGGCGCGCATGGATGCCAGCGACAATGGCTTCATCGATGCCAACAACTGGCTGTTCACCGCGCGCGGCATCCCGGTGATCTATTACGGCTCGGAAATGGGCTTCGAGCGCGGCGCCGCCGAACACGCCGGAAACCGCAATTACTTCGGGACCAAGGGCATTGCCGAAGCGCGCAAGAGCCCGATCCGCGCCAACCTGATGCGCATTGCAAAGGTACGGCAGGCGCACGTTGCCCTGCAGCGCGGCCTCCAGGTCGATCTCGAACTCGCCGGCGATCGCGCGGCGGTTGAGCTCCTCGATGTCAAGCAGCACCGGCGTGATCGTGCAGGGCGCGTCGACAAGACCGTGCGTCAGCGCGTGAAACGCGAACGTATCGTTCGGGCAGGGCGAATGGCCGAAGGTCAGCTCACGCATGCCGGTGGCTCAATGCGTATTCGATTTCGGCGACGACGAGCGGCGTGGCCGCCGTGATTGCGGCAAACGCGTTCACAAACTGCCAGCGCGCGCGGTCTTCTTCTTCTATTTCATTCGAAATCGCGCGGACCTCGATCACGGGAATTCTCGCGATGGCGGCCGCGCGCAACACGCCGAACCCTTCCATCGCCTCG
>Ga0136846_1235273_pt1 | contig 11823 bp, 13 predicted proteins | sample HopSoiMetagenom2_FD_96841 | JGI IMG/M metagenome (GOLD analysis project Ga0136846, IMG submission 96841) | Grasslands soil microbial communities from Hopland, California, USA - 2 Assembly 2016 (version 4) | ecosystem: Environmental > Terrestrial > Soil > Grasslands | place: USA: Hopland... | reverse complement strand
GTAGCGCTCGACTGCCTGGAGCATCTCTTCGTCGGACGGTTCGGACGGTGCCGTGGCCAACCCTGCTCCCCTGGTCGACGATCCAGGGAGCAGAGTACGAGCCACCTGATACCTCATCAAGAGGGCGTGCGAGAAAGCCTGTTGACTCCGTGGGCGCCGACGTCAGCCCTTGCTCGCGCCCAAGGTCAGGCCGCTGACGAACTGGCGTTGCAGTGTGAAGTAGACGATCAGCGTGGGGATCGCGGTCAGCAGCGCTCCGGCGGCGACCAAGTTGGGGTCGGTGAAGTACTGGCCGGAGAGGTTGTTGAGGGCCGAGGTGATCGGCATGTTCTCGCCGGTGGAGATCAGCACGATCGCCCAGAAGAAGTCGTTGTAGATCCAGATGGAGAGAAGGGTGGCCAGGGCCGCCATCGCCGGGCGGCACAGGGGCAGCACGATCTGCCAGTACATCCGCCACACGGACGCGCCGTCGACGAGGGCGGCCTCGGTCAGCTCGTGCGGGAGCATCCGCATGTAGTTGGCCAGCACGAACGCGCAGAAGCCCGACTGGAACGCGATGTGGATGAGAACGAGGCCGAGCGCGGAGTCGTACAGCTTGCCGGACGCGGTGATTCCCGGCAGGTCGACGAGCAGGTAGAGGCGGTACAGAGGGGTGATGATGACCTGCTGGGGGAGCAGGTTGCCGGCCGTGAACACCAGGAGCAGGGACAGGTTGACGCGGAAGTCGAAGCGGCTGACGTAGAAGGCGACCATCGACGACAGGAAGAGAGTGAGCAGCACCGCCGGGACGGCGATGATCAGCGTGTTCCCGAAGTAGTGCGTCATGTCCGACTGGGTGAACGCGTTCGTGAAGTTGGCGAAGTTCAGCCTGTCGGGCCAGGAGACGTAGCCCTTGGTGCTGGTCTCGGCGTACGGGCGCAGGGCCGCGTACATCGCCCACAGCAGTGGCGCGAGCCAGGCCAGCGACGTGACGACGAGGAACGTGTGCAGCAGCACGCGGGCGGGGCGGACGGGGGCGCGCCGCCCCTTCGCGGAGCCCGTCGCGGAGCCTTTCCCGGAGCCCTTCGCGGGCTCCCGCGCGGCCAGGGTGGGAGCGCTCATGCCCGTCGCTCCTTCCGAAAGGTGCCGACCAGATACGGGATGATCACGACGAGCGAGATCACCAGCAGGACGACGGCGATCGCGGACCCGTACCCGATACGGCTGGACTCGCCGATGATGTTGTTGGTGACCAGGATCGACAGCAGTTCCGTGCCCTGGGCACCGCCGTTGAAGACGTACACGAGGTCGAAGGCGCGCAGCGACTCGATGATCGTGACGACCAGGACGATGGTGTTGGTGGGGCGCAGGGTGGGGAAGATGACGTTCTTGAACGTCTGCCACTCGTTGGCGCCGTCCAGCGAGGACGCCTCGCGCAGCGACGGGTCGACCCCCTTCAGACCGGCGAGGTAGAGGATCATCATGTAGCCGGTGTGCCGCCAGCAGGCGGCGACCAGGACGGCCCAGAGGTTGAGGTCGGGGTCGCCGATCCAGTCGATGTAGTGGCCGGGCTTGTTGGCGCCGATGAGACTGTTGATCAGGCCCGTGTCCGGGTTGTAGACCAGCTGCCAGACGAATCCGGTGACCGCCAGCGACACCACGACCGGCAGGAAGAACGCCGTCTGGTAGACCCGGGTGAACCGGATGTTCTTGTCCAGCTGCACGGCCAGGAACAGGCCCAGCGGGGTCGGAATCACGATGAGGACGACGAACCAGATGACGTTGTGCTGGACGGCCGGCCAGAACTGCGGGTTGCTGTCGAAGAGTTCACGGAAGTTCCGCAGCCCGACCCACTTGATGGAGTCGAAGCCGATGCCGTCCCAGGTGGTGAAGGCCAGCGCGACCGACGCGAAGGCCGTCACCCACACGAGGGCGACGTGCAGCAGGGTCGGCAGGCCCGCCATGAAGCCCAGCGCGATCCTGTCCCTGCGGGTCAGCAGTCGGCGGTGGCCGTAGGGGGGTTTGCGGCGCTGCGGGGACGAGGGGGCGCGGGTACCGCCCGGAGGGGGCACGTCGCTCGCCCCCGGGACCGGGATCGCGGGAATCGAATCGGAGGTGCTCATGAGGAGGCGAAGATCGTCTTCTTCTGACGCTCGATGGACGCGAGCAGACTGTCGACGCCCTTGGGATCCCGGATGAACTTCTGCAGCGCCGGCTGCATCACCGTGGAGGTGAAGTCCGGGCGGCTGTCGCGGTCCATGAACTGGGTGAGGTGCTTCGCGCCGCTGATCATGTCGTAGGCCTTCTTCTGCAGAGGGCTGTACGAGGAGGTGTCGGCGGTGGTGGAGGCGGCGACCACGTTCGGGTCGGACTTGAGGTAGATCTGCTCGGCCTCCGGGGTGCCCAGGTACTCCAGCAGCTGGAGGGAACCGGCCTTGTTCTTCGGGGACTTGGCGAGCATGAAACCGTCGGTGGGCGCCTCGACCGTGTCCTGCCCGAAGGAGGGGTCTATCTCGGGGAAGGCGAAGAAGTCGAGGTCGTCGCGGTCGGTCGCATTCGTGAACTGCTGGCCGATGAAGGTGCCCAGCAGATACATGCCGGCCTTCTTCGACACAAGCGTCTGCGCCGCGTCCTGCCAGGTACGACCGGTCGATCCCTCCTGGCTGTAGGGAAGAATCTCAGCCCAGTTGTCGAAGGTCGCGCGAACCTTCGCGTCGGTCCAGGATGCCTTTCCGGCCATCAGCTCGACGTGGAAGTCGTAGCCGTTGGTACGGAAGTTGATCTGGTCGAAGGTGCCGAGCGCGGGCCAGGCGTCCTTGTCGCCGAAGGCGATCGGGACCAGGCCGTCCTTCTGCATCTGCCTGCACAGCGCGGTGAACTGCGCCCAGGTGGTGGGCACTTCGTAGCCGTGCTCCTTGAAGACGCTCTTCCGGTAGAACACCGCCCAGGGGTACGTGTACAGCGGCACGAAGTAGTACTTGCCGTCCGCACCCTTGCTGAGCTGCTTCATCGCCTCGGGGAAGCTGCTCCCGATCTTCGTCCACACGTCGTCGATCGGGCCGGCCAGGCCCTTGCCCGCGAAGAACTGCATGCGGTAACCCGCGAACCAGGTGAACACGTCGTCCGGGGTGCCCTGAAGGTAGGAGTTGATCTGCTCCTGGAACGTGTTGTGGTCCTTCGTGTTCACGTCGACCTTGATGCCGGTCTTCTTCGTGAACGCCGCGTAGATGTCGGCGAAGGCCTTCTTCGGAACCGCGTCCGACGAGTTGGATCCGAGGGTGACGGTCTTCGCGTCGGAACCCGAGTCACCGCCGCCACAGGCACTCAGCAGCGGCAGGCCGGCACCGAGCGCCGCCGCGCCGCCGATCCCGCGCAACAGGGCGCGGCGGCTCGGATCAGGGACAGAGAGACCGGAGGGAGTGTGGCGCATGACGGCTCCTGAGGACAGACCCCCCGAAACGGGGAGCAAGGTCATGACTACGCTGGTCCACGCTGATCCAAAACGATCAGAAATCAACTTGACTGAACATCGTGGCGGCAATGACAGCGGCTTGTTCGGCCCGTCGTCAAGACGTGGTGCACCCCGTTCCTGAAACGTGATGGACATCAGGACGTGAATCTTTGCCAACTGATAGAGGGCAAACGCACGACACAATCCAGCCGCTCAGCCGTTCGACCGAGGAGCGCGCTCCCGCCGGCCACGAACGATGACCTTTCAGCCGAGGCGGGCGGAACGGCCCGGAAACGACATGGGTGACGATCATGTCGGGCGACCCGCGGACGTCGTGCACCTGCTGGCCCGCGCCACCTTCGCCCTCCGCCTGGCACCGGCCCCGACCCGTGGGTACGGGGCGCGTGCACGGCCCTCGACCACGGTTGCGACGACACTCCTGACGGCCCGCGCCCCGCGCATCCGGGAGCGCCGGGCAGCACCGCATACGGCCACCGTCGGCGCGCTACCGCTCCCCCGGCTTTGCTGGTCGTACCTCCCGCACACCGTCCCGGGCGGCGGCCGACCGGCTCGAAGTCCGGTCAGCGACCGATCTTCACCTTCCGCTCCACGCTCACCTGGTCCACGTCCGACGTCCGGACCGTCACCTTCATGGTCCAGGTGCCGGCGATCGGCAGGTTGAGGGAGCTGGTGCCCCAATAGCCGCCCTGGTCGGTGACTTCAGCGTTGAGCGGGCCGATCTTCTTACTGGGAAGGGAGAAGGAGAGGCGGAGTTCGGGGACGATCGCGAAGCCGTCGTCGGGGCCGAACACCACGGCCTGCACGGTGTTCTCGCCGACCCGGCCGGGTTCGAGGGTGACCTGCACCTTGCCGTGACCGCCCGGCGTACCGACGTCGAAGGGGATCGTCGTCGTGGACGCGCTGATCACCCCGGGCACGGGCGCGTCCTTGGCGGCCTCCGCCGCCTCGGCCGCGGCCCGGCCCGGCAGAGTGGTCGTCAGCATGGTCGTGATCACCAACACCGCGATCCCGACGGCCACTTCGGCCAGCACGGAACGGCGCAGCCGACGACGGTGGACGTCGAAGGGGGCAACATCGGAGGAGGACGAGGGGGAGCTCACCGGGTGTACGTCGCCGGGGGCGTCGCCGTCGCTCTCGCCGCCAACCGGGATCGCCGGGCCGCCCACCCTCTCCGCCACCCGTTCCACAACCTTGGCCTCCGCCTCCGCCACCGCCTCCGCATCCGCCACCTCCGGCATCAGCAGCCGGCCCGTCCAGCGGCGCGAGAACCCGGCCGCGGCCAGCAGCAGCGTCACCGCGCACAGCTTGGCGATCAGGATGCGGCCGTACGACGTACCGGTGAACGCGTCCCAGGAGCCGAGGCCGCGCCAGGACTGGTAGACGCCAGTGACGGTCAGGACGGCCACGGAGATGAAGGCCGACCGGGAGAAGCGGGCGACGGTGGACGCCGGGAGCGGCTCCGCCGCCTGGAGCAGGGTGAGCAGGGCCGCGAGGCCGCCCAGCCAGACGGACATGGCGAGCAGATGCAGCACCGAGGACACCATCGCCGCCGGCACCTGGATACCGGCCGACGCGTGCTCGGCGGCGGCCCACGTCAGTGTGAGACCGACGGCGAGCACGCCCCCGGCGGCAAGGAGGACCGGCGCGCCGTCGACGCGCTGCCGTCGGCGCCCGACCACGGTCAGGAGTACGGCCGTCGCCGCCAGGAGCGCGATGCGGGCCAGGAGCGCCAGGCCGGGCCTGCCGGTCGCGGTCCGTTCCAGGGTCGACGGGTCGAAGGCACTGCCGGGCGCGGTGCCGGCCTCGTACGGGCCGCGCAGCAGGAGCAGCGCGGCCGTGGAGACGAGGAGGGTCCACCAGCCCGTCAGGACCAGCTTGCGCAGGGGGTCCGTGCTCGACGGGCGGCACAGGACGACGAAGGAGACGGTGCCGACGAGCAGCGCGAGAGCCGCGTACGCCAGGTAGCGGACGATGTCGTAGAGGGCGCTGGTCGCCGCGTTCTCGGTGGGGCCGGTGTCGATGGCGGCCGGGGTCGCGGAGGGCTCGCCGACGGAGAAGGTGAAGGCGCCCGAGATGGGGTGGCTGTCCGCCGAGACGACCCGCCAGGCCACGGTGAACGTGCCCTCGCCGAGACCCTTGGGGAGGCTCACGCGCACCGCGTCGGAACGCCCGTCCACATGCGTGGCCTCGCCGGTGCTCACCCGCCGGCCGTCCGGGTCGAAGGCCCGGAAGGAGTCGTCGAGCAGGGCGACGGACTCGGTGAAGGTCAGGGTGATCTGCCGGGGCGCTGACTTGAGGACGCTGCCGTCACGGGGGTCGGTGTCGCGGAGGGCGGCGTGCGCGGACGCGGTGCCCGCCCCGCCGACGAGGAGGAACAGGACCAGCGTGGTGCACAGCAGCACCGCCCGCCGTACTCCCCGGACGTGCCGTCTGCTCTTCCGTCCGCCGGTCTCCGTGCGCCCCCTTTCGTCGGCTCGTCGGTGGTCGCGCCCTTCGTTCCGTAGTCGGCCCACGTACCTTCTCCGTCTTCGGGACTTCTCGGCTTCGTATTACGTACGGACGATCCTGACGCCCCGCTCACCCCCGCCCGAACCGGATTCGCCGTGCTCTTCACCACGTTGGCCGGGCGGACACCCCTCCGTCCACGACCAGGTCGTGCCCGCTGATCCAGGACGCCAGCCGGGAGGCGAGGAACACACACGCGTCGCCGATGTCCTCGGCCCGCCCCAACCTCCCTACGGGCGCCGCCTGTTGCCACCGCCGCACCCCTTCGGGCCAGTCGTCCGCCAGCCCTTCCCGGTCGATGAGGCCGGGCGAGACGGTGTTGACGCGGATGCCGTACGGCCCGTACTCCAGAGCCGCCGACCGGGCGTGCGTCACCACCGCCGCCTTCGAGGCGCAGTAGTGCGCGTGGCCGGGCGCCGGACGAGCGGCCTCAATGGAGGCGACATGCGTGACACTGCCCCCATCGCCACCCCCGCTCTCGCCACCCCCGTTCTCGCCACCCTGCTCCCGCATGACCTCCGCCGCGGCCTGCGTGCAGGCGAAGACGCTGAGGACGTTCGCGTCGACGACGGTCCGCCAGTCGGCGACCGTCATCCCGGCCAGCTCCTGAACCGGCTGCACACCCGCGTTGTTGACCAGCGCGTCGAGCCGCCCGCCACCCCACTCGGCGGCCTCCCGCACCACCCGCCGGCACGCGTCCTCGTCGGTGAGATCGCCCCGCAGGACGACGGCCCGTCCGCCCGACGCCTCGATCCGCGCGACCACTTCCCGCGCGCTCTCGTCCGAGGTCCGGCAGTGCACGGCGACGGCGGCTCCCTCCGCCGCGAACCGCGCCGCGATCCCGCGCCCGATCCCGCCACCGGCCCCGGTGACGAGGGCGACCTGGCCGGCGAGCAGACCGGCAGAACCCTGGGGTGACCTCATGGGCGACACAGTGCCCCGATACGGGCCGCCTCGGCCGGATAACGCGCGGTCAGCTCGACGGCGTCGCCGTGTTCGTACCCCTCGTACGTGAACCCGGGGGCCATCGTGCACCCGAAGAACGTCCACGCGCCGCCCTCGACGACCCGCGCGCCCATCCAGGTACCGGCGGGAACGGTGAGCTGGGGTTCCTGGCCCTGCGGGATACCGGGCCCGAGCACGGCCGTCCGGGAGGTGCCGTCGGGTGCGAGGAGGAGCAGTTCGAGGGGATCGCCGAGGTAGAAGTGCCAGACCTCGTCGGACGGCAGCCGGTGCAGCGCGGAGTAGTCGCCGGGCGCGGCGGTCAGCAGCGCGACGATCGCCGAGCCCTCCGGCCGCCCGTCGGCCCGCTCGGGCCCCGCCCACGTACGCCGGAACAGCCCGCCCTCACGCGGAATCGGCTCCAGCCCGTAGTGGGCGATCAGGTCGTCGGCGGTCACACGTCCGCCGGAGTTCGAAGTCACCCCGGAAACCTACCGTCCGGGGCTCGTACGTCCGGATCGCGCACGTAGGGCAGCCGGGCGCCGGTCGGGGCATGATCGACGCATGGACGTCACTCTCCACCTCGCCCAGGACCCCGAGGCCGACGCGCTCCTCGGCCGCAGCCCGCTCGCCGCGCTGACGGGAATGCTGCTCGACCAGCAGGTTCCCATGGAGTGGGCGTTCAAGGGACCGGCGACGATCGCCCAGCGTCTCGGCGCCGACGACCTCGACGCGCACGAGATCGCGGCGTACGACCCCGAGGCCTTCGCCGCCCTCCTCTCCGACAAGCCGGCCGTGCACCGCTACCCGGGCTCGATGGCCAAGCGCGTCCAGCAGCTCTGCCAGTACCTCGTCGAGCACTACGACGGGGACGCCGAGGGCGTCTGGCGGGACGCGGCGACCGGCCAGGAGCTGCTGAAGCGCCTCGCCGACCTGCCCGGCTTCGGCAAGCAGAAGGCCCAGATCTTCCTGGCCCTGCTCGGCAAGCAGCTCGGCGTACGGCCCGAGGGCTGGCGCGAGGCGGCCGGCGCCTACGGCGAACCGAAGTCCTTCCGCTCCGTCGCCGACATCACCGGCCCGGAGTCCCTGGTCAAGGTCCGGGCGCACAAGCAGGAGATGAAGGCGGCGGCAAAGGCCGCGAAGGCCTCCGGCACGTAGGCGGCGATCTCCAGTGCGGGCCGGCGTACGGGGTGGCAAATGGGGTGCGTTTGCCGGTGGCAAGAGCTCCGTGACCGCCTTCGTGGTGGCCGATGGCACGGCCTCGCTGCCGCTCTCGCCGGGGCCCTGTACCGTTTTGCCCCGATTTACTGCACCTTTTCCAGCGCCGCACTCCGTCGCCATGGCTGCGCCCGGAAGGCCTGGACCGGTAGGCTTTCCGTGTGATCTTCAAGCGCATCGGAAACGGCCGGCCGTACCCCGACCACGGCCGGGAAAGCACCCGGCAGTGGGCGGACGTCGCGCCGCGCCCGGTCCGCCTCGATCAGCTCGTGACGACCAAGGGCCAGCTCGACCTGGAAACCCTGCTCGCCGAGGACTCGACGTTCTACGGCGACCTCTTCGCGCATGTCGTGAAGTGGCAGGGCGACCTGTATCTGGAGGACGGTCTGCACCGCGCTGTCCGGGCGGCCCTCCAGCAACGGCAGGTACTGCACGCCCGCGTCCTCGAGATGGACTGACGGCCGTTCTCGCCGCCCTCACGACGCTTATTGGCCCTTTCGGGTAGTACTGCGGCCGGGGCAATGATCATTTAGTAGGCATCACCGCCCGGGCGCACTACGCTGCGCCCATGAGCATGCTGACTCCCCCCGGAATGGGCGGCCAGTACCGCATCACGGGTGACAAGTACCCGCGGATGCGCCGACCCCGGGGGCGCCGCAGGTTCGTACTCGGACTCGTGGCCTCCGTCGCCGCCCTCGGCCTGATCGGCTGGGGCACCTTGCAGCTCATCGACGTCTTCACCGGCGGCGGCAGCAAGGCCACGGCCGCGGGAACCAAGGCGGACTGCGCGTCCAAGGCGAGCCCCTCGCCCACGCCGGCGAAGGCCCCCAGAGCGCTGCCCAAGCCCGGCCAGATCACCGTCAACGTCCTGAACGCCACGCCGCGCAGCGGCCTCGCCAAACAGGCCGCGGACGAGCTGAAGAAGCGCGGCTTCCGCATCGGCGACGTCGGCAACGCGCCCAAGGACTACGACAAGAAGATCGCCGGAGCGGGCCTGGTGCTCGGCGCGAAGTCGGCCGCCGAGGCCGCCCTGCCCGTGCTCGGCACCCAGCTCGCCGGCGCCCAGCTGAAGACCGACACGCGGCCGTCGGCCACCGAGGTCGACCTGCTGATCGGCACCACGTTCACGGCCCTGACCAGCAAGAAGGACGCCGACCAGGCCCTGGTCGCACTGACCGGCCCGGCGTCGGCGCCCTCCACCGCCCCGAAGAACTGCTGAGCCGCCGACCGGCTACTCGGCCGCGCCGTACAGCCGGTCGCCCGCGTCGCCGAGGCCCGGGACGATGTAGCCGAGCTCGTTCAGGCGCTCGTCGACCGAGGCCGTCACGACCGTGACCGGGGCGCCCGCCAGCTCGCGTTCCATGATCTCGACGCCCTCGGGGGCGGCCAGCAGAACCACGGCCGTCACGTCGTCGGCGCCGCGCTTGATCAGTTCCCGGATCGCCGCGACCAGGGTGCCGCCGGTGGCGAGCATCGGGTCGAGGACGTACACCTGACGCCCGGAGAGGTCCTCCGGCATGCGGGTGGCGTACGTCGACGCCTGCAGCGTCTCCTCGTCGCGCACCATGCCCATGAAGCCCACCTCGGCGGTCGGCAGCAGCCGGACCATGCCGTCCAGCATGCCGAGGCCGGCCCGCAGGATCGGCACCACCAGCGGGCGCGGGTGGGACAGCTTGACGCCCGTGGTCGCGGCGACCGGCGTGACGATGTCGACCTGTTCGGTACGGACGTCCCGCGTGGCCTCGTAGGCGAGCAGGGTGACCAGCTCGTCGGCGAGCCGGCGGAAGGTCGCGGAGTCGGTGCGCCGGTCGCGCAGCGTGGTGAGCTTGTGGGAGACCAGCGGGTGGTCGACGACGTGGAGACGCATGGCGCTAACAGTAGCCGTGGTCCCGTACAGCGGCTCTGCTCCCCCGTACGGCGAGCCACCCCCCTTACAGCGGTTCCGCTTCCCAGTACAGCGGCTTCGCTCCCCCTCACTCTTCCGGTGGCATCAAACCGGCCGCCGGAGGGAAGGTGGGAGGAACGCAACGACTGGGGGTGTCTGCCCATGTCCGACCGTGAACCCGACCGGGAACGGGACCGGAAGACATCGGAGACCGAGGCCGAGCGGCGTCGGCGCCGCGCCGTCTTCCTGCGCGAACTGACCGAGGCCCGCGAGTTGCGCGACCGTGTCCAGCCCCGCCGCGCCAAGACCGCCCGCCTGCGCCACGCCATGCGCATGCGTACGTTCCGCTGGTAGTACGCGCGTTGAGGGGGTGGCCGTGCGAGAGCGGCAGGGAAGCCGGTTACGATCCGCTGGTGGCGGCAACCGGAGCGCTGCTGAAGGGCTCGGACGACAGTCGGTCAAAAGAGCCGGACACAGGGGACCGAAGACGTCCCCTGAACGCTCCGTTTCTGTCACGATTCCGAGTGGGTGGGGCTCGGCGCACAGCATGTGCCCCACCCGTAACCTCCGCCGGGGGGACCCCCAACCGGCACGCCTAGGACCAGTGGGAGAGTCACGGTGTACTTCGCCGCACTGCTCGCGCGCACCGAAGACGGGTGGGAAGCGAGCGACACGGAGCTCGACGACGTGGAAACCCTGTCGGACCTGGCCGAACTGGCCCGTGAAGCCTCCCCCGAGGACGACACGGTGCTGGTGCTCATCGAGCAGGAGGACGCCTGGTTCGGCGTCGTCCGCATCGACGGCGAGGACGACCCCCGGATCTACGTCTCGGACGCCGCCGCCGCTGCCCGTAGTTCGTACGGCGAGATCCTGCTCACGGCCGAGCTGCTCGGCCGCGATCCGGACGCAGACGAACCAGATCTCGACGCCCTCGACCTCGACGGCACGGAGGACGGTGAGTCGGACTCCGATCCGGACGCCGGCTCCGACTCCGCCGACGACGAGACCGGCGCCCCCGCAGACGCGGTGCCGCACGGCCCCGTGGGGGATCCGGTGATCCTCGACGACCTCGGCGTCGGCGAGAAGGAACTGCGCGCCCTGGACGCCGACGACGCGCTGGGCGCGATCGCCGAGGCCCTGGGAGCGTCGGAGGTCCTGGAGACGGTGCGCTGAGCCAGGAGGGCCTGACCGGTGAGGGGCCGCCCGATCCCGTACGGGATCCGTGGCGGGCCGCGATGCGGCTCGCCCTGGCCGAGGCCGGGCGGGCCCTTCCGGGCGGTGACGTCCCCGTCGGTGCCGTCGTGCTGGCCGCCGACGGTACGACGGTGCTCGCGACCGGGCACAACGAGCGCGAGGCGACGGGCGATCCGACGGCGCACGCGGAGGTCCTCGCGGTCCGCCGGGCCGCCGCGGAGCTCGGCGAGTGGCGGCTGTCCGGCTGCACGCTCGTCGTGACGCTGGAGCCCTGCGTGATGTGCGCGGGCGCCCTCGTGCAGTCCCGGGTCGACCGGGTCGTCTACGGCGCGCGCGACGACAAGGCGGGCGCGGCCGGCTCCCTCTGGGACGTCGTACGCGACCGCCGCCTCAACCACCGCCCCGAGGTGATCGGCGGCGTCCTCGCGGACGACTGCGCCCGGCTCCTCACCGACTTCTTCCGCCACGACCGCTGACCCCCGTTTCACCGGCGGCGGACCGACGAATACCGATTTCGAAGCACGCGGCACCTTGCTGTAAGGTCTCCCTCGGTAGCGTGTCCGAGCGGCCGAAGGAGCTCGCCTCGAAAGCGAGTGTGGCGCAAGTCACCGAGGGTTCAAATCCCTCC
>Ga0136846_1222726_pt1 | contig 11823 bp, 7 predicted proteins | sample HopSoiMetagenom2_FD_96841 | JGI IMG/M metagenome (GOLD analysis project Ga0136846, IMG submission 96841) | Grasslands soil microbial communities from Hopland, California, USA - 2 Assembly 2016 (version 4) | ecosystem: Environmental > Terrestrial > Soil > Grasslands | place: USA: Hopland... | reverse complement strand
TCACCTTCCACTTCTGGAGCGGAGCCACCGTGACGTACCACGTGACGAAGTCCGGCAGTTCGGTGACCGGCACCGTCGGCTGACGGCCCCTCGCCCCGGGTGCCGGACCCGGCGCCCGGGGTCCCGCTCAGCTCTTCGGCGAGGCCGTGCTCTCGCGGATCGTCGAGCATCGCCTGTGCTGCACGGATCTGTTGCCGTACCCGGTCCGCCGCCGGTGTGTCGACGCCGGCCACCACATCGTTCCGCCCACGCGGCCGACCTGGCGGACGGAGCCCGGGCACCCGCCGTGCGCGGCGGGTTCGCGGTCCCGGAAGCCTCCGGCCCGTCAAGTGGCGAGCAGGGTTCGGCGATACCACCCCGCCGACTCCGCGAAGTCCGCCCCGAAGCCCGGGCCGGGTGCCAGGCGCAGGTCTCGCCAGAGCGGGGCGCCGTCGAACCAGTGGTCGGTCCTCAGCATGTCGAGCGCGTGCGACAGCCGGCCTTCCGCCGCCAGGTGCGTCCGCGCACTGGAGACCGAGAGATCCTGCTCCGGCCAGGGCAGCGAGGCGCACTCGGCGACCGCCCGCAACAGCGTCGCCGCGTCGACGGGCACCGGGTGGGCCGCGTGGTAGGTCGTGGACCTCAGATCGGCCGCGGGCGCGAGGCCCGTACCGACCACGAGCCGGCCCAGGTCCCGGGCGGAGATCAGCGAGAGCCGGGAGGCCCAGCCCTCTACCGTGCCCTGCAGCGCGCGCAGGAGACTGGCGAGGCCCGGGACGACCCACATGTCCCCCTGGCCGTGGACCAAATGGGGGCGCAGGACGATCCCGCCGGCTTCGAGAACGGCGTCCTCGGCCATGGCCCGGCTTCGCGACGTGGGTGAACTCGGGTTCCTGACGAGTTGTCCGGGCGTGGCCTCCCAGAAGGTACCGCGGCCGTAGACGGACGCCGTGCTCACGTACACGATGCGGGACACCCCGCAGCGGCGGGCTTCGGCGACCAGGTTTCTCGTCCCCCCGGCGTTGACGGACGCATTGCTGTCGAGTGCCGCGCCGATGTACGACGCGCAGTGCAACACGACGTCCACACCCTCGCACACGCCGCTCAGCGAGTCCGGGTCGGTGAGGTCGGCCCGCACGACCCGATGCCCGGCGTCGGTGACACGCACCGGACGGCTGTGCGACAGCAGGGTGAGGGCCACGCCCTGCCGTGCGGCCTCGTGGAGCACATGGCCGCCGACGAAGCCCGCGGCGCCGGTGAGCAGAACGGTACGCACGTGGGGACTCTCCAGATGACGCGTCGGAATCAGGCGATCGGGCGGCGCAGGGACAGGTCCGCGGTGAAAACCTGTTCTCCCTGTTGGGTGCCGTTCACATGGACCTTGAGGTCTCCGGCCGTGTCGGGGTCGTCGACACGGGCCTCGATCCAGCACGGGGCATCGAGTTCGGCGTATCGGGCGAACTCGGTTTCCAGGCCGAGGAGAAGGGCCGTGGGCAGTCCTGTCGCGGCACGGGCCGCCTGCCGGGCCGCCTCGATCAGGACCATGCCGGGGACATGGTCCACCGGGTGGTCGAAATAGACGGCGTGCCCGGTGTCAACCCGGAGCTCCCACCGGGCCTCGCCGGGCGTCGCAGGAGCGGCGAGTACGACGTGCTCCGGGCCGGCGTGACCCACCTCGGCCGGGTCGACCGGTGCCGGAAGTGCGCGGCAGGTGGTCGTCGGACGCCCCTCGCGCAACCGTCGGTGGGCTGCGGGGCTGGCGCAGCTGAAGCCGGCGCCGCCGGTGGCTATGGTCAGCCCGTCGCGGCGGACGGAGACCTCGTAGTGCATGCCGGCGATGGTTCTGCCTCGGCGGACGATGTCGCGGCACACCGTGCGCAGTTCGACGTCGGTCGGCGCAGAGCCGACCTCGAACGCCGAAGGGGCGGCGGTGAAGGAGATGTCCCGCATCAGGAACTGGTGGCCGAACGGGACTCCGTACTCGGCGTGGGCCAGCAGGCTTCCGGTCTGGCGGATCGACTCGACCATCAGCAGCGGATCCTGGTGGCCGGCCATCGGGGCGAAGAGGGCGTGGCTCCGCGGCCACTGGGCCCGGACCACGAAGGAGTCGGACGGGTTGTCCGAGCCGGTCGGGTCGGCCCGCCAGCCAATGAGGAACACCTCTGCCACGGAGGCGCGATGGACGTACTCGCGCGGGACCGTGGTGGTGAGAAGGGGACCTGCCGTCAAAGCGCTGTCGGTCGGGGTCGTTCGGGCCGTGGCCAGCATGCTGCGCTCCTGTCTCTGTTCATGGACAGGGGCCGACCACCCGTGCGCCCGCCCCCGTTCCCCCGTCACCAACGGAACGCGCACCCCTCGAACATACAGACAGGTCGGCTTGGTTTTAAAGTAAAACATCGACAAAGGCAGGCGGACCTGCCGGGTTAACATGATCGCTACACCCGCCTCATTTGCATGTCACGCGCCGATTAGGCTCAGCGAAGAGATGTTTAGTCGGGAATGCCACCATATTTCCCTGCAGATAGGCGATCTGCCGACCGCTTGACATGTCGGCTCTTCGGGCGAGCAGCCCTGCCTGGCCGCGTTGACAAACCGACAACCGTGCCTGGTACATTCCCGTGGGATTTGCGCTCAACAGTTCGATGTTGTGTCCTTTGGGGGAAGGAGCGTGCGGTGAATCGACAGGTCATGGATCTGACGAGACCACACAGCGGGAGAGGGCAGACGCCGGCCGGAGGACAGGCCTTGCAGGTTCTCGTCGTCGAGAACGACGCCCGCGCCGCCGAGGATCTGGCGCAGGAGCTGCGCAGGCACGGATATCTGGCCGACAGTGTGTCCACCGGCGCGGAAGCACTTCAGGCCCACAGTGGTGTCGACATGGTCCTGCTGGACCTCGACCTTCCCGACCTGGACGGCCTCGAGGTGTGCCGCCGGATCCGCGTGCTCGGGAGCGTGCCGATCATCTCCATGACCGTGCGCGACGCCGAACTGGACTGTGTGCTCGGGCTGCAGGCCGGTGCCGACGACTACCTCGTCAAGCCCTACGGCTTGCGGGAGCTGCTCGCCCGGATGGAAGCGGTGCTGCGCCGGGCCCACCCTCGGTCCGCACCAACGGCACAGGTCATCACGCACGGCCCGCTGCGCATCGACGCCGGGGCACGCGAACTCCTGCTGGAGGGACGGCGGGTGGACCTCACGCCCAAGGAGTTCGATCTGCTGTACCAGCTCGTCTCGCAGCCGGGGACCACCCTTTCCCGCCGTCAATTGCTGAGTCTGGTATGGGACGACGAGTGGTCGCACCGCGGCCGTACCATCGACACGCACGTCAGCAGCCTCCGGAGCAAGCTCGGATCGAGCCACTGGATCGTCACGGTGCGCGGTGTCGGCTTTCGGATCGGGCACGCATGACTCAGTAGGGCTCCGGGCGCATGAGGGCACTGCGCCGGTGGAATATAGTGCAGGCAAGTCTGTATGTTTTCGAGCCTGAGATGCGAGGATCCCACGATGGCCCGACAGGAGCGAGGCATCAGGTCGAGACACTCCATCCTGGAGGCCGCCGCTGCGGTGTTCGGCGAGCGCGGCTACGACGCGGCGAGCACCAACGAGATCCTCGCCAGGGCCGGCCTCACCCGCGGCGCGCTGTACCACCACTTCCCCTCGAAGGAGGCGATCGCCGCCGCGCTGGCGGAGGCTCAGGGCGACGCCCTGGTGGTGCCGGAGCAACCGGTGAAGCTGCAGGCCGTCATCGACCTCACGCTGTCGTTCTCGACCCGGCTGCAGACGGACATGGTGCTGCGGGCCAGTGTGCGGCTGGCCGTTGAACGGTCGTCCTTCTCGGCCTCGGCCCAGGCTCCGTACAACCAGTCGATCACCGTGGTGGAGGATCTCCTGCGTCAGGCCGAGAAGCAGGGCGAACTCCTGCCGGGGGCCGACCTGTCGGAGGTCGCCGCGACGATCGTCGGCGCGTTCACCGGTTTGCAGGTGATGTCGGAGGCCTACAGCAGCCGGAAGGACCTGCCCGCGCGGGTCTCCGCACTGTGGCGACTCCTCCTGCCCGGACTCGCCGCGTCCGGCATGCTGCCGCGCCTGCGGACCAGTTGCCCGCCCGCGTCCGCGCCCGAAAGCCCGACGGGCACTTCCGGCGAGACCGCACAGGCCTGACGGACGGGCCTGGGTCACGGCGGCGGTCCGGGCCCGGCGCTCACGGGGAAAGCAGATCTCCGGTGCGCGCTTCCCCGACCTCCCGTTTGAACTCCTCGACGACCGAGGCGATACGTTCTTCGTCGCGCCGGTAGTGCGTCCACTTCCCGACACGCGTGGAGCGCACGAGACCCGCGCGTTCGAGCACCGCCATATAGGCCGAGACCGTCGACTGCGCGAGTCCGGTCTTGGCCTGGATGTGACTGACACAGACGCCGACCGTGCGTGGATCGGTGACAGCCGGATCGACCGGAAAATGCTCTTCCGGATCACGCAGCCACTGCAGCACCTGGAACCGCACGGGGTTGGCGAGCGCCTTGAGGGGTTCGATCAGGGTGGCGAGGTCGCCTGTCACGGGCATGTGTCATGCGCCTTCCGGTGCCGAAGCGGAGCCGACTGTGGTCGCATCGACGATAATCGATGCGTTGCGGCCGCGCGAGCCGCCCCTCGCCGTGACGCATCGGTGTCGAGAGCCCGGCGGGCTCCCGACACCGATTCTTAAGTTTTGCCGAGAATTGGCCCTTTCATCTCTCCGGCCAGTTCCTTTTCTCTTCTCTGACATTCCCTTACAGAGACCCGCAGAGGCTTGAAAAACCCTGTATCGGAATGTGTGGAAACAGGTTCGAGCGAGCGGAAGAATTCATTTCGTACTCGCGAGTGAGGATTCCCCGCGCCCAAAGGTGAGCGTGCGATGTTCCCGCCCAGAAGAACCCGAGAGGCGATACTTGTGTCCCCCTCCCTGTCTCATGCACCCACCCGCGCCCACCCCGCACCGGCCGCTGACGCGCGCCCCGCGCTCGTCGAAGACGTCCTCAGCACGACGGACAGAATCCGCGTGGCCGGGTTCTTCCCCGGCCTCGGCAGCCGGGCCTTCTACCGGGATCTCGGCCGGCTGCTCCTCGACTCCGGCGTCCCCGAAGTCACCCACATCTACCGCGAAGCTGCCCGAGCACTCGGTTTTCCCGCCCGTCCGGACCTGCTTCTCCTGGACCCCGACAACCTTCCCGAGGGCAGGATGGAGCGCCAGGGCTTCATCGGGGCGGCTTTGCTGGTGCACAGCCTCGCTCTGGACGCGTATCTGCGCGACCGGATCGCGAAGAACGGGGTCCCGGTCGACTTCGCCGCCTACACCGGCGAGAGCTTCGGCATCCTGACGGCCGCGGTGGCAAGCGGCTCCCTCTCCGTCTTCGACGGCACCCGGATCGCCCAGGTGTTCACGCCGCTGATGCTCCAGGCCGCCGGCGCGCAGAACTCGGACGAGTCCTTCGCCCGGACCGTCGCCTCCTGTCTGGACGAGTCCGTCCGGCAGACACCCCTGGTCGGAGAGCCCTATCACGTGGTTGCCGTGAAGGCGCAGAGCCCGGACGTCCTCGCGGTGGTCCTGGACGGGTTACGGACGACCTTCCCGCTCACGGACGTCGAGTTGCACAAGACCTACGCCCCGACACAGGCGAACCTCTACGTCCGCTCCGGGGTCCGGCCCGAGTTCGACGCCTTCGTCGCCTCCTTCGCGAACGCGACCATGTCGGAACTGAAGGAGCCGACCGTCTTCCTCGCCCACTCCGCGCGCATGCGTCCCGCCCGGGATGCCTTGGAGCAGTTCTTCGCCACTCACCGGATCCACTTCGACAGCCCCCGCGTCCCTGTGGTGTCGAACCACGACATGTCACTGCTGACCACCGCACACGACGTCCGCGAGGGCGTCCTGGCCATGACGGACCGGGTCATGGCCTCCCGTGACACCTGTGAAAGCCTGAACGGTCTCGACGCGGACATGGTGCTGGAGCTCGGGCTGGGGGCGAAGTCCGTCAGGCTGCTGCAGGACAACCATGTCGCCGCCCCCGTCATGGCCTACACGGGAAGCCATGAGGACACCGCCGGGTTCCTGCGCGCCGTCAACGTGGTGAGCGCCCTGATGTCCCGGCTGGAGGAGCTGTACGGCTCGGGGCGGGAGCTGACGCGCGAGGACTACCACCTCCTGCAGGAGCTGTTCCGCCTCGCTGCCGAGAACGACTTCTGCGACGACTACTTCTCCCGCACCCTCGGGCGCGTCATCACCGCGGAGATGCTGCGCCCCGACCGGGAGGGCTCGCCGACGTTCTACCGGTTCCTGGAGATCTTCCAGCACACCCGGGGTCACAGCGAGCGCATCGCCACCGACCAGGGCGAACTCGTCATCAGGGCGCGGACGAAGAAGAGGATCACCGCGGGCGACTCCACGCTGCTGGGCAAGGCCTACGTGGAACTCACGGTGCGGGACGCGGCCGGCGACGTCCGTGCGCGGACACTCCACACGACCCGTCCGGAGGTCCTCGTCTTCCACTTCGGCGGCCCGTCCGACCTCGACGACCAGGCGCCGGCCCGCAGGACACGGATACTGCTGGACACCCGGCCGGCAGCGTACGACGTGCACGACAGGACGCTCGCGGGCCTGCGCCCGGACGGCTGCCACCACCCGGTGGGACAGCGGATCGTCTACCAGTTCCTGCTGTTCAACACCCTCGCCCAGCACCGGCCCGCCCTGCTCGCGCAGAGCGACCACTACCTCGAAGGGGGCGACGTCCCGGGCTGGCTCACGGCCCTGGCCGTCTCCGGAGCCATCTCGCCTGCCGACGCGGTCACCCTGAGCGCCCAACAGACGCCCGAGGAGGTGCGGGATCGGATCCTGAACGGTCTCACCGCGGCCGGGATTCCCCTCGTCTCCCCGGACGGCATGCCGATCCAGTCACGCAAGGATCTGCAGGACGCCACCCGCGCCGTGCTCCGGGACGGCGCCCTCGACACCGAGGTACGGCCGATCCACCTCAACGGCAACTGCCAGATCGTCGCCCTCGACTCGCAGCCGGCGGCGGCCGACGTCGACACCGGACCGTACGCCATCCATGTCGTCGCCGTCACGGAGCCGGCCGAGACCTGGAGAAAGCGGGTCAACCCCGCCCTCGACGCGCTGGAGTACGCCTGCGTCCTCGCCCTGACCGAGGAGAACGAACGTGTCCTGGCCAACGCTCGCAGCCGCCGCGTTCTCTCCAGCACGGTCTACGCCTACGTCAACACCGACGAGACGATCGTCGGCTTCGGTCAGGGCGGAAGCGAGTCCATGACCGTCTTCATCCGCAGGGAAGGGGAGGAGCACGTCACCGTCCGGAAGATCCTCAGCGAGGCGCTGACGACCGCGCGCTGGAACCCGGAGGGGGAAGGCGTGATGCTCCCGCCGTTCACAAAGGCCAGGAAACAGGCCGAGTTCCTGCAGTCTCTGCCCGAACCGGTGCGCGGCTACTTCCCCGAGGTCTTCTCCGTCCTGGAGCGCGACGCACCCGTCCCGTCGCATCTGCGGTCCGGCGACCGCACGGTGGATCGGGAAGTCATCTACGAGATGAGCTACGTCGCGGGCGAGGAGGTCAGCCGATACGTCGAGAAGCACACCCCGCCGCCCGCCGTGGTCGCCCGGCTCTACGAGCAGATCATCCGGGTGCTGAACGACGAGGTCCACAGCGTGGGCCGGGTACCGGCACCGGGTGAGACGCTGGACACCTCGTACTTCAGGAAGATCGAGGACCGGCTGGATCTGTGCCGCCGTACGGCACCGCAAACCTTCGGCGCGCATCTCCTGGACACCGACCGGATCGTCGTCAACGGAGTCTCGTACCTCAACCACTCGGCTCTGCTGGAGCGGTTCCGTGCCACCCCGGAGTTCGCGGAGTTACTGGAACCGGCCTTCCACTCCCTCGTCATGGGCGACACGAACACCGAGAACATCAAGATCACCAACGACGACCCGCTACGGCACGCCCAGCGACTGATCGAATCCGGGGCACCGCGAGAGGACATCGACGCGGCCCTGGCGGCCATCACCCCCGCCGCGCTGGGGATCAGGTTCCTCGACCCGCGGGCCATCGGCTTCAAGAGCGACGGCAAGGAGACTCGCGACGACGCGATGTACGACAACAAGCCGTGGCACAACTCCATCGGTCACTACGACGAGATCCACTTCGAGCAGTTCACGATGAGCGTCGACGCCGGCGAAGGCAGGACTCCCCACGTCGACATCGCGTTCCTGCACGGCAACCCGTACCAGAAGGCGTACCGGATACGGGACGTGATCGCGAGCGGCGGCAGCGTCGACACCGAGGCACCCCAAGGCATGGAGGACCACTTCGCCACCGTCATGACGGCCGCGCTGGGTCTTGACGATCCCGACTCGCCCTACCTGCGGGACGACCCGTACTGGCTGATCCGGTTCGTGTTCATGATGGGCCAGCACTTCACGGCGATGCCCCCCTTCCACTTTCAGAAGGAACTGGACGGCACCCTCGTGGACACCTACCAGACCCAGCGCCGCCCGGTCGCCATCTACTGCGAGGGCATCAAGTGGCTGAACTGGGCCCTGCAGATGCTGGAGGGAAGCAGGACCGAGTTCCTGGGCCTCGCCGTACCCCCGCTGCCCTATCTCGACAGCTGACGGCACAACCCCGGGGGACGGTCGCCCTTCCTGCGGCCGTCCCCTCGCCGGGGCGGGCACCTTCACGTCTGCCCGGCCCCAACTCCCTTATCACATCCGCCCGTTCCCGGGCCGGATGGACAACCGTTCCCATCGAAGGACCGGCCTCATGAACTCTGTCACGCGCTCGCTCCCCGTCTCCGGACTGGGCGACATGTCCAACGAGTCCCGGATGATCGCGACCCCGTGGAGCCGGATGCTCCGCGGCATCGGCCTCGGCCAGTACCCGATCGACTACGACGCGGCTCTCGCCGGACACATCCGCGACGCCTTCGACCGCCTGGCAAAGAAGGTGTCGCCGTCCGACGGCTACACCCTGTTCTGCCGCGACATGGCGGACTTCACGCTGAGGGTCGCCGAACCCGGCGGCGACCGTGACTGGATGGCACCGGCCGTGGGGCCGCTGCTGGAAGCCGTCCGGTCCGTGCCCAACCCCTACTACCGGGCCACGGCCGGAAGCATCCTCATGGACGCGTTCGCCAAGCTCGGCCTCGACCTGTCGCTGCTGGTCAACGACGAGCGGGACTTTCCGGCAGAGGTGCTCGGCATGCTCGACGAGATCGCTCCCGACGCGATCCCGGACGAGAACCAGGGGCGGCACGGAGAGTACGAGCGGGTCTCCGCCTGCTGCACGGTCTTCCTCGCCCTGGGGCAACTGGGCCTGCGGGACCGTCTGGTCACCGCTGAGCGGAACCACGTCGTCGAAGCGCTGAATCTGCTGGAGCACTTCCCCATCCCCTACTTCTGCGGGCGAGTGGGCGGGATGCTGATGTCCGTGATCGCGCTGCTCGGCTACACCGAGCACATCTTCGACGGCGAGCGCGACTACATGGCGGAGGTTCTCGGGTATCTGACGCGGGCCGACGAGGTGGGGAACTGGCCGGCCTTCCCCAACCCGATGCCGACTCCGTGGCTGAAGGTCTATCCGCTGCTGACGATGCTCAACGCCGTTGCCATGTGCGGCAGGGCGGAGTATCTGACACAGCCGATCGACGCCCTGGCCGAGTCCAGGAAGCTGATGTCCGAGATCCCCTGGAACACCCGGGTCCACATGTCGCAGTACTACGTCATCGCACTGCACAACCTGGGGCGCCTCGCGGACCAGCTGCCCGACCTGAACTCCTTCATGCAGGACGTCACGGCGGTCCTCGACATCGTCGACCCCGGGGAGAACTTCTCCCCCCGGGGCAACGCCTACCCCTACATCATCGAACTGTCGATGATGACCGGCCGAATGGATCTGATTCCGGACGAGGCGCTGGTGCGCATGGCCGACTCGTTCCCCGATCTGGACCGGGTGGGCGACTGGACGAACAGCATCGACGACAACCGGGCGAACCGCGCGTTCCCGTTCAGCTACGCCCTCAACGTTCTCGGCGAGATCGGCGCCGCGGAGCTGATCTTCACGCCCCGGGAGCGCTACGAGGGCCGCTCGGCCATCACCTGGTTCGTCGACGACCTGTCCGAGGACACCAGGGAAGAGGGCGACCGCATCTCGATGCTCGATCACTGCCTGGTCAGCTACGCCCTGAGGATGCGCGGAGCCGACGCCGGGCAGACCAAGCTCTTCCAGTCCTTCTCTTTCCCCTTCTCCGGGTGAACCCACCCCGTCACCACGCGTGGTGACGGGGCACCCCCCCCAGTGGGCGGGCCGGACCGCGTCAATGCGGCCCGGCCCGCCCCGCGGCCGTTGCGGGCGACCACGCGGCCGCTGCGCAGCACGACGCCCGGGCAGGTCATGACCTGTCCGGGCAGTACGTCACGGGCCTGCACACCGGCCGGCCCGCCCCGGCGTCGAGCACCCGGGGCTCCCTCCCTGACGGAGGGACGGCACCCGGGTGGCTCGCACCGCCTGTGGGTTACTGCGCGGTCGACCGGTCGCTGCGCAGGAACACGGCACTGGTGAGGAGGCCGAGGAGCACGATCGCGGCGTTCACCGCGATCGCGACCTTCAGACCGCCGAGGATGGCCGAGGCGCCGGTGCCGGCCATGGCGGCGGTGACGACGGCGCTCATGATCGGCGTGCCCATCGTGATGCCGACCTGCTGGGTCATGGTGGCGAGGCCGGTGGCCAGACCCTGCTCGTGGTTGGCGAGCCCCGAGGTGGCGGTCACCATGAAACCCACGATGGCGAGCATGTTGCCGACACCGCCGAGGAAGCTGGCGACCAGCATCAGCCACATCCACGAGCGGTCGTCGCCGAGGCCGACCAGGGCCGCGGTGAACACGGTCTGCAGGACGCCTCCCACGATCAGCGTCCGCTTGGTACCGATCTTCCCGATGACCTTCGAGGCCGTGACGCCTCCGGTCACCGTTCCCAGGCCGAGGAAGCCGAACGACAGGCCGGCGACGAGCGCGGAGTAGCCGAGCACTTCCTGCAGGTAGAGGGTCAGAGGGAAGACCAGGGAGGTGAAGGTCGCGAACGCGATCAGACCGGCGACATTGCCCCAGGCCACCGACCGCTTGCCGAGCACGCTGAGCGGCACCAGCGGCGCGGACACCTTGCGCTCGACGACGTAGAAGATCACCAGCAGCACCACGCCCGCCGCGAGCGACGACAGGGCGCCTGCCGAGCCCCAGCCCTTCTCGCCCGCCTGAGTGAGCCCGAAGATGATGGCGAGCAGACCGAGCGTGACGCTGACGGCGCCGGGCAGGTCCAGCTTGGGGCGCTCGTCGAGGCGGGACTCCTTGATGATCCTCGGGGCGATGATCAGCACGGCGAGGGCGACGGGCACGTTGATGAAGAACGCCCACCGCCACGACAGCAGGTCGGTGAGCACGCCGCCGAGGATGGCGCCGGTGGTGAACCCGCTGGACATCAGTGCCCCGTTGAGGCCGAGCGCCTTCTGGCGCAGCGGGCCCTCCGGGAACGAGGTCGTCATCAGCGACAGCGCCGCGGGGGTCACGGCGGCGGTGGCCAGCCCCTGGAAGACGCGGGCCGTGATCAGCATCTCCGGGTTCTGCGCCAGGCCGCCCATGAGGGAGGCCGCGCCCAGGACCACGAGGCCGCCGAGGAACACCCGGCGGCGGCCGAACAGGTCCGCGACCCGGCCGAAGAGCAGGGTGAAGCCGGCCGCGCACAGCGCGAACGAGGTGCCGATCCACTGCAGGTGCGCCAGCGAGAAGCCCAGGCCGTTGCCGATCAC
>Ga0136846_1219035_pt1 | contig 11823 bp, 7 predicted proteins | sample HopSoiMetagenom2_FD_96841 | JGI IMG/M metagenome (GOLD analysis project Ga0136846, IMG submission 96841) | Grasslands soil microbial communities from Hopland, California, USA - 2 Assembly 2016 (version 4) | ecosystem: Environmental > Terrestrial > Soil > Grasslands | place: USA: Hopland... | reverse complement strand
GCACTACGCGGATGAGGTGAATGCGAAGAACTGGCCTGACGTGCTGCTCCGGTCCGGTGTCCGCACGCGCCGCGCCGATCCCGCACTCGATCCCGGCGCCTATCGGGTGGTGCTCATTTATCGTTTGGCCGAGCGTTACTTCAAGCGCCCGGGGTTGGCGGCACAGCTCGCCGCCGCCGCGCCCATTTGGACCCCCGCGCCGGGCGCCGACGTGTACGCACAGCTCGCCGCGGGGGAGTTCGACTATCTCTGGACCTATAAGTCGCAGGCTGCGACACGCGGGCTGCGGTACGTGGAGCTGCCGGCGGAGCTGAACCTCGGCGACTCCACCCTGACGCGCTGGTACGCCGGCGCCTCAGTGAGGATTCCGCGCGAGCTTGGAGGACCGGATTCCATCGAGATTCATGGTGAGCCGATCCAGTATGGCCTGACGATTCCGACAGCAGCTCCGCACCGGCGCGTGGCGGAGGCTTTCGTGGCGCTGGTGCGTTCGGATACGGGGAAAGCGATATTTCGTCGTCATGGCTTCGTCGTCCCTTAGACGTCACCTCGCAGCATACCACAAGACGTGGCTGCATTGGGATGGCGCGTTCCTGATGGGGCCGCGCTATCTGATTTTCCTCGACGCGGTGGAGCGTACCGGTACGATCCGCGCGGCGGGACGGCTCGTGGGCTGGAGCTACCGTACCTGCCTAAATCGCATCCGGGAGATGGAGCGCGTACTGGGAGCGCGCGTGCTGGCGACGTCGCGGGGTGGCGCGACGGGAGGTAGCGCTCGCCTGACAGCCGAGGCACGGCGCCTGGTGAGAGTCTACCGCCGCTGGAAGCGAGAAGTGGACCGGCTGACCCACTCGGCATTCAAGCGGATCGTGCGCTGAAGGCTACGGCAGCCACCCTCCCGTAAACCCCGCGCGCTGTAGCCCGCGGATGATGTGCGCGTTGTTCCGCATTACGCGCCACACGAATCCCGTCCGATAGTTCTCGACCATCGCTAGAATCGGCCCCTGATCGATGCCGAGGTAATCGACATCGAACCAGCCGAGCTGCGGGTCGACAGTGCCGGCTTCTTGTTGGCCCGATGTTGTGAAAGTTGGGTTGAACGCATCGAGGAACCCGTACGGTCCGAACAGCTTTACGCCGTACGTGGTACGCATCGCCACGAGTGCTGGGATTGTGACCTCGGGGGCAAACGGGACGGCGCCGCCCACGGCCGTGGGGGCGATGGTACCGTCGTCCGGCTCTTCCAGCGACGAAGCGCCGCGGGCCATGTACGTGTGGAACTGGCGGCTCCGCCCGCCGATCGTGAGCGTCTTGTTCGCGGGCCCGTCGCAGGCGGTAAGGCCCCACACATTCGCATTGTATCCCGAGAGCCCGAGCGGATTCGCGATCGCGTAGGCGCGCTGTGAGAGCGTCGCCCGACGCGAGTTCTCGAAGTAATCGATCCCCTTGCCCTTCATGTACGCATCCTGAATTCCACGGAAGTCGATCCAGACGTGCGAGTACTCGTGCCCGAACAGCGGTGCGAACTGCACAAAGGTCTGCCCGTGATACGTCGCCCAGTGATAGCCGCTGACCCACTTGTTCCAGGTCGCGGAATCGGCCGGATGGGTGTGGGAGCCGAGCGCGAGGATGTTGAGGATCATGCCCTCGTTGTAGCCGATCCAGTCGGCGTCGATGAAGCCGCTCTCGGGGTGCCAACCCATGCTGACCGCCGGCGGGCGCGCCTGCGCCCACTGCCAGTCGACCCGGAGGTAAATCGAGTCGGCGAGGGCGCGGATCTCTTTTTCCGTCGTGTCGCTGCCGTCGTAATACGACTGCGCGAACAGGATCCCCGCGAGGAGCAGGGATGTGTCGATCGTCGACAGCTCGACCGTCTGGAAGCGGTAGCCGGTCGACATGTCGAGGAAGTGATAGAAGAAGCCGCGGTAGCCGGTGATGTTGGTCCCGGCGGAATCCTGCGGCGCGGTCCAGAAGAAGCGGAGCGTTGTGAGCGTGCGATCGGCGGCCTGGCCGCGCGTGATCCAGCCGTGCTCGACCCCGAGCGGATAGGCGGTCAGCGCGAAGCCGACGGCGGCGATGCTCGAGAAGGACGGTGTCGGCGCGCGATCGGGGGTGAGGCCGTTCGCGGCCGGCGTCAGGTCCCAGAAATAGTTGAAGGTGCGGTGCTGCAGGGTGTCGAGGAACGCGGTGGTATCGGGCGTGACGCCCGGGCCCCCGGAGTTACTCGAACAGCCTCCGAGGGCCAGGGAAAATGCGACGGCGGTGAAACGATTACGACGTCCGTTCAGAAGTTGAGTTCCGCTCCCAACTGCAGCCGGCGCGGATCGCTCGCCAGACCGTTCGGCTTGCCGAAATTCGGGTCCGACGTGTTGGTCGGCAGATTGTAGCCGCTGTAGTTGTTGTAGTTGAACACGTTGAACACGTCCACGGTCACCCCGAGGGTCGTACCGCTGATGCTCGGGAAGTCCTTGCGGACTCTCAAGTCGAGCCGGCGGTAGCGCCACCAATCTCCCAGGATGAATGACGACTTCGGCGGAGAAAATCCACCGGGCGTGAAGTTGGCCAGATCGAACCGGCCGCCGATGTCGTATACCCGACCACTACCGAGTGCGAGCACGCCACTGAACTGAATGCCCCAGGCAAACGGCAGATCGAGGATCCAGTTTCCAATGACGCGCGTCTTCTCGTCGTTCGATGGATGCTTCTTGATGATGGTGGCCTGGGGGAACGCGAACTGATCGTCGGGATTGTCGACCCCTTCGATTTGCCGGCTCCCGTAATTGACGGTCAGGCCACCACCCCATCCCATGCCCGTCGTATGGCGATAGGGGCGGTTGATCTGGATCTGCACGGCGTTGTACCAGCTCCGCCCACTCTGCGTCGTGTACAGAATGTTGCTGAACCCGTGACCAAAGTTCCCGCCGACGCAGCACCCGCCGTTCGCGTTGACCGTCACGTTCGCCCAGTTGAATTGCAGCTGGTTGTAGCTCCGGACATTTACATAGGCGGCTGAAACCAGCAACGAGCCGAACAACCGTCGGATCCCGACATTCCACTGGTTGGACTTGGGAGCCTTGGTGTCATTCCCGATCAGCCAGACTTCCTTCGCGGCGGTCTGGCCATTGGTCAGGAGCGGATCGATGATGCTGCGGTCGGTGGTGAGATATGTGTCGCTCCAGGCCACTTCGCCGGCCCTCACCGCCGAGTCGGGATCGGCGAACTCGATCGTGTACTCCGGCCGCTGCAGTTTGAGCTTTTCGTCGACCGAGATATCGAATATCGATCGATCGTAAAAGACGCCGTAGCCGCCGAAGATCGTCGTCTGATTCTCCGCGTCGAGGCCATAGGAGAATCCGACCCGCGGCTGGAATGCGCCATAAAACTTGTCGCGCTGACTGCCGTTGGTGAAATAGTTATTCGTATCAATCGGAACGATCAGCGTGTTGTAGTAGAGGTGAATGCTGTCGCGTACGTCCTGCGGTGTTACGTAGTCATAGTTCAACATGTGCGATTCGAAGTCCCACCGAAGCCCGAGGTTCAGCGTCAGCCGGGAGTTGGGACTCCAGTCATCCTGCAGGTAGGCGCCGACCTGCTGGTTGTCGGCCGTGAGGCCGGGGGCGCCACTCTGCGCGATCAGCTTGTACGGCGTCCGGTAGTCGAACGCGAGAATACGGCCGCCGCGATTGATCGTGTCGGAGTAAATGAATTGCGGCGTCTCGCGGTTGCGCTTGTCCACGTCGTAATTCATGAAGTCGACATTGAGGCCGCCCTTCAGCACGTGGTCGCCGCCCGCCCGCCAACCCGTATACGTCAGATCGTTGCGCAGGCCAATCCGGCGTTGCGTGAAGTCCTGGGTCGACAGGTTGCTGCCGATTTGCGCCCCGCCTCCGGCGCGTTCGAAAATGCGGTTCGGAATGTCTGGTGTGTTGGGTGATGGGTGGCGGCGGAAATCCTGAAACGTCACCTGCGCCTCGTTCAGCCACGGTCCATTGAAGATCGAGTATTTGAGGAGACCGATGCCGACATTGTTTCTGAAGTTGACCGCCGCCTGATTCGACGTATTCCCACCAAAGTCACGAACGTCCGTCTCGAGCCGGTTATTGAAGCTCAACTCGGCGGACGAGGTGGGACTGACCGCGTAGGTCAGTTTGCCGAACAGCAGGGTCTCTCTGAATGCAGAGCCGAAGTTGCCGTTGTATTGCGCGAGATTCACGGTGTCGAGAGCAGGGAACGCGCCGGCGGGTGGCGGCGTGATGTTCACCAGATTGTTACGATCCTGATAGTTGCCCTCGTAGGATCCAAAGAACTGCAGCTTGTTGCGAATGAGCGGCCCGCCGATGCTCAAAGAGCTCAGGAGGCGCTTATACTCCGGTTTTTGGAAAGTCGGGTTCGCGTTCTGGAACGTGTCGAGTGCAACCAGATTCTTGTTCTGGAGAGCAAAGAGTGCCTGGCCGTGCCACTCGTTGCCGCCGGATCGGGTCGTCGCGGTGATGATCGCGCTCGAAGACCGCTGATACTCGGCTTTGAAGTTCTGACTGACGACGCGGTACTCCTGAATCGCCGCGCGCGGGAACGGGTTGCCGCGACTCGCGTCCTGCCCCGCGATGCCGCCGCCGGTTAGATCGTTTTTGAGACTCGCTCCGTCCACAAAGACGTTTATTTCATTGGCTCCCTGCGCGCCCGCAGAAAACGTGCGGCTGGTGGCATCCATGCGGTCCTCGGTCACGCTGACTCCGGGCGCGAGCTGAGCGAGATCGAGGAAGTTCCGACTGGGCGTTGGAAGATTCTGGATCTGTTGCGACGTCACGTTTGTGGCGACCTCAGACGTCCGCATCTCGGCGACTGGTGGGGCTTCTATGCTGACCGCCGGAAGCTCGACCGCACCAGCTTGCATTGCAAAATCGACGATTTGTGTCGCGCCGATCTGGACAACGACTTGACGCCGCATCGGCGAAAACCCGATATGCCGAACTGCGAATTCATACGTCGCCGGTACCAAGCCCGGCATGACGTAGGATCCATCCGCCCGGCTGGTCGCCGCGCGCTCGACTCCCGTCGCGGGATTGCGCGCCTGCACCGTCGCATCGGCCACGGGCGCCCCGTTTTGATCTTTGACGGTTCCGCGAACGGTGCCGGTGGTGGTCTGAGCGTTGATCGAGATGGGGAAGGCCAGCAGGGTAACACAGCCGAACCAGAGAAAACGATGACGCAGCATAGGATCAGTTCTCCGTTGAAATTGAGTCAGGGCCGTAAGTTGCGCGGGGCAGCCCGAAAAGCGCTAGACCTTCGCGCCATTGCATTTTGAGCCGTAATTTCAAGGTCCATTTCACTACTGCCGGAGCCTCATTCATGCCGCGCATTTGCCACACGCTGTTGCTGAGCTTCCTCCTCGCCGCGCCTGCGGCGGCACAGAACCTCGATTCGCTCATTGCCCGCATGACGCTCGAAGAAAAGCTCGGCCAGCTGAACCTGCTGTCGGCGAACGGCAACGCGTCGCCGCAGCAGCAACAGCTCGTGCGCGCCGGCAAGCTGGGCGGGCTCTTCAACGTCATCGGTGCCGAAAATACGACGCCCGTGCAGCGCATCGCCGTGACGGAGTCGCGGCTCAAGATTCCGCTGCTGTTCGGGCTCGACGTAATCCACGGCTATCGCACGATCTTTCCGATCCCGCTTGGCGAAGCGGGGACGTTCGACCCCGAGGCCGCCGAAGCGACGGCTCGCGCGGCGGGGCAGGAAGCCGCGGCGTCCGGCATCAATTGGACATACGCACCGATGGTGGACATCGCGCGCGATCCGCGCTGGGGCCGGATCGCCGAAGGCTCGGGTGAGGATCCGTATCTGGGATCGCTCATGGCCGCGGCACGGGTGCGCGGGTTCCAGCAGAACATCTTTGCGACCGCGAAGCATTTTGCCGGCTACGCCGCGGCGGAAGCGGGACGCGAATACAACGAGACGGAGATTTCCGAGCGCACGATGCGCGAGCTGTACCTCCCGCCGTTCAAGGCGGCCGTCGATGCGGGCGTCGCGAGCATCATGTCGGCGTTCAATGACATCGCCGGTGTTCCGGCCTCCGGCAACGCCTGGCTCACCGACACAGTGCTGCGGCGCGAATGGAAGTTTCCCGGTTTTGTCGTCAGCGATTGGACGTCGGTCAACGAGCTCGTGAACCACGGCGTGGCGGCTTCGCAGGCCGAGGCAGGCCGGCGCGCGCTGACCGCCGGCGTCGATATGGACATGCAGAGCGGCATCTACGTCGATTCGCTCGCAGCACTGGTGCGCAGCAATCGGATCCCGATGGCCGTGGTCGATTCGGCGGTGATGCGCATCCTGCGCGCGAAAATGCGGCTCGGCCTGTTCCGCGATCCCTATCGCGCGCGTACCGCACCACCAGCGGCGGAGCTGCGCGCTCTCGCGCGGCGTGTTGCCGGTGAAACGATCGTGTTACTGAAGAACGAAGGCTCGGTTTTGCCGCTGGCGAAGTCGGCAGGAGGTGCTATCGCCGTCATCGGTCCGCTCGCCGACAATAGGGAAGAGCCACTCGGCCCCTGGCACACGCAGGGCCGCGCCGAGGACGTGGTGACCGTGCTGGCGGGAATCAAAGCGAAAGTGCCGGCCGGCACGCAGGTGTCGTATACGCAAGGGACTGGAATCGAAGACACGTCGACCGCGGGGTTCGCCGCCGCCGTGGCCGCGGCAAAGCAGGCTAAAGTCGCGATTCTCGTCCTCGGCGAGCGCGGCGATATGAGTGGCGAAGCCGCGAGCCGCGCCGCGATCGGCCTACCGGGTGTCCAGGAGCAGCTGCTCGAAGCAGTCGCCGCGACCGGCACCCCGGTCGTGCTCGTGCTCATGAACGGCCGGCCGCTGATCTTCGAATGGGCGGCGGAGCATGTGCCGGCGATCGTCGAGACGTGGTTCCTCGGCGTCGAAGCGGGCAATGCCACCGCCGACGTGCTGTTTGGCGACGTGAACCCGAGCGGCCGGCTGCCGGTCACGTTTCCTCGCGCGCTCGGCCAGGTGCCGCTGTACTACAATCAGCGCAACACCGGCCGCCCCTACGACGCGAACAACAAGTACACCTCGAAGTATCTCGATGTGCCCAACACGCCGCGCTATCCGTTCGGTTACGGCCTCTCGTATACGACGTTTGCCTATCGCGATCTGAATGTGGCGAATCCGCGCGTCAGGGCGACGGACACGGTCGCGGTCAGCGTGACGGTGGCGAACAGCGGATCGCGCGAGGGAACGGAGGTCGTGCAGCTCTACGTGCGCGACGAGGTCGCGAGTGTGTCGCGGCCGGTGCGCGAGCTGAAGGCATTTCAGCGCGTCACGCTGAAGCAGGGCGAATCGCGGACCGTCAATTTACGTGTGGCGGCGCAGGATCTCGCGTTTTACGGACTCGACATGAAACGGGTGGTCGAGCCGGGGACATTCCGCGTCTACGTTGGTTCGAGCTCGGCTGCGGAGCTCGCCGGCCGCTTCGAAGTGATCCCATAGCATGATTCTGGCTCTGCTCGCATTGCTCCAGGGTACGCCGGCCCCGCAGCATGCCAACGTCTGCTATGAGGTCTTTGTCCGATCCTTCTACGACGGCAACGGCGACGGAATCGGGGACCTGCCGGGGCTGACGAAGAAGCTCGATTACATCGCCGACCTGGGCGTCGACTGCGTCTGGCTCATGCCGGTCGCGGAGTCGCCGAGCTATCATGGCTATGACGTGACCGATTACTACAAGGTCGAGCACGACTACGGGACGAACGGTGATTTCAAAGCGTTCGTCGGCGCGGCCCACCGGCGACGCATCAAGGTGCTCGTCGATCTCGTGCTGAACCACACCTCCAGCCAGCACCCCTGGTTCCAGGAAGCGCTGCGCGATTCGACGTCGCGCCACCGCAACTGGTTCTTGTGGTCCAAGACGCCTGGAAACAACTGGCACAAGTCACCGGTGCGGGACGAGTACTACTTCGGGCTGTTCTGGAGCGGGATGCCCGACCTGAATTACAACAACCCCGCAGTACTCGCGGAGATGAAGAAGGTCGCGCAATTCTGGCTGAAGGACATGGGCGTGGATGGATTCCGGCTTGATGCCGTGCGGCACCTTATAGAAGAAGGGGACCAGGTCTCGAACACTCCCGGAACGCATGCGGTGCTGCGCGACTTCGGCGGCTATGTCCGCCAGGTCGCCCCGAAGTCGTATACGATCGGCGAAGTGTGGGACAGCACCGGCGCGATTCTGTCGTATTACCCGGACCAGCTCGACGCCTATTTCGCCTTTCCGGTGTCGGAGGCATTGCTCGGCGCGGTCCGCTCCGGCAAGGCGGGCGACCTGCTTCCGACCATCGTTCGCTTCCAGAGCGCCGAGCCTGCGTGGCGCTGGGCGCCATTCCAGCGTAATCACGACCAGACGCGCACGATGACCGCGCTCAATGACGACAGCCTCGCCGCGAAGCTCTCCGCGACGATCCTGCTCACGCTTCCTGGAGTGCCATTCGTTTATTACGGTGAAGAAATCGGTATGACCGGCGACAAGCCCGACGAGCGGTTGCGCACGCCGATGCAGTGGGAGCGCGCGCCGGCGGCCGGCTTCACGGAAGGGAAGCCGTGGGAAGCGCTGCAGCCGGACTCGTTCACGGCCAACGTAGCCGCCCAAGATCGCGATACGACTTCGCTCCTCAATCTGTACCGGCGGCTGATTCATGCGCGTGAGGAAAGCAGCGCGCTGCGCAACGGAATGCTCGTCCCGCTCGAGACCGGCAATGACGCGGTGCTGGCCTACGTGCGCAGGGATTCTTCGCATGTGGCGCTCGTGGTCGCGAATCTGGGAGGCACGCTCGCCGAACATGTTTCGTTGAGCTCGCCGGACGGGGCGGCGGAACCGGGGCGATACGCGCTGCGCAATCTGCTCGGCGGGCCGTCGGCGCAAAACCTGCTGGTCGGCGACGACGGGCGAATCACGGATTATCTGCCGCTGCCCGCGATTGCTCCACACACCGCCTACGTCTTCGAGCTGATCCGTTGATGGAGCGCATTCACCTCGGCAGCATCGACTACATGCTGCTCATCATCTATTTCGTCTTCGTGCTCGGCATCGGCTGGGCGCTGCGGCGCTTCATGAAGAGCAGCGAAGACTTCTTCCTGTCGGGCCGGTCGATCCCCGCGTGGATCGCCGGCCTCGCGTTCATCTCCGCGAATCTCGGGGCGCAGGAAGTGATCGGCATGGGCGCGTCCGGCGCCAAGTACGGCATCATGACGAGCCACTTCTACTGGGTCGGCGCGATGCCGGCCATGGTGTTCGTCGGCCTGTTCATGATGCCGTTCTACTACGGCTCGCGCGCGCGATCGGTGCCCGAATACTTGAAGCTGCGCTTCGACGAGAAGACGCGCGGGCTCAACGCGATCACGTTCGCCATCATGACCGTGTTCTCGTCGGGAATTTCGATGTACGCGCTCGCCAAGCTGCTCGAGCTCGTGCTGGGCTGGAGCTTCCATGGGAGCATCATTCTCACAGGCGTCATCGTTCTGACTTACATCTTTCTGGGTGGACTGACGTCCGCCATCTACAATGAAGTCCTCCAATTCTTTCTGATTGTGCTGGGTTTTCTGCCGCTCGTGATGCTCGGCCTCAAAGACATTGGCGGGTGGCACGGGCTCACCACCAAGCTCGCGGTCGTGGCCACCAAGGCCGGCTTTGAGCCGGGCGCGTGGAGCCATTCGTGGAAGTACACGGGCGCGCCGAGTCAAAATCCCATGGGCATCGAGTGGTTCGGATTGATCATGGGGCTCGGCTTTGCGATGTCGTTCGGATACTGGTGCACCGATTTTCTCGTCGTGCAGCGCGCGATGGCGGCCGGTTCGATGACCGCGGCGCGCCGTACACCGTTGATCGCCGCGATCCCGAAAATGTTCATGCCGTTGCTCGTGATCCTGCCGGGAATGCTGGCCATCGGTATGCATGCCACCCGCGGTGGGTTCCTGCCGATCGGCAGCGACGGCCAGCCGAACTACAATCTGGCAATCCCGATGATGCTGGCGCATTACCTGCCAACCGGACTGCTCGGGTTGGGCCTGACCGCGCTGATGGCATCGTTCATGTCCGGCATGGCGGGGAATGTCACGGCCTTCAATACCGTCTGGACGTACGACATCTATCAGACGTTCATCCGGCCCGGGCAGAGCGATTCGCATTACCTGAAGATGGGGCACGCCGCGACGGTGTTCGGGATCCTGGCCAGCGTGGTGGCTGCGTACGCGGTGACGCGCTTCAACAACATCAACGACATCCTGCAGCTCGTCTTCTCGTTCGTGAACGGCCCGCTCTTCGCCACGTTCCTACTCGGCATGTTCTGGAAGCGCACGACGGGGCACGCCGCGTTCTCCGGTCTGCTCACCGGCACGCTCGCCGCCGCGGTCCATTACGGGCTCACGCTGTCGCACGGCTCGATTCCCGGAATCAAGGGCGGCTTCCTCGGAACGGTCCTGCACGTCTATCCGAGCGAGATGGCGCTGAATTTCTGGACCGCGATCGTGGCATGGACATCCTGTTTCGTGACGACGCTCGTGGTTTCTTTGTTGACCCGGCGCACGAAGACCGATGACGAGCTGCGCGGCCTGGTGTACTCGTTGACGCCAAGACAGTCCGACGAAGCGATGCCGTGGTACAAGCGACCCGTGACTCTCGCGGTGTTCATTCTGGTGGCGTCAGCCATTCTCAACGTGATTTTTTGGTGAGCGTATGAGGCTCGATCTGCGGCTCCCGATCGGACTGATGTTCTCACTGTTCGGCGCGATCCTCGTGGTGTACGGATTGGTCTCGAATCCGGCGATTTACCAGCGATCGCTTGGCATCAACGTCAATCTGTGGTGGGGGATCGTGCTGGTGCTGTTCGGACTGGTGATGCTTGGCTTGGCATGGCGCGCGGGTGCTACGTCGCGGCCGCGGGAGCCGGACCGGGATCGATTCTCAAGCTGAGCTAAAACCCTAGCGTCACCGATTCGACTTCGACGCCGTCACCCTCGTCCCGCCGTAGCGAGAGCTGCAGCCGTTCGATGTGATCCAGGCGAGGCCGGTCTGCTGCTCCGCCACGGCCCTCACCAGGCCCCACCCAGTAATTCCACTCGCCCGGGAAACCCTGGGGCAACAAGACGCCGCGCCCGGCCGTGAACGTGGAGAGTGGCAGCGTCTGCTCACTCCAGCTGCTGTCGACGACGACCGGCGCGGTCCAGCTTGTGCCGTCGTCCTCCATGAGGGTGATGTGGAGAGTCTGCTTCGAGCCGAGCCCGCGCAGGCGCAGCCGCACGTTATTTGCGGCCGCGATAGTCTCTCGCCTCGCAGTTATGCGGTCCTTGATGACGAGCGATGCTGTGTAATCGCCAGGACTCCAGCCACTGCTATCGCGCGGCAGCTCGAGATGCAGGACAGGCTGACCCGTGAGCAGGGATGACAAAATGCGGAACAGGCCGCGCCGTCCGGCATCGCCGATGCGGGTGAATGTGAGCCGCCCAGCATCGGTCCCAGGATCAAAAATACGCAGCGCTGTACGCGGATCGACGACGTCGAACCGCCAGGCCGATCGGTCGTTGTAGCTCCAGTCCGCGGGGTTGCCGGGCACGCCGCCCGGGAACGTCGTGGTCGAATTCCCCCGGTACACGGTAATCACGAACTGGTAGGAGCCTTCGCGCAGCGCGGCCGCGGGGATCGACGCGGCGTAGTCATAGCCCCCAATGTGACATATCGACAATCGTTGATATGAGCCGCCGGGGGAGGGGGCCCGTCGCACAAAGAGGGCGGCGGAATCGGGCGGCCCGAGGTCCACGATCTGCGCCCGG
>Ga0136846_1226444_pt1 | contig 11824 bp, 14 predicted proteins | sample HopSoiMetagenom2_FD_96841 | JGI IMG/M metagenome (GOLD analysis project Ga0136846, IMG submission 96841) | Grasslands soil microbial communities from Hopland, California, USA - 2 Assembly 2016 (version 4) | ecosystem: Environmental > Terrestrial > Soil > Grasslands | place: USA: Hopland... | reverse complement strand
GTGCGACCTCTGCGGCGGGGTGGATGACCTGCTCGGGCTGGCGAAGCGGCGCCTTGCCGACGAGCGCTAGTCGTTCCCCTTGTTCGTGAGGGCCACGAAGCCGGCCTGGAGGAAGTCGTTGACCCCGGCGGAGGCGAGCGACCACGTCAGCAGTCGTCCGAAGCGTGGCGTGAGGATCTGCGAGGTTGCGAGGGCGGCCGCGGCCCAGGTGCCGACGCAGCGGCTGCAGGTGACGAGCTCCCCGACGGCCTGGCGGTAGTCGCCGCTCTCGATCGGCTCCTCGTCCCCCTCGTGGGCCTCGCCCTCGACGAACGGATCTCGCAGGAAGCTCGAGACTTCGTCGCGCGCCAGCGTGCGGGCCGCCTTGAACGCGGCCGCCGAGAGGACCGCGAAGTCGAGCGGCGTCTGGCACGCGGGGTTTCTGTCCAGCAGCCGCGACGCGACGCCGGCGACGCCCAAACCGCCCACGAAGACGCCCATGATCGCCGCGTAGGCCTGGTACGGCGGCGACTCCTTGCGGGTCTCGGCGAGGACTGTCATCGAGGCTACGCTTGAACAGAATGCGCGAGTTCAAAACATTCGATGCGTACCGGCCGACCGGCGACCAGCCCACCGCTATCGCCACGCTGTCCGAGGGCCTGAGAGCCGGCGACCGCTACCAGACCCTGGTCGGCGCGACCGGAACCGGCAAGACGGCGACGATGGCCTGGACGATCGAGGAAGTGGGCAAGCCCGCGCTCGTGATTGCCCACAACAAGACGCTCGCGGCCCAGCTCTGCAACGAGTTCCGCGAGTTCTTCCCCTACAACGCGGTCGAGTACTTCGTCTCCTACTACGACTACTACCAGCCCGAGGCGTACGTGCCTCAGGCGGACCTCTACATCGAAAAGGACTCGTCTCAGAACGACGACATCGCGCGGCTGCGGCTGGCGGCGACGTCCGCCCTGTTCACCCGCCGCGACGTCGTGGTCGTCGCGTCGGTGTCGTGCATCTATGGCCTCGGTTCGCCGGAGGAGTGGCGCGAGCGCGTGATCATCCTCGAGGTGGGGGAGGAGCACGATCGCGACCTGATGCTGCGCAAGCTGATCGACTCGCAGTACGTGCGCAACGACGCCGTGCTCGGCCGCGGCCGCTTCCGCGTCAAGGGGGACGTGGTCGAGGTGCAGCCGGCGAACCAGGAGACCGCATACCGCATCTCCTTCTTCGGCGACGAGGTGGAGGCCGTCACGCACTTCGATCCCCTCACGGGCGAGGTGCTGGCGAAGCTCGACAACATCGCGATCTGGCCTGCGACGGAGTACGTGACGTCTCGGCCGACGATCGAGCGCGCGGTGGGAGACATCAGGCACGAGCTCGAGGAGCGGGTCAAGCAACTGGAGATCGAGGGGAAGATGCTCGAGGCCCACCGGCTGCGGCAGCGGACCGAGTACGACCTCGAGATGATGCAGGAGCTCGGCTTCTGCAACGGCATCGAGAACTACTCGCGCGTCCTCGAGGGCCGTGCGCCGGGGACGCATCCCTTCACGCTGCTCGACTACTTCCCGAACGACTTCGTCGTCTTCGTCGACGAGTCGCACCAGACGGTCCCGCAGATCGGCGGCATGTACGAGGGCGACCGGTCCCGCAAGCAGACGCTCGTCGACTACGGCTTCCGCCTGCCGTCGGCACTCGACAACCGGCCGCTGCGTTTCGACGAGTTCCTCGAGAAGGTGCCCCAGCTCGTGTTCGTCTCGGCCACGCCCGGGCCGTTCGAGCTGCGCCACTCGACTCGAATGGCCGAGCAGCTGATCCGGCCGACGGGAATCATCGATCCCGAGGTCGAGCTGCGCGCGACCAAGAATCAGATCGACGACCTGCTCAACGAGGTGCGACGGCGCGAGGAGGTCGGTGAGCGCGTGCTCGTCACGACGCTGACGAAGAAGATGTCGGAGGACCTGACCGACTACCTGCTCGAGTCCGGGGTGAAGGCCCGCTATCTCCACTCCGAGGTCGACACGCTCGAGCGGATCCAGATCATCCGCGAGCTGAGACTCGGCGAGTACGACGTCCTCGTCGGCGTCAACCTTCTGCGCGAAGGCCTCGACCTGCCGGAGGTCTCGCTCGTCGCCGTGCTTGACGCCGACAAAGAAGGCTTTCTCCGTGGGCGCACGTCGCTGATCCAGACCATCGGCCGGGCGGCGCGCAACGTCAACGGCAAGGTCCTGCTCTACGCCGACAAGGTCACGCAGGCGATCCAGGAGGCGATGGAAGAGACCAACCGCCGCCGCGCGATCCAGCTCGCGTACAACGAGGAGCACGGCATCACCCCGGAGACGATCGTCAAGGGCGTGAGCGACATTGCGGAGTTCCTGTCGCTCGACTCGCCGACCGTGCCGGCTTCGAAGCGTCGTCGGGGACGCAAGGACGTGGAAGGCATGGCGCCCAGCGAGCTCGAGCGCCTGGTCATCGAGCTCGAGGAAGAGATGTTCGCCGCGGCCGAAGAGCTCCGCTTCGAGTACGCAGCGAAGCTTCGCGACGAGATCAAGGACCTGCGCCGCGAGCTCGTTGCAGCGGCCGCACAAGCGCCTGCTTAGACTCGTCTAGGCCGTGCTGGGCTCAGTTCTCATGATCATGCTGTTCGGCTTCATCACGGGCAGCCTCGCGCGGCTCGCAGTCCCGGGCCCAGACCCGATGCCCATCTGGTTGACGGTGGCGATCGGGCTCCTCGGGTCCGCCGCGGGGGGCGCGCTCGCGATCGCCATCTGGGGCAAGGGCACGCAGGGGATCGGGATCTTCTCCTTCCTCGGGGCGGTCCTCCTCGTCGTCGGCTACCGGCGCTGGGTGCAGAAGCGTCCGATCGTGGGCCCGGAGGCGCTCAAGTTCCCGGAACGAGGCTTCGGGGTCGACCGTTTTCGCGAGCGCCGCCAGAAGATGGAAGACCTCGTTCGGCAGACGCAGTCGCAGCAGGCGGCTCCTACACCCGCGGACTCACATCTCCAGAAACTCCGCGACCTTCACGAGGCCGGAATCCTCACCGACGAGGAGTTCGAGGCGAAGAAAGCCCAGCTCTCGCAGTCCTAGGGTTTCCGCCCCGAGTGGCCGGGAACTCAGCCTCCATGCACTTCATCTGGTTCATCATCGTTGGAGCGGTCGTCGGAGCGCTCGGCCGTCTCTTGCACCCGGGCCGCGACCCCATGGGGTGGCTGCTCACCATCGCGATCGGCGTCATCTCGATGCTCGTCGCGGCGCTCATCTCAAGCGGCTGGCTGGCGTTCATCATCGGCGTCGTTGTCGCCATAGTCCTCGTCGCGCTCGTGGGCCGCATGGGCGGTCGCCGCGGCGCTCCGGCGAGGGTCTAGGACCCGGAAGCAGGCTCGATATCGAGGGGCTCACGGCCGCGCGGGAATTGCCGCTCGGCCGTGAGGCCCCAATCCGTGTCTCGCCAGACGAAGGTCTGGATGCGCAGGCAGCTCTCCTCGATCTCGTAGACATGGAGACCGCGTGCCTCCCCCTGCCGCTGCGGCCGAGGCTGACCGAGGCCCGGCGCGATCGACACCACCACGCCCCGTTCACTGCCATGTGAGATCTCGAACTCGCGCCGCTCGCTGACCGCCGCCTGGTGGATGTGGCCGGCGAGGATCAGGTCGGCGCCGGCACCGACGAGCGACCCGAGCACGTGGTTGCGGCGCGCGACGGGTTTCTTCCGCGAACGCCACGGCGCCCCGATCAGGTGGTGGTGCAACACAACGATCTGGAAGGCGCCCGACTCCGCCTGCGCCAGCCGCTCCTCCGCTGCGTTCAGCTGTTGCGTGCGGATGCCACCGGACTGATGCCGCCATGGCCGTACGGAATTGAGCCCGACCACGTGCAGCGTCGGGGACGAGTAGGTCGGCTCGGTCGTCTCCCACTGCCGCTCGAACTCGCGGAACGACCGCGTGAACCGAGCCGGGAACGTGTAAGGGATGTCGTGGTTGCCCGGGATCGCGAGCACCGGCGGGCCGAGCGAGCGGAGAAAACGGGATGCGCGTGCGAGTTGATCTTCGCGTCCGCGGTGGCTGAGGTCGCCGCTCGCGATCACCAACTCGGGGCTGAAACGCTCGATCAGCGCGGGTGCACCACGCTCGATCGCGTCGTCGTGACCCGCGCCGTAATGCAGGTCAGACAGGTGGAGAACGCGTGTAAGCACGGCCGAGGGAGGCTATAGACTGAGACATATGACGGAAGAATCCGCCGAGATCTTCGACGACCTTTATCTCGGCTTGCGAGCGGGAGGGGCGATCCGAAAGCAGCGCCGCGGGGAGCCTCTGACGCAGGACGAGCGCGAGGCGCTCGGACGCTGGCACCGGCTCTCTCCGTGGCGCAAGGCTCTGGCCGTCGGCGGCTTCGCCGTCGGCACGTTCGGGCTCGGGTTCACGCTGGGCGGGCTCGTGTTCGGTCGCTGGCGCAAGGCGTAGAGCCCTAGCCACTCATACGGGATTCATTCCGGGGGGGCCCTCGTCTCCATGCCCTGGGATCCGATGGTGAGCGTGTCAACGGAGAGAAAGGACTGACACGCACCATGCTCAAGAACCTCCCACTCACGAAGATCCTCCTCAGCCTCGCGGCCCTGGCAGTTGCTGCGGTGGCGACGGTGGGAGGTACCTTCGCGAACTTCAGTGCGACCCCCACCACGATCGCATCCAACGCGTTCGCCTCGGGCTCGCTGACCATGAGCCGTTCGGGCTCGGGCGCGATCTTCAGCTCTGCGGCCATGAAGATCGGTGACACCGCGACCGGTTCGGTCACGATCACGAACACCGGCACGCTCGCCGGTGCGTACACACTGGCCGGCACGAGCTCTGGCAATGCCTCGCTCGCCAGCCAGCTGCACCTCACGCTCTACAAGGATGTGGACGGCAGCGGTACACCGCTTTACGACGCTTCCCTGGGCAGCTTCTCGGTTTCGCTCGGGACGTTCGCTGCCAGCGGCGGCGCCCACACCTTCTTCTTCCATGTCAGCCTGCCCTCGACCGGTTCGGACGCCGGCGACAACGCCCTCCAGGGCCTGTCGGCGACCGAGGACTTCACCTGGTCGGCAACGCAGGCCTAGAACGGACAATGCGGCGTTCGTTCCTGAGAGTGACGCGCGTGACGACCGCCCTGGTGGCAGGGGCGGTCGTCACTTTCGTCGTGGCGTACGCCGCGCTTCTGGCGGTGGGCTACAAGCCGGTCGCCGTCTACTCCGGCTCCATGCGTCCGACCCTCGCGGTCGGCTCGCTCGCAGTGGACCGGGTCGTCCCTGCGCGCACGGTGCGCGTGGGCGACGTCATCACCTTTGACGATCCGTATGTGGCCGGTCGTCTCGTGACCCATCGCGTGGTGCAGATCGTGCCGACGAAGCACGGGCTCGCGTATCGGACGAAGGGTGACGCGAACCCCGCTCGCGACCCGTGGGCCATCCGCCTGAATGCCAACGTCGGCGAGGTGGCGTTCCACGTTCCCGTCGTGGGCTACGCGCTCTGGTATGCGCATACGCGCGAGGTGCGCGCTGCCCTGTTGGCCGCCTTCGCGCTGTTCCTGCTCGTCGGTGTGCTGCGTCGAATCTGGCGCAGCGAGACTCGAGCCCCCGCGGAGGCCTGACCGATGAAGCGCCTCGTTGCCCTTGCCTCTCTCAGCCTCGCGGTCGCGGGGATCTTCACGACCCTCTCCTCTGCGGCGTTCACGGGCTCGACGTCGATCAACTCGAACGGCGTCACCGTCGACAAGCTGGCGAACTACTTTTCCGTCACGCCGTTGAACGGCACCATCGCCAGCGGGAACGTCGATTCGCTCGCGCTGGACTTCGGCACGGTCGCGTCGGCGCGCACGTTCACCTCGGTCTTCCGGGTCACGAACGTCAGCGGCGCCGCACGCACGGCGATCCTCTCGCTGTCCAACGTGCCGCAGGTCTCGTCCATCTTCTTTGCGGCAAGCGGCGGTACCTCCGTCACGCTGGCGGCCGGCGCTTCCACGACCGTCAGTGTCACGAGCTCGCCGACCGTGGCCGGGCGCGGGATCGGGACGCTCCGCCTCGCTCTGTCGGGCATCAGCTGGATGTACCGCGACTACTCGTTCCGCATTGACGAAGCCCCCGAAGCGCCGACAGCACCGGCGGTCGTGCAGAAGCCCGCGGGGCGGCTCGACGTGTCCTGGACTGCTTCGACGACGGTCACCAACCTTGCGGGATACGACGTGTACCGGTCGACCGGTGGGGCTTACACGAAGCTCACGGCAACCCCGCAGGGCGCGACCACCTACGTGGACACGGCGACAACGGACGGCACGTCGTATACCTACAAGGTCACTGCCGTCTCCAGCGGCTCGCCGGTGCTGACGAGCCTCGACAGCACCACGGTCACTGCCGCCGCTGACGCGAGCGCGCCCGGCAATCCGACAACCATCGCGCTCGCGAACGGCGGCGGCGCGGGAAGCGCCTACGTGAATGCCGGCAACGCGGGCAGCCTCTCGGTCTCCGTGACGCTGCCGACCGGCTCGAAGACGACTGACCTCGTGAAGCTGACGGTGTCGAAGGGCGGCAGCAGCGTGACCGCGACGAAGGCCGGCCCGGCCGGCTCGGGCACGATCACCTTCACCGGTGTGAACGTCGCGGCTCTCGGGGACGGTGCGCTGACCCTCAGCGCCAATTCGACCGACCTGGCGGGCAACATTTCGGGCACGACGAGCGTGGCCGTGACCAAGGACGCCGTCGCGCCGGGCGCGCCGACGGCGGTCTACACGGACAACAACAACGCGGTCGCCGATGTCGTCTCCGGCGCAGCGGAGGCCAACGCGGCAATCGCCGTGACCAGGACTCTGCCTGGGCCGACGACGGCGTATCCGACGACAGCGACGAGCGGTGGCACCTACGCCGTGAACGTCGCCGCGACTGCCGGCAAGAACAACCCCGCGATCGCGGTCACCTACACCGTCACGGCGACGGACGCCGCCGGCAACACGAGCGCCACCACGACGCTCAACTTCAACGACACCAAGTAGACGCTCAGATCGCGGCTCGACGCTGCCGATAGGCAACGGGAGACGATGAACGTCCGATTTGCGTACGGATACCTCGCCGCAGGCGTCGCTGCGATCGCGCTCTATTTCGTGCTGCCGTGGAACAGCTTCGGCCAGACGCTCCTCTACGACGCGATCGGGGCGTCGGCTGCCGCTGCCTCCTTCGCAGGAGCCCGGCTCTTCAGCCCGTCGCGTCGACTGCCGTGGTACCTCTTCGGCGCCGGCCTGCTCGCCTTCAGCCTCGGCGACGTCATCTTCAACCTCTACGCGTTCGTCTGGCACGAGGACCCACCCGTGCCGTCTGCCGCGGACGTCTTCTATCTCGCCGGGTATCCGTTTCTCACGGCCGGCCTCGTGCTGCTGGTTCGCTCGCTGCGTGCGCACGAGCGGCGGAGCGGCCGCCTCGACGCAGCCATGCTGATCTCCGCGTTCCTGCTGTGCCAGTGGGTCTTCCTCCTGCAGGACCGGTTGGGAGCCGGCTCGGTCGCAGACCGGCTCGTCGCGTTCGCCTATCCGGCGATGGACGTGGTGCTGTTGTCGGCACTCGTCTTCTTCGCGCTGACGCCGACGTGGCGCACGGTTTCCTATCGCTACCTCGTCGCGAGCGTCGTGCTGCTCGTCGTCGCGGACGAGATCTACGGGCTCGCTCCCGACACCTATGCGCAGACCACGTGGCTCGACACGGCGTGGCTGCTCTCGTACGTCCTGTGGGGCGTAGCCGCGTTGCATCCGTCCATGCGGGAGCTTTCGACGCCCGCCGCGAGCGAGGGCCCACGGGTCTCCACCGTCCGCGTGGCGATGCTTGCGACGGCGCTGACGACGGCTCCCGCGATCCTCCTGATCCAGGTCGCGACCGACTCGACCATCGACGCGGTGCCGATCGCGCTCGGTGCAGGCGTGCTCTCCGGTCTCGTGTTGTTACGCCTGACCGGCGTCATCCAGGCGCTCGATCGCCTGCGCTTCGACGAGCGGCTCGCGCGGGCGGAAGCAGAGACCGCCCAGCGGCTGCTGACCGAGCAGAACGCGCGGCTCCGCGAGGCAGACCGGTTGAAGGACGAGTTCCTCGCGCTCGTCTCGCACGACCTCCGCACGCCGCTGACGTCGGTCGTGGGGTATGCCGAGCTCGCACTCGAGGGAGAGCTGGCAGACGACGTGCGCAGCTATCTGCAGATCGTGGCCCGCAACGCCGACCGCCTGCTCGTGCTCGTCAACGATCTTCTCTTCGTGGCGCGGCTGCAGGCAGGCGAGCTCGCTCTAGAGCGCGACGACGTCGACCTCGCCGATGTCGCGCGCGACACGGTGGAAGCGCTCGAGCCGCGCGCGGCGGAGCATGCCATCTCGCTGACGTGCGAGCTCGAGCCCGTGCCGCCCGTGCACGCAGATCGTGGACGGGTATCGCAGGTGCTCGAGAATCTCGTTTCGAACGCGGTGAAGTTCACTCCGGAGGGCGGCGCCGTGCACGTCTCGCTCGGGCAACGGGACGGCGCGGTGTGCCTCGAGGTTGCCGACACCGGTATCGGCATTGCACCTGCGGATCAGCTGCGTCTGTTCGAACGCTTCTTCCGCGCCGAAAACGCGGTCGAGCGCCAGCTGCCGGGGACAGGCCTCGGCCTCTACATCTCTCGCGTGATCGCCGAGACGCACGAGGGCTCTCTGTCGGTTCGGAGCGAGCTCGGCCGCGGGAGCACGTTTCGGCTCGAACTGCCGCTCGACCCCGCGCGCGAGCGTGTCGTAACGCGCGTCTAGCGCGGCGGTTCATAGCGGTAGCCGAAGCCGCGCACCGTCTCGATCGGAACCGTGTCCGGTTCGTCGGAATCGAGCTTGCGGCGGAGGTAACCGACGTACAGCTTGACCTGATCGCCGGAGACGCCATACGCGTCTCCCCAGACCAGGTCGAGGAGTTGCTCGCGCGAGAGCACCTGGCGTGGATGACGCACGAACGCCGACAGGAGCTTGAACTCGAGCGGGGTGAGGGACACGTCGCGTCCGGCATAGGTGACCGCGCGCTGCGCGAAGTCGATGGTGATGCGTTCGTCGCCATAGCTGTCCTGGCGCTCGTCGGTCGAGCTCCGCGCACGGCGCAGCAGAGCCTGGACGCGGGCGACGAGCTCCTGGCGTCCGAACGGTTTGACGAGGTAGTCGTCCGCCCCGGCCTGCAAGCCCCGGACTCGCTCGAGCTCGGCGCCGCGCGCGGTGAGCATCATCACGGGAACGTCCGACAGATCGCGGATACGCTCCAGCGTTTGCCACCCGTCGAGCTCCGGCATCGAGACGTCGAGCACCACCAGGTCGGCCGGCGTTTGGTGGAAGGCGCGTAACCCTGCGCGGCCGTCCGGCGCCTGCTCGACGTCGAGGCCGGCGCGCTGGAGCAGCTCGGCGACGAGGCCGCGAATGTCGTCGTCGTCGTCGATCACGAGGACGCGGGGTGCCGGTGCGTTCATACCGCTTTCATACTCGGGTTGAGCCGTCTTTGCTACCGGACCCGTCGAAGGTATGGGCATGGCACGGATCCTGATCCACGAACCTCACCCGGACGTCAGGATCCTGCTTGAGGCGATCGTCAGGAGGGCCGGGCATGACCCGGTCGGTCACGGCGAGCTGGCAAACGACGACGCGCCTGAGTTGATGATCCTCGAGCCGGCCTCTGCGGACGGTCTCGCTGCGGCGGCGAGGCTACGTCGCCGGCTCGGGGATCTCCCAATCATCTGCACGAGCATCGAGCCGCCGAACGGCGCCTCGAACGCACTGCGGCCGATCGCGTACCTCGTCAAGCCGTTCCGGCTCGGGGAGCTCGAAGCGGCAATCTGCAGCGCGCTCGCTGCCTAGCTCGTCTCCGCGTCTTTCGCCGGGAAGAGAACGGCCGGCACTTCCTCCTCTGCCGGATCCTTGTCGCGCACGACGACGTCGATCACGGTGACGATTACCGCGACGAGGGGGACGGCGAGGATGACGGCGAAGCCGCCGAAGAGGATTCCGACCGCGGTGACGGAGAAGAGCACGAGCAGCGGTGACAGGCCGACGGCCTCACCCAGGACCCGCGGCACGATCAGGTAGTCCTCTGCAAGACGGACGACGAGGACGGCGATTCCCGCATAGAGCCCGGTCTGCCACGACTCGGTCAGACCGACGCCGATCGCGAGCGCACCGGCCGCGAGCGGGCCGATCACCGGGACGATCTCGACGAGCCCCGCGAACGCGCCGACGAGGATGAAGTAGGGCAAGCCGATCGCCCAGAAAGCGAGGGTGAGAATCGTGCCGACGAGCAGGACGAGCAATCCCTGCCCGCGTACGAACGCGCCGAGCTTCAGGTCGATCAGCGTCCAGGTGTCGCGCAGCTTCTTGCGTTTCGGTCTTTCTATGAGCTGCGCGACGGCGTCGACCGCACGGTCGCGCTCGAAGATCCAGTAGGCGGCGGTCGCGAACACGAAGAAGACGCCGATCAGTGCTTCGAACGCCTTCTTCGTGATCTCGACGGCGGGATGGAAGAGCTCGCCCGCTCTCGGAACCTCACGCAGACGTTTGTCGATCGCGGTGAGGATGTCGTGCTTGATGCCGCTGGACTGCTTGGCCTCCTGGTGAATCTGCGCCTGCGTCGTGCCGCCGAGGGCGTTCTGCACCTGGTCGACGGCGCGCGGAACGACGAGCCAGAGCAGAAGCGCGAGCATTCCGGCGAAGACGAGGTAGTGGAGGGCGAGCCCAGCGCCGCGCGGAATCCCACGCCGGTGCAGCCCGTCGATTCCCGGGCGCATCGCGGCCGCCAGGATGAAGCCGAAGAAGACGAGCGCGATGATGAGCTTGAGCTTCCACAGCGCGAGCGCCACGACCACGAGCCCGATCACGACGAGTGTCGCGAGCGCCGTTCTCTTTGCGATTTCCCGCATGACCAGGGTTTTTTCGCCCCTCGGCGAAAGCGGCAAACGCATGATGACTTCTGCCTGGGAAAAGGTTTGCCTCGACGAGCGCCGGCACGCCGTCGTCCTGGCGCTGCCCTTCGCGCGCGCGCTGGGGGTCGCATCCGTCGGTATCGGCCTGATGGTGATCGGCTGGCCTGCATCCATCGCCGGCGTCGCGTTGCAGGTCGTCGGGGCCGGAATCGCGTTGCGTGCGGTCTGGAACTGGGAGCAGACGCGCGTCGTGCTGACGACGGACAAGCTGTTCGTCGTGCACGGGACCTTGCGGAAGCGCGCCGCCGCAGTGCGGCTCGCCCGCATCGGTGCGGTCGAGATCGAGCAGGGGCTGCTCGGCCGCGTGCTCGGGTACGGGACGATCGTCGCCGGCGATCTGGAGATCGACTACGTCCCGAAGCCCCGCGACGTCTACGGACTGGTCGAGCGCCTCAGCGGCTAGGGACACGTCCAGGGCCAGGCCCTGGACGTGTCTTGCGGAGCGGGCTACGCGCGCATTCGGCGGCGTCGACGGCCTGTGGAAAACCCGTTGCCGGAGCGGGTTTGCGCTGCACTTTGCGAACACTTGTTCGATCCGACATGCCTGGATACACTGGGTCGGTTATGGCCTCCGAAGAGCTCGTCGTCCACGGCGCCCGGGAGCACAATCTCAAGGACGTCACCGTCCGGCTGCCGCGGAACGCGCTGATCTGCATCACCGGCCTCTCAGGGTCCGGCAAGTCGAGCCTCGCGTTCGACACGATCTACGCGGAGGGCCAGCGCCGGTACGTCGAGTCGCTCTCGGCGTACGCCCGGCAGTTCCTCCAGATGATGGAAAAGCCGGACGTCGACTCGATCGACGGCCTCTCGCCCGCGATCTCGATCGACCAGAAGACGACCTCGCGCAACCCGCGCTCGACGGTCGGCAC
>Ga0136846_1238729_pt1 | contig 11827 bp, 9 predicted proteins | sample HopSoiMetagenom2_FD_96841 | JGI IMG/M metagenome (GOLD analysis project Ga0136846, IMG submission 96841) | Grasslands soil microbial communities from Hopland, California, USA - 2 Assembly 2016 (version 4) | ecosystem: Environmental > Terrestrial > Soil > Grasslands | place: USA: Hopland... | reverse complement strand
TTCCGAGATTTCGATCGCGTCCATCGCCTTTTCGCGTTCGCGACTCATTCTTCAGCCGTTCGCGGGCGGACCGATCGCCCCGCAGCGGCAGATAGTAGCGAGTCAGCCACCTGCTCAGCCCGTCTAGATCCGGGAACAGGATACGCTCGTTGATGTTCGCCTGATCCAGTTTGTCGCGGATCTCCCACTTCAGAGACGAGGGCACGACAACCATGCGGCACAACTCCGGGTGCTGGCGGAGCCAGTCGTCCATGCGGGCGACCGGGCTGGACATCAGCGAGAACAGTGCGAACTGGTTCAGGATCCGCCGGTCGATCGCGGGCGGTTCCATGAACACGAGAAACGGATCGCGAGCGAGCCGGTCGAAGTCGCGCAGCGTGCCGAACCGGCCGAGCATTTCAACCGTGAGCGTTTCGGATCCTTCCTGCTCCAGGATTGCCTTCAGCCGCCGCGGAAGCCGTTTGTTGGCCTCGACGAAGTTCACACACCACACGCCGCCGTCGGTGCCGTAATCCTCAGGGTCCTCTGTCGCGAAATGCAGCGCGACCAGCGGGGAATACGTCCAATCGAGAAGGCGCGTGGGGAGGCCCCGGTGCTGCGCGAGCGCCAGCCAGTCCCACAGGGAATCGGCGTGCGCCGCCTCCGCGTGCGCATACTTCCGGAAGTTGCGCAGCAACGCCATCTCGAGCCGCGCGGTGTCGGACGCGCCTGACGAGAGGCGCACCAGTGAGCTCGATAGGGAATGATCGGCACGGGAAAGGCCGCGGAATGCGAACGGCGATCGGAACCTCTGCAGCACCGGATTCCACGATCCGCCGTATAAGTCCTCGATGATGTCCGTCCAGCTTCGGTTCCTCATCGCCATTGCTACATTACCAACATGTCTGCCACCGCGCTTGCAACGGACCTGTATCAGTTGACGATGATGGCCGGTTACTTCAAGGCCGGCCGCCACCAGTCGACGCGCGCGACCTTCGAACTGTTCGTCCGCCGTCTGCCGCTGCGCCGCAGCTTTCTTGTCGTCGCAGGCATCGAGCAGGCGCTCTCGTTCCTCGAGACGCTCCGCTTTGATGCGTCCGACGTGGCATGGCTCGCGCGTCAGCCGCAGCTGGCGAACGTACCTCCGGCGTTCTTCGACTACCTGCGTGAGGTGCGGTTCTCCGGGGAGGTCTGGGCAGTGGGTGAGGGGACGCCGGTATTTGCGAACGAGCCGATCCTGCGCGTCACCGCGCCCATTACCGAAGCGCAGCTCGTCGAAACGGCCCTTCTCGCGATCGTCAATTTCCAGACGTCTGTCGCGAGCAAGGCCGCGCGCGTGGTCCTCGCAGCAAACGGACGGCCCGTGATGGAGTTCGGCGCGAGGCGGGCACATGGCCTGGACGCAGCGCTGTTTGCGGCGCGCGCAGCGTATCTTGCAGGCTGCTCCGGGACGTCGCTGGTCGAAGCAGGGCAACGCTGGTCCATTCCACTCTCAGGAACCATGGCGCATTCGTGGGTGATGTCGGCTGTCAACGAGATCGCGGCCTTTCAGGAATACGGGACGCTGTTCGGCGAGCACTCGGTGCTGTTGCTCGACACCTACGACACCATCGCGGCCGCGCATGCGATCGTGGATCACCGTCTTCGGCCGGCCGCGGTGCGCCTCGACAGCGGCGATCTGCAGGCGCTCAGCCGCGAGGTGCGTGCCGTCCTGAACCGGGGCGGCCTGAGCGCGACGCAAATCGTCGCCAGCGGCGATCTCGACGAGCACGAGATTGCGCGGCTGCTCGCCGCGCGTGCGCCGATTGACAGCTTCGGCGTCGGCACGAGCGTCGTCACCTCGATCGATGCGCCGGCGCTCGGCGGCGTCTACAAGCTCGTCGAAGTGACCGAGGAGGGACGGATGCGGCTCGTGATGAAGACGAGCACTGGGAAGGCCACGTGGCCCGGCCGGAAGCAGATCTGGCGCGTGATGGAGAACGCTCGAGCGGTGCGCGATGTGGTCGCCCTGCACGACGAGCCGCCGATCGAAGGAGCCCGCGCTCTCCTCGAGCGTGTGATGGCCGACGGGGCCCGCACCAGCCGGCCGCTCCCGCTTGCGGCTGTGCGGGCGTCGTGCCTCGACCGCGTCGCGGAGCTTCCGCCCGACCTGCGCCGCATCGATCTCGATGCGCGGTACGACGTGCAGCCGAGTCCGGGAGTGACGGCGGCGATTCGTTCCTACCGCTCCACCCGCACGTCGCCGATCATCACGCCGTGATTGCCCTCGCGCGTGACGCTCGTGCGCACGTCGATGCGGCGGACGCGCCGCGACCCGTGCGGCGGCATCTCGAGGGTGACCGGCGTCCACGACCTGTTGGTCAGCAGCACGCGCGTGCCGCGCAGGTCATCGATGCTGAAGGTCACCACCATGGGCGCATCCGCAGGAGTGCTGAACGTCGTCGCAATCGGCACAACGACACGGGCTGCGTCCGACGTGACGAAAAACGACGCGTGACGGCCCGACCACCGGTATCGCGTACCGTCTGCCGCCTGCTGCCACGGGCGCAGGCCCGTTGTCTGTTCAGCGAGCCACGGCGGATCGCGCAGATACCAGAGCGCGGCGGCAGCGCCCACGAGCAGCAGCAGCCACCGCGATGCCAGCCGCCGAGTCATCATCGGCTGCCGAACATTGACACGTACTGATCCCACGTGACGTCGATCATCGGCAACCGGCCGTGCCAGTACTGCAGCATCTGGAACATCGAGAGCGCGCAGAGCGCGACCACGAGGGCGCCGACCGCGCGGCGGGTGACCGGGCGAGGGGCAATCTCCTGGTAGAACGACGCAAGGCCGATCGCGAACACCGGATACACGTCCACGAATCCCCGATGCCCGTAGCTCGCGCCGAACTGCCACTCCACCCAGCTGGCGATCAGATAGATGTCGAGCACGATAATCGCGACAGCCGCGGGAACCCAGCGCCGGAGCGACGCCGGCGTCATGAACAGGCCGGCAACGCCGAAGACGAGCACCGGCGCCCAGAAAAACACGCCCCTTCGCACGCTGACGAGAACGGCGGCGACATGCGGCGACGTGAAGGTGAACCTGTCGCCGCCATACGAATTCACGAACCAGCGATGCGTCGCCGATTCGTAGAGAAAGAGCTGCGGGAGGATCACGATGGCAGCGACGAGCGCAGCGGTGATGGCGAGGCGGAGCCCGTCGGCATTCAAACGGAAACCACGCGATCGGGAGCACGCCGCGAGCGTTCCAACCACCGCGACAGGGACGATCACATTCGTATGCCGCACCAGGACGATGAGGCCGCTGATAATCCCGATTGCCACGGCGCCCCGTTCCGGCGTCCATCGATCGGCAAGATCGAGCAGCAGACCGATCAGTGCGAATGAGAAGGCGTGACTCCAGGTGCTGTCGAACGTCGCGTAGTGAAAGAGGCTCGTGCCAAACAGAAGCGTCGCCAGTGCCGCATCGGTAACGCCGGCCGAGACGTGCCGCCGCAGCAGACCACGCAGGCACCAGAGACCGAACAGGACATAGCAGAGTCCGGCCAGTCCTGCGGCGTGCTGATAGTACGGCGTGTAGCCGTCGGGCGTCAGGTTGGTCCACCGCGTCAAGAGGTGCGCGACGAGAAAGAACGGCGAGATCAGGACGGCTTCGCCGATCGGGTGCACGTCGACCCATCGGTGCGTGCGGGGCCACCGGGTGAACCCCGTCCATGTGGGAAATTCGCCGCCGCAGCAATCGTCGGCTACTGATTGAAGCGTGAGGTCGTGATGAAGGATGAAGGAGGGAAGATAAACGTAGTACGAGAAGGCATCGGAACGAATCGGCGTGCCCGCGATTCCTTCCCTGTATGCGTAGACATATCCCGCGAGGCAGACGACTGCCGCAAGCGCTATGAAATGACGACCGAGCCATACGCGCATCTCTTATCCGATCGCGTGCAACCCGATCTGCTGCCTAGCGGAGCTCGGACGGGAGCCGCGGGGATGAGAGCAGGCGCTCGAACTCCTGCCAGCGGCGCGTGGGATTGTCGGCCGTACCGCCGCGCGACTCGATGAACGTCCGCACCAGATCCTTGCCGTAGTTGTAGTTGATCACGTAGCTGCGGTACTGGTCGAAAAAGCGCACGCGCTGTGCGGCGCGATCGTGCGGCATGAGCGCGTACTTCTGCAGCCACGCGACCGCGGCGTCCGCGTTGATCTTGCCGTCGAGATATCGTCGCGCGGCTTCGTTGCCCGCATACGATAATTCATCCACGAGCGCCTGCACCTCGTAGTACTCGGGTGCCTTTGCCGGGTCGAGACCGGCCAGCGGGAAGAGCTTGCTCTGCTCGAATGCGACGCGATCCTTGCCGGGAAACGCCACCTCGATGCCGAAGTTCGCCGTGCCTTCCGCAATGAGCGACTGCGGCGAGAACAACGGATACACCGTGAATTCCATCCAGCCGCGGTCCTTGACCAGGTGTTGCTCGAGCAGCGCGTTGTAGACGTGATGCCCAGGATACCCTTCGTGACACGCGAGATCGATCGCGCGATCGATGTAGATTGGCAGATCGGTGTTCACCTGGATCAGGCTGCGGAAGCCTCCCTGGTACCAGTTGTAACCGCTCCACGATTTGTTCGTCACGTATTCAACCGTGAATCGCTCGCCGGCGGGCAGCTGCACGTGCGCGAGCGTGCGCTCGCGACACGCCTGGATCGCGGCCTGAAATACCGTGTCGAGGCGATCGTGCGGGATCACGAATGCGCGCCGCCACCGATCGTACCGCTCGACGAGAGGCCCCTCGCCGGGGAAGCGCGTCTCGAGTCGATCGAGCATCGCCTGGAAATGCGACTCGGGAAACGTGGGCGCGACCGAGTCGTACAACGCCTTCGACTCGTCGTCGAACGGGAGCCGCTCGCCGCGCAAGATGCGGACGCGCGCACCAAGGGACGAGAGCTGGCGCTCGAGGTATCGATGCCGCAATCGCGGGAGTTCCTCGTCCCCCGGCGGCACTCGCGCAAGTGATGTCAGGAGGGCGGCGTCTTCCGTGCCGATGGTCGCCAGGTCCAGCTTCTCGGCTTCGACCTGTTGCTTCAGATCAGGCGGCCCGTAGTACGCGTCGACGTAGTCCTTGTCGTGCGTGCCCAGGGCAAGTACGAGCCGCACGTATTTTCTCGAAATGTCCTGCATCGAGTCCTGGCCCTGGATGCCAGCGGACGCCGCGGCCAGCGCCGCCAGGCACGTTGCACCGATCAGCCACTCCTTCATCATGAGTCCTCGATTGATGCCATCTATATTGTCACGTTGCAGCGGGCGCTGACGGCTCGTGACGTGTGACTCGTGGCTCGCGGCTCCCGACCAAGGACTCATCCGCTCGGTGATCATCGGCGTCTGGTTTGCTAGCGCTGTAGCGTGCGAGGTTTGTTCTTCTCTGTCCTGGGTTACTTCCTGACCCCCGCGGGTGTGGTGTTGATGGGCGCTCTCGACGCGTCCATGATTTTCTTCCTTCCGCTGGGCATCGATTTCGTCGTCATCATCATGGCTGCGAGAAAGCCGGAGTTGTTCTGGCTGTATCCGCTGCTCGCGACGATCGGATCAATAGCAGGCGCGGCGCTGACGTTCTGGATCGGCCGCAAGGCGGGGGAAGTCGGCCTGACACGATTTGTTAACCCGAAACGCCTGGAACACGTCAAGGAACGCGTCAGTCGCGGCGCCGCGGTCGTCGCGGCGCTCGCGATCATTCCGCCGCCATTCCCGTTCACACCTTTCGTGTTGACCAGCGGCGCGCTGGGGATGAATGCGTGGTCGTTCTTCGGCACGCTCGCGGCGGTGCGCGTCTTCAGGTTCAGTGTCGAGGCCGCGCTGGCCTCGCGGTACGGCAGCCAGATCATCCGATGGATGAAGACGCCGGCATTCCAGACCATCGTCGGCATCTTCATCGCGCTCGCGGTGATCGGGACGATCCTGTCGGCTGTCGCGCTCGTGCGCGGATCGAAGAAGCGCGCTACACGCGGAAGCGAAGCAGCGCCGCCACGCCGCCGTACGGCTCGAGCAGCGACACGTCCTCGATGAACGTGATCCGCGCAGCGGTCTGGCGCGCCTTCGTCACGAGTTCGTCGGCGAGTCGCACGGTGCCGACGTCCGCCTGCGCCGGTTCGCCGGCGGCGGTGCTTTCAATCGCGGGTTCGGCCAGGCCCGCATCGTTCGCCATCGCCATCACCGCCGCGGGCGTGTTGTGCAGATCGCCAAGGCCTGCGAGAGAAGCCGTCAACAGCAACTCGTCCACCTGACCATTCGTCAGCGCGAGGAGGGTGCGATCGGGACCGACGACACCAAGGCCGCCCGCTCGATAGGCGCCGACCGCCGCCTCGACTTTCTCCCGATCGGTGCGTTCGTTCAGCTTGCGCATCGACTCGAGCGCCGCCTGCACGACCTCATCGTTCGTCGTGCCCGCGAGGTTCGCGTTCAACTCGTCGACGACCTTGTCAGCGAGATGCTTCGGCATCTGTTCGCGGAGCAGCGGCAGCACTGTCGGATCGCCTGCGATCAGAATCTGGTCGATGCCGTCGCGCGCCACGACGCGCTCGAGCGCGTCGATCACATCCTTGATGTGCTGCAGATGGTAATTGTCGATGTGACGCTGGAAGCGGGCCTGAGACCAGCCCCCCTGCGACGTCCGGCGTGTCTTCACGCCACCGACAGACGTCGCATCGGCGACGGCGTTTTGCGCGACGACGAGAATGCGCGTCGCGTGCGTGTCGGCCAGCACCGCGGCATAGCGTGGAAATTGCGACACGATTCTCGCCAGCGGATACAGGTGCGGCTGGTCGCCGATGTAGAGCCAGTGATCGTCGATTGGCGCGTCGAGCTGGACCGCTTCGAACAGTTCACCCGCGTGGCAGGCGAAGATCGCTACGCCGTGAGCTGACGCCTTCAGCTCGGTCTCGAGATACTGGCTGATGCGCTCGAAATCGTGCTGGAGGCTTTCGCATTCGGGCGTGTTGGTGCCGTACGTCTGCTGACGTGCCTTGAACTCCTTCTTCGTAAACACCTGGTAGTTGTCCCGGCCGTGCTGATTCGGCTGGGTGTTCAGATAGAGACTGACGACGGGGTATGGCGCTGGTTCGAACGCCGCAAGCCGGTCGAGCTGTTCGATCAGGGGCATAGGTGCTCCTCAGGTTTTCCTGTCTTCTGCTCCAACGATTCAACGCAGCAAACCGCGTGCTCGACTCGGACAGCTCTGCTGTGCGCCTGAGGTCGGCTACAATCTCACGACCGAATGCGGACCGTTCCGTACTTCCTCGATACGTACCCACGCAGTCGTCGTCCCGAGTATCCGCGCCTGAGAGGTGAAGCCAGGGCTGCCGTCGTGATTGTCGGCGGCGGTCTGACGGGGTGCGCCTGCGCGGCCGCCTTTGCGGCTGCGGGCGTGCGCAGCATCCTGCTCGAAGCCGAACGGATTGGCAGTGGCGGCACTGCCCGGAGCGCGGGCCTGCTGCGGCAGGATTACGACGCATCCTTTCAGGGGACTGTGAGCCTGCACGGACTCCGGGCCGGGCGGCATCTGTGGCAGGCGATTCGGCGCGCCTCGCTCGATTTCGGGGCGGCGCTGCGGCGTTTCGGCATTCGCGCGGATCTCACGTCGCAGGATCTGCTCGTCTTTACGAGAGACGGCGCCGAGGCGGCCAGACGCTTGTCGCGCGAGTACCAGGCCCGGCGCGAGGCGGGACTCGACGTTTCGTGGCTCAACGCCCGCGCGTTCACGCGCGAGGCTGCGATCCAGGGCGATGGCGCCCTGCGCACGAAGGGGGATGCGATCGATCCCTATCGCGCATGCCTCGGTCTTGCCGCGGCAGCCGCTCGGCGCGGCGCCATCATCCACGAGCGCACGACCGTCCGTCGCGTGCGCGCCGGTCGGAAGTCGGTGGAGATTCGTACGGACGGCGGCGCGATCACGGCAGAGTCCGTTGTGATCGCGACGGGAGGTCCCACCGGCGACCTGGGTGCGCTGCGGCGTCATTTCCGCCCGCAGGAGACCTACGCTCTCGTGACCGAGCCGCTCCCTGCAGGCGTCCGTCGACTCGTGGGGAGCCGTGATGCGGCGCTTCGCGATTCGGTCGACCCGCCCCACGTGCTGCGATGGATGAAAGACGACCGCCTGCTGGTTTCCGGCGCGGACCAGGATCCGGTTCCGGCGCGTGCGCTCGACCATACGCTCGTGCAGCGCGCGAACCAGTTGATGTACGAGCTCTCGACGTTGTACCCGGCAATCTCAGGCCTGCAGCCCGAGTGGGCATGGCCGTCCGTGCACTACGGCTCTCCTGACGGTCTTCCGGTCATTGGTCCGCATCGGAATTTTCCGCGGCATCTCTTCGCGCTTGGCCATGGCCGTCACGGCGCGGGGGTCGCCTGGCTGGCCGCGCGAATCCTGCTGCGCGCCTTCACCGGCGATCCGGCGAAGGGTGACGATCTGTTCGGCTTTGCCAGAGTCCTGTCCCGGTGAACTCGCCGAGTCGCGGGTCACGACTGAGGACCGGCGACTCAGGACCCAGGACCTACGATTCAGGAGTGATCGCCAAACATCCCTCTGAACGCAATGTCGATTTCGGGGTAGCGGAAGTGAAAGCCTGCGCTGAGCGCGCGTGCGGGCATGACGCGCTGGCCGGTGATGATCGACCCGGCCATCTCGCCGAGAACCAGGCGGAGCGCAAACGCCGGCGCCGGAATGAACGCCGGGCGATGGAGGGCACGGCCGAGGGCGTGCGCGAATTCGGCATTGGTCACAGGATGCGGAGCGGTTGCATTCACCGCGCCTGCGATCTCCGGCGTGTCGACCAGCCACCGCACCATCTCCATCCAGTCCAGGCGGTGGATCCACGGCACGTATTGCCGACCGGATCCAAGTGTGAAACCGGCAAACAACCGGAACGGGCGCATCATTTTCGCGAGGGCGCCGCCACCGCGTTCGAGCACGATCCCTGTTCGAAGCAGGATCACGCGCACCGTCGGACCAGCCGCGCGCTGCGCCTCGGCCTCCCACGCGATGCACATCTCTGCAAGAAAGCCGCTGCCGGGGGGCGACGCTTCCGTGAGTGGCGTGCTGTCGCGCGCGCCGTAGTAGCCAACCGCGCTGCTGCTGATGAACGTGCGCGGCGGATTCGCCGACGACTTGATTGCGGCGGCAAGCGTCCGTGTCGAAAGGATCCGGCTGTCGCGAAGGGCCTGCTTCCGCGCCGGCGTCCAGCGTCCGTCCGCGACGGACTCGCCGGCAAGGTTGATGACGGCAGCCGCTCCATCGATTGCGGCGGTTGTCTGGCCCGCCGACCCGTCGGGCCGCCACCCCACCCGCGTGACCCCGGGCACGCCGGTGCCCGAATCGTGGCGTGACTCGCCCGGCGGCAGCGCGCGCGTGAGCAGTCGCACGTCGTGGCCGTCCTCGGCCCACCACTCGCAGAGTGGGGCCCCCAGAAATCCGCTTCCCCCAGCGACAACCAATCGCATCGGTCTCTTGGACGTGCCCTTTCGTCGGGAAGTTTGCCCTGACAACGTGCACTATAATGTGACTCCAGAGCTCCCCTGCACCCTCTTTTGCCCTTAGGACCCGATGCGCCAACTGATTTGCGCCGTGATCCTCGTGCTCCTGCCCTGCTCCGCGGGCGCGCAAGGTCCCACCGTGCCGGTTCCGCCGAACGTGAAAAGCGACGGCCTGCCGCCGCTTCCGCAATCGATTGCCGACGGGTTACGGCCGTACTCCGAGTTCCGCGAGGCCCAGCTCGTGGCCTGGCATCCGTCAAAGCGGCAGGTCGTCATCACGACGCGCTTCGGGAACGTCCCGCAAATTCACCTGGTGGATGGGCCCGGTCGCGCGCGGACCCAGTTGACCTTCCTGAGCGACGGCGTCTCCCGCCTGACGTTCGGGTCGTTCGATCCCGCCGATGGCAACACGCTCGTGTTCCGAAAGGACGCGGGGGGCGGCACCGAGGCGACCAACCTGTATCGCTACGACATGGGCACCGGATCGATCTCGTTGCTGACCGACGGCAAGTCGCGATACGGGCCGCCGGTCTGGTCTCGCCAGGGAGGCTGGATCGCGTATCAGTCGACCGAGCGGAACGGCACCGATCGCGACGTGTTCGTCATGCAGGTGGCCGATCCGGCGTCAGCGCATCGACTGGGCGACACGTCAGGGACGTGGGATGTCGAGGCCTGGTCTCCCGATGGCACCGCACTGCTCACGGTCGAACTGCTCTCGAATACGCAGGCGCGCCTCTGGCGGATGGACGTGAAGAGTGGCCAGGCGAAATTGCTGACCCCGCGCGACGAAACGGATCGCGCGATGTGGTCCAAGGCCCGCTTCAGCGCGGATGGACGCATCGTCTATGCGCTCAGCGACCGGGAGGTCGGGCACAGCCGGCTCTGGCGCGGCGATACGGCAACCGGGAAGTGGACCGCGCTGACGAAAGAGACGGACGTCGTGTCCGACTTCGAGATGTCGCCGGACGGTCTGATGGTGGCGCTGGTGCTCGATCGGGGCACGTCCGACGAGTTGCAGGTGATCGACATCGGCACGCTGAAGCCGCGCACGCTGCCGCAGATGCCGCTTGGATTGATCACGCGCCTCGCGTGGCGGCCAAACTCGCGCGAAGTGGGATTCACGTACGAGTCGAACAAGACACGCGGCGACGTGTACTCGATCGACACGTCTCTCGGAACAATCACGCGATGGACGGCGAGCGAGATCGGTCCGTTCAACCCCGACGTGCTGCCGGGACCGGAGCTGGTCGAGTGGAAAAGCTTCGATGGCCGGGCGATCTCCGGGTTTCTCTACAAGCCCGCCGCGAAGTTTTCGGGTCCGCGGCCCGTGATGATCAACATCCACGGAGGCCCCGACCTGCGCTGGCGTCCGTCGTTCGTCGGGCGCAGCAACTACTTTCTGAACGAGCTGGGCGTCGCGATCATCTACGTGAACGTGCGCGGCTCGACCGGTTTCGGCCGCGAGTTCGAGCAACTGGACAACGGCAAGGGGCGCGAGGGGGCGATCAAGGACGTCGGCGCCCTGCTCGATTGGATCGCCACGCGCGCGGATCTCGACAAGGATCGCGTGATGCTCACGGGCGCGAGCTACGGCGGGTACCTGTCGCTCGAGGCGGGCATCTACTACAACGATCGCATCCGCTGCATCTTTGCCGGCGCGGGGATTGCGAACATCACGACCTTCATCGAGCAGACCGGCCCTGATCGTCAGGCCAACCGCCGCGTCGAATACGGCGACGAGCGGGATCCTGACATGCGCGCGTTTCAGCTGTCGATCTCGCCCATTACCCGGGCCTCGGAGCTGAAGAAACCGGTTGCGGTGCTGCATCCCGGGAAGGACACGCGTATCCCCGTGAGTCAGGCGATGGATATGGTGAACGCGATCAAGGCGAACCACACGCCCGTGTGGTACCTCGAATTCACCGACGCGGGTCACGACGACTTTCCGTCGACGCAGGCGAACAATCAATACATGTTCGGCTACTGGGTGCTGTTCGTGAAAACGTTCCTGCTCAATTGAGCAGGCGGCGCGAGCCTACGTGAGGGCGCGCTCCGCGTCGCGCGCCGCGCGCCGCCCGTCCTCCACGTTCACGAGCGTCAGCAACGCTCCGCCGAGCACGAAAAATACGACCACCGACAAAATCGCGTTGCGGCTCGTGCCGCTGCGTTCAACGACCCAGGCGAAGATCGCCGGGCCGAGGATCCCCGCGTACCGCTCGAAGACCCCGAAGAACGCAAAGAACTCCGAGGATTTGTGCCGCGGGATCATGCTTGCGAAGAGCGATCGGCTCAGCGCTTGCGTGCCGCCCTGTACCATTCCGACGAG
>Ga0136846_1222383_pt1 | contig 11829 bp, 9 predicted proteins | sample HopSoiMetagenom2_FD_96841 | JGI IMG/M metagenome (GOLD analysis project Ga0136846, IMG submission 96841) | Grasslands soil microbial communities from Hopland, California, USA - 2 Assembly 2016 (version 4) | ecosystem: Environmental > Terrestrial > Soil > Grasslands | place: USA: Hopland... | reverse complement strand
TTCCTCTTTCTCAAGAGACGCTGGGAGCGTCTAACTGATTCTCTTCCATAAACGGAATATGAACCATTTCCACTCGCGGTTCCCAGCCACTATTCTGAGACGTATGCGTACGATCGCCGCCGCTATCCTGTTCTCCGCCGCACTTCTGCCGGCGCAGCAGAGCTCTCGTATCCCGGAACTGCTTGCAGACCTCGCTCGGGTCCGGACGCCTTCAGCCTCCATGCTCTCCCCCGATGGTAACTATGTTGCATGGGTGGCGCCGGGCACGGCCGGTGATCAGCTGCACCTCTCCGCCTCCAATGGCGGAGGAGAAGACCGTATTCTCTCGCCCGGCGGTAATGAACTGAAACCCGCCTGCACCAGTAAGAGCCCAACCTGGGGTCCGGACTCGAAGACGCTGGCCTTTCTCTCTAACTGTTCCCCCGACGGTAAACGCCAGAAGCAGTGGGAGCTCTACCTCTGGACTGCGTCCGACAACCGATTCCAGCAGCTCACGAACTTAAAGGGAGCGCTTGCCAAACCGGCTTTCTCTCCCGACGGGCACTCCATCGCCTTTCTTTTTGTCGAGAACGCCACGCGCACTGCGGGAGCCACCTCAGCCATGAAACCGCCAGCCGGCGTGATCGGCGAAGATGGCATCGAGATCCAGCGGATCGAGAAGGTTGATCTTGTCGACCGCAGCCTGCAGTACGCCGTCACACCTGCCAATCTGCATGTCTATGAGTTCTCCTGGTCCGCCGATTCGCAGAACATCGCCTTTATCGCGGCCAATCCTCCGGGAGAAAACAACTGGTGGGTTGCCAAGCTCTATAACCTGTCTCTCAAAAAGGCGGGAGAAGCCTGCGATGGGCTGGGATGCAGAGCCTACTACACTCCTCCTTCGGTCGTCGTCGACCCTCAAAAGGCTCCGGGACCGCTCCATGGACTCCAGATCGCAGTTCCCCGCTTCTCACCCGACGGTAAGACGATCGCCTTTATCGGCGGCTTGATGTCTGACGAAGGTTCGAACGGCGGCGATGTCTACCTCGTTCCCTCAACGGGTGGAGACGCCCGCAACATCACAGAAGGGCGCAAATCGACTCCCTCCTGGATCGACTGGGCTGACAACACCCACCTCGTGGTGAGCGAACACCAGCGCGGACAGGCTCATCTTGGCATTCTCTCCACCTCCGGCTCGGACATGCCGATCTATCACCTCACGCTGCCGGAATCGATCGGCTCCGGCCAGTCGGCCATGTCGGTCTCTGTCTCCATACCGAGCAAGAAGATGGCGCTCATTCGCCAGTCTTTGAATATGGCTCCGGAGGTCTGGGCGGGCGAAATGAAGAACCTGAAGCAGATCTCGCACCTCAATGACACATTGAAGCCGCTGAACGGTAAGGCCGAGTCCATCGAGTGGAAGAACGAGAACTTCGACGTACAGGGCTGGCTGACCCTGCCTGCCAACTACGATCCGGGGAAGAAGTACCCCCTTATTGTTTCGGTCCACGGCGGCCCCTCCTCCGAGATCACCTCCCGTTACGGCGGCGAGCCGGCTCTGTTCTCGGCCCTGGGCTACTTTGTCTTCCAACCCAACCCACGTGGTTCCTATGGCCAGGGAGAGTCATTCACACAGGCCAACCGCAAGGACTTCGGATATGGCGATCTGCGCGACATCCTGGCAGGCCTTGATACCGTCGAAAAGCGATTTCCCGTCGACACGGATCGCGTCGGTGTTATGGGATGGAGCTATGGCGGATTCATGACCATGTTCTCCATCACCCAGACCAATCGCTTCAAGGCAGCAGTCTCCGGGGCCGGCATCTCCAACTGGCAGAGCTACTATGGCGAAAACTCCATCGACCAGTGGATGATTCCCTTCTTTGGATCGTCGGTCTATGACGATCCGTCGGTGTATGCCAAATCTTCGGCGATCAACTACATCAAGAATGTAAAGACACCGACCCTGATCATCGTGGGCGACTCCGACGGGGAGTGCCCCATGCCCCAGTCATTTGAGATGTGGCACGCGTTGCGCGACCTCGGGGTGACCACGCAACTCATCGTCTACCCCGGAGAAGGTCATCATTTCGCCGATGCGGGGCATAATACCGACCGGCTGGAGCGGACTCTGCGCTGGTTTGAAGAAAAGATGCCCGCAAAAACTGATTCGAGCGGCGCGATGCAATAGCGAGCAGGCTGAATATCGACACACGGATGTGACGGATTGCGACGAATGACTCGTGGTGGCAATGTTTTCAAGAAGAAGACCTGCTGCTTACCATTTGCCGCTCTACCCGTCACCTTTTACACTGAAGCTTAGGAATTCCAAGCAATGGCGGTATGGACCGTTCGGCGCAGATTCCTGCCGAACGGGGAGGTTGAATGCGGCGGTTTGTTCTTCTTGCTTTTCTGGTGATGTTCTTTATTCCTGTCAGCGTCTCGATCACGGGATGCTCGCGCAATAAGAGCAGTGCCGTCTACTGTAACGGCGGCGATTCCGGTATGTTGACCGGCCAGATCACCACCATTAACCTTGAGCCCCGCCTGACCGGCGTATCGCTGTCCAGTGGACAGATGGGCAGCGTTGGCACCGCCAGCGCCACTGATTGCAAGGGCAACAGTGTCAGCGTCAGCAACTTCACGTACGCCAGCTCGGATACGACCCACACGTTGGTCGACGTGAATCCGGCCACCGGACGCCTCTGCGCCGGAAGCTGGAATCGCAACAGCGCCGGTGGTATTGCGGATTACACCTACTGCAACAGCACCAGCCTCACCGGAACCGCGACCGTCACCGCCAGCGCCGGTGGCGCGACTAGTAATTCGGTTACTGTTTATGTGCATCCCATCATCGGCAGTGTTGCCCTGACGGGAGCATCGCAGACGGATTGCGTATCCCAAGGGAAAGCGATCACCCTCGCGGCTGATGCATTTGACACGTCTGGCAATGCGATCAGCTCGAACATCGTCGGCAAATTTACCTTCGCGGCACAGACTTCCGGCATCGTCACCATTGATGAAAATGGCGTAGCAACCGCCGCTCAGCCTGGATCGACTCTCATTACGGCCAGCATCTCAAATGCGACCTCGACGGCGGGCTACTTCTCCACCTGCCCGCCGACCAGCATTGCCCTGAACATTCCGGGCAGCAGTTCCAAGAGCGTCAATGTCAACCCGAACACCACCCAGCCGATCACGGCAACGGTGCTCGACAAGAACAACACGACGCTCACCAATCTGACGCTGACCTACGTCTCCACGACACCTCGCACCATTCCGGCGGCCACCGGTTCCGTTACCCCAACATTCCCCGGCGCTGCGGCAATTACGGCATTCTGCTTACCGCCGACGTGTAATCCCTCCCCGACGGACCGCGTGGGCCTCTTCGGCAATGGAAAGCCGGTCGCGTCGAATAACATCAGCGTCACCACAACCGGTCTGAGCAGCAACTATCTCTACCTGGCCAGCACGCAGTCGCAGTACGTCACGCAGATCGACATGACGACCGGTAACCTCGGCGCCACTCTTCGTCTGCCGTACGTGCCGAACTCGATGCAGCTCTCGACCGATGGAGCGGCCCTATACCTGGGCACCAGCAACGAGATCATTACGCTGAATGCGACCTCGAACGCCATCACCAAGGAAGACACCTCCATCTCCGGCCGGGTCATCTCGGTCTCGCCGGACTCAGGTACGGTTGTCATCACCGACCCGAGCCGTAAGCTCATCTACCTGTACACTTCGGCGGGTGTGGTGGCCTCTACCTATGGCGGTGTAGCGACCCGTGCTGCCTGGTCGACCGACAGCACAACCGTATACATCACGACGGCGGATAACCAGCTCATCACCTATTCCACGCCTGCCGGCTGGCACGTTATCGACAACTCCGGTCTCACGGCCGTAAACGATGTTGCTGTTACCGTACCGTCGGTTGGCGCTTACTTCGCCGGCTCGACAGCCACTGTCGGCCACACGTACTGCCACAAGACCACCTACTCCGGCACCTCCGTAAGCTCCATCGAGTACTTCCCCATCGCGGGAGGCACGGCAAGCACGGTCGCAGCTCCTCTGGATCGCATCGCCGCGACGAACGATGGCGCTCATATCCTTGGCGCACGGATGCTCGCCGGTGTCCCCCAGATCACCGACATCGGTGTCTCCATGCCGATCGGAGGCTCGACGCAAGGAGGAGCCTGCCCCACGGCCAGTGGTGCTGTTCCCAACTTCACGCAGAACAGCCTGAACACCTATGCCACGACCGCCAGCGGAACGGCGGTTACAAGCATCGTTCCGGCCTCAAATTCAACGGTCGCTTTTGTGACCTACTCTGCGGGGGCAACGGCATCTCCCGTAGTCCCCGCCTACTTCCCTTCGACGGGCACGGTCTCCAACATTGCTCTGGCAACCACCTCCGGCAAATCGGCACCCACCGCCCCGGTAAGTGGTGTGTTCAGCGCGGATGACGCAACCTTCTTCGTCAGCACGGCAGGCGACAACCAGGTCCACCTCCTTACCAAGGGAACGACGGCTTACAGCGATACCCGTCAGCTCGATCCCAAGCTTCCGGCCTTCAGCGGCAGCGGGTACTCCGTGCCTGACCTGATCGCTGCCAAGCCGCGTACCTTCCAATAACCAGGAACATGCTCCAAAGAGAAACGCCCGGAAGGTTCCGGGCGTTTCTTATTTGCGATTGATTTCGAATACCGCTGAGCTGCTTCTTTACTGCAACCGCTTCTCCAGAACTTCTTTTGCGATCGCGTCCAGCACTCCGTTCAGAAAGTTGATGCTCTCCGGGGCCGAGTACTTGCGTCCGATCTCGAGTGCCTCGTTGATGATGATCGGCGCGGGCGTTGCGCGAAAGGCTAACAGCTCACCGGTAGCCATCCGCAGAAGGTTGCGATCGACGACGGCCATGCGTTCCAGCTTCCAGCGTTCTGAGTGACCTTCGATCAGCTTGTCGATCTCGTCCTGCCGTTCCGTAGCAACACGAAAGAGATCTTCGGCGAATCCACGGGCTTCCTCATCGACTTCCTTCTCTTCCCGTGAGCTCCAGAAGACCTTGCGTACTTGTTCCGGCGTCTGCTTTCCCAGGTCACTCTGGTAGAGCATCTGCATCGCCATCTCGCGGCCTTTACGACGTGTTCCTGCTGCCATCAGGCACCTACCTTCTTACGGATCGACGCCATTTCAATGGCAGCAATCGCTGCTTCAAATCCCTTATTGCCCGCCTTCACGCCGGCACGGTCCAGAGCCTGCTCCAGTGTCTCGCAGGTCAGCACACCAAAGGCGTGCGGAATCCCGGTCTCCTGCTGGCTCTGGCCGATTCCCCGCGCCACCTCGTTGTAGATAGCCTCGTAGTGCGCGGTCTCGCCGCGCAGCAGCAGCCCCAGCGTAATGATGCCGTCAAAACGCTTCTGTTCCGCGAGCGTACGTGCGGCCGAAGGAATCTCCCAGCATCCCGGCACGCGAACGATCTCGATATCGCTACGGCTAACGCCACTGCGCAGCAGCCCATCGAGGGAGCCCTGCAGCAGGCGATCAGTAATGACGGCATTCCAGCGAGCCACGACAATGGCGAACTTCATCCCAGTAGCAATCAGGTCGCCTTCGATAGCAACCGGCTTGCCCTTGACCGGGTCGTCCCACTCCCAGAAGCCGATGGTCATACCGCCAACAGGCTCGGCAGTAAACAGGCGCGACTTCCAGGGCTGCAGAGCAATCTCGGTCGGCGCGGGCGCTTCATTTGCCGCCGTCCATGCCTTAACGGCCTCGTAGACACCGTCAAGCTGGCTTACTTCTACCAGCAGCGGCGGAGCTTTGGGCTCCCTGCCGGTCACAAACTCGATATTCCCCAGCGGCGCACGGAACGGAGCACCCTTGCCTCCGTCCAGCTCCCAGCCTTTTCCGGGCTCGAACCCAAGCGCCTCAAAAAGACTCGTCAACCGCTCAAAATCCTTGGCGGAAGGCACGCTCCGCACCAGCGTCAACCCCTTGATCATAAGGCTCTATTGTACGGCCTTGCTATTCTAGATATTGTGTTGAAGCTCTTCGTCGCCCTTCTCGCCGTCTCCCTCTCCCTGCCTCTCCTGAATGGCTGCCGCAGCAGTGCCTCGGCCGCGAGTCTTGGCATGGGCAGCACCCTCAACCATCAGCAGATGGAAGAGATCCGTGTTGAGCTCGACCGCGAGATTCCTCCTCCTTCGAAGAACCGCTACCTCACCATCCAGGATCTTTCCAACTGGGAGAACCCGGCAATCACCGTGCAGGAGAACATGGTCTCGCTTCACGTACTGATGGCGGACGCGAATCCCTCCGAGTACGGTAAGGGCACGATGATCCGGCCGGTGGCCGCGCGCAAGCAGGAGCTTACCATCCGCGTTGCCGATCTTCCCGCAGCGCTCAATGCCATTCCTCGCGATGCCTGGCCTTATGGCCGCGTCATCGCCATCGAGGAGGCACATGACGCCCCGCTCGCCGTGCGGCCGACCATCCGCCGCAATATGGAAAAGGCCATGCAGACGCTCAACGAGCTAGGCATCGTCATCAACGAGTGGAATACACCGGGCAGCTCATCCCGCTGACAACCATGACCAATCGATCTGCGCCGCCCACTTCGGTGATTCCAGTCCTTCGTTACCCGGACATTGTCGCAGTAGCAGCTTGGTTAAAAACGGCATTTGGATTTCGCGAACGTCTGCGTGTCGGTGGCAACCATCGCATCCAGATGCATGCTTCGGGCGGTCATATCGTACTGCATCAGGCGGAGGTTGAGCCTGCACGGAGTGTCTCAATCATGATCCGTACCGACCGGATCGATGAACTCTTTGCAAACGCTGTCGCGCATGGAGCGGTTGCGCTAAGAGAACCTCAGACCCACATGTATGGCGAACGCCAATGTACATTGCAGGATCCCTTCGGGCAGGTCTGGGACTTCACCCAGACGATTGAAGATATCGATCCGGCAAGCTGGGGTGGCGAAGCAATCGAGCTCTAGGGTGTGCCATCAAGCTCCTGTCGCCAGCGTTGCGAGCGCAAATTTGTTCATACGAGGCGGAGGCCGAAGGCTGTGGCGGGTCCACAGTCGAGGCCGACAACGAAGGATGGGCAAATTTGCGCCGCAACCCGAAGGGCCGGGGCAGATTTTCTTCACCCCAGCCAGCAAAGCTGACTGGGGACCCCGATTTCCCGATCTCTTCGTCACTCGTCGTTCCAGTAGACCAGCTACAGTTCGCTCCTCACTCCTCGAGCTCGTAAAAATCTGCTCCCGGCGCTGACGGTAGGAGTTTGATGACACACCCTCGGGTGTGCCCTAAGCTTGCACCGCCGGGCATGCACCTTGTACCCTCACCCTGAACCCTGTGCCCATGCCTGCGACTATCCATACGACCGCCCTGGCCGTCTTCTGCGCCTTCTTCGTCCTTGTTACGCTCGCTGGATTCTGGGCTGCCCGTTGGCGGCGTCCGGAGGGCGGCATTCATTCGCTGGAAGAGTGGGGCCTGGCCGGCCGCAGCTTCGGCACATGGATCACCTGGTTCCTCATCGGTGGCGATCTCTATACCGCCTATACCGTCATCGCCGTTCCTTCGGCGCTCTATGGCGGTGGCGCCATGGCCTTCTTCGCGGTGCCTTACGCCATCATCGCTTATCCGTACATGATGATGGTCCTGCCTCGTTTGTGGGCCGTCAGCCATCGCCACGGCTATGTCACCTTCGCTGACTTCGTCCGCGGACGCTTTGGAAACCGTGCGCTGACCATTGCCATCGGCGTTACCGGCATTCTGGCGCTGATGCCATATATCGCGCTGCAGCTCGTCGGTATGCAGGCGGTGATCGCGGCTATGGGCGTACATGGCGAGTGGCCACTGGTAGCGGCGTTCATCATCCTGGCCGCCTACACTTACTCCTCGGGTCTGCGTGCGCCTGCGGTCATCGCCATCGTGAAGGACATCATGCTGTACATGATGGTCTTTACCGCCATCATTGTTCTTCCGCTCAAACTAGGTGGCTACGGACACATCTTCTCTACGGCTGCGGCTGCGCTTGCAACCCATAAGCCTGCAGGCTCTCTGCTGTTGAAGCCGCCGCAATACCTGGCTTACTCCTCGCTGGCAATCGGATCGGCCATTGCACTGATGCTTTACCCACACACTACCACCGGTGTGCTTTCAGCGAAGAGCGCCAACGTCGTGCGCCGCAATGCCGCCCTGCTGCCGGCCTACAGCTTCCTTCTCGGCCTGATCGCGCTGCTTGGCTATGTCGCACTGACTGCGGGCATTGCACCAAAGACCGCTGCCGGCACGCTGGATAGCAGCGCCGTTGTCCCGACGCTCTTCGTGTCGATGTTTCCTGGCTGGTTCTCAGGCTTCTGCCTCGCTGCCATCGGCATCGGCGCCCTTGTACCTGCAGCCATCATGTCGATCGCTGCCGCGAATCTCTTTACCCGTAATCTGCTGGCGGAGGTAATTGGCCGTCATCTGACTCCTGCACAGGAATCCAATACGGCCAAAATCGTCTCTCTGGTCATCAAGTTCGGAGCGCTGATCTTTGTGCTTCTGGCCTCCTCTTCGTACGCGATCGAGATGCAATTGCTTGGCGGTATCTGGATCGGCCAGATCTTCCCTGCCGTGGTGCTCGGCTGCTTCACTCGCAAGCTGCATCCATGGGCCCTCTTCTCCGGCTGGGGAGCTGGCATGATTACGGGCACGTGGATGGCATGGTCGCTGCAACTCAAGAGCTCGGCGTATCCGCTACATCTCTTTGGGCAGACGTATACGATCTATGCCGCGATTCCGGCGCTGCTGGTGAATCTTGCGCTTGCCCTGGCTTTCACGCCGCTGTTCAATGCGCTGGGGCTGTGCAAGGGGACCGATCAGACGCAGCCGGAAGACTACATCGCGTAGCGTTTCTGTCGTAAGAACAGACGAAAAGAGATCGAGCTTCACTCGATCTCTTTTCTGTTTCTAATACCCGGCGTCGCCAACTACGTTTTCCAGTGGTTCGCCCTTGAGATATCGTTCAATCTGTTTCCCGATAAAACCGAAGCCGCGTTCCATGAAGTTCGGCGTCAGACCAGCGATATGCGGTGTAATCAGGCAATTCGGCGCACTCCAGAGAGGATGCCCCTCGGGCAGAGGTTCCGGGTCCGTCACATCCACCGCCGCGCGGATCTTGCCTTCCTCCAGCACTGCAACCAGATCATCGGTGACCACGATCGGTCCGCGGGCGGCGTTGACCAGGAGCGCCCCCTTCTTCAAACGTTCCAGACGTTCCCGTCCGAACATGCCTTGAGTCTCCGCAGTGAGGGGCAGCAACAGCACGACTACATCCGCCTGCGGCAGCAGTGCGTCCAGTTCGCCGATAGCGTGCACTTCCACCGGCTCTGTCCGCGCCGAACGTGCGACACGGATCACATTCTTCACACCAAAGACCTTCAACTTTTCTTCGGTTGCCGCTCCAATCGATCCGTAGCCGACGATCAATACCGTCCGGCCCCAAAGTTCTTCGCTGAGCACGCGATAGCGTCCGCGGGTGTGGGTTCCCTCAGAAACGAAGGGGTTGCGCAACTTCGAATCCCCGATCCACCTTCTCTCTTCCTGGCCTTTGACATATACCGGCAGCCATTTCAGTGAGGCCAGGATGGCCGTCATCACCCACTCGCTGGTCGACACATCATGGATGCCGCGTCCGTCGCACAAGGTCATGCCATCGCGCCGCCAGGGCAGAACCCAATCGACACCGGCCATGGGGGATTGCATAACCTTCACCCCCTGCACAAACGGCATCTGGCCCTCCGCTTCGACGCGGTTGAAAGGCAATACCCAGAACTCGACCTTGACCGTCTCCCGGAGATCCTTTGGAAGCTTTACCAGCTCAATACCATTCTTCGGAAAGAACCCTAGCAACTCCTCCGGAAGATCCGCCTGCACCCCGACACGCACCATTCGCGATTCCCTCTCTCTACGAATCACCCTAGTCCTTGCACCTTATATCAAATTCCCGTATTCTTAAGCCTCGTAGGGAATGTGGCGCGTGAGTAGCCGCAGCCTCTCCCAAATCCCCGACAACCGGGTTGAAAGAAAAGGTTTATCGATGGCGAATCACGTCTCCTCTCTCAAGCGCGCACGTCAGACGGAGCGCAAGACTGCGGTCAACCGCGCTAACAAATCCAAGCTGCGCGGTTCGCTCCGCGAGCTTCGCGAGTCCCTCGCCGCTGGCGACGCGACTGCATCAGCTGAGCAGTTCAAGGCCACCGTTTCGGTGCTCGACAAGTCCGTCCAGAAGGGCGTGCTGCACAAGAACACGGCTTCCCGTTACAAGAGCCGTCTGGCTGCCCGCCTGAAGACTGCGGCCACCACGACTCCCGCCGCTGCTACCGCCACCAAGGCCAAGCCGGCGAAGAAGGCTGCCAAGAAGGCCTAAGCTGTTTCGATCTCTCTGCAAGCCCGCTCTTCGGAGCGGGCTTTTGCGTTTCCTAGAGCATTTTTCCTGTAGGTGTAGAGTAGGGCTTCCGCATCTATGGGCGTTTTCCGCAATGAAAACGCCACTGCACGCCCCTTTCGGGATACCCAGCAACAGGGAAAATGCTCTATCTATCTCCATCGCCCCCGGTAAGGTGGATTCTCGTCTCTCCCGGGCGGGGTGCCGCAGACAGGGCATGCTGGAGCTCCTTCTTCTCCTGTGCCGTCGGCTGAGGCAGGTTGAAGATCTCAATCGTTCGTCCCTCTGCGACAGCCAGGCGCGAGCCATCGGGTGACAGGTCAAAGTTCAGGCCCCCTTGCTGCGGAGGAACGGCAAGAATCTTCGCCAGCGGACGTCCGCTGCTGGTCTGGTAGACCTGAATCTCCTGCCCCTGCACCGTCTCAGGCGTGTTGGAGCTGGGACCGCTTCCCATGATGCTCAGAAGGCGGCTATAGGCAAAACGTCCCGCCTGAGCGGCGGTTTTCATGGACGGCGAATTGGACTCCCCGGCCAGCACCATCAACCATAGAGCCTTTCCTTCGAGATCAAACGCCCCGATCTCGGAGTGCGCCACATCGCCGCGGCAACCTAGCCCAATAAACTCGAAGCTGCTGACAAACGCTGCCAAAGGAGGGCAACTGGTCTCCAGCCCCGCGAGGTCCACTGCCTGCCCGCCACCATACGGCTTCCACTCAAATCCCCAGTGCTGGCTGTCCTCCCGCACCAGATCCAACAGTCCGGCAGAAAGCATGGGAACCGCAGCGGCGCCGGCAAAGTCTGCGTCTCCTCGAACCTGATAGACGATCGATCCATCCCTCTCTACCTGCTCCACAAAAATGGCCTTCGTCTTCAGCCGCTGTTTCAACTTACCCGGATCTCCTTTAAGAGCATAAGGCTGTTCCTGCATCTCAATCTGCAGGAAGGTCCCATCCGGACTGACACCAATCCCTTTGAACGCCCCTTCTGCAATCAGGAGCTCTTTGTCTACGAACGGCTTGTCCGCCTTCAGCTCTTCAAGAGGAGAGAAAGTGGAAAGCCGTCCGCGAATTCGCAGCAGAAACTGTCCCCTACCCAATCGCCAGAGATAGCGCCATCCATCGTGCAGACGCCACTTCGTCTCACCGACAACGGTTCCCGAGGGGAGCTCGATGAGCTGTGCCTTCACCATCCGGTCTTCATCGGTATCCGGATCGTCGACGATACGCGGCAGCAGCTCCTTTACCGGGGAGGTCACCAGCAGATGCCTCTCATCGACGAAGTCGATGGTCTGGTACACGGTGCGATCCAGAAGGAACCTGGCCTGCGGCAGTATCAAGCCCAGATCGATGCGAAGATCAGCTTTTTGCGTCTTTGGGACCTGGGGCTGGTTGGGCGATGTTTTCTGCTGTC
>Ga0136846_1220870_pt1 | contig 11830 bp, 9 predicted proteins | sample HopSoiMetagenom2_FD_96841 | JGI IMG/M metagenome (GOLD analysis project Ga0136846, IMG submission 96841) | Grasslands soil microbial communities from Hopland, California, USA - 2 Assembly 2016 (version 4) | ecosystem: Environmental > Terrestrial > Soil > Grasslands | place: USA: Hopland... | reverse complement strand
AGCCGTCGAACGCGATCGGCTCGTCGTACTGGGAGGTCTGGAAGTTCTTCGGCATGTCCGGGTAGAAGTAGTTCTTCCGCGCGAACCGGCACCACTCGGCGATCTCACAGTTCAGCGCCAGCCCGATCCGGATCGCCGACTCGACGGCCTTGCCGTTGACGACGGGGAGCGACCCGGGCAGCCCGAGACAGGTCGGGCAGGTCTGCGTGTTGGGCTCGGCGCCGAACTCGGTGCGGCACCCGCAGAACATCTTCGTGACGGTGTTGAGCTCGACGTGCACCTCGAGCCCCATCGCGGGGTCGAAGCGCTCGAGCGCCTCGTCGAAGTCGACCAGCCCGCCAGAATCGGATACAGCGGTCATCGGGTCACCTCGGGGATCCGGTGGTCGAGCTTGTCGAGACCCAGCAGCGGCCGGCCCCACTCCTTCTCCAGCAACGCCTCCAGCGCCGCACCCACCCGGTAGAGCCGGTCGTCGGCGAGCGCCGGCGCGAGCACCTGGAAGCCGACCGGGAGCCCGTCCTCGGGAGCGAGCCCGGCAGGCACGGACACACCAGGTACGCCGGCCAGGTTGGCGGGGATCGTGGCGATGTCGTTGAGGTACATCGCCAGCGGGTCGTCGAGCTTCTCCCCGATCGGGAAGGCCGTCGTCGGCGCCGTCGGCGAGACCAGCACGTCGGCCTCGCCGTATGCCGCCTCGAAGTCGCGACTGATGAGGGTGCTCACCTTCTGCGCCTGCCCGTAGTAGGCCTGGTAGTAGCCGCTCGAGAGTGCGTAGGTGCCGAGGATGATCCGCCGCTTCGCCTCGTCGCCGAATCCGGCGTCGCGCGTCGCGCGCATCACCTCCTCGGCGCTCGGGTTGTCGATCGTCTCCGGAAGCACCCGCAGGCCGTAGCGCATCGCGTCGAAGCGGGCGAGGTTCGAGGATGCCTCGCTCGGCATGATCAGGTAGTAGGCCGCGAGCGCGTGCACGAAGCTCGGGCAGGACACCTCGACCACCTCGGCGCCGGCACCGACGAGGAGCTGGACCGCCTCGTCGAAGCGCTGCTGCACACCGGCCTGGTAGCCCTCGCCGCCGAGCTCGCGGACGACGCCGACCCGCACACCGCTCAGGTCGGCGGCCGCGCCCTGGCGGGCCGCCTCGACCAGGGCCGGCAACGGCGCGTCGATGCTGGTGGAGTCCTTCGGGTCGTGCCCGCCGATGACCTCGTGGAGGAGGGCGGCGTCGAGCACCGTGCGGGTGACCGGGCCGGCCTGGTCGAGGGAGTTCGCCAGGGCGACGAGGCCGTAGCGCGAGACGCCGCCGTAGGTCGGCTTCACGCCGACGGTGCCGGTGACCGCGCCCGGCTGGCGGATGGAGCCACCGGTGTCGGTGCCGATCGCCAGTGGCGCCTCGAAGGCCGCGACGGCGGCCGACGACCCACCCCCGGAGCCGCCGGGGATCCGGTCGAGGTCCCACGGGTTGTGCGTCGGCCCGTACGCCGAGTGCTCGGTCGAGGAGCCCATCGCGAACTCGTCCATGTTGGTCTTGCCGAGGATCGGCAGGCCGGCCGCCCTCAGTCGGGCGACCACCGTCGCGTCGTACGGCGGCACCCAGCCCTCGAGGATCCGGGAGCCGCACGTCGTCGGCAGCCCCTCGGTGGCGAGCACGTCCTTGACCGCGATCGGCACGCCGTCGAGCGCGGACGCCGGCCGACCAGCCGCCCGGCGCGCGTCGGAGGCTGCGGCCTGTGCCAGCGCCCCCTCGGCGTCGACGTGCAGGAATGCGTGCACCGCGCCGTCGACCTGCGCGATCCGGTCGAGGCAGGCGCGGGTGAGCTCGACGCTGGTGGTCTCGCCGGACGCGAGCGCGTCGGCGAGGTCGGCGGCACTGCGGCGGACGAGGTCGGAGCCGGCGCTCACTGCTCGTCCCCGAGGATCCTGGGCACGGCGAACCGCTGCTGCTCCGAGGCCGGCGCGCCGGAGAGCGCCTGCTCGGCGGTCAGGCAGGGCTCCGGCTCGTCGGCCCGGAACACGTTGGTCAGCGGCACCGCGTGCGACGTCGGTGGGATGTCACCGGCCGCGACCTCGGCGATCGACGCGACGCTCTCCAGGATGACCGACAGCTGCGGCGCCAGGTGGTCGAGCTCGGCATCGCTCAGCTCGATCCGGGCGAGGTCCGCCAGGTGTGCGACCTCGTCGCGGGAAATCTCGGGCATGCGCCAATCCTAGGAGTACGACGACCCGCCGCCCGCGGCGCCTCCGCACCGACACCGGCCGCGCTGCCCGCCCGGCTGCTTCGTAGGCTCCGCGCATGGAGCCGATCCTCATCGCCGACGAACGCACCCAGGTCGAGGCGTTCCTCGACGCCAACCGCGACGACCTCGTCGAGACCCTCGACGGCCTGACCGAGGACCAGGCGCGTCGGCGCCTCGTGCCGTCGCTGACCACGCCGCTCGGCCTGCTCAAGCACGTCACCTGGGCCGAGCAGGTCTGGTTCCACGTCGGCCTCGCCGGTCGTACTCGCGAGGAGCTCGGCATCCCGCACGAGAACGACCCCAGCTGGGAGGTCACCGACGACGACACGATCTCCTCGGTGGTCGCGGAGTACCGCCGGGTGTGCGCGGAGGCGCGCGAGATCGCGTCGGCGTACTCGCTGGACGACCTCGTGCTGCACAACCGGCGCGGCCCCTTGACGTTGCGCTGGCTCTACCTGCACATGATCGAGGAGATCGCGCGGCACGCCGGGCACGCCGACATCCTGCGCGAGCAGATCCTCGCGGCGCCGGTGGTATAGACCACCGGCCGCGCCCGTCCGGTCGGCCGATTGACTGCTCCGGGGCGGCCGTGGAAACTCAGGTACTCATCGGTTCCACAATGCGGGTGTCACCGGCAGACGTGCCGGCAGAGCACCACGCCAGGCAGACCATCTTCGGGAAAAGAGAGCGTGAGCCAGCAACGACCCCAGGGCCGGCGACGGGCGCACGACCAGACGGACGTGCCCAGCACCGAGCCCGCCACGTTCACCGAGCTCGCGGCGATGTGGCGCAGCATCTCCACCGCGCACGGCGTCCTCGACCACCACCGCCGACACTGGGAGAACACCGAGGCCGACGACCGGTTGGCCGAGCAGCTGTCCCTGGTGCCGATGCTCCACGACTGGCAGCCGGCGACCGAGGGCGAGGCGCGCGACCTCGCCTACCTCCTCGGGCTGTACGCCGAGCCGGCCGCCGACGCGACCCGCGAGGAGGTCGCCGAGGCGGTGAGCACGGCGATCCGCCGGATGGCGGCGCGCCGTGGGAGTGCAGGCCGTTCGGACTGACTTGCCGGGACTAAAGTCCTGAAACACCCCATATCCGTCTATAGGTGACGGATCACCCAGGATCCTGAGAGGACACGAGGACTGGGGAGGGTCCAATGAGCAGCAACGCGGGTTCCATGGTCAGGCTGGCGAGACCGGCTCACCGAACGGGGGCGCAGGCGGGACCACGTGTCCGCACGCCGCGGCGCGCCGTCGAACGTGCTAGCACGGTGTCCACTGCCGGATGGGCGGACCTTCTCGGTGCCCCCAGCCCCGAGTCCACCCGGTCGCGCGACATGGCCCACCTGGGCGGGTTCGCGGCGATCACCGCGCTGGTCGGCTACCTGACCTGGCGCATCGCGTTCACCGTGCCGAACACCGGCGCGAACGCGGCCGCCGCCGGCGTCCTGATCGCCTTCGAGGCCATCCCGCTCGTCGGGATGCTCGTCCGCATGGTCACCCTGTGGAACATCGACTCCTACGCCCCGCCGCCGGTGCGCACCGCTCCGGACGGGCTGACGGTCGCAGTCCTGGTGCCCACCTACGACGAACCCGCCGAGGTCATCGTCCCGACGATCGCCGCCGCGTGCGCGCTCCAGCCCGCGCACCAGACGTGGGTCCTCGACGACGGTGACCGACCCTGGGTCGAGGAGATCTGCCAGGCGTACGGCGCGCGCTACGTCCGCCGCGACGTGCACGACCACGCCAAGGCCGGCAACCTCAACCACGCCCTCGCCGTGATGGAGCGGGAGGCCGCTGCCGGATCGCCGGACATCGACGTGATCGCCGTCCTCGACTGCGACCACGTCCCGCTCGAGACGTTCCTCACCGCGACGCTGGGCTGGTTCGCGGACCCGGGGATCGCACTGGTCCAGGGGCCGCAGAGCTTCTACAACGCCGGCGCCTTCGACGACGACGGGGTCAACGGCGAGCAGGGACTGTTCTTCAACGTGCTCATGGCCGCCCGCAACCACGCCGAGGCCGGCCCGTTCTGGTGCGGCTCGACGGCCTTGGTCCGCACCCGCGCCCTCCGCGAGATCGGTGGGGTCGCGACGGACACGATCGTCGAGGACATGCACACCACGCTCGGGCTGATCCGCGCCGGGTGGCGCACGGCGTACCACCACCAGACGCTGGCGGTCGGGCTCGCTCCCGCCACCGCCGACCAGTACCTCCTGCAGCGACGCCGCTGGGGTCTCGGCGCGATGCAGGTGCTGGCCAAGGAGCGGCTCTGGAAGGCCAAGCACTGGATGTCGTGGCGCAATTACTACGAGTACCTGACCGGCACGCTGTGGTGGCTGGAGGGCGCGGCGACCGTGCTGACCCTCATGATCCCGGTGGCGCTGCTGCTCAGCGGTGCCCAGACCTCCACTGCCGGACCGGCCGCGTTCACCGCGGTGTTCGCGGGCAGCTTCGTCGTCCGGCTGTGGGGAGCCAAGCGGCTCTACCGCCACCAGCTGAGCTGGACCAACGCGCTCGCGCTCCGGATCCTGCGGATCCCGGTGGGGCTGTCGTGCGCCTGGTGGCTGCTGACCCGACGCACGCTGGAGTTCCAGGTGACACCGAAGAGCGGCTCCGCCGAGCGCGTCCTGGGCCACGTGCCGCGCGTCCTGGTCGTGCTGATGGCCGCGCTCACGGCGGTCCTCGGGTACGCCGCGGCGGGTCTCGCCGGCGCCGTCCCGTGGCGCGCGACCCCTGGCGCCACCATCGCCTCGGGTGCGTGGCTCGTCGTCGCCGCCACGACCGTCGGCCTCGGCATGCGCCGGATCAGGGCCGCCGAGTTCGCATCGTCGCGGCGCAACGCACACCGCTTCGCCGTCAACGCCAAGGTCACCGTCGACGGTGTCGAGACGGAGCTGGTCGACATCTCCGTGGGGGGCGCCTGCGTGCGGATGCCGGCCCACGAGACACCGGGCGCCGGCATGGTCCAGCTCGCGTTGCCGGGAGCCGAGCCGGTCAAGCTCGCCCTGCACCGGGAGGACACCTCGACGCACCACGGCGGCCAGCTGGTCTCATTGCGAGCCCTGCCGCGTGACTGGGCGGCGATGAGGACGCTCTCGCTCTGGCTGTTCCACACCCCGGCCGGCGCCGTTGCCGGCCTCCCGGACGGAGTCCCCGCTGCCGCCTCGACAGAGCCCGCGCCCAGCCTGTCGGTCCGGCAGAGCCGGGCCGCCGCAGCGCAGGTCCGGTTCCCGGCGGTGCGTCATGCGTGACCAGGCCATCTCCCAGCGAATCGGGACCCGGCTGTCCCGCGGCTACCTCGTCAGCTTCGGCGTCCTCGTCATCGCCTCGGAGATGCTGCCGGTGCCGCGTGCCGTCCAGGACACGGTCTACGACCTCGTCAGCCTCTCGGTCGTCGTCGCCATCGTGGTCGGCACCCGCCTGCACCAGCCGCGGGCGCGAGTCGCGTGGTACCTGATGGCCATCGGACAGGGCCTCTGGGTGATCGCCGACACGACCTTCAACTGGGGGCAGGACGTGCTCCACGTGGAGACGTTCCCGACGATCTCGGACGGGTTCTACCTGCTCGGCTACCCAGTGCTCGCCGCCGGCATCGCCCTTCTCGTCAAGGACCGGATGCGCGCCCGGCGCGATCTCGGTCCCTTCCTCGACACCGCCACGGTGACCGCGGGCCTCTGCCTGCTCTCCTGGATCCTGCTGGCCCGACCCACGATCGAGAGCCTGCACCAGTCCCCCGGCGCGGCGGCCGTGGCAGCGGCGTACCCGGCGATGGACATCCTGCTCGTCGGCGCGCTCATCCGCCTGGTCAGCTCCCCCGGCGGACGCTCACCCGCCTTCCGGATGCTTCTCGCTGCGCTGGCGCTCCTGATCACGGCAGACACGCTGTCGGTCGCGTTCGACCTGTTCGCGACCAACACCGTCAGCGTCGTGGAGTATCTCTGGCTGCTCTCGTACGTCGCCTGGGGCTCCGCCGCGATGCACCCTTCGATGACCGAGCTCTCCGATCCCGTCTCGAGCCCCGAGCTGCACTTCCGCGGCCTTCGTCTTCTCGCCGTCGTCCTGGCGACCCTGATCTCACCCGCGATCCTGGCGGTGCACGAGGTCACCGGCGTCACCGTCGACGTCTGGGCGGTCATCATCGGGTCGGTCGTGATGTTCCTACTGGTCGTGATGCGGATGAGCCTGGCCATCGAGCAGATCGCCGCCGCCCACGAGGCGCTCGAGAAGCTCCAGGACGAGCTCGCCGTGCAGGCGACCCATGACCCGCTGACCGGACTGGCGAACCGCACGCAGTCGATGCGGTTGCTCGCCGGCTCCCTCGGGCGCAGCCGTCGCAGCGGCACCACGACCGGCGTGCTGTTCATCGACCTCGACGGCTTCAAGGACGTCAACGACAGCCACGGCCACCGCAGCGGGGACGCCGTGCTGCGCCAGGTCGCGCTGCGCATGGGCGAGGAGATCCGCGAGGGTGACTTCGTCGGCCGCCTCGGCGGCGACGAGTTCGTGGTCGGCATCGAGGACGTCACCGACGAGGCGGACGCGATCGCGCTGGCGGACCGCCTCATCGCGGCGATCTCGAAGGAGATCGTCGTCGACGAGACGCTCAACGTCCGGGTGGGCGCGAGCGTCGGCATCGCCCTCGGGCGAGGTGGCGAGACCAGCGTCGAGACGTTGCTGAACGAGGCGGACCTCGCGGTCTACCGCGCCAAGGCGGCCGGCCGCGGCTGCGCACTGCTCTTCGGCGGTGACGCCCGTGCCGCACTGAAGCGCCACCACGACACGGAGCTGGCAATCGTCGAGGCGATCGCACGCAACGAGCTCGTCCTGCACTACCAGCCGATCGTCAACCTGCACACCTCAGAGGTCGACGGCTTCGAGGCCCTCGTCCGATGGGACCGTCCGGGCATCGGCCTGCTGCACCCAGCACAGTTCCTGCCGATCGCGGAGTCCTCGGACCTGATCTGCGACCTGGACGCCTGGGTCCTGCAGACCGCCGTGACACAGCTCGCTGCGTGGAACGAGGAACGCGGAGACCGCGAGCTGCAGATGGCCGTCAACATCTCCGGCCGGCACATCAGCCGTCAGCGGATCCGCCACGACGTTGCAGCGGCGCTCGGCGTCACCGGCATCGACCCGGGCCAGCTCGTGATCGAGGTGACCGAGACCGCCCTGATGGACGGCAGCGCCGCGGCGGACAACCTCGAGGTGCTGCGCGGCACCGGCGTCGTCGTCAGCCTCGACGACTTCGGCACCGGCTACCAGTCGAGCACCCAGCTGCTGCGCCTGCCCGTCGACCTCCTCAAGATCGACCGCCAGTACGTCGACACCGGCTCACCGGCGACCCGCAGCCTTCTCGAGCTGATGGTCAAGGCGGCCCAGGCGTTCGGCGTACGGGTCGTGGCCGAAGGCGTGGAGCACCAGGACCAGCTGGACCTGGTGCGGCGCCTGGGTTGCGAGTACGCCCAGGGCTACTACCTGGGCATGCCGGTCCCGGCCGAGCGGCTGCACCCGCGCGAGCCGCGGATGCTCAGCGCCTGATCGGGCTCGCCATCACGGCTCCGTGGGACCGTGCTCGAGCAGGTGCTTGAAGGCGTCCTCGTCCAGGACGGTCACGCCCAGCTGCTCTGCCTTGTCGGCCTTGGAACCGGGGCTGTCGCCGACGACGACGTAGTCGGTCTTCTTCGACACGCTCGAGGACGCCTTGCCGCCGCGGGACACGATCGCCTCCTTGGCGCCGTCGCGGCTGAAGTCGACCAGGGAGCCGGTGACCACGAGCGTGAGGCCCTCCAGGGTGCGTGGGGTCGACTCGTCGCGCTCGTCCTGCATCCGGACACCGGCCGCTGCCCATTTGTCGACGATCTCGCCGTGCCAGTCGCCGTCGGGTCCGTCGAACCACTGCCGGACCGACTCCGCGATCGTGGGCCCGACACCCTCGGCGGCGGCGAGGGCCGGCTCGGACGCCTCCCGGATCGCGGTCATCGAGCCGAACTCCGCGGCGAGCGCCCGGGCAGCCGTCGGCCCGACGTGGCGGACCGAGAGCGCGACGAGCACGCGCCAGAGCGGCTGCGCCTTCGCCTTGTCGAGGTTGTCGAGCAGCTTGCGGCCGTTGGCGCTGAGCTGCGGCCCCTCCTCGCCCTTCTTCGGTGCCCGGGTGAACGCAGGCACGGCGCGCAGGCGCTCCTCGCGGAGGTCGAAGACATCGCCCTCGTTGGCGATCACCTCGGCGTCGAGCAGCGCCACCGCGGCCTCGTAGCCCAGGCCCTCGATGTCGAACGCCCCACGACCCGCAACGTGGAAGACCCGCTCGCGGACCTGGGCCGGGCAGTAGCGGTGGTTGGGACAGCGCAGGTCGCGGTCGCCCTCCTTCTGCTCGACCAGCGTGGTGCCGCACGCCTCGCAGCGGTCGGGCATCGACCACTCGGGCAGCCCCTCCGGCCGCAGCGCGAGCACCGGGCCGAGGATCTCCGGGATCACGTCGCCGGCCTTGCGCAGGATCACGGTGTCGCCGGGCCGGACATCCTTGCGCCTGACCTCGTAGGCATTGTGCAGAGTGGCGTTCTCGACGGTCGAGCCGGCCACCTTGACCGGCTCCATCACGCCGTACGGCGTCACCCGGCCGGTGCGCCCGGTGTTCACCCTGATCTCGAGGAGCTTGGTGTTCACCTCCTCCGGCGGGTACTTGAAGGCGATCGCCCAGCGGGGCGCGCGCGAGGTCGATCCCAGCCGGCGCTGCAACGCGACGTCGTCGACCTTGATGACGACGCCGTCGATCTCGTAGGGAACGATCGTGTGCCGGTGCTCCCCGGCGTTGGCGATGTACTGCTTCACGTCGTCGAGCGACGGCACGACGCGGACCTGCTCGGAGATCGGCAGACCCCAGGCCGCCAGAGCGTCGTACGCGTGCGACTGGGCCTTCGGCTCGAAGCCCTCGCGGGCGCCGATGCCGTGACAGACCATCCCGAGGGCGCGCGAGGCAGTCACGCGCGGGTTCTTCTGCCGTAGCGAACCGGCGGCCGAGTTGCGCGGGTTGGCGAACATCTGCTTGCCCGCGTCGGCCAAGGAGGCGTTGAGCTTCTCGAACGCCTCGACCGGGAGGAACACCTCGCCGCGCACCTCGAGCAGGCCGGGCACCGGGAACTCCTTGCTCCCGGTCAGCACGTGCGGGATGGAGTCGATCGTCTTGACATTGGGGGTGACGTCCTCGCCGGTGCGGCCGTCGCCGCGGGTGAGGGCACGCACCAGCCGGCCGCGCTCGTAGAGCAGGTTGATGGCCAGGCCGTCGACCTTGAGCTCGCAGAGCAGCGCCGGGTTGTCGACGCCGTCGCGGGCCAGCCGGGCCTGCCAGGTCTCCAGCTCCTCGAAGGAGAAAGCGTTGTCCAGGCTCTGCATCGGCTCGATGTGGTCGACCGCCGTGAACTCGGTCGAGACCGCGCCGCCGACCTTCTGCGTCGGGGAGTCGGGCGTGCGCAGCTGCGGGAACAGGTCCTCGAGCTCCTCGAGGCGGCGCATCCGCCGGTCGAAGTCGGCATCGGAGAGCGTGGGGTCGTCGAGCACGTAGTAGCGGAAGCGCGCCTCCTCGATCTGCTCGCTCAGCTCCTGGTGCTCGTTGCGGGCGGCCACAAGGTCGGGTGCACTCACAGGCCATATCCTGCCCTGTCGCACCGACAGGCGGGGTCAGCTGATTTCGCGGCGCGCGAGAGGATGCCGGCATGCCACTCGCCGAGGACCAGCTGATCGTGTCGCAGCTGCCGGTGAACGCGCGTGGCCTGGTGCTGATGCTGCACGGCGGAGCCGAGCAGGGACCGCAGGAGATCGACGGTCGCAGCCTCGCCTACCGGCGGACCCGGTGGATGCGCGACGCGATCTCGGGGCGACTGGCCGCCTCCGGGGTCGGGGTCGCGCTGCTCCGGTTCACGGTGAAGGGCTGGGAGTCGGGGGCAGGCGCTCCCTCGCCCGTGCGCGACGCACGAGCGGCCCTCGACCGGCTGCGTGGTGAGCACGCCGACCTTCCCGTCGTACTCCTCGGGCACTCGATGGGCGCGCGCACCGCGGTGTGGGTCGCCGACGACCCGTCGGTGGTCGGCGTCGTGGGGCTCGCTCCCTGGCTGCCGCCCGACGACCCGGTCGCCCAGCTCGCCGGCAAGCAGCTCGTCGCCGCGCACGGGCACCGTGACCGGATCACCAACGCGCGCGCGACCGAGCGCTACGTGCGCCGAGCGGCCGCGGTGGCGCAGTCCGCGCGCTTCGTCGACATGGGCGGACTGGGCCACTACATGCTCACCGGCGTACGCCGCTGGAACGCGACCGCCGCCACCGAGGCGATCGGCCTCCTCGACAGGGTGTCCGGCATCACGTCGCCGAAGTGAAACCGGTGGTGGCCGGGGTGCGTTCCATCAAGGACAGTCCCCGATGCGGAAGTACCCCATGCCACCCCACGACCCGACGTCCCGGTCGTCCGAGACACGGCTCGGCCTGAGCTTCAGCCAGCTCGTCGCGAGCGCGCTCGCCGCCGCCTCGGCCGCGTTCGGCGCGTCGTACCTCGGCGTTGCCGGCACCATCATCGGCGCCGCGGTCGCGAGTGTGATCGCCACGGTCGCCGGCGCGATGTACTCCTCGTCGCTGCAGCGCACTCGCGACGCCGTGCAGACGACCGTCACCCAGTGGACCCGCACCGCCGCGACCGCGCCGGTGGTCGACCCGGGCGCGCCCGAGCCGCACCGTCCCGTGCCCTGGGCGAAGGTCGGTGTGGCGGCGGCCGCGGTCCTCGCCGTCACCCTGGGTGCTCTCACCGGCGTCGAGGGACTCCTCGGCCGGCCGCTCGCGAGCGTCGTCGGCGGCTCCGACAGCACGGGCACGACCCTCGGCTCGGTCGGAGGTGCCGGGTCAGGTGGGCACACGCCGCGCTCCGACACCGGGACCGGGACGACCACACCGTCGACGCCCGCAGCGACGCCGTCAGGGTCACCGAGCGCGGAGCCGACCGCTCCGGCCACCACCCCGGCCACCACACCGGACCCGTCGAGCGACCCGACGAGCGACCCGACCGCCGACCCCACGAGCACGCCGACCGGGGACCCGACGACCGGTCCCACTGGCTGATGGAGGCCGGGCCTGCCCGAGTTCCCGTTCAGGACCGGCCCGGCCTCCTGCTCAGAACTGCTGGCCGTAGTCCTCGGCCGGCAGGTAGTCGCCGTTGCCGGCGAACCTCGCGTCGTAGCCGCCGTCGAACGATCCGCCGACCACGAGGTTGATCACGGTCTCGTCGCACGACGCCACGCCGTCGGCACCGGTCACCGCGTCGCACAGGTGCTGGCCGGCATTGTCGGACGGGTGCGAGTAGAACGACACCGTCTGCCCCGCCAGCGGCGCGCCGCCGACCCCGGTGAGCGTCGCGGTGACGTCACCGCGGACGTGCGGCTCCCCCGCCACGATCGTGCTCGCGGCGCGGCCGACCTGCTGCACGTAGGCGGCCGACGTGCTCGCCGCGAACGTCGTGCTGCCCGAGTACGCCGCCCTGATGGTGTGCGCGCCCGTGGGCAGGCCCGGCACGGCAACGCTGGCCTGCTGGCGTCCGCCCACTGTCGCGAGGGT
>Ga0136846_1217948_pt1 | contig 11830 bp, 4 predicted proteins | sample HopSoiMetagenom2_FD_96841 | JGI IMG/M metagenome (GOLD analysis project Ga0136846, IMG submission 96841) | Grasslands soil microbial communities from Hopland, California, USA - 2 Assembly 2016 (version 4) | ecosystem: Environmental > Terrestrial > Soil > Grasslands | place: USA: Hopland... | reverse complement strand
GTATAGCCACCGCTAACAGACATACTCAGGTCTTTGGTCAATTTTGGCGAATAGGTTAATAATAAATCGCCGTAAGTACCCGAATATTGAGCTTTGGAAACACCATAATAGCCTGTGCTTGACGGCGCGTTAAAAGCTATAGGATATTCGTTATATTGCATTGATTCAGTATTGCGGCCAGTATAATCACTGCCGATACGGCCTCTGAACTTTACATTTTTCAGTACATCCCAGTTTAAAGTAGCACTGGTGATTAAACGGTTTTCGGTTTCATCTTCACTGTTCTTCAACTGAGTCCAGTAAAAGTCCATAATATCCGCACCGCTCATATTGTATTTAAACGCCTCAGCCGGGTTTCTGGCGGCGTTACCAAGCGTTACGTATTTATAACCCGCCGATGTTTGATAGTTATCAAGCAACACATCCGCTTTTTCCGAACGGTTTAAGAAGCCACCAAAGTTGGCTAAAACACGGCCCAGCTGGTACGGACGATTGTGGGTTAAGGTATTTACATAACTCGCAACGATATCCGTGCTAATTTTATTACTTAACTTAACAGTGGTATTTAAGTTAAAGGAGTTTTTTTGTTGTTTTTGACCGCGTTGAATACCGGTATAATCCAAACGGGTTGCCGATAAACGGTAGTTAACATTGTCTGTTTGGTTTGATATGGCGATGTTGGCATTTGAGCTATAGCCTGTTTGAAACAAATCTTTGTAGTTGTTAGGCTGTGGGCTGTAATCCCTGATCTCGCCATCCCACCACCTGATTTTCTGACCTTCCATTTTAGGGCCGAATTGAGCGTATGAGCTAAAACGCGGCCTGTAACCGGTTGGCGAATTAGGATCGGCTAACTAACCGTCTTCTTTTAAAACCACCTGCAAGGTTGGTAGCACGGTCATAACCAGGACCGTAAACGTTTTGGAAATTTGGTGTAAAGGCTACCTGCTCGGCAGTACCTACATAGTTGAAATCAACGCCAAAGCCTCTTGATTTTGAACCTTTTTTTGTGGTAATAACAATAGCGCCACTCATACCGTCAGACCCGTAAGCAGCTGTAGCACTCGCACCTTTTAACACGCTAAGGCTTTCGATGTCCTGTGGGTTGATATCAAGGATCCCATTACACCTGATCCGCTGATCAGACCAGTATCCGTCGTTATTTGAACCACCGGCACCAGCTTCGCTGTTGTTACGAATAATAACCCCATCTACAACATACAGAGGTTGAGTGTTGTAGTTAAGCGAGTTGATACCGCGGATCTGCAGGTTTACAGCACTGCTTGAACCACCCGGAGCCGTAGTGATTTTAACACCCGGGGCTTTACCATATAATGCCGAAGCAAAGTTGGTATTACCAGCTTCGGTTAATTGCTTCGCGGTAATGGTAGTAGTGGCGTAACCCAGGGATTTTTCCTGGCGTTTGATACCAAATGAGGTAACTACTACTTCGTTTAACTCGCCTTTACCCGCGGCCAGCGTTACGTTGATCACGGGGTTATCGCCAACAGTAACTTCTTTTGCAGTGTAGCCTACAGATGAAAATTTAAGCACTGTACCTTTAGCCACTTTAATGCTGTACGCGCCGTTTACGTTGGTTTGTGTACCGTTTGTTGTACCCACAACTAACACGGTTACACCCGGTAAAGGCCCCGCGTCATCGCGCACCACTCCTGTAACATTTGTTTGGGCAAATAAATTTGCCGAGATAAAAAGGGGCAGTAGCAGGACCACCCACCTTTTCAAGTTTAGATAAAATTGTTGCATGAAAATTGATTAATTGAGTTAAAAAAAGGTCTTTAGGTATGTTTATGCAGGCTCGGAGATACTGGCCTGCGGACTCAGTTTATATAGGTTTTCAATCACGGTGGTTACGCCGCCTAACAGTTGCGCGTTGTTGCCCAGGTTTGAAACCGCCAATTGGGTGTAGGTGGTTAAATGAGGTATACAGTGCTCATTCATGGCCTGCTGAATAGGACTAAGCCATAATTTGCCAATAACACTTCCCTTCCCGCTTAAAATAATACTTTCAGGGTTCATTAAATGCAGCAATATGGCCAGGCCCTGGCCAATAAAATAAGCCGCTTCCGAAATAATTTTCACAGCAAAGGCATCACCTTTAAGCGCCTCGGCAATAATATCATCTGCCGATAAAGTATCATATTTTACCAGGCTGCTAACCTCGCCCTGTTTTAAGCCTTCAATGGCTTTAGCTTCGATGGCCAGCAAAGAAGCTTCTGTTTCTAAACAACCCTGTTTACCACATGAGCATAGTTTTCCGTTTTTATGAAGCGGTAAGTGGCTAAACTCCCCTGCAAAACCACTATGCCCTTTAAAAATCTCTTTATTGATGATCATCCCCAAACCAACACCCCAACCAAGGTTGATGATCATAGAGTTATTGCGGGCAATAGGAAGGCCAAATTTTTGTTCGGCCAGCGCTATGGCCGTCGAATCATTTTCAATAAATACAGGCAGTTCAGTTTGTTTGGAAATATAGGTCACCAGTGTTTGTTCCGGCGATTTAAGAAAACTCAGGTTATTTCCCAAAAACGCGTCAATAAACCCCGGCATGGTAATACCTATAGCTAAAAATTTATCTTTTGGTAACCCTGAGTTAACAACTACATCCTGGATACAAGCTATTAATGAATGAATAGCATCCATGTTTTCATTCAGTTTTAGCTCAAATTCCTGCACCTCGCCTACAAACTCATTGTTCATATTGACAATTACAATCCTTGTCAAAAATTGGTTCATGGCAACCGAAATAATAAAACCGGTATCAGCTATCAATGAATAAGTTGCGGGCTTTCTGCCCCCGCTTGAGGCCCTTATGCCTACCTCCTTTACAACATCTGACTTAATCAAATCGGCTATACCCTTGGTTATATAAGGGATACTTCTGCCTGTGTAAATACTCAGGTCATTAAGGGAAGCAGCCTTGCTGTAATACAGCCCTTTAATAAGGTCGATATTTTTAAGAAACATGTAGCAGGATTTATATCTGCATATTTAAATAAATTAACTTAATAAAGAAAGAAAACTTTTTATTTTTTTTAAAAAGTATCATTAACATTTATAAAAACAATAAGTACTTTTGAAAATGAGAAGAAAACTATCACACCTTTTCCTTGCACTATTTACCACGCTGTACGTGGATAATGCACAAGCGCAACACCAGGTAAAGCCTGATGAGATTAAAGAAAAAATGCAATGGTTTGCCGATGCCAAACTGGGCATATTTATTCATTACGGTATCTATTCTGTAAAAGGGATAGACGAAAGCTGGAGTTTTCACAATAAAAAGATCAGCTACCCGGATTATATGAGCCAGTTAAAAGGCTTTACGGCAAGCCAATATAAGCCCGATGAACTGGCAGACCTGATCAAAGAAAGCGGCGCACGTTACGCGGTAATGACCACCAAACATCATGACGGGGTAGCCTTATGGAACAGCAAATACGGTCCGCTGAATGTAGTAAAAAAGACTCCAGCAAAAAAAGACCTGTTAAAACCATTGTATAATGCGTTGCGCATACGTGGCATAAAAGCAGGCGCATACTTCTCACTGATCGATTGGAGCCATGCCGATTATCCAGGCTTTTTGAAAGACAGCAGCAGGTACCAGCTTAATTCACAACCGGAAAAATGGGCCAAATATTTAACCTTTATGAACGGGCAGCTGGATGAGCTTGCTAAACAATACAATCCTGACCTTTGGTGGTTTGACGGCGACTGGGAACACAGCGCCGACGAATGGAAAGCCTCAGCAGTACGGCAAAAATTATTAAGCTACAATCCCAACACCATCATAAACGGGCGCTTGCAGGGCTTTGGCGATTATGATACGCCCGAACAAAACTTCCCGGTATCAAAGCCCAATTATAAATGGTGGGAACTTTGTATGACAACTAATGATAACTGGGGCTACCAGCCCCAGGACCAAAATTTCAAAACCCCTTATGAAATCATCAGCATTTTTACCGATGCAGTAAGCTACGGTGGGAATTTACTATTGGATATCGGCCCCAAAGGCGATGGCAGCATCCCCCAGCAAGAGGTGAACATGCTTAAAGAACTGGGTGCATGGAACAAAAAAAATGGCGAGGGCGTTTTTAACACCATAGCCGGCATGCCGCAGGGCCATTATTATGGCGCAAGCACCCTGTCAAAAGATTCAACCACGGTTTATTTATTTGTTCCCGCCAAAACAAGCGCGCCGGTATTGGTAAAAGGTCTGAAAAACAACATCAAAAAAATAAGCGTTCTTGGCAGTGATACACTGCTACCCTATAAAATCGTCGGCAAAATTTCATGGAGTGCTGTACCCGGCTTATTGTACATAACTATTCCTGAAAGCCAGCAGGACAAGTACATGTCTGTAATAAAAATTGAGCTTAACGGCAAGCTTGACCTTTATCATGGAAAAGGTGGATTTCTCACCAATGAGTAGCAAGACAGCGAAAGGTAGAAAGCCTAATGCCGACTTTCTGCATAACCTTTTTCGCTGACCCTGGTAGCAATTTATCAAAAGAGGCTGTCTCATTACGCTACCCCAACTATTTGGCGTGCACTTCACATGAGACGGCCTCTTTCATTTGAATTATTCGGGTAAGTGGTGGAGAACGTTTTCGTATAGACGGTTCTCAGAGCCTCCATTTTACTTATGAGACACCTTTTTTTCGATTGTTTCAATATTCGCCTATCCCGATTAAAAAAAGTATGATTAAGTGAGTAAAATTTACAATATCAACATACAGGGTTAACAGCGCTATTCGCTACTCAAAACATCTTAAGTAATAAGTATTTTACATTTTGCAATTAAAGTAATAACTTCATACTGAGTAAAATCCGGCAATTGAAACCATGTCTTTCAACCTAACTTAGTCATGTGTAAAGCTTTACTTTTATTGAGTTTAGTTTCTGCCTTTTTTACCGCGGCAGCGCGGGTAATTGAGCGAACAAAGCGACCGATATATGATAGTCAAAGCAATATAACAACATCCTCTTTTGTTAAAATTAATTATCACCGGGTAAGTAAAATTAAACCGGCATTTGCTGCACCTGATATCATTGTAAGCGCGGCGAGCGGGGTAATCTCAGCCTGCGTTGGTTCACCCTCTGCAAGCACCCAGCAGTTTACGGTTTCGGGTAATAACCTTACAGACAATATTACAGTTACTGCTCCGACAGGCTTTGAGGTTTCAATTAACCCTGCAGGTGGCTTTACCAATACTTTTTTCTTAGTTGCTCAAGGCAGTTCCGTAAGCCAAAGAACGATATATGTACGTCTCAAAGCTGCGGGTACACCGGCTAACCTCTCCGGCTTTGTAACTTTAACTACTCCAGGAGGAGTTACAAAAAATGTGGCAGTAAAGGGTACTATCGATAACCCTCCAACAGTCTATAATATATCAGGCCTTACTTTTATTAACGGAGATAATACCACCCCGGTAAACTTCAGCGGTACCGGGAATACCTTTTACTGGACAAATGATAAACCTGCAATTGGCCTGGCCGCAAGCGGACAGGATAATATCCCTTCCTTTACAGCCGCCAATACTGGCTCCAGCCCTGTTGTGGCCCACATCAGTGTAACGACCCAGAAAGCCAACATTGCTTATGTGCCCGATTATGCCTCAAACACGGTTCGGGCAATTAACACCACAAACAATAAAGTTATTGCCAATATTCCGGTTGGCGCCAATCCGGGTTTCGTCGCCATCAGCCCTGATGGGAAGAAAGTGTATGTTGGCAACGTATCGGGCAGGAGCCTTTCTATCATCAACACACAAACCAACCAGGCTAAGGATATATCAATTTTTGACGATCCCACAGCACTGATATTCAGCAACGACGGAACCAGGGCTTACGTTGCCGGTGCAAGTGGCCAGTGTACTGTTATAGACGTTGCAAATGATGCTGTATTAACGGCGCTTACATTTCCTTCGGGCGGGGCCGGGATTGCCTTAAGTAACGATGGAAAATGGATTTATGCTACTAACCTCGCTAATGGTGACATACGGGTTTATGATACCGGGAACAATCTCCCAAGCATCAATATTCCGGCACAAGGGGCGCGCTATGCTGTTACAAGCCCGGACGGACAGAAGATCTACTTCTCCGGAAGCTACACCAATACTGTTTACGTAATAGATGTAGCCACCAACACTCTTTCTGCAACGATCGATCTAACTGCCGATGCTGAAGGTATTGCCATAAGTCCCGATGGCAGCCGGATCTATGTTACCAATCAATCTGCCGGAACTGTAACAGTGATCAATGCCGTTGACAATTCGGTTATGACCTCATTACCTGTCGGAGAAATGCCCGAAGGTGTATCCATTACTCCGGATGGAAAATATGTATATATCGCCAATGCCGGTTCCGGTACCTTATCAGTCATCAACACTTCAGATTATACGGTGTCAGCTACCATACCCTGTGGCATATTTCCTTATGCAGTAGGCAATTTTATAACACCAGGCATAAATACCTGTACCGGCAACCCAACAGATTTTAAAATCACCGTCAACCCTTCTCCTACTACTATTACACCTGGCGCGGTTGGCGGTCTTATTACCACATGTATAGGTGCACCATCAACAAGTTTGCAGCAGTTCACGGTATCGGGAAATAATTTATCGGGAAATATTACTGCCACGTCACCGGTCGGGTTGGAGATATCATTTACCCAAACTGCCGGCTTTGCCAATGTTTTAAACATTACGCCAATCGGCGGCGCTGTTACCAATAAAGTAATTTATGTTCGCGCCAAAGCATCGGGTACACCGGCTAAACTTTCGGGCAATGTAGTTTTAAGCACACCCGGAGCGGCAAGTAAAAGCGTAGCCGTAAAAGGTGTGGTTAACGATCTGCCCACCACAGATGCTGCCGATAATCCCGTGTATAACAATGGTGATATAACAGCCCCAATTAAATTTACCGGCACAGCTAATACTTACACCTGGACCAATGATAAGCCTTCCATCGGCCTGGCAGCGAGTGGCACAGGCGATATTCCATCCTTTACTGCATTAAATACCGGCATACCACTGGTGAAAGCTAACATTACCGTTACGCCCTCGTCTGACGGATACTTATACCTCGCCGGAGCAAATAATATGATCCTGGTAGATGCTGATAATAATAAACAAACAGGAACTATAAACACCGGTGGACAACCGATTGGTACAACTGTTAGCCCTGATGGCACCCTGGTTGCCATTACCGATTACACCAACAACACAGTTAAGTTTATTAATACCGCTACCCATAAGGTGGTGTCAACCGTTAATAATGTTTCAAGCCCAATTGGTATCTGTTTTACCCCAGATGGCAAAAAAGTTTTTGTAGCCGATGAAAATACTTTCAATGTTACCATCATTGATGTAGCCACGGGAATTGCCGAGCCGCCTTTTCATGTTGGAGTTTATCCTTACGGCATTGCCGCAAGTCCCGACGGCAATACCGTTTACGTTGGCTGCACCGGCGAAAACGCGGTAATTGCCATCGACACCAAAACCCATCAAACAACCCCAATCAAAGTAAACTTTGGTCCTACAGGTGTGGCCGTAAGCCCCGATAACAGCCGTGTATATGTCACGAGTACTCAATACAATGGTTTGCTTAAGGTAATAGATGCAGTGACCAAGTCTGTAATAGCGAATATCCCTGTGGGCGATGTATCTACCGGTATTTGCGTTAGCCCGGACGGTAAACGGGTGTATGTTTCCAATACGCAGAGTAATAATGTAATGGTGGTAGATGTTGAATTAAATAAAGTGATCGCCACGATACCCGTGGACAACCACCCCTTTGGCGTATCCATAACGCCCGACGGAAAATATGTTTACGTAGCCAATGAAAACTCAAATAGTGTAAATATTATCAGCACAGCCACTAATTCAATAATTAACACGATCAACGTAACCGGACAGCTAAGCAAAAGCTTTGGGAACTTTTTTGTTCCTGGCACCGGCTGCACGGGCGTACCTACTAAATTTACCATAACAGTAAACGGCTCTTCAGTCATTACGGCCAGTGTGGTAACGGGTACGATATCAGCATGTGTCGGTTCACCGTCGGCAAATACGCAACAGTTTAATGTATCCGGCAGTAACTTATCAAACGACATCACAGTTACAGCGCCTGCTGGGTTCGAAGTATCGCTAAGTGAAAGCAATGGTTTTGCAAATTCTGTAATCATGACGCAAACCAGCGGCATCGTAACGGATCAGGTGATTTATGTTCGTTCGTCGGCATCAGGTACTTCGGGCAATATCTCCGGAGATATTGCACTCAGTTCCGCCGGCTTAGCCGATAAAAAGGTTACCGTGAATGGAGTAATCCATCCGTTACCAATCGCAAATCAAATAACTGACCAAAGTTTTAATAATGGAGAAACAACCTCTGTTATTAATTTCACGGGGACAGCAATCACTTATACATGGACTAACGATATGCCTGCTATTGGCTTACCCGCAAGCGGAAACGGCGATATCCCATCGTTTACAACCAAAAATAGCAGTCAGTCCGTAATCACTGCAACGGTTACCGTAGTGCCATCGGACGCTTTATGTGGAGGAAATTCTATGACTTTCAAAATCAATGTCAATCCGGCAATTCCAACTTTAACAAGCAGCTTCGTAACCGGCAATATTACAGCGTGCCAGGGTTCGCCTTCAGCCAGTCCGGCTATCCAGCAATTTACAATTACGGGCGCAAACCTAACCAGCGATATTCAGATTGTGGCACCGGCAGGCTTTGAAGTGTCGCTTAGTCCCAATATAGGATATGCTAATACACTATCACTTACGCAAACTGCCGGGAAAGTTAACAACACCAGTGTTTATGTGCGGTCGGCAGCTACAGCACCCGCCGGCAATATTTCAGGTAATGTGGTATTATCATCCGTTGGCGTTACTGATCAAAATGTTCCGGTAGGCGGCGAGGTAACGGCGCTGCCTGCTATCGATGCACTATCTACCCAAACTTTTGATAACGAAACTACAACAACGCCCATACATTTTACGGGGAACGCTACAATATACACCTGGACAAACGATAACCCCGCCATCGGTTTACCCGTCAACGGCAGCGGCGATATACCATCATTCACGGCTATCAATAATGGGCAAACGGTACTTACCGCTATCATTACAGTTACCCCATTAAATATGTCATGCAGTGGTAATTCTATAACCTTCAAAATTAATATTATTCCCTCACCACCATTCTTAACAGTTGGCGCAGTAAGCGGCAGCATTACGGCATGCCAGGGTTCACCATCTGCCAGCCCGGATATTCAACAGTTTTCAGTAGCCGGCAACGGCCTTGGAAGCGATGTTCAGATAGCGGTGCCGGCAAATTTTGAAATCTCTGTTAACCCGGGCATAGGATATACCAATATTCTTAAATTTACACCAACGGCCGGGAAAGTTAGCAATACCATTATTTATGTCCGGTCATCGGCTTCTGCTCCCGCAGGCAGTAGTTCTGGCATTGCCACCATATCATCGGTGGGGGCCACCGATAAAACGGTTAATATATCTGGTATCATTAATGCATTACCAATGGTCAATCCGGTATCGCCTTTGGCCTTCAATAACGGCTCGGTCACTACAGTCATAAATTTCACCGGAACGGCTACCACTTATACCTGGACAAATGATATGCCAGGCATAGGTCTATCGTCAAACGGTACAGGTAATATACCATCATTCACGGCCATTAACAATATAACAAGTCCAATTACAGCCACTATAACAGTAGTGCCATCAAGCGGGTCATGCACCGGAAACCCGGTTATCTTTAATATCACCGTTAGCCCTACCCCGGTTCCTGCTATCACATTTACAAGCAGCTTATCGAACCTTAATACGGTCTATGGTACTCCATCTGCCCCGGGGAGTTTCAGCGTATCGGGAGTTAATCTTTTATCGGGTATAACAATCGTCCCTCCGGCAGGCTTTGAGGTAAGTACTGATGGTCTAAATTTTAAAAACACAGTAACCATAGGCGGCCCGGGTGCACTTACTGGCACCGCAATTTATATCAGATTGGCCCAAACTACTTCTGTCGGTGACTATTCCGGCAACATTTCATTAAGCACCAATGGCTCCGCAAACGCTTTGCACATGCCAAATAGTACGGTTACCCCGGCCGCTATAATTGTTACAGCCGATAACAAAACGCGGCCCTATCACTCAGAAAACCCTCTCCTTACTGTTACATACAACGGTTTTGTAAATAACGAAACCGAATCGAAACTCACAAAAAAACCGGTGACGGGAACAATGGCGACACCGGCTTCACCTGTTGGAGAATACACCATTTCATTTGCAAGCGGCGCGGAATCGCCTAACTATAATTTCACCTATGTTACAGGGATACTCAAAGTGACACAGGCAGGAATTGTTGTATTTAACACCTTCAGCCCCAACGGCGATGGCGTAAACGATACCTGGGCAATAAAATACATTGAATCCTATCCAAATTGTACCGTGGATATATTCAACCGCTGGGGCGCCAGGATATTTTCATCCATTGGCTATGGCCAACAGTGGGACGGTCAGTTGAGCGGCAGTCCGTTGCCCACCGGCACCTATTATTATGTTATCAATCTCAAAGACAAATCGCCGGCCCAATCAGGTTGGGTGACGATAGTCAGATAAAATCGCGTTGACAGCACTCGGTAAGATAAATTAGGAAGCTCCCCAACCGGCCCAACTCCTCCTTTATTACGCGGATAAACCGTATCAAGCAAAAAATTTTTAATTTTTTTTCCATTCAAACATCTCCTTTAACTGCGAAAAGCCGTTGCGGACAAAGCGTATCGAATGACATGTATCTTGCTTTTAGTCAATTGTTTACAATACATTTGCTTTATCAAACCAATTATCCGCGACTCCAAAAAACAATAAGACCGTATACTAAGCAAAAAAATGCCTGATCCGATAGCCTGCAGGCGGCTTGTTTTTATGGCTTTATGCCGGATATAACAATTGTAAACTAAAAACCAATTTATGAACAACAAACCAAAAACGACCTTTGCAACCCTGTTGGGCCTGGCGCTGTTTACAGCCCTATTTTTCACTTATTGCACCAAAAAACAAGTTGCACCGGAGGCAAGCGACAATGCGGTCAAACCTGCATTAAAAACTCAGGCTACCGGCTTTATTCACCCCGGGATCCTCAACACACAACAAACCCTTGATTATGTGGGCCAGCAAGCTAATTCAAACGATGCCAACCGGTTAGCTGCCTACCAGTTTGTGCTCAACTATTGCAATAACCACAGCCCCAGTGGCGCTTACAAAGCCACTGTACAGGTTGCAGGCGGTGTTACCACACCCGATGAAATTGCGTTTAAAGGCGACGCTCTGCTGAGCTATGCCCTGGCGCTGCGCTGGGCTAAAACCGGCACAGCTTCATACGCAACCACTGTAAAACAAATTCTTGATGGCTGGGCAAGCCATTTCCAGAATTTCAGCGTAACCGGCTCACAACCTAACCAGGCTTCGCTTGAGGCTTCATGGGCTGCACCTACCTTTGCAGCTTCTGCCGAAATTATCAAATATTACATTCCCGCCAGCGGTGTTGGCGGCGGCTGGACCACTGCCGAAAACACGCAGTTTGTAAGCTTTCTGAATAACATGAAAGACAATTACATCAATAACGTGCCTAACTTCAACAACAACTGGAACGTATCTGCCGGATACGCAAAAATGGCTATCGGCATATTTGAAGACAGCCAAACTGTTTATCAAAACGGCGTCACCGCTGTAAAAACCGTATTGCCTAATGTAATCGCGTCAGATGGTTC
>Ga0136846_1239233_pt1 | contig 11831 bp, 5 predicted proteins | sample HopSoiMetagenom2_FD_96841 | JGI IMG/M metagenome (GOLD analysis project Ga0136846, IMG submission 96841) | Grasslands soil microbial communities from Hopland, California, USA - 2 Assembly 2016 (version 4) | ecosystem: Environmental > Terrestrial > Soil > Grasslands | place: USA: Hopland... | reverse complement strand
CCTAATTCAAATGCACTACACACCTGTAGGGCGGGTCTTTAGACCCGCCGTTGGATCTTTAGACCCGCCGTTGGGTCTTTAGACCCGCCGGCGCCCGCCGGGTCTGAAGACCCGGCCTACGACGTGGCGGCTCTAAAGAGCCGCCCTACGACTGGCCGGCGAGACCTCGCACGCCTGTAGGGCGCCTCTTGAGAGGCGCCGCCGCGCGCCGCACCTTTGTAGGGCGGGTCTTTAGACCCGCCGGCGCACGGCGGCGCACGCCGGGTCTGAAGACCCGGCCTACAACGTGGCGGCTCTAAAGAGCCGCCCTACGACTGACTGGCGAGACCTCGCGCGCTTGTAGGGCGCCTCTTGAGAGGCGCCGCCGCGCGCCGCATCTTTGTAGGGCGGGTCTTTAGACCCGGCCTACTGGCGGTGCAGTGGCTGCGTGCCGGTGATCCCCCGGCCCTCGGTGATCGTGTAGAAACGGCCTGCGGCGAGCGGACCTATCTTGTCCTGCCTTCCACTCGGCCACTCGATGATGGCCTCGTCGGCCGAGGATCGCTGCCCGAGCCCGAACGTGAGCGGCAGCTCCGATTGGGAAAGATAGCTCGAGCCAGTCCGGACCAGCCGCGTCAGCCATGACGACCCGACGCGCACGCGCACCCGCGCGCCGATCGCGTCGCCGTTGGAACGGCTGCCGCGCAGGTTCAGGCGGATCGCGCCGTTCGGCACGGACAGCTGGTTTCGATAGAGGTGGGCCGGTCCGCCGTTCGTGGTGACGAGCACGTCGAGGTCGCCATCGAGGTCGATATCGGCGAAAGCGGCGCCGCGCGCCACCTTCGGCGTGGCGAAGTCCCCGCCGATCTCACGCGCGACGTCGACGAACCGGCCGCCGCTGTTGTGAAACAGATGCGGCGGCTCCGCGTAGTTCGCCCGGCCGCCCTCGCTCCGCAGGCCATCGTCGATGTGCCCGTTCACGACCAGCAGGTCGAGCAGGCCGTCGAGATCCGCATCGAAGAAGAAGCAGCCGAATCCCAGCGTGAGCCGCGTCGCTCTGCCCAGATCGGAATGCGCCGCGCGATCGGCGTAGTGTCCAGCAGTCGTCGGCGTGTAGAGTCCCACCATCTCGCCTGAAAAATTCGTGACGACAACTGATGGCACTCCGCTGTTGTCCAGATCGGCCGCATCGGTTCCCATGCCCGCCCGTGCCCTGCCGTCCTCGCTGAAGGCCAGGCCAGCCTCCAGTGCGGTCTCGACGAACCGGCCCGTGCCGGTGTTGCGATACAGCTTGTTCGGCTGCGTGTCGTTGGCGACGAAGAGATCGGGCCAGCCATCGCGGTCGTAATCGAGCATCGTGACGCCCAGCGCCTTCGACGTGGGATCCAGCAGCCCCGCGGTGGCCGTCACGTCTTCGAACGTGCCGTTGCCCTTGTTGCGGAAGAGCCACGACGTTGCCCCGGGATAAGCCTCTGGCGTGCAGTACGACTTGCGCGTGCCATCCGCGCTGCAGAAGACGTCGCTTTCGGGCGTCCATCGCACGTAATTGCAGATGAACAGATCGACGAGACCGTCGCGATCGAAATCGAACCACACCGCCGACGTGCTGAACCCCGTGTGGCCGGCGAAGCCGGCACGCGCCGTCACGTCGACGAAACGCCCCTTACCCGTGTTGTGAAAAAGACGGCTCTGTCCCACGGCGGTAATGAGCACGTCGTCCTGTCCGTCGTTGTCGTAGTCAGCCGCCGCAACGCCCATTCCGTACATCGGCACGTCGAGACCGGACCCGCTCGTGACGTCTTCGAACCCGCCGCGGCCGTTGTTGCGAAACAATTTCGCAGTTGCCTGCCCGGGCGCGCTGCGGCCCGACCACTCTGTGCCATTCGCGACAATGACGTCCTGCCACCCGTCGTTGTCGAAGTCGAGGAACGCGGCGCCCGCGCCGAGTGCTTCGGGCAGGTACTTCCGGCCGGACGCGCCGGTGTAGTGGGTGAAGCGAAGACCAGCCGCACTCGTCACGTCCGTAAGCGAGAACCCGGGAGAGCTGGGCGGCGTCTGCTCCCGAGCGGCGCCCATCGCCACGAGCAGGAGCACGGCGGCAAGCGGACGCAGCGTCACTTCGATTCCACCAGTCCCTTCTTGACGGCAAGCAACACGAGCTCCGCGGTTTTGTGCACGCCGAGCGTGTTCATCAGGTTCGTCCGATGGACTGCGACCGTATTCGCGCTCAAGCCGAGAATCGAGGCGATTTCCTTGTTGGATTTTCCGAGCGCGATCAGGCGAAGCACCTGGATCTCCCGCGCGCTCAATTCTGAAAATGCGTCGTCGCCCCCCTCGTCGGTTCCACGCAGGCTGCGAATCGCCAGCGCGGAGAGCTCGGGGCTGAGAAACTGCCCGCCGTTCGCGAGCACCCGTACCGCCCGCGTCAGGTCCGTTTCGAGGGCATTCTTCAGGATGTAGCCTTTCACTCCCGCGTCGAGCGCATTGCGCACGTATTGCGGGTCGGCGTGCATGCTCAGCATCAGCACCCGGCAGTCCGGGCGTCGCCGCAGCATCTCGATCGCGGCGTGCAGGCCGTTGATCTCCGGCATCGCGAGGTCCATCACGACGACATCGGGCGACAATGTCCGCTCCAGCTCGATTGCTTCGGCACCGCCGCTCGCTTCCCCCGCGACGGCAATGTCGGGTTCATCTTCGAGAATGCGCCGGAATCCCTGCCGGACGAGAGCATGGTCGTCTGCGAGCAGAACCCGGATGCGTTTGCCAGTCATGTGAGCACCGCCGCCGGCGCGCTGCCGAACGCGTGGGGCACACGCACTTCGACGACGAGCCCTCCTGCCACCGGATGATGCAGCCGCAACTGTCCCCCCATCAGCTCCGCGCGTTCGCGCATGCTGACGAGCCCAAGGCCGCTGTCCGGGGTCCGCACGCCGCCCGGAGGCAATCCCTGGCCGGCATCCTCGATCGCCAGATCGAGCGCATCCCCGTCACATGCGATGCGCACGCGCGCGCTCCCCGAACCGGAATGGCGGCCGATGTTGCTGAGGGCCTCCTGCACGATGCGGTAGACATGGATCGCGAAATCCGGCGGGATGTCCGCGATCGGTCCGCTGGCGGCGAGCGTCGTCCGAATGCCGGTCTGCCGCTCGAACTGCTCGACCGACCGTCCGAGAGCTTTTTCCAGCCCGAAGTCGTCGAGCACACCCGGATGGAGCCATTGCGATTGCGCGCGGATGCGATCGAGCGTCGTCTGCGCGATCCCGCGCACGTGGTCGAGCTCCTCCGCGAGCACCGGATCGCGCGACGCGTGACGGCGTGCCCGGCCGAGCAGCGTTCCGACCGCCGTCAAAATCTGCCCGAAATCGTCGTGCAGCTCGCGCGACACGGATCGCTGCAGGTCCTCCTGGGCGCGCATGGTGTGGCGCGACAGCGTCCGGAGCTGGGCGGTCACGTCTCTCACCGCCTCGGACGCGCGGCGATTCGCCATCACGATCCACGCACCGGAGATCGCGACCACGACGACCAGAACGCTGACGAGCACGAGAATTTCGGCGGCCACGCGATCGTAGATGGCGCGGTTGGATCGGGCGGCCTCCTCCTGCACGCGGTTGTTCGCGACGAGGAACTGCGCGACCATGCCGTCGAGGGCGCGTTGCTGGGCGATCAACCGATCCCGGATGAGCGCCAGCGCTCCGGCATCGTTGCCGGCCCGTGCCATCGCAAACATCCGATCGACGTCAGCCCAGAACGCGTCGCTCGTCTCCTCGAGCCTCCGCTGTTGTGCAGCCTCGCGCACCGCGGGCGCCAGCGTTCGTTCGAGCGCGATAGCCGCGGTCAAATCGCCGCGCAGGCGGTCGAACGCGGGCTGCCACGCCGCGGGCGGGTACGGTTCCGCGCGATCCGCCATGTCGCGCATCGTCACCGCGAGCGACGAGAGATCATTCTGGATGCGGAGCAGCTGGAGCGAGTCCTTGCGGTTCCGATCGCTGATCGCCGTCTGCTGATCGCGAAGGTCGCGAATCTGGAGGAACGTATACAGGCCGACCGCCGCGATCGTGGCGAGCGCGAGCGTCAGTCCTCCGATCAGCAGGCGCGTGGGCGCGTGCCGCGGCGGGATCTCCGAGCGCTGGCCGGAACGGGGGGATTGGACCATGGACCTGGGTGACGCGTCTGGCGCAATCGTATCGCAAGACGGACGGACCGAATCAGTAGCGGCAGCCCTGCTCGCGGAGAGGCCGCCAACGGCGGAGAGTTCACGTGCTCACGAGCAGCGCCGCCGGGAGCCGCTCGAACAGCTGCCCGATGAACAGCCAGGCGTGGTCCGCGGTTGTGACAGGCTTCAGCTCGGCGCCGGTGAAGACATCGCGCCAGGTGAGCGCGCCGAACGCCGAGGGCAGCAGCACACGTGACGTCTTCCACCGGTCGCCCAGCGGCAACGGATGGTCGCGATCCACCAGAGGCAAGGTCAGATGCGGGACGACGGCGATGAGTGCGCCGGCTTCGGCGTGCACGCGCGCGAAGGCGAGTACCTGAGCCGGCACCGTGGACTCGACGTCGAGCGGCACGTAGTCACCTTCCAGGAAGAGACTCGCCGCGTCGCGTCGGCACCGGAGCGCCGCTGCCGTCATGAACATCTTGATCGTGCCGTCGGTCCAGCGCGCGACGAGCCGATCGATCTCGGACGCGCGGCTCTCTGCGGGAAGCCGGGCGACGGCTTCACACTCGTCGAGCGCGGCCTGGCGCCGTGTGAAGTCGACCGGCCGGCGATTGTCGGGATCCACGAGGCTGAAATCCCAGAGGTCCGTACCCTGGTAAAAGTCGGGCACGCCTGGGGACGCAATCTTCACGACGACCTGCGCGAGCGAATTGATCATTCCGCTGCGGGCTACACGCTGCTGGAACGGCAGGAACGCTGAAAGGAACTTGCGCCCGCTTTCACCCGACAGCGTGCGCGTGATGAACGTCGACACGGCTTCCTCGTAAGCGTCGTTCGGGTTGATCCAGCTCGAATGCAGCTTGGCTTCCTTCACCGCCTTGTTCATGTAAGCCTGAAGCCTCGGGACGAGGTCCTCCGGCACCGCGCCCGGATCGGACGCGTCCGGCGGCCACATGCCGAGCACGGCCTGGTAAAACCGATACTCGTCGTTGCGGTCTGGCGCCGGTTCACCGTCGACAATCGGCCGCAGCGCGCGGTTGATTCGCATCCATCGCGACACCTCACGGCCCCATTCGTCCGGCATCTCGGACAGCACGTCGATGCGCGTGCGCACGTCTTCCCCGACTTTCGTGTCGTGCGTCGCGGTCGCGAGCATCTCGTATGGCCAGTCGCGCTGCCGCAGGATGCTGAGCTCGTGGAAGTCGCGCGTGGAGTATCCGAACCGCGACGGATCGCCCCCAACTTCATTGAGCGAGAGCAGCAGGTTGTATCGATAGAACGCCGTGTCTTCGAGTCCTTTCGCCTGCAGCGGCCCGGTGTACTGCTGGAATTTCATGGCGAAGCGCAGCCGCGCGGCGGTCTCCGCCGCGTCCGCCGGAGGGTAGCCGGATCCACGGCGGTTCCTCGCCCCCATATTGGCGGTGTCTTCGGGATCGCGCGGCAGGATGACTTCGCGGAAGAAATCGAAGATGGTGGGGTCCATTGCCGGGTTGCGGCGGCGCGCCCGGACGATCGCCTGCTCGACGACTTCGCGATCCTCCGGCGACCAGCCCTGTTCGGTGACGTAGGTGCGGTAGGCAGGAAAGCAGGCCACGACTTCGACAATCGCGTCGCGCAGGCTGTTGAGCGTGAAGTCGCGCGACTTCCGGTTGCTCTCGCTGATCCGGTTGAGCATCTCGGCGAGCACGTTCAGTTCGCTCGCCATCGAGGTGTCCATGATCAGGCGCTTCGTGTCGTAGAGCAGGTCGTCGAAGCTCCCCGTCCATCCCGTCAGCTTCGCGTAGACGCGGCGCATGCGGCGCGCGTTCGCGGTGTTGACGAAAAGGCCGTTCACCTGGTTCAGGTAGTTGTACCCGGTGGTGCCGTGAACACCCCAGCCGGGTGGAAGGCGTTCGCGTGCAGAGAGGATCTTCTCGGCAACGACGTACAGCGGACGGCCGCCGTCGCCGCGTGAAATCTGCCACGCGCCGGCGGCGAGATCCTGCAGCATGTCGAAGTAGCGTGCCGGGTCGAACAGCCCGTCGGGATGGTCGATTCGCACGCCGGTGACACGACCCTCGCTCAGCAGGCGCGCGAGCAGTTCATGAATCGCGCAGAAGACCTGGGGGTCCTCGACCCGCAGGCCGGCGAGACCATTGATGTCGAAGAAACGCCGGTAATTGATCTCGTGCGACGCGGTGCGCCAGTAGGCGAGGCGGTACGCCTGTTCTTCGAGCAGCTCGTGGAGCGCATCGAACGACTCGGGGCGGCCCGGCACGCCGTTCAACTCGCGGATGGCGTCTTCGATGTGCGTTCGAATCCTGGGGGACGCGTCGGTGAGCCTCTGCAGCCGCTCGCGCGCCACGTCAACCGCGCGATACCGCTCGTCGAGCGCCTCGCTGGAGCTCTCGGAATGGGACGGCAGGTTGTGGAGCGCCGACGTGATGCTGAGAAACTCGACGAGGTGTGGATCCGACGCGCCAAGGTCCTGCGTCAGCTTCGTCAGCCCCGTGCGATAGACGCGCGGCGCCTGTCGCGGGTTGATGGGGAGCGACTGATCGAAGTAGGTGAGCACCAGGTGGCCGTCTCGAAACGCAAGCTGGAGCTCTCCGCGCTCGAGCACATGCCCGTACTGATCGCCCAGAATAGGCAGCAGGAGCTTTCGCTTCAGCTCGCGCTTGACGGGATTCCAGTCGATGTCGAAGAAGCGCGCCGACCGCGCGCGTGGGCCGTTCTCGAGCACGTCGCGCCACCACGGGTTGGTTGCGGTGCCGATCCCCATGTGATTCGGCACGAAATCGACGACGTGCTGAAGGCCCGCGGCGCGGACCGCATCGGTGAACGCGGTGTGCGCGTCGGCGCCGCCGAGCTCCGGGTTGATCTCGTTGTGATTGTGAACGTCGTAGCCGTGCCGGCTGCCTGGTTCCGCCGCGAAATACGGAGAGGTGTAGACCGCGCCGATTCCGAGCCGCTGCAGGTAGGGCACAACGTCGCGCGCGGCGGTCAACGGAAATTCGCCGTGCACCTGCAGGCGATACGTGCTCGATGGGACAAAGCGCGGGCGAGGCGTCATCTCACGGGGAAGGAATCGTTTCCTTCGACTCCTTCCCTTGCAGGATCACCGCTCCGGGGCGGACGAAGTCGATCGTCGCGCGCACGAGGTCGATGCGGGGCGGCTGGGCGTCCGGTGCGAACGGCGCGTCCTCCGTCGTCAGGCGCGTATGCCAGCTCGTTCCGTCCAGCGCATCGCGCAGATTGACGTGGCCGCCTTCCGCCAGCCGCACGCAGACGACGAACTGCGCGCCATCCTGCGACCGCCGGATCATGATCGTCGTCTCGTCCAGGGCGTTGGCGTCGCAGTCGTAGGCGTCGCTTGCGCAGAGCGCGGGATACTCGGCGCGGAGCGCGAGCAACGCGCGGTGCAGCTCCAGGCTCGCCGAGTGCCGGGGCGCGCCCAGCTCACTCCATCGCAGCCGGCTGGCCTCGAACGTCTGCTCCGCCTGCGGATCCGGGATACGCTCGGCTGCGCTCGCCGACGCAAACTCCGGAAAATCCCGGAATTCGCGCCGACGGCCTTCGACCACCTTGCGCCCGAGCTCCGGCTCGAAGTCGGTGAAGAACAGGAAGGGCGTACTGGCTGCCCACTCCTGTCCCATGAAGAGCAGCGGCGTCATCGGCGCGACGAGCAGGAGTACGACCGCGGCGCGCCACGAGGCGCTGTCAACCGCGTGGTGCAGCCGATCGCCAAGGGCGCGGTTGCCGATCTGATCGTGGTTCTGCACGCAGATGATCGATCGTCGCATCTCGACTTGAGACGGGTCGGTGCCACGTGGCCCCTCTTCGTGCCGCGAGTGCTGCCCGACGAACAGCCAGCCGCGGCGCAGCGTGTCGGCGAGCTCGTGTGCCGTGCCGGTGTAATCGACGTAGTAGCCGTGTGTGTCGCCGGCAACCGCGCTGCGGATGACGTGATGGAGATCGTCGGCCCAGACACCGTCCAGATTCCACCCGCCGCGCGACGGCTCCATCACCATGTCGGCAAGGTTGCGATGATCTTCCGCGAAGACGAGCGGCCGTGGCGTGCGTGCCTCGTGGACGAGCCGCGTCAGCTCCGCCACGAACGGACGGTCGCTCGTGTCGATCAGCGCGTGCGTCGCGTCGAGCCGCAGCCCGTCGGCGTGATACTCGTGGACCCAGTGCAGAGCGTTTTCGATCAGCAGGTGCCGGACGCGGTCGCAGCCGGTGTCGTCGAGATTCACAGCGTCGCCCCAGGGCGTTGCGTGCTTGGCGGTGAGAAATTCGGGGCTGAACTGCGGCAAGTACGCGCCTTCCGGACCAAGGTGGTTGTAGACCACGTCCATGATCACGCCGAGACCGGTCTGGTGCGCGCGATCGACGAGCGCGCGCAGCTCGTCGGGGTGGCCATACGCGCGCGACGGCGCGAAGAGCGCCACGCCGTCGTATCCCCAGTTGCGGCGGCCCGGGAAATCAGCCACCGGCATCAGCTCGATGGCCGTCACGCCGAGGCTGCGCAGGTAATCCAGACGGGCGGCGACCTCGGTAAACGTGCCGTGGCTGCCAAACGTCCCGACGTGCAGCTCGTAGATCACCAGCGTCGCAGGGTCCAGGCCTCGCCACGCCTCGTCGGTCCACTGAAACCGCCGAGGGTCGATGACCTCGGACCACGCGTGCACGCCGTCGGGCTGAAAGCGGCTTGCCGGATCCGGCCTCGGCTCGCTTCCACGATCGAGTGAATAGGCGTAACGCGCACCGGCCTCGACGTCCGGCACGTCGATTTCCCACATGCCGTCGGGCGAACGAACCGGTTGATGAGTACTGGGGCCGCTCGTGTCTCTGACGTGCAGGTGCAGGTCGCGCGCGGCTGTCGCCCACACCCGAAACCGCGTGCCGCCGTCGATCGGCACGGCGCCGAAGAACGGATCCCACGTCATACGAGCTCCAGGATCCCGTGGAGGGGAATGCGCACCCAGTCGGGACGATTGTTCAACTCGTAATTCAGCTCGTAATACACCTTGTCGAGCAGGAACAGATCGAGCAGCGTCGCGCGCTGGACGGGGTCCACCGGCAGAAACGACGCGCCCTCGGCGCCCGCGAGATAGCCCTTCAGGAATGCGGCGCTGCTCCAGATCTGCCAGGCGCGGGCCCAGGGCTCGAGCCGTTCGAACGACGAGTGCCGGCTGCGCGTATGCGCTAACAGCGCCGCATACGCGGCATAGCTGAAGGATCGCAGCATGCCGGCGACGTCTTTCAGCGGCGATTCCTTCTGGCGCCGCTGCTCGAGCGGGCGCGCGGGTTCCCCTTCGAAGTCGAGGAGGTAGAAGTCCCCTTCAGCCCAGAGGACCTGGCCCAGGTGGTAGTCGCCGTGGACGCGCGTGCGCGCAGCGGTGAAGTCGAGGCTGCGCTTCTCCTGCAAGGACGCGAGCGCCCGATCGCTCCGGGCGAGCAGGTCCGTGGCGGTTGACGCGACGTCGGCGGGGAGCGCCTCGAACCGTTCCTGGATGAGCGCATTCGCCTTGCGCGCCTGCGCGACCGCATCCGCGATCAGACGGTCGACGTCTTCGCGAGTGAACGGCGCGGGCGCGAAGGCCGCGCTGCTCGAGTCGGACGCGAGCGCCACGTGCAGTTCCGCGGTTCGGCGGCCGAGCGTCTGCGCGCTGTCGATGTATGCGCCGGCAAGCTCGCAGATCCCAGGTGGGATCGGCGCCCCCGCGAGCTCCAGCAGATGCGCCGACGGCAGCAGATCCTCTGACGGAGCGCCCTGGCCTTCGACGACCTCGAAGAATCGTCCGAGCTCGTCGAGCGCGTGCGTCCAGCCGTCCGCCTGGCTGGCGACGAATTCCTGCGCAACGGCGAGGTGCGTGATGCCTTCGCCCGCCGGCTGGTATTCGAGCGCCGCGGCCATGCGAGGCACGCGGCGGAACGACGTATTCGACGTGAGCTGCTCCCCGATCTCCACGTCGGGGTTGGGCCCCTCTTCAATGCGGCGGAACAGTTTCACGATCAGGCGTTCGCCGAATGTGACAGACGTGTTGCTCTGCTCGGCATTGAGCCGCCGGGCCGGCAGCGGCCCGTCGCCCCGCAGCGCCTCAAAGGCCTCAGTACGACGCGCGCGGACGACTCCCCGCTTCGTGCTCCCGTCGGTGCGGTCGAGCATTCGTAGCAGCACGGCGCCGAACGCCTCGTCGCCAACGGCATCGGCGACCAGGCCCTTGCGCGCACCGGTGACGCGCGCGAGCGCGAGATGACTGGCGTTTGCCAGGAGCGCGTCCGCGAGGCCGTCCGTCAGGATCGAGAGCGGCACGAAATAGCGTTCCCGGCCACCATCGTGATACTCCACTTCCACGATCGTCAGGAACAGCGGATGACGGCCGCGCTCCGCCACGCCCCAGTCGACGACCCTGGCCGCACGAATCGCACGCGCCTTGCCGCCGAACCATCGCTGGCGCTGAAGGAACGGGACGAGCGCCTCGCGTTCGATCAGCGTGCGGACGTTGCCTTCGAGCAGCGTGTCCCATGCGACGCCCATGAAAAAGGCGGGAAGGTGATCCGGCGCGGCGGTTGTTTCCGTCACCAGCCGCGCTCCGACGGACGTCGGCGCCTGCTGCAGCCGGAACCAGTAGAACGAGTACGGACTGAGGGTGAGAAAGTACGGAAGCTCGCCGATGCGCGGGAATTCGGTGAGCCCGAGCATCTCGACCGGCGTCATCCCCTTGAACGCGGAGAGATCGAGCTCCACCGGCTGCACCGATCGCGCAAGATTGGCGATGCACAGGATCAGTTCGTCCTCGAAGCGGCGGATGTACGCGAGGATCTTCCGGTTGGGCGGCGACAGGAACTCGAGGGTGCCGCGTCCGAACACCCTGAATTGCTTGCGCAGTCCGATCATCCGCTTCATCCAGTTGAGCAGCGAGTAGGGCGCACGTTCCTGCGCCTCGACGTTGATCGACTGGTAGCCGTGCACGGCGTCCATGATCGGCGGCGCATAGAGCTGCGCCGGGTCCGCCCGCGAGAAGCCGCCGTTGCGATCGCCGGTCCACTGCATGGGTGTCCGGACGCCGTTGCGATCGCCGAGGTAGATGTTGTCGCCCATCCCGATCTCGTCGCCGTAATAGATCACCGGTGTGCCCGGGAACGAGAAGAGGAGAGAGATCATCAGCTCGATGCGCCGGCGGCTGTTCTCCATCAGCGGCGCGAGACGACGCCTGATGCCGACATTGATCCGCATCTTCGGGTCGGCCGCGTAGGCCTGGTACATGTAGTCGCGTTCCTCGTCGGTGACCATCTCGAGCGTCAGCTCGTCGTGATTCCGGAGGAAGAGACCCCACTGGCAATTGTCGGGAATGTCCGGCGTCTGCCGCAGGATCTCCGTGATCGGGTGTCGATCTTCCTGCCGCAGGCCCATGAACATCCTCGGCATCAGCGGGAAGTGAAACGCCATGTGGCATTCGTCCCCTTCACCGAAGTACGGACGGACGTCAGCCGGCCACTGATTGGCCTCCGCAATCAGCATGCGGTCGGGGTATTTCGCGTCGAGCGCGCTCCGAATGAGGCGCAGGATTGCGTGCGTCTCGGGCAGGTTCTCGCAGATGGTGCCTTCACGCTCGATCAGATACGGCACGGCGTCGAGTCGCAGGCCATCGACGCCGCGATCGAGCCAGAACTGCATCACCTTGAGCACCGCGTCGATGACGCGCGGGTT
>Ga0136846_1238529_pt1 | contig 11832 bp, 5 predicted proteins | sample HopSoiMetagenom2_FD_96841 | JGI IMG/M metagenome (GOLD analysis project Ga0136846, IMG submission 96841) | Grasslands soil microbial communities from Hopland, California, USA - 2 Assembly 2016 (version 4) | ecosystem: Environmental > Terrestrial > Soil > Grasslands | place: USA: Hopland... | reverse complement strand
TCGAAGTAGCCCGGACCCAGGTCGGCGAAGACTCCGGCAGCGGTGCTCAAGATGTCGGGGCGCGATTCCCATTCGGGCGGGGTTGCGGCGAGCCACTGCTGCACTTTGTCTGCCACCCGCTTGGCCTCCGCGCGCGAGATGGTTTCGCCACTGCGCTGGATGACCTGCTTCTCGCTTTCGAGGCGGTCCAGCAGTTCTTCAGGCGACACGCCACCCCATGCAGACTGCAGGCCCGCCAGCGAGACCTCGGACTTCGGGTCGATGCGCCACGCCGGGTCGCCATAGGCCTGGTATGCACCCCAGGTGATGCTCGCCGGATACTCCTGCCACGTGGTGCGGCGCGCTTTGAACACCGCCTCGCCGAAGCTCAGGTTGTCGGCCAACAGGCTTTCGTAGAAAGTCTCGGCAAAGAGACTCGCTGGTGCATCTTCTACCGCCCAGCCGGCCACGACGACGGCACGCACGCCAATGTCGATCAACTGCCGCGCGACGCTGTAGGCGAGTTTGTTGAATGCCACCGGCGACCGATCGATCTTGCCGAGATGGCAGCAGTTGAGGAAGACGAGATCGGGCACGACCTCCATCGCGTCAATCTCGGCGGCGGTGATCAACAGGCCGTCTGATAGAACCACCCCGCTGCGTGCGCTGTCATTGGTTCCGCGTTCGTCGTACATGCCGTGGCCGGCGATGTGCACGATACGGTAGGGATGTTTGTACAGCCGATTGACAACATCAATCGCACGGTGCTTGCTGCCAATCGTGCGCTCCACGTCGAAGCCGTGTCGCGCGAGCGATTCGGTGACGACAGTGGCTTCTTTTTCTGCCGCGGGCAAATCGTCGAGCGAATCCTGGTGAGGCACTTGGGGATCTGGGAAGGCGCTGAAGAATCCTGCTGTTGAAGGATTGCCCACCACGCAGGCGCGGCGCTCCATGGTCTGGTTCACGCGTGTACGGAATCGCGTCGACGTCAACTGACGAACCATTGCCGTGCTTGTGGCGAGTGGCTTGTCGTCGGCGAGCATCAGTTCCCACGGGAAGTTCGCGGTGTAGCTGTCGAGCACGAAGACGATCTGCTGCATCTGCCGCGCAGCGTCCTTGAAGTCGTAGGGCACGAGAAGCTGGAACAGCGTGCGGCTGAAGTCCGGGTCGTAGGCCATTGACATGACCTCGCGCTCGACCAGCTTCTCGACAAGGCCGGGCTGCCGCTGCTGTACCACCGACTCGGCCCGCGCGCGCTGACCGACGTAGAGGTAGTGCAGCCGCTCGGCCAGTGCGGTGCGTGGAAGCGGCCCGAGCTTTGCATCGGCCAGCGCGGGCGCGCAGTCGGGATCCTTGCGGTCCGCGTCCGCGATCATGAGCCGCGGCCAGTATGAATTGCAACGCCCGTCAAAGAGGCGCTGGCGCATGCCTTCGCCTTCGTGCAGCAGAGGGTCGACGACGATGCGGCAAGGCACACGCTTGTCCGCGTTCAGGTTTTGCCCGATCTCGCGCGCCGCATAAGTTGCGGTGATGGCCGAGTCAAGATAAACCTCGACGATTTCCAGGCATGAGATGCGCAGCTTCGATCCGGTGGTCTGCGCGAAATGCTGGTTGGCTTCGACCGCGGCGCGGATGAGCGCCTGTACCGAATCGGCAATGCTCAGGTTGGCCGACGAGTTGTAGCCCACGAGCAGGCTCGCGAGTTTCACGCCTTCGGCCTTCTCAGTGCCGGCGGCTACGGCGCCGCTATCGAGCACGTGGATGAGGTAGCGCAGGCACGCCGTGCGCAAGGCTTCGATCAGCTTGCTCACAGTGAGCGAGCCATCGTATTTGCCCAGGCCCGCGACCACCGCGCCGCGCATGCTGCCGCGCTGGCGCTCCTGCGCGCTGCTGTGGATCATGACAGCGCTTGCCGTGCCGATGGCACCTGCATACAACCCGAGGTGATGGCGCACGGAGAGTTCACCGTGCACGAGGTGTTTGTCGATCAGCGCCTCGGCCCCGGAGATGGCATCTTGTTCGTAGTGGCCAACGAGAATGGGTCGGGTCACCTGCCGCAGGTCCATCGCCTTCACACGCACGTTGAGCACGTCCTGACGGCGCCCGCGAGAACGCACGCGCTTGCCTGCGCCAAAGAGACCAGCCGCGGCTTCAGCGCCCGTCGGGTAGGGTATGGGGCCTGCGTCGTAGCTCGCAACGAGCGGGGCGGGGTCGGCGCCGCGCACCGACGGCGGTGCGGTCATGAGCTGGCCGCCCTCACCATGATCGAGCAGGGTCGCGATCGATTCGAAATACTCTTCCGTGTCGGCGAGAGCGCCATGCTCCGCGGGCATGTAGAAAAACTGCCCGATGCCGTCGATGCGCCCGGAATCCCAAGTCACCATGCCGTCGCCGCGCGGTGTGCCGAGCATCTTCCAGCGCTCGCCTTCGCGAACGATGCCGCAGGGCGTCTTGGCTGCGCAGCCGAACACATAGGCCACCTTCTTCTCGTGCTTCGCGGGCAATGCCGGTGGTGCCTTGCGGTCCTGCGCCCACAGCCATTGGCCTTGCTTGAGCATGGCGGCCGAGGGCAGGGCGGCGATGCCGTCGCCGAACCAGAAGTCGCGCATGTCCTTCTTGAAGGCGCCCCAGGTGGCCGGGTCGAAGTAGTCGCGGCTGCTGTCATTGCCAGTGTCCTTGAAGCCTGGCTTGGGAAGTAATTGCAAGGCACCCGGGAAGCTGGCAATGATGTCGAGTACCTCTTGCAGGTCGTGTGCGGTGTCAAGCACGCCAAGCTTGCGCACCGTGTCGGACTTGCCGATCAGTGCTTCGACCATCTGGTGCGAGCCCTGGTTGGGCGTGCCCAGCATGACGAGCCGCGCCCCATCGCGCGACATGACTTCATCCCACAAGGCAGGGTGCTTGTGCACCAGCGCGCGCACGACGAGGCCGCCCATGCTATGCGCGAGCAGCCGCACCGGCTGCAAACGCAATCGGGTCGCATCGAGTTGCTGGCGCAGGACGACGGCAAGCCTGTCGGCCAACACGTCGAGCGGCTGGCGCCAGTCGTAGGGAAAGGGCACGACACGCTGGCTGGTGCCGAGGTACGTGTTCAGATCGCCGTAGAGCTGCGCGGAGATGGCCTCGGCTTCAATCTTGTCCGTCTTGCCCGCGGCCATGGCGACTTTTGAAAGGCCGCCTGTGGCGAGCGACACGACGTCGAACCACACACGCTCGCGCGCATTGATGCGCAAGTGCGAGCCCATGATGCCGGGCAGCAGCACGGTCACGGGTGTCGGAATCACCGACGCCGACATGCCTCGCACACTTCTTGTTGGTGCGGCCGTGTCGTCCATGCCGCGCAAGGGCCGAAAAGCCTCGATTTGATCGACCGATGCTTCCAGCAGCCAACTTCTTATTGCGGTTCGCGTGGAGTCATTGGTGAAGTAGCGGAAGTGGTTGACCTCGGGGCCTTGATCGAAGAGCACGCGCGTTGTCTCGGGGCGTGCGACACCGGCGGTCATCGAATCAGTGTCAACGACGAGGTCGTTGTCGACGCTTCCGAAGAAGTTGTAGTCGGTGAAGAAAACGCCTAGCTGCTTGAGCCACCCGCCGCCCTCTATGTCGCCGCTGATGATGGCGAGCTTGACCCCATCCTGCACCTTGGCTCGCGCAAGAAAGCGCGCCATCGGCGAGCCGGGCAACATCGCTTCGATGCCGGGCACGAGGTTGGGCTTGGTGCGGTTCTTGGCGATCTCGAGCACCACGCGCTTGAAGGCGGAGTAGATGGGGTTGCCTTTGAAAGTCGGCACCCAACCCATCAACGACAGGAGTGACGACAGGAAGACGTCGAAGTTGCCGCATGCAAGCCGCGTCCCGCGCGCAGGCGAGGCAACGCGGACGTAGCGCTCGATGCGAATCTTCTTGCGCTTCAATTCGGCGCAGAGCTCGTGCAGCGTGTTGCGTTGCTCGGCATAGGCCTTCGCCAATTCGGCACGGATGCGTTCGCGTTCGGCCGGATCGGCCTCGCCGAGCTGCATGCCGTCGAGCGCATAGCCGTCAATGAGGTCGTCGAAACCGTCCAGGCACAGCAGGTCGCCGACCAGCCCGCCCCGCGAGTGGGCAAGGAGGTGAATCCGTGCGCCCTCGGGCAGTGCCCGTGCCAATTGCAACGCGTTCTCCGCGGGGCTTTCGCACAGGGTGCGGTGCTCGAAGGCAAGCACGCGGTCGCCGAAGCGGTCCTCGAAACTGCGCCAATAGGAGGGCGATGCACTTTGCAGGGCATCGAAGCTGCCCGAAGTGCTCGACCCGGTGCCGTGGATCATCACGAGGAATGGGCCGGCCGCTGCCTGGGCTGCGAGCTTCTTGTCGCCGGCTTCGAAACGTTCGGTGAGTTCGCCATTGACCCATCGGTACAGGCCCGGGTCGCGCTTGAGCTTGCTTTCGATGGCCCACATCAAGGCCTTGGTGCCGACCCAGGTCACGCCGAGTTCGGCGTACTGCTCGGTCTTCTCCTCAGATTTCTGGCCCAGCCACTCGCAGGCTTTGCGCCTCGCAGCGTCGATGATCGGGTCGGCGACCTGTCCCACAGTCACGGTGTAGATCTGCGAGACGATGGAGTTGAGGCACTCCGACATCGCATCGCCCAGGCTGCCGCGCATCGCCGCACCGCGTGCGCGCAAGGCGGAATCGAAGACGATGGCGCCGGAAGCATCGATGGCGTTCGGATCGACCCGGCGAATCGCCTCGCGAAGATTTTCGGGATGCGTGACGACGGTGATGCCTTCGGGGAGTTCCATCACCACGACCTGTCCGACCGACGAGCGAACGTCGCGCGAAATGCGGCCCGCGTCGCTGGATCGGGCGCCACTCGACAAGTCGTGGGCCGTGTCGACCTTGAGCAGGCCGCGCGGCAGGAACGGATCGTCCTGTGCGTTGGCCGCGGAACGCTGACTGCCCTCGAAAGCGCGTGGAAGGCGGTCCAGCGATAGCGGAGCGCCGCGTAGCTTGAGGGTTACCAGGTCAACCATGTCGTTTCCCCGAGGGCGGCCGTGCGGATGCGGCGGCGCCTCGTGCGTTCGTTTGGGGCAGGGCGCGCAGTACATCACAGGGCTTGCAGCGCCTCAATCCCCATGTTTGGCAGTCATCCCGAAGATGATGGGACAACAAAAAACGCGCCACAGGGGCGCGTTCTTCAAGGGAGGAAGAAGCGATTAGCTTCGAGGCGCTGCCTGAACAACTGCCGGGGCGCGCGTCACCCGCGTCTTGCCGCCGGTGGTGACCAGAACCACCGGGTCGCCGGCAACGAGGTTCTCATTTCCTTTGGCCTGCACGATCGCGCGGCGCTCACCATTGCGAAGCTGGATCAGGATCTCGACGGCCTGTTCGCGGGTGCCGAAGCGCTCCACCGCGTTGCCGACGACGGCACCGGCCACGGCACCCAGCACACCGACCACAGCGCCTTCACGGTGACCGCCGACAGTCGACCCAGCCACGCCGCCAGCGACACCTCCGGCCACGGCACCGACGCCGCTCTGGTTGCCTTCGACGACCACAGGTCGCACTGACAACACCGTGGCATCCTGAACCTGGGAGAGCCGTTGAGCGTCACCCTTCTGGATGACATCGGGACTGGTGGTAGAGCAGGCGGCCAGGACGGCAAGCGACAGGACGAGTAGCGGCTTCTTCATGGGTGTCTCCAGGGGGGATTCTTCAGCGAATGCAAGAACAGTGGCGCCCGTTGACGGACACCCGGATATTGAACCGTACTTTAATAAAAGAGTTCAACGCACTTGGAGCTTGTAAAGCCACAGAAACCTGTCCAGTGAGGAATCTAGCCGTGGAGCCGGCTGTGTCGCGGAACGCTGGCCAGCAGGAACTCCATCTGGTCGGCGAGGATGCGGCGTCCGCGCAGGATCATGTCCTCGTGCAGGCTCGGCACATAGGGCAAATACATCAGCGACATGTGGGCCTCTTCAGGCATCCGATTGCCCTTGCGGCCATTGCACGGGCGGCAGGCGGTAATGCAGTTCATCCAGGTGTCGTATCCGCCGCGCGAGGTCGGCGTGATGTGCTCGCGCGTGAGGTCCTCGATGAGGAAGTGATCACCGCAATAGGCACAAACGTGACGGTCGCGTACGAAAAGCTTGGGGTTCGACAAGGCAGGAGTCTGCCGCCATGCGCGACTTGGAACGGTCCCGCGCACAGCGATGATCGGATGCACCTCGATGCGCGATTGCATGCCGGTACGTTTTTGAGTGCCCCCGCGCAAGACATGGAAGGGGTTGCCAAGCGTCCAGGCAATGCCGTCGCTTGCATAAATGCAGGCTGCTTCTTTCTCTGAAATCCAGGATTGAGGCCTACCGGAGATGTCGAGTTGCAGAACTTCCACGTGCAAAACTCCTTGCACGAAGAGTAATCCAATCCATGCGCCGTACTCAATAGGCGCAGACCTTGCAGGGCGACTGGCCAACACGCTTCATTACGCTATCGGGTTAACCCGTGACAGTCGATCGATATTGAGCCGCATGCCAAAAAAATCCACTGGAGACAAGCCTGTCGACTCGGAAAGTCTGCAAAATAGAACGACCGTTCGATTTCACAGCCCCAAACGCCGATGTCTTCGCCGTGACAGACAACAACGCATCATCGATTCGCGACTCCGCAGCCCCGCATCGCACGTTGCAAAAGGGCCAGCAGACCCGCGCCGCGATTCTTGATGCCGCACTCGTGCTTGCTGCGAACATGGGCCTCGAAGGTCTGTCCATCGGCGCGATCGCCGAAGTCACGCAGATGAGCAAGTCTGGCGTCTTTGCCCACTTCGGCTCACGTGAAGAACTCCAGATCTCGGTGGTGCGCGAATATCACAGCAGGTTCGAAGAGGAGGTGTTCTTTCCGGCCATGCGCGAAGCGCGCGGCTTGCCCCGCCTGAAGGCGCTGTTTCACCGCTGGGTGCACCGCGTGTCCATGGAAATCGATTCAGGTTGCCTCTACATCAGTGGTGCTGTCGAATTCGACGATCGCCCGGGCCCTGTGCGCGACGCGCTGGCGACCATGGTGCTGGCTTGGCAATCGGCGCTCGAAAAGGCCGTGATCCTCGCCGTCGAAGAAGGGCATCTGCAGCCCCATATCGATCCGCTGCAACTTGTGTTCGAGTTGCACGGATTCATTCTCGCGTTGCACCATGACGCTCGTTTCCTTCGCAACCCGGGCGCGCTGGACCGCGTGCGTACCGCTTTCGAGCGCTTGGTCGGCGACTACGCCACGCCGTCAGGCATCCAGGTCCTGAGAGGCGCCAAGAGCGCAGCCCCCCAAAGGCGCACCAAGACCCGTTGATCCGCACACCACTTTTCCTATTTCCTGCTTCCATTCAAGGAGTTTCACGATGGCTCAGTACACCCCTCCGTTGCGCGACATGCAGTTCTTGTTGCATGAACTGCTCAACGTCGTCGACGAATTGAAGCAGTTGCCCGCGCACGCCGAGATCGATGCCGACACCATCAACGCCGTGCTCGAAGAAGGCGGCAAGTTCGCCGCGCAGGTCACGGCGCCGCTGAACCAGATTGGCGACCAGGAAGGTTGCAAACTCGACAAGTCCACGCATGAGGTGACGACGCCAAAAGGCTTCAAAGAAGCATATGTGCAGTACGTCGACGGTGGCTGGCCATCGCTGTCGTGCGACCCGGAGTATGGCGGCCAAGGCTTGCCGCACGTCCTCAACCAGTGCTTCTACGAGATGCTGAATTCGGCCAACCAGGCCTGGACGATGTACCCCGGCCTGTCGCATGGCGCGTACGAAGCGCTGCATGCACACGGCACGCCCGAGCAGAAGAAGCTGTACCTGCCAAAGCTCACGAGCGGCCAATGGACAGGCACGATGTGCCTGACCGAGTCGCATTGCGGGACCGACCTTGGTCTGCTTCGCACGAAGGCCGAGCCGCAAGCCGACGGCAGCTACAAACTCACCGGCAACAAGATCTTCATCTCGGCCGGTGAACACGACATGGCCGAGAACATCGTCCACCTGGTGCTTGCGCGCCTGCCAGACGCGCCGGCCGGCTCCAAGGGAATTTCCCTCTTCGTGGTGCCCAAGTACAACGTCATGCCCGATGGCAAGATTGGTTCGCGCAACGGCATCTACTGCGGTGGCCTCGAGCACAAGATGGGCATTCATGGCAATGCCACGGCGCAGATCGTGCTCGAAGAGGCCAACGGTACGCTGGTAGGTGAGCCCAACAAGGGTCTGGCCGCGATGTTCGTGATGATGAATGCGGCTCGGCTTGGCGTCGGCATGCAGGGCCTGGGGTTGACGGAAGTGGCGTATCAGAACGCCGTTGCCTACGCCCGGGACCGCATCCAGATGCGCTCGCTGTCGGGCGTGAAGGCGCCGGACAAGCCCGCTGATCCCATCATCGTCCACCCGGACGTTCGCAAGATGCTGCTGACTGCGCGCGCCTACGCCGAAGGCGGCCGTGCACTTGGTATCTGGACCACGCTGATGCTCGACAAGGAGCTCTCATCGACCGATGAAGAAGAGCGCCGGGACGCCGCGGATTTCGTGGCGCTCGTCACGCCGATCGTCAAGGCTTTCCTGACCGACAACGCTTGGATTTCGACCTCGCATTGCTTGCAGGTCTTCGGCGGTCACGGCTACATCGCCGAGTGGGGCATGGAGCAGTTCGTGCGCGACGCACGCATCAACATGATCTACGAAGGCACCAACACGATCCAGTCGCTGGACCTGCTGGGTCGCAAGATCCTGGCCGATAACGGCGCGAAGCTGAAAAAGTTCGGCAAATTCGTTCGCGACTTCGTGGAAGAAGAAGGCACGAACGAGGCTATGCAGGAGTTCGTGAATCCGCTGGCCGACATCGGCGAAAAGGTGACCAAGCTCACGACCGAACTCGGCATGAAGTCCCTTCAGAATCCCGACGAAGTGGGTGCCGCCGCGGTGGACTATCTGCGTGTCTGCGGCCACCTGGTGTTTGCATACTTATGGGCGCGCATGGCCAAGGTGGCCCTTGCCAAGCTGGATTCAGGCGATCCGTTCTACAAGGCCAAGCTGCATACGGCGCGCTTCTACTTTGCCAAGCTGCTGCCCGAAACTGCGACGCTCATCCGCACGGCCCGTGCAGGTGCCAAGCCCATGATGGACATTGAGGAATCGCTGTTCTGATGCAATGCTGGCACTCCGACCCAATCGCAACGCCCACATGATTGAAATACTCTCGGCCTCTAGACGTGGATCGCGTTGAGTGACCAGTTCCCGACAATTTCAAACGAAGGAAAGACCATGAATCGATTCCCCGTGCGCAAGGTGGCCGTGCTCGGAGCCGGCGTGATGGGCGCGCAGATTGCCGCCCACCTCGTCAATGTCAAGGTGCCTGTGGTGCTGTTCGACCTGCCGGCCCAGGTCCAGGATGGCGCAGGGGCGCCAGCTTCCGCGGCCTCAAAGAATGGCATCGTGACCAAGGCTGTCGACGGCTTGAAGAAGCTCAAGCCGTCGCCGCTGGGCGTGCCCGAAGACGCAGCACTGATCCAGCAGGCCAACTACGATGAACACCTGGACCTGCTCAAGGAATGCGACCTCGTCATCGAGGCAATCGCCGAGCGCATGGACTGGAAGCTGGACCTGTACAAGAAGATCGCGCCGGCACTCGCGCCGCATGCCATCGTCGCGTCCAACACCTCGGGCTTGTCGATCACCAAGCTGTCAGAGGTTCTACCTGAAACAATCAAGCCGCGTTTTTGCGGCATTCACTTCTTCAATCCGCCACGGTACATGTACCTCGTCGAGCTGATCTCTACGCCGACGACCCAGCCAGAAGTCATCGACCAGCTCGAAGCCTTCGTGACGAGCGCGGTGGGCAAGGGCGTCGTGCGTGCCAAGGACACGCCGAACTTCGTCGCCAACCGTGTCGGCATCGCGGGCATGCTGGCCACGATGAAGGAAGCGCAGACGTTTGGTCTTTCGTATGACGTGGTCGACGACCTGACCGGCAAGAAGCTCGGACGCGCCAGCTCCGGCACCTTCCGCACCGCCGACGTTGTCGGTCTCGACACGATGGCGCATGTCATCAAGACGCTGCAGGACAACCTCGCGGACGATCCGTTTTTCCCCTCGTACGCGACGCCTGACGTCCTGACCAGGCTGATCGACGCCGGTGCGCTGGGTCAGAAGAGCGGTGCTGGCTTCTTCAAGAAGGTCGGCCGGGACATCTTGCGATTCGACGCTGCCACGGGTGACTATGTGCCCGCCGACAAGAAGGCCGACGAGATCATCGCGCGCATTCTGAAGAAGGCGCCTGCGGAGCGTCTGAAGCTGCTGCGTGAATCGACCAACCCACAGGCGCAGTTCCTTTGGGCCATCTTGCGCGACGGCTTTCATTACGCTGCGGTGCACCTCGCTGACATCGCCGAGTCCGCACGCGAAGTCGACTTTGCGATGCGCTGGGGCTTCGGCACCAGCCAGGGCCCGTTCGAGCTGTGGCAGGCGGCGGGTTGGAAGCAGGTGGCGGAGTGGGTCAAGGCCGACATCGATGCCGGCAAGGCATTGAGCAAGGCGCCGCTCCCCGCGTGGGTGTTCGACGGCCGTGATGGTGTGCATACGCCTGATGGGTCGTGGAGCCCGTCGCAGAACAAGTACATCGCGCGAAGCAAACTGCCGGTGTACCAGCGCCAATGCTTCCCCGAGGCGCTGGTGGGAGACGGGTCTGTGTCGCCGCTGCAGGCGGGCACTGAGCTCTTCAAGAACGACGAAGTGCGTGTCTGGACGCTCGACAACGAAGTCGTCATCGCGAGCATCACCGCCAAGCTGCACCTCATCAGCCCGCTGGTCATCGAAGGCCTGCTGAAGGCAGTCGAGATCGCGGAGCAGTCGTACAAGGGCGTGGTGATCTGGTCACCGGACGACGTGTTCTCGGCCGGCGCCAACCTCGAAGCGCTGATGCCGGTCTTCATGAAGACCGGCGGCAAGGGCATCCTGCCCGAGGTGAAGAGGTTGCAGGATGCCCTGCTGCACGTGCGTTACGCGACGGTGCCGGTGGTGGCTGCGATGCGCGGCATCGCGCTTGGCGGAGGCTGCGAAATCGCAGTGGCTTCGGCCAAGCGCGTGGCATCGATGGAAACCTATGTCGGTCTGGTCGAAGTCGGCGTGGGCCTGATCCCCGGCGGCGGCGGCTTGACCTACATCGCTCGGCGCGCGGCTGAAATGGCAGCGGCCGGCAATGCGAACGCGGACATCTTCGCCTTCCTGAAAGACGGATTTACCAACGCCGCGATGGCCAAGGTGGGCACGAGCGCGATTGAATCGCGAAAGCTCGGCTATCTGCTGGATAGCGACACCATTGTTCCCAACAAGGACGAATTGCTGCACGTGGCGATCACCGAAGCCCGGGCCATGTTCGATGCCGGATATCGCGCGCCGCACAAGAAACTGTTCCCGGTGGCCGGTCGCAATGCCAAGGCGACCATTCAAGGCCAGCTCGCCAACATGCGCGATGGCGGTTTCATCAGCGCGCACGACTATCACATCAGCTCGCTGATTGCCGATGTGGTGACGGGCGGGGATGTCGATGCCGGGTCGATGGTGACGGAAGAGTATTTGATGGCGCTGGAGCGCAAGCACTTCTGCGCGCTGCTCGATCACCCGAAGACGCAGGAGCGGATCATGGGAATGTTGCAGACCGGTAAGCCGGTGCGGAATTGATCACCATAGGCCTTCGGCTGGTGCCCGCCCGGGAAAGTGGGTGGGGCGAAGGGTCGATACATCAATCCAATCCAAGAGATCTGAAACGAAGGCCATGACGCTTCAAGACAACCCATCCTGTCCCCTCTCCCGCTCGCGGGAGAGGGTTAGGGTGAGGGCTCGCGAAC
>Ga0136846_1236324_pt1 | contig 11832 bp, 9 predicted proteins | sample HopSoiMetagenom2_FD_96841 | JGI IMG/M metagenome (GOLD analysis project Ga0136846, IMG submission 96841) | Grasslands soil microbial communities from Hopland, California, USA - 2 Assembly 2016 (version 4) | ecosystem: Environmental > Terrestrial > Soil > Grasslands | place: USA: Hopland... | reverse complement strand
TCAGACATCTGCAGTATTGACTGCCTTATTGTTGGCCATTCAAATTGTGCGAGTCGATGATACCGGTTTTTGATAAAGCGAATATCAAGGAAGGGAGCATTTATCAGATGCTGCCTGGCAAAATTCGCATTAGTGGTATCAACAATATTATCTTTTTCTCCCTGAAGGAAAACAACAGGCACCCGGATATTTTTCCAGTAAGGCAGCATCTTTTCCAACTCTTCGCGGTGGTGCATTTTTTCTGTATTGGCGGAACGGAATGTACGCGGAATAAACCAGCGAATTGACCAGTTCTCGATAATCGGCGAAAACCAGAACATTTTTTCCATACCTGGGCCAAGGGCTGGGCCAGTTAATATCAATCCATCCACCAGATCAGGATAATCCATTGCCATCCGGCAGGCCACAGAAGCGCCATAGGAGCCACCCATTACGATAACCGGATGATGAACCCTGTTCAAACTGTCGAGAATCGGCCTGATCATTTTTGCCTGCATTTCAATGGAAGGTTCCGGATTACCAAATCCTGAATAGCCATAACCGGGACGATCAACTGCATACACTCTAAACCGGCCCCGGATAGCGCTATCTGCAAAGCGACCGCTATAATAACTGATTGATCCAGGAGAGCCATGCAGCATCAATAAAACGGGAAGACTGGTATCACCTGCACTGGAATAACGTAACCTTCTGCCATGCGTTTCATAATATTGAATGGAGCCATTGATCCTGCGTTCAGCAAATATCTTTTTCAATTCATCATCTGATTTCCGAAACTGGTAATAGTGATCAACAACATAACAGGCAATGATAAACAGGCCGATCAATACTACCAATACTCTCAATATTCGCCGGAACCAGCGGTATTTTCTCTTAGGTTTAACCATAGCTGGCAGGTATTCAGTTATATAGAAAATTTTGAATCAATGAAGTTAGCGTATTGGCGATATTTTAATAATCACAAGCCCGTTAATTGGTTAATTTTGCATCCTGTCTGGTGCAAACCTTTAGAAAACATATCGTAAACTTTCTTATTACGGCGCTTCTTTTGCTAGCTGGCGTTCCGGCATTTTCTCAAACAGCGGCTCCACAACCCCAATACGTTGATTCTATCAAAGTTCATTTTCTGTATGGATCCAGACCTTACACTAAATACAAAAAAGACGAACGTAAATGGTTTGGAGGAGTGTTAGGAGGTCATGTGGGCATTGAAACAGACAGTGGTCATATATTGAACTTCAGGATGAATGGAAATTTCCATTTATTTACGAACAACAATAAAAAGCACAGCCGGTTTGACGACCTTGATTATACTGATTTCTATTCAATTTTTGGAAGTGACCCGGACAGTATTAAAAGAGCGATCGTTACCATTCCAGTCACCAGGTTGCAAAAAGAGAAACTGGACAGTATCAACGCCCAATACCTGAAAGAATGCCCTTATGATTATGCGCTAATAGGAATGCGCTGTAGTGCAGCGGCCTATGAGATACTTGGTCAACTGGGAATTATGAAAAATTATTCTCACAGGAAAACTTACTGGAAAATATTTTATCCAATGAAATTACGCAGGCGCGTTCTGGATAAGGCTGGTGAAAATAACTGGTCGATAGACAGGCAGGAAGGAACCTTAAAAAGGAAATGGGAAAAACATTAGGATAATAACTATCTCTCTTTTATTCCTAAAAATCTTTTTACTCCATCTCTAACGAAATCGATCACAATCGATCTTTCCAAATTCATAATAACTGTTAACAGGATCATCATAGGTCTGGATTTCCGGGTTGAATACAATCCAAAGGAACTAAATTTCCCGGCCGATAGAAATAGAAGCAGCTTTGAAACCGGAGTCATAAAATAACTACAAGGCAGGGAAATACCCTTAGAAAGAATAATGGTCAGGATTCAGGAAGAATAAGTTAATTACTGCCTGGATCCTGACCATTCCCGTTAACTATCTACTATTTTTTATTCCTTACTCGTATTGTTGCTTCTCAAAATGGCTGCAAGCAATAAAATAAATACGGCGGCTCCTACAACCCAAACCCAGGGCTGCTGGTACCATTCATGTTCCTTTTTTACATTAATATCAACGTCAATCCCTTTTTCCTGGGCATAAGTGGCCAGTGAAAGCAGATTAAATACCAGGAAAGCTGTAAGGATTGAAAAGGCTTGTGTGATTTTCTGTTTCATACTGAGTTGTTTTTGTGTATTGATTTCTTCAAATACGTTCTAAAGAAATTTTACAAAAAGGGTGCCTTTGCTGATGCCAGCGGGTTATGCCCTTTCACAACTACAGGATGGGAAGGAATGTCCCCACTCATCGGGAAACCGTCTTTCAGGCCGCCATTGGAAGGTTTGGGAAACTAAACGCAAAAGTGGCTACATTGTTTCTTTGACTGGTTACGCAAACCGATCCACCTATTTTTTCTGCGAGGGGAAGTAATTGCCTTACTTTATTCTCTACAGGAGAATAATTAAAGTTATTATGATCTTTAATATGTAAGAGGATCACATTACCGTATACTTTGGCAGAAAGGCGGATATAACTTTCTTTGGCGTTTTTCACGACTGCTGCCAGTAAACCGGCAAAGATGGAGGCAACCAGTTCGATATCGGTATCAATGAACAGATCCTCTGGGATATCATTGATAATAACGCTTTTATTTGTTCTCGCAAGAGACAAAAATCCAGCACTCAGGTTGGTGGTAAGCTCACTCAGGGTGATAAAATCCTGAATGGGTTCCGGAGAAAAAGTAAGGGTTTTAATAACTGTCGGCATAATCAATTTTTACAGGGTAATAAAAATTTTCCAACAGGGTACGGATTGTGTTTTCTAAAGGATACGGATCAGGTGTTTACAGGTCAGCAATAGCGTTTTCTAAAGGATAAGGATCAGATTGGTCCCGATAACTATCGGGATGGTTTTTTCAAAGGACGGGACCAGGTTTTTTCAAGGATCGGATTTGTTTTATTTCCAACATTACTGTTGGATGGATAAGGTAGTTTCTCAGGATACGGATCGTCTGTTTTTCATGGATTTGATTTCTTTATATTTCGTCGGCTATTCGTCTGTTATTCGCTTGCTTTGATAACACAAAGTAATATTAACAGGCTGTGGAAAAAAATAGAACCTTCTATTGTTCTGGAGTAGAATTATCAGTTAGCCCTTGTAGAGTAGCTCCTACGGAAATTTACGAGAAGGCCGAAAAGTAAAGGTTATTGCTTAGAGTGCTGTAGACTTACTCTCAGTAACTGGTATCAGTATCTTTAAAGTGCATCCTTTTCCTGGGGTGGAATCAATAAAAAACTGGCCATTTAAAAGTTCTGATCGGCTTTTCATGTTCTTCATTCCAATGCCACCATTCTTCCCTGCTTTGTCAAAGCCAATTCCGTCATCCGTTATGACCAACACAGCGTATCCATCTTCTTCCTTTAGCATTATACAGACCTTTTTGGCCATTGCATGTTTGAGAATATTATTGATCTGCTCCTGTGTGATCCGGTAAATGGTAAGCTGTTGCTCGCTGTTTAATTTCCTGCAGAGCTGCTCAGATATGGAAAGTGTGAAATTCAGGTTAGCAGTCGCCTTGATCCTGCCTACTACCCCTTCCATAGCTTCCATCAGTTCAATTTCTTTCTCCCGGAGTGGGATCAATGAATTGGAAAGCCTGCGTATCTCCTGGATACATTCATCTGTGAGTTTAATGGCATCCAGCAAATAGCTATCGGGTTCTTTTGTTTTGGCAATGGTTGCCGTGATCATCAGTTTTACAGAAGCGAGGATCTGATTGATATTATCATGCAGTTCTTTACCAATCTCACTTCGTTCCCTCTCCTGCCCTTCCACAGTAGCTCTCAGTATCGCTTTTTGCTGAAGCGTCTTTTCTTCATCCTGGCGTTGCTGGCGCAATACCTGGTCAGTAATATCCTGCAATGCCCCGATCATGCGGTATGCTTTTCCATTGCTATCCCGTATAATGAAACGGCGATCGAGAATATATTTAAAACTGCCATCTGCACAGAGGAACCGGTAGTTATCACTCCAGTGCTCTTCAGTGCTTTTTGAATAGTAATCAATATTCCTGTTCACCCGCTCAATATCATCCTGGTGAATATGAGCAAGCCACCATGAATAATCTTTTCGCATTTCATCCGGGAAACCAAATATGCTCACCTTATCGTTCCAGATGATTCTGCCTGTGATCATATCCCAATCCCAAACCGGGTCATTGGTAGCTTTTGATACGATCTCGTAACGCTTATTGCTTTCCTGCAGTTTCAGCTGATTACGTTTTCTTTCAACACAATATTGAATGGTCTTGGCCAGAAACTTTTCATCAATCTCTCCTTTCAACACATAATCCTGCGCGCCTGCCTGTATCGCCTGAAGGGCGACTTCTGTATCAGCCTGTCCGCTCAATACAATAATGGGAACAAAAGGGAATGTTCCGTTAATCGACAGGAAAGTTTCAAGGCCATTACTGTCAGGTAAATTCAGATCAAGGAAGATCAGATCAGGCTGGGTTGTGTTGGAAGCATATAGCATAGCATCCTTTAACCGTTCCGCATAGGTCATTTTCACAAATTGATACCCTGCCAAATCCAGGTATTCTTTCAGCAAGGTGGAATCAAGGGGATTATCCTCTATGATGAGTATTTCCTTAATTTTTTCCATTTTGGATGCCGGCGTTTTAAATTACAGGTAGTTTCACAGTATTGAGCCAAAAGCTTTCAATATTTTTGATCACCACAATGAATTCTTCCAGATCAATTGGCTTATTAATATAACAATTCACATAGTTTCTATATGCATCCAGAACATCCTGTTCGGATGTGGATGTTGTCAGCATGACAACCGGAATGATCTTCAGAGCCTCATCTGCCTTAAGCTTTGCCAGCACTTCCAGTCCATTTACTTTTGGAAGGTTCATGTCCAGCAAAATCAAATCGGGTTTCCGATTATTATCATTGCGAAATAAATATTCCAGCGCTTTTTCCCCATCAGTGATTACAGTGATCCTGTTTTTTATTCTTGCCTCCTCGAGGGCCTCCCTGGCCAGCACTATATCCCCCTCGTTATCTTCGACGAGTAAAATATGAATTTCTTTTCCTTTCATAAGAATTGAATTTTAACCCCGTTCGCCGGTAAGTTATGACTAAACTACTCTGATTGTATATTTTACAGGGCCAGACCTTAACCTAAACCCGCTATTATTGCTCCTGATCAATTAATAATGTTACCATCTCTGGCTTCGGAAAACTGAAATAGAATGTAGTTCCATTACCTGGTTCGGATTCTATCCAGATCTTTCCACCATGTCTTTCCACTATCTTTTTACAAATTGCAAGGCCTATCCCGGTTCCTCCATATTCATTCTTGCCATGCAGTCGCTGAAATATGACAAATACCTTTTCATAAAATTTTTTTTCAATTCCTATCCCGTTATCTTTTACATGGAAAACCCAGCCTGGCCCTTCTTCAGTGGCGCCAATCTCTATACAGGGAGCATCCTTGCCGCGGTATTTCAATGCGTTCCCTATCAGGTTCTGGAATAACTGTTCCAATTGTGTTTTATTTCCCTTTATTACTGGCAACTCGCCCACCCTGATCCTTGCCTCGTTCTCATTGATTTTTTGCTCATACACTTTGATCACATTTTTTAGCAGCATGTTACAATCAACCTCACTGTTCTCTTCAGCAGTGGTTCCCACTCTGGAAAACTTCAACAGGTCATTGATCAGTGTTTTCATTCGTTCAGAGCCATCCACTGCAAAATGTATGTATTGATGAGCTGAATCATCCAGCTGCCCTTTATATTTCTTTTCCAGTAATTGCAGGAAGCTACTCACCATTCGCAAAGGCTCCTGGAGATCATGGCTGGCCACATACGCAAACTGCTCCAGTTCTTTATTTGATTCTGTTAATCGCTTATTGAGTTTACGGAGATCTTCCTGTGCTTTTATCTTTTCCGTGATTACCTCGGTAAACATGATAATACCCCCGATCTTGTCACTGCTGGTTTTCCAGGGATATATCTCGTACCTGATATAATCTGTTGTTCCATCAGACCGGGGAAAGGCATCCTGTTCCCTGATCTCAATAGCCCCATTCAGACAGCGCTGGTGTAGCGCTTTCCAGTGCGGCATATTTTCAACCTCAGGGAACACTTTATAATGGCTTTTGCCGATAATATCTGATCCTTCCAGTCCATAATCACGATACCATCTGTCGCTGGCAACCATATACCGCATCTGGTTATCGAACATGGCAATAGCGGCCGGCGTATGTTTTACAAACAGGCGTATCTGTTCCTCCTGTTCACGCGCCCTTTGCTCCAGTAATTTCCGCTGGGTGATATCTCTTCCCTCAGGGATCAACAGGATCACTTTTCCATTATCATCCAAAACTGGTTTAATGGAGAAGTCGATTGTAGCAAGGATCCCACCCTTTCCCAAAATATCCGCTTCATACCTGATAAATTCTCCCCTGGCCGCACGTGTAATTGATTGCTTTAATTGCTCCTGCATCCGTTCTGAAACCGCCCACCAGTAACATTCCCAAAAGGGTTTGCCGATCACATCTTCTATATGAAGGCCGGCAAAATTCAGGGCAGTTTCATTGGATTCTATTAATATGCCATCAGTTGTCAGCAATCCCATGAACTGGTATTGAGAATTAAAGATGGCCTCAAACCTTTTCTGATTATCCAGTATCTGTTGTTCTATCTCCTTCTGTTCCGTGATATCAATCATGATCCCATTATAGAGCTTACCCTCATCACTCTTCACGGAAAAATTGGATTGAAAGCGCCACCATTTTATGGCGCCATCCGGTAATACAAGGCGGCCTTCAAAGAACCAGGGTGTTTCATTAGCATTCGATTCCCTGATTGAAGATTTCCAGCGTTCCTTGTCATCGGGATGAATTAGTCCCGGTATTTTTTCTATTTCTGAGGGTTGTAATCCAAAATACTGAGTAAGCTTTGGACTGACATACGTAAACCCGTCTGTACCATCATACCTTTTAATCCATTGGTAGATCACTCCGGGCACATTCTGTGTAAGGTCCCGGAACATCAATTCATTTTCTACAAGGATATTTTGCGCCTTTTTTCTTTCTGTAATATCACGCACAGAAGCCGAGATCAATACTACATCTGAAGTGTCAATGGGACTAAGGCTTATCTCGATAGGGAAAAGACCGCCTTTTTTGTTCTTTCCATAAAGTTCATGACCGGTCATCATGTTTTTCGAAAAACGGTCAGGGATGATCACATCAATTGACTTACCTATTAATTCCTCCCTGCCATAACCAAATAATTTTTCAGTTTGAGTATTAATCAGCTGAATGATCTCCTTCTCATTCGAAATAATAATTGCATCAGGGGCGCTTTGTATGATCGAATAAAAGCGTTTTTCACTGGTGGCCAATTCCTGGGTCCGAACCTCTACTTTTTGCTCAAGTTCAGTATTATACCGATTAAGTTGTTCCTGTTTCTCTTTCAGGTCAGTAATGTCTTCTACAATTCCAACTATATATAAGGGACGTCCCTTTTCATCACGAACACCGATCTTCCGTGTACGCATCCAGCGAAGGCCAAAAACAGTGGTCATTGGTTCCTCCAGTACAATTGGTTTATTGGTCTCTAACGCTTCAACATCTTTTTCCCGGAAATAGTCTGCCTGATCTTTTGGAAAAATATCATAATCAGTTTTGCCCGCTATTTCCTCCCGCGTTTTACCGATCATTTTTTCCCCGGCCCTGTTAATACTCCGGAACCTGAAATTCTTCCCATCCTTCACAAATACCATATTGGGTATATTCTCATAAATGATACTGGAAAATAATTCCGAGCTTGACGCCTGCTCTTCCGCTTTCTTCCGTTCCACTTCTTCAGCTACCAGTTTAGTATGCGTATCATTATTTAGCCATGCCGTTCTCAGGATCAGCAGAAAAAAAACGAGCATGGAAAGAAGTGAGAATAAAGCCAGCCCAAATGAAGGTTCAAAATAGTGGCTGCTTTCTGCCGCCATATAGATCACCCCCAGCAATAACGGGAAGAAAATAACCAGGGGCAAAAACATTCTTGCTATCCGACCTCCAATTTGCGGACTGGTTAGTGTAGTCATAAACCCACTCTTATAATCTGTAACCAAAAAACCAAAAGAGAAAAAGAAGGCGGAGATTGAGGTGCCAAGTGACATTTTTAATACAAGAGATGGACCATAATAAATATTGCTGACACCATAAATGATGCTGATCAGCATACCCAGCGAGGTGAGCATCACGATAAGTAAAAGGGATTGAAACAGAATGGGCCGCTGTTTTTTTGCAAATCGCAATAGCAGCGTTATTCCCATTATTACCAGGAGAACAGAGCAGGTATGAGATATTCTTCCTACCAACAATCCGCCGTTACTATCTACTTTTTCCCGGAATAAGAGAAGGTCCAGTTGCGAATCGTAAATACCAAGTATAGCTGAAATCCTTGCCACGCCTACGATCATTAAAATTATGGCCATAAACTGCCCAACCCTTTTGATGATAAGCGATCCGGGATTTATAACATAAAGGAATAATGCCAAACCGGCAAAATGAATGGCAACTGTCACAACTGGATTCATGCCCGTAGGACTATAGGGAAACCGGATAAGGGGAGCAGAATTGAGAATATAGCCGATGAAAATGATTAGAGTGACGAGTAACATGATCACTGCTGAAGTAAGTGCAGTAATCCTGAGCCTTTTTTGCAGGCGCAAAAAATAAACAGGTGTGGCCTCTCTAGATGGATTCATTACAATAGGATATTCTACTTTCACAGGACGCTACTGATCTGCGGTTCAAACAAATCACAATATGAATCTAAATTACATTTTCTAAGAAAATAATTATGAATTATTTGAAAATCAAGGCATTTTCTATTCAGGTATTTTCTTTTAATAATGTTTTTGTCATTAAATACATCAGAAAACAAGAGGAAACACTTAATTGCTAACGCATGGATTGAATACCTGGAATGTATCAAACCTGCAAACTTCAGCTCCTGCAATTGCAAATCCCTGCAAATACCCGAACAATTGCCCATTTTGGCGGATTTAACCCGATTGCCGGATTTTCCTTTTCTTTGCTTGCCTACCCAGCAAAAAGTATTAATATGAAAGATGTTATAATCCCGGTTGATTTTTCCGCTACCTCCCTGAATGCTGCCCGTTATGCTGCCGATATGCTTGGCGGCAGAAAGGATACCCGCGTGTTTCTGTACAATATGTTTAAGGATACCGATGAAGCAGCCACTTCCAACCAGTATCTTGAAAGCCTGAAGGCAGAGCTGGAACAGAAAGGGGTTACAGGCGTGGAATGTATAAGTGAACTGGGTGATGATCTGATAGATAACCTGGGACGGCTGGCCTACCAAAAAACAGCTGAGCTGATTGTGATGGGAATTACCGAAAAAGAAGAATGGAAGCAACTGCTTTTTAGCAGTAATACCCTCAAAATGGCCGAACAGAATATTTGCCCGGTAATGATCATACCTTCTGATGCCCGCTTCAATGGCATAAAGAATATTGCACTGGCTTCAGATTTTAAGGACGTGGACGTAACCACGCCTGTATTGGCAATTAAGACCGTTTTGGAGATTTTCAGCGCCAACCTTCACATTGTGAATGTAGACAGTGAACATTATGTGACGCTTACAGAAGAATACCTCGGAGAAAGGGCCAAAATGCAAAAGATGTTTGCTGAATTCAAACCGGAATTCTATTTCATAGGCATGAATGATTTCCATGATGCCATAGAACAATTCTCGAAAGACAGAAATATTGATCTCCTGGTGATCATTCCAAAAAATCACTCCTTTATTAATAACCTTTTCAGCAGCAGTCATACAAAGAAACTGGCTTTCAATACTTCGGTACCTTTGCTGGCAGCGCATCAGTAGAAATTGCCATATGTCCAAAAACAAGATCAGTGTAAGTTCGGAGATCGGTACGCTGCGACGATTACTCGTACATAGTCCTGATAGCGGACTTGGAAAAGTTGTGCCTTCCAAAGCGCAGGACTGGTTATTTGAAGATATCGTTCACCTGGAAACCATCCGCCGGAAAGAATATGATTACTATACCAAACTCCTTCTCTATTTCCTGGATCCTGATAAAATAAAAGGCCGTCTTGCTGAGATTGATAATAGCCGAAATGATTTTGAATTCTATAAGCCAGAAAGCCCAGCATTCTTCAGGTCAGATAAGGTTGTGGAAGTGCAATGGCTGCTGGCAGAAATTCTGGAGGACCATGAGATCAAATTAAAACTCGTTGCCTCTGTCTGCGCCATTGAGAATTGCTCCTATGAAATGCAGGACCAGCTGGCAGTACTGAATGGAGTACAACTGGCAAAAGTATTTATCAGCGGAACCCTGAATGATAAGGAAATGCTTTTCCCACCAGTTCCCAATCTCATTTTTACTCGTGATATCGGAATTGTGATCAATGATTATATCTTATTAAACAAACCAGCCAAGAAAGCCAGAACAAGGGAAGCATTGCTGGTAAAATATATTTTCTATAACCACCCCCTGTTTTCTTCTTACCGTGATAAGATCATAGAATTGTCAGACACTTCCCACCATTTTCTGTTACCAAGAGATAGCGATGATATGAAGGTAACGCTGGAAGGAGGTGATATAATGGTCGTCACTAAAGATCACCTGCTGATCGGTATCAGTGAACGCACTACCATGGAAGCCGCACATCAGTGTATTCGATTACTGTTTGAAAAAAGCATCGTGAAAAAGATCACGGTGATCAAAATTCCCAAGAAAAGGGATTACATGCATATCGATACCATCTTTACCCAGGTAAAGAGGGACATGTGGGTGCTGTTGGGCGCCTTCTCCCGGAAGGCGATTAAAATGGAGGATGCTGATCCTATTCAGCGTGCGCTGGAAGGCACGAAAAAAGATGACAAGATCAAGATCACTCAGTTCCGCAAAAAAGACCTTGCTGAACCAGAGACCTATGATAACCTGGAGGAATTACTGGCTGATATAAGCAAACATGATCTTGGGGCTGATGAAAAGGTCCAGTTCATTTATTCCGGCAATAATGAATTCCCTTTTGATGCCCGTGAGCAATGGACCGATTCCTGCAATCTGCTGGCATTGAAGGAAGGAGTTGTGTTGGGTTATGATCGCAATGATAAAACAGTGGAGGCATTTAAAAATGCAGGATTTACCATCATTCATGCACATGATCTTATTCCCAAACTGGAATCCGGTGAACTTCGGCCAAAGGATATGCAGGATACTCTCATCACTATGCCGTCTGCCGAACTTTCAAGGGCCAGGGGCGGATTTCATTGTATGAGTATGCCACTATTGAGAGATGATATATAACTAGCCTGATTTTGTGCCATGCAAACAACTTCGCATATACTAATGATCCGTCCGGTGGGCTTCAGCTTTAATGCCCAGACGGCAGTGAACAATGCTTTCCAGATAAACAACAATCTCGAGGATGCTCAACAAAAAGCCCTGGATGAATTTGATCAGTTTGTAAACCTGTTGCGTACGAATGGTGTGGATGTAATTGTTGTTGATGATACGCTGGAGCCACATACTCCTGATTCGATATTCCCTAATAACTGGGTTTCTTTTCACAACGATGGCACTATCCTGCTATACCCCATGTATGCAGAGAACCGCAGGGCTGAACGTAAGCCACATGTGCTGGAAAAGATTAGCGCCAGATTCCAAATTGAAAGAAAGATCGATCTCAGTAATTATGAAAAGGATGGCCTTTTCCTGGAAGGCACAGGAAGTATGGTGCTGGAC
>Ga0136846_1236744_pt1 | contig 11834 bp, 4 predicted proteins | sample HopSoiMetagenom2_FD_96841 | JGI IMG/M metagenome (GOLD analysis project Ga0136846, IMG submission 96841) | Grasslands soil microbial communities from Hopland, California, USA - 2 Assembly 2016 (version 4) | ecosystem: Environmental > Terrestrial > Soil > Grasslands | place: USA: Hopland... | reverse complement strand
TTTGCCGAGCGGCGCGGCATCACGTTCCGAGAGCGCGTAGCTGAAGCCGTGCGCAAAGTGCCGGAGAAGGTCCGGTCCATGTTCGACGGCTTAAGGCTGAACGTCGCCAAGCCCGAGCAACGACAGGCGATGCCGGAGCAGTCAGCCGAGGCTCAGCAAGAAAGTCCTGCCGCAGCGCGCGATCGTATCATCGCGCGTCACGCGCGCGCAGTGCAGGCGATCTTCGAAATGCACGATCACGGTGGCAGCGCGACCGCGGTACAGATCGCCGAACTGAACGCCGCGCGCGGCGACCTCAACGCCATCCGCCCACATGCGGCGATCGATGCCGAGAAGGCCTATCAACGCGACGCGTCGCTCGCCCCTGAAGCAGCGAGCGGCAACAGCCGTCGGGCTCGCGAGCAGATCGCGATCGAGCGAGACGTGCGCACCGATCCTGCGAAGCGCGCCGACCGGTTCGTCGAGCGCTGGAACAAGCTCAGCGATCGTGCCGAGCGCGCCTATGTCGCTGGCGACATCTCGACGCAGAAAGCGATGCGTGGCCACATGGCAGAGATGGCGAAGTCGCTCGAACGAGATCCACAGATGGAGTCGATCCTCGCCAACCGGAAGCAGCAGCTAGGGATCACATTCGACAGCGGCCGCCGGCTTGGTGCCGAACTCGCGTTCAATCATGGCATCGATCTTGGCCGCGGACGAGGACTTGGAATTGGGATGTAGCGAGGTCTGCTTCGCGCGTCGTTTTTCGGTCGATCGAGGCCCCTTGCGCAAATCCTGAAAACGGTCATACGCCCCCCGTTCTTCCTCTCGACGACGCCGACAGTGTGAACCGCAAACCGCGCGACTGTGCCGTCGACCGGGCTCACGGCACCTGCCCCAAGAAACGCGGCCGGACTGGCGACGCCGGGTCGAGCTTCGCAGGTTCGGCATAAACGGCAGATACTTCCCACATTTTCGAGGCTGATGAGCCCGCTATGATGCTCCGATGATGTAGGGGTATAAATAGAAGAGCTAAAATCCCCCCGGCCGTCAGGCGGCAATCTCAAACGCATGCGCGGGTCCGACGCCATCCCGGTGCCGCGCGATCCAGAGATCGCTGTCATCGATCTCGCGGCGGCGATCCCCGGCCATCTCGCCCGTCGGCGTGGGGGCAAACGCAGCCATACCTTGCGCGAGCAGCGATGCCGACGCGCCGACCAAAGACGACAGCCGCGGATGGGAGCTCAGCGCATCGATCGCCACGGGCCGTAACGGTCGATCAAGACGCCGGCCGACCCCGTCGCCCAAGCCGCCGAATCGCCCCGGGACGCCATCGTCGAACGACCAGTCATCAACCCAATCGAACGAGCTCATAGATCCTGTCAGGTGCTGGGTCTGGGATCGCAGATCGCTCGCCAGGGAAGGCTGCAGCGACTCGCGATAGACCATCGACCGCATCGCCAGCTGTCCGCCGCCGCTGGGTGATGTGCTGGCATGCGTGAAAGGGTGCACAGCCGAAGCCATATCGGGCGACGAAGAGCCGGTCGTATTGGGCTGCTCTGCGACTGAATCCGCCACCGCAGTTCTCGACGCAATCGCGGGGACCGCGCCCTGCGCATAGTTGGGAACGACGCCGGTGCCGGCTTCATAGGCAAGTGCATTTAGGATATCAGTGTTGGTCCAGGTAACTCTGCTATAGTCGCCATCGAGGGCAGTGATGCTCGAGACGCCATGCGCAGCCCCGGTCGAACTGGCGAGTTGCCCAAGTAAATTGATGTCGTCGCCGTTGCCAAGATGGAGAGTGACATCGCCTGCGCTGTTTTCGGTCACGCCAACAACAGATCCAAGATCAGGGGGTGTACCGCCAGTGCCTGCGCCGGGCGTGAAATGCAGGTTGGAATCCATGATGATCAAAACGCTCGACGATACGCCGGAGGCGTCCGCCTCGTCGATCGTCAGTTGCCCCTCTCCGCCATTATAATATATCTGATCGGCGCCACCACCCCCGGCGATATTGTGGGCCACGCCTTCGCCCTGAAAGACTTGGGCACCGGCATCGCCGGTTAACGTCGCGTTTGCGAGTGCCGCAACGTCGATGTTGGCAGTAGAACCATCGGACCCAAAGACTGTACTTCCGAATGCGTAGGCGGAGGTGCCATCGCTGAAGGCAAGGTTGTAGATGGTGCCGGCATCTGACGCCAGCATGAGGGCGAGCCCATTCTTTATTGAAATCTGGTTGTTGCCTCCGGCAGAGATGACGAGATCGCCGTTTGCGTTCGCAGCGAAGGTCAATGACGACAAGCTTATCCCCGGCCCAAAGACGATCGAATTCTCGTAATTGGCCGACAGGTTGTTGATTGTCAGCGGGCCATAGCCGGAGTTGTAGCGGATGGTATCCACGCTGGTCCCGGTGTCGGAAATCTCGGCCGCGATCCCTGCGGGATCGAAAATGCCGCCGCGGCCATCCCCGTCAAGATTTGTCTGGCCGGGCGCTGCATTAAGTTGACGGGCTTCGAACCAAAGTTTGGAAAGATCGCCGCTCGCAAGATTTCCGGAGGCTGAACTAATGGTTTGAACGCCATTGGCGGCAACCGATCCATCGCTGGTGAACTGGTGCAGAATGGTGAGAACGTCACCGCCGCCAAAATCTAATGTCAGATCGCCGGCGCCATCAATGCCGTAATTTACGGTCCCTGGGAGGTCGCTGATCGACAAATTGTAGAGTTGCAAGACGTTGCTAGAGCTAGACATCGCGTCCGCGTCGATGGTGACGGCGCCGTCACCTGGTTGGTAGGTGAACGGTCCGGTACCGGCGACCTTTGCAAGGAGGGTGCCGCGATCCCATACAGTCCCGTCGCCGAAGACGATGGTATCGACGCCATTGCCGCCGCTTTCGCCGCTCAGCGTGATCGCGTCGGCGCCTCCGAACGACAAGACAACATCATCGCCGTTGTGGCTGAGCGTGAGATTGTCCAAGGTCAGGCCCGATCCCAGCTTGAGCGTGGCGCCCTCTCCGGAATCGTAGACCGCAAGAGCGCCATACCCCTGCTCATAGATGATGGCGTCAGCGCCGCCGCCGCCATCGATTTCTGTGGCGATACCTTTGGGATCAAAGGCCTCGGAACCTTCCGTGCCATAAAGGATACCGGAATTTGCGACCTGTTGATCGACGAGTTGGGCTACGGTCCAAGCCGTTCCATCAGCAAAGGTGATTGCCTCGACGCCGGTATATGCATTCGTCACGGGGACAGAAAGGCTACTGTTCGCATCCCAGTAGGACGTGTTCGACAAGCCGCCTCCGGAGCCTACGAACGTGACAACGTCACCGTTGCCGAGTGAAAGCCTGAACTGGTCGATTCCGGCCATCGTGACGGTCACGTCACTCTTCGAAATTCCCGCTCCGAATGCCAGGATATTGGTGCTGGCGGTCGTATCATTTTCGATGATATCCAGCGCGCCATAGCCGCGGTTGTAGACGAGGGTGTCACCTCCGCCATTACCTTCGGCAATGTGCGCCACGCCTTGTGAATCGAGAACGTCAGCGCCAACGCCGCCCACAATCACGGCCCTGCCGCTGTAGGGATAGGCCTGGGGATGCTGGAGACCAAGCATGGCCACGACCTGTGCATAGGTCCAAACCGTCCCATCGGCGAAGGTGACTGTCTGGACTCCGGCGGTCGGATCGGAAAGCGCATCGGCTAGCGTTATTGTTCCTGATCCGGCGACCACCAACTGCAGGCTGTCGAGCAGCGAATCTCCTGTTGCCTGCGGATCGGTCAGGGCCTTGACCGTGACCATCGACGGATTGATCCCGGCTCCGAAGGCCAGCGCGTTATTCGGATTAGTGATCCCTGCGACGTCGTTGATATAGAGGTCACCGCGCCCAGATTGATAATTGATCGTGACATCGCTGCCATAAAGCGTGAGCTGGCTCGCATCGCTAAGCGAGCTTGTGACGGTGACGGTGACGTCCTGACGGAGCTCGCCGCCCTGACCATCGGAAACCGCGATCGTATAGTCGAATGTCGCGTTTTGGCCTGCTTGCAGGTAGTCGAATGCACCGGCGGCGCTGAAGCTCCAACGGATCGAGCCGGCATCACTGCCAGACGTTTCGGAGCCAAGGGCTGTCTTCAGGAATCCCAGCAACTGCGCGTTTGTGAGTAGCGGATCGACATCCCCAGATGAAGAAACGGCAACAACGGATACGCTGTGGATGTCGGACGCATTGGTATCGGTAAAACCGAAATTACCGCTGAGCCTGCCGCCGCCATCGAGAATGTCAGAATTGACCGCCTTCGCAAAATTGCTGGTGGTGATGGCCATGCCGGCTGCAGTGGGATTGATCTGATAGCGAAGATCGCTGATCGACCAAACCGTCCCATCTGCGAACTGGATATTCTGGACGCCATAGGCGGTTGTATCCGATCGCGGCATCGCGGCAGTCAACGTGACGACATCGCCCCCGCCGAACGACAGGAGAATATTGTCGTTTGCGTCAGCGGAAACAGTGACACCGCTTGCAGAAAAACCTGCGCCGAGCACAAGGGTATTGTCGGCGTAACCGCTCGTGTCGGCTTCGTTGATGGTCAGGGCACCGTATCCCTGATTGTAGATTATCGTGTCGCCGCCGCCGGTCGAGTTGATCGTCCGGGCGGCCCCCTTTGAATCGAAGATGTCGCCCTGACCATCGCCGTAGAGAACAGTGTTGTTTACCGAGCCCGTGTCGGCGAGCGCCAGCATTTGGGCATAGGTCAAGGTGGTGCCGTCAGCGAAATTGACTTGCTGCACGCCGGTCGACGTGTTCGCGCCATTGAGTGCACCTTGAATGGTCACCACGTCGCCGCCGCCAAAGTCGAGGATCAAATTGTCATTGGCGTCGCCAGAAACGGTTGCATTGACCGCCGTAAGCCCTGCGCCGAGCTGGAGAATGTTGGTGTCGCTGGCGTAAGGATCATTTTCGGCGATAGTCAGGGCGCCGTAGCCCTGATTGAACACAAAGGTATCCCCACCGCCATTGCCAACCAGCGTATGCGCAATGCCTTGACCATCCAGCGTGTTGGCGCTCGTGTCCCCATAGAGCGTCGTATTGGCGGTCAATGGCGTGTCGGCCATCGCCAGCAACTGAGCGTAGGTCAGGGAACTTCCATCCTGGAAATTCACCTGCTGTATGCCGTAGCAAATCGAACTCGTGCTATTAAGCGCGGCCGTCAGGGTGATCCGGTCATCGCCACCGAAGTCGAGAATGATATCTCCACTGGAATCCGCGATCACCGACATATCGGTAGCGGCAAGCCCGGAGCCAAGGCGCAGGATATTGCCAGGTATCGAGCTAGCGTCGGCCTCATTGATCGTGAGCTGTCCGTAGCCCTGCATGAAGATAAAGGTATCTCCACCGCCGCCGCCAATAAGTGTATGCGCTATCCCCTGGCCATCCAGCAGGTTGGCACTGCTGTCTCCGTACAGCGTTGTTTGCAAAGCCGATGGGGTTTCCGCAAGGGTCAGGAGATCAGCGTAGCTCAGAGTCGTGCCGTTGGCGAACACCAACTGTTGAACACCATAGGTCGTACCATTGCCGCTTGCGAGTCCGCCCAGCAGCGTGATGGTATCCCCTCCGCCAAACGAAAGGATCATATTTCCGCTGCTATCGCCGGTGACGGTTAGCGATGACGCAGACAGGCCCGAGCCGACCTGGAGAATATTGTTTGGCGCTGTGAAACTGTCTGCTTCGGCGATCGTCAGCACGCCATAGCCCTGGGCATAGACGAAGGTATCGCCGCCGCCTGCGCCGACGAGAGTGGTGGCCACGCCTTTGCCGTCAAGAACGTTGGTCCCAGCGTCGCCATAGAGCGTCGTGTTCGAAGCGGAAGGAGTCTCTGCAGCTGCGAGCAAGTCGGCGTAATGCCACACTGTTCCATCAGCGAAATCGACTGTCTGAACGCCGTAGGTTGCGCCGTTCCCGCTGCCAAGTGCGCCAGTCAGGACAATACTATCGCCACTACCAAAATCGAGAAATAGGTTGCCGCTGTCATCGGCGGTGATGGTTGTTGCGGCGGCAGTAATGCCGACGCCGAGTTGAAGAACATTGTTCGGACTGGCCTCAGGTCCGTTTCTGTGACGGTCAGCGCGCCGTAGCCACGCTTGTAAACGATCGTGTCGCCGCCGCCGTGGCTGATAATCGCGTCGTCGATGCCCTGGGTGTCGAACGTGTGGCCCGTATTGTCGCCGTACAGCGTCGTCGAGTTCGGGTTCACGACGTCGAGCCGAGAGACCAAATCCGCTTGGGTCCAAACGATGCCGTCAGCGAATTGAATCTGCTGAATTCCGTAGGCAACCCCGCCGCCGCTGTTGAGTTGTCCGACCAGCCAAACCTGATCTCCGCCACCAAAATCGATGGTCATCCTGCCCGACGAATCGGCGGTCACTGTCGCGTTGGCCGCAGATAGGCCAACGCCAAGCTTCAGGACGTTGTTCGGCCTGCTTGCGGTATCCTTCTCCTCAACAGCAAGCGTACCGTAGCCTTTCTTGAAGACGAAGGTGTCGTCTCCGCCAAAGCCTTCCAGGGTTCGGGACAGTCCTTTGCCGTCCAAGGTATCCGCACCGGCTGCGCCATAGAGAACCGGATTGTTCGCGGATGGCGTTTCGAGCCGGGCCAGCAGGTCGGCATAGGTCCACGTGGTGCCATCGGAGAACTGCACCTGCTGAACGCCGTAGGTCGTACCGTTGGCACTGCGCAGTTCGCCCGCCAGGACCACACTGTCGCCATTGCCGAAGTCGAGAATGACATCCCCGGAATCGTCGCCCGACACCAGGGTATTCGATCCCGAAATACCGGAGCCGACCTGGAGAATATTGTTTGGCGCTGTAGCGGTGTCCGTCTCTTCGATGAGAACTTGGCCGTAACCCCGGTTGAAGATGAAGGTATCTCCACCGCCCTCGCCAAAGACCGCGGAGTAGGTTCCGCCCGGATCGAGGATCTCGCCAAGGCTGGTGCCGTAAAGACTGTAAGGATCACTGGTCGTCGTCGTTTGGCCACCCGAGCCGGCCGATACCCCAGACTGTCCAGTGACGACAACGTCGGATTCCGCGTCGGCGAAAGCGGTTATAATAGGGTTCGAAGCATGCGACTGGGTTGGCTGCGTCAGCGAGATCGACGACTGCCCGGACGCATTTAATGGGTCCGGACCAAAGAACTCCGAAAATGTGCTCAGCAATGTTCCGGCTGATTTACCGTAAGCATCGACGAATACGACCCCTTCCCCTCCGGAAGTCTTTTCTTTCTGCACAATATAATCAAATATTTTTTGCGCATCCCAAGTGTCACCGTTAGCAAATTTTATTTTTGTTATCGGACTGGCGTTAACCCCGCCCGCAATTCCGTCATGAAGGGTGGTTGCGACGCCCACTTTAGTTTTTTTGTCTACAAATGTGATAGTTGATCCCCCATCCGCGGCCGACAGCTTAACGGAAAGGAATTCAACATGCGCGTTGTCGAGCCATCTTTGATTGGCCGCCGTGCCGAAACCGCCGTCGTCCGGGCCAGGTTCTGCGATATCCAACGCACCGGGGTACCAATACAAGGATTGGCCACCGGCGATGAGATCGATATTATCGGGAGTTATGTTGGCATCTGAAGATAGATCAAGAACATAGTCGTTGTTAGCACTGACATCAACTTCAACGACAGTATTACCAGATGCAACGCCAGACGCCGTCTTTCCGAACTGAACGGTCATGTCTCCCCGTAAACCCGGGTCTCTCTTTGGATCAAAGTCGACGATATTGTCATCAGCGCCGACTCGAACGGTGTCGCCGCCAGATGCCTTAAACAACTCCTTCCCATTAGTTCCGATGAACAAGTCGCGGCGCAATGTCCCGTCGGCCGTCCCGAAGCCGCCTGCTCCAGCGCTAGCTGACGCTCGCTCGACGCCGACGATTAAGTTAGTGGGCCCCTTAAGGGAAAGCGTAGTTGTCGAATTTATGGCATCGTTGAATTCATCGAAGGATTGCCCATCGATATAAACCCCGGTTGTCACCCCTCTCGGGTCTGCCTTTACTTGATAGTTCGAAGTCGCTCCAGTGGCGCAGACATTCTGAAGCGACGAATTTAAGACAGAAGAAGATGAAACCGTACCGAATACGTAATCACTCCCGCCAATCGATACCAAAAATGGGCTCCCGCTGGTGCCATTTATAGCGTTCTTACCTAAATCGTCAGGACGAAAAACAAAAAGCCGTCCTGTAGTGTCTCCGATCACAGAAGTTGATGTTACGCTCCCTGTGACACTTGCCCCATTGTTAAAGGAGATATAGGCCGACGAGCCCAGAGCATTCCCCAAAGCTTGGAGGTCGCTCTTGTTATAAAAAAGAGCTAGGCCAGGAGAATTCGAAGAATATTGATTATTCGTTGGCTTATATAACACTGCGTCGCGGCTTCTGAGTGACATCTCACCCCGAATCGATTGCGCCGTTGGCTGAGGAAGTTGATTATAAATAGTGTCAGGATCTGCCGATCTAATATTTTGCGCTGAATAATTAGGCGATTTTGTTCCTACGGGCCCGCACCGCGAATATGCCGGATACGGGCTACTCCCGACGTGATGACGGTCCAGATAAGTGGCTAACTCGGGAGGAGATATATTCTCACTATCGCTCTGCCATGTAACAAATGCATCCTTCCATTCCGAATATGCTGTCCACCAGTTGTTATAATAAAGCACGGCTTCGTTTGCAGCGCGAACAACTTCATTGTAGTAGGCTTGTCCGCTAGGATATAACATTTCGGAACTGTCCGAAATTACCTTTACTTTTCCCGGGGCGATGAAATGCCCTGTGCGCCCGTCACCGCCTGTTATTACCTCATAGTTGGCGACATGCCCGGCGGTAAGCCCAACTTTATTCCCAATCTCGATGCCGACACCTGTCGAAAAAGTATCCTTTGTGCCCGGAATGGGAAGAGATATATGATCAACGCGGATAGTCGTCATTTTACTACCTCAAATGGACACGAGTAACCGATTACAGGAGCGTCGATGCGGCGATAGCCCGCAACGCCTGGGAGGTTAAACGCATTTCCTGCGACATCTGATATAATGTTAAGTTCGTCCGGGTTATCACGGTTGCAGATACGATCCTTGATCTTTTCTACGCACACCGGATAAACTCTCTCGGAAACTTTAAATCGAATAGAAGGGTCTTTACAGGAGGGCATCCCCCTTCGCCCATCTTCTGCGCATTGAGTCTGCTGATTTTCGTCGGATTGAATGAGCCAAACGGCGCAGTAGGGATGCTCAAGCTGCGCTAATGTTCGGCCAGAAAACGGACGGTTTGGATCAAATATCGGATATTTTCCGCGCTTGGTTATTGCGTCCTCACCATTGGGCTTTCCAGATTCCGTCCAGTGCCTTTCAACGTACTTAATGGTAAAACGTGCGCTTGATTTCCGCTCTGCTTCGGACATGTGCTGAGCTGGAGCGTAGTCGCCCATTCCTTTGGCGCAAAACGGCGTGGATGGATTGACTGGATGCTGGGGATCAGTCCGGCAATATGTCGAGCCGCTCGGACCAGTTCGCGAGCAAAGCTTGTGCCAATCGGTCCAAAGCGCGCATTTGGGATGGCTCTTGTCGAATGCCTTGAGCTCATGGTCTGGCTTCGAGGCATCGTAGGGCGCTGGATAGGCGGGGCCGTCTTCCTGGCCAGATGCATTATGTGATATTTGACCGACCGCAGCTGTGCCGAGGATCGCTACCAGCGCGACGGTCAAGATTGGCACCGCCTTATGCCGCGAGAGAACGTCGCTCCACTGTGACATGTGTCCCCCTAAACTCCGCCTCCGGAATGCCGCAACACAGCGCACCGGATCATATGAGTCAACGACAATATGGGTAAATTATCGAATAATTACGAAATCTTACACCATTCTGGACTGAATTATTTACGACAGATTTGTGATAGGTTTGCTTCAATGAGACGCATCTAAGATTCGATTCAGCGCGAGGCTGTTTCGGGGAATTCCCATTCGATTTTACGGCGTAAACGAAAAGCGTATCGGACCCTTCATTGAAGACAGTACTTATCGGATGGGAGCTCGGCTCGGGACGGGGGCATGTCGAGCGGCTTGTACCGATCGTCGCGGCTTATCGAGCGAGGGGCTGGCGTGTGATCGCAGCTCTGCGCAACGCTCAATTGGGCGCTGGTATACTTGGCCCGTCGCAGCGACGAGACGAAAATAGTAGCCTGACCATTGTCCGTGCGCCCATCTTCTCGCACACCGACATCGAAAGTGGTCCGGTCAACTCGATCGCCGAGATACTGGCGAAAACCGGCTTTTCCCGCCCCGAATTTGTTCGTCCTCTCCTGACAAAGTGGGATGCGATCCTCGCACGGTATCAACCAGATATCGTTATTTCCGATTGCGCACCCAGCCTCAATACGGTCGCGCGCGGCAGGGTACCGTTGACTGTCATCGGCAATGGCTGGACCCTCCCGCCAGATAGAGACCGCCCGCTTGCGCTGACACCTGGGCAAGGTAGTGAGGATGCCATCTGGGACGCTGGAGAGGCGGTGCTGACGGCAATGTATGCCGCGTCACCTGCTTCACCGAAGGTTGAAAGATTTACCGACCTTTTGCGGGGTGATCACAACCTGGCGTGCACGCTTGCCGAGATCGACCCTTATCGCGCTATTCGGGATGAGTTGCTCTACTGGCCCTTCGAGATATCAGCGCCCACCGCACGAGCGGGGCAATCTCGGTCGGGTGGGCTGATCTATTTGCCGAAAAGTCACCCAGCCCGAGGACTAGTTGAGCGGGAAGCCGGAAGGCTCAACATGCAATTCGACGCATATTTTAACGACCCGCCGATGTGCCGTTCGCGGAGTGTCGCTGTTCATGTCGATCCCATCGATTTCGAAAAGGTGATCCACAGCAGGCAGCTGGTTATTCATCACGGCGGGCTGGGTACCACGACCTGGTGCGTGGCCAGCCGAGTGCCTCAGTTGATCTTTCCGCACGATCTTGAGAAGATCCTGATTGCCAAGGGTGTCGTGGAAGGCGGATATGGCTACGCGATCTCGAGCCAAGCCCCGAGCTTGAACTTCAAAGCCGCCGTCGAGGCAACGATCAACCTAACGGTGCCTGAATTTGACATCGGGAGGATGGCCACGCTTTCCCCTGAGGCAAGCATCGATGCTATCATGTCAGGACCGCAGCAGTCGTAATCGTGGCATTCCGTCACTATCAGGCGCCACGCGCACCGGTGGCGCCAGCGCGCAATGCCGCGACGTTGACGTGATGGGGTGGACGACCCCTGCGCTGCAAGAGCGTTTTTGCAGTGACGAGCACCGGTCGGGTGCGTCTATGTGTTCAGCCTGTTCGCGCAGCACTGCATGGCTGCTGGCCTTGATGAAGTCCGCGGATCCGATCCCTAATCGCGTCATCGCGCTCGAAGCACTCTGCTCCCCTGGGCTTGTTCGACCCAGGTCTGACCGGTTTGTCATCAGCCAAACCAGCTCGCCGAAAATATGGCTGACCGTCAAAGGCGGCGTCTTGTCGCCATACTGATCACGCGGCCCGGTCACCGTTTCTCCCGAGCGCTCAACGCTCCCGCCCGGCTTCTTTCGAGGCTTTGTCGATAGGACTAAGAAGGTACGACAAGATGCTCCGTTGACCGGTCCGGACGTCCGCGGTCACCTGCATCCCGACGGCAGCCCGGATACCTCCAGCACGTAATGCTGGTTGAACCGCATCGACGCTAATTCGGGCGGGATAGAGCAGGCCGAATTTCTCGTCCTCGACCGCGTCCGAACCGATACTCTCGACACGCCCTTTGAGCGTCCCATAGCTCGTGAACGGAAACGCC
>Ga0136846_1220133_pt1 | contig 11834 bp, 12 predicted proteins | sample HopSoiMetagenom2_FD_96841 | JGI IMG/M metagenome (GOLD analysis project Ga0136846, IMG submission 96841) | Grasslands soil microbial communities from Hopland, California, USA - 2 Assembly 2016 (version 4) | ecosystem: Environmental > Terrestrial > Soil > Grasslands | place: USA: Hopland... | reverse complement strand
TTCTTCCCCGGGCTGTCGGCGGTCGCCGGCGTCAGGATGTCCTTCTCGCGCAGGATCGGCGCCTCGCCTTCGATGTGGAAGCGGGTTCGGCTCTCGCCGTTTCGGATGAGGGCGGTGCCGACGATGATCCGCTCGCCGGGCTTGAGCTCGACCTTGAGGGTCATGGCGGGTTCCTTCGCGCGCTTTAGCCGAACAGCCGGAGCACGGCTTGATCGGCCTGCGCGGCCAGCGACAGTGCCGTTTGCGAGAGCTGCTGGCGCGTGTTGAGGGCGAGAAGGTTCGCGCCCTCCTCATTCTGGTCGGCGAGCACGAGGCCGTCCGCGCCCGTCGTCAGCGAGAGGATCATGCCGTTCGTGAACTCCTGCCGGTTCTTGATCACCGTCAGGTTGGCGCCGAAAGTCGAGGCTTGCGTGCGCAGCTTCAGGGTCGCTGCGTCGAGGTTCGTCAGGGCGGCGTCAATATCGGCGTCGGCGGCCCAGTTGTTGGCGCTCGCGGCGATGCCGAGCCCAGCGGTGTCGAGCGCGGCGCCGTTCACCGTGAGCTGGGTCGTGCTCTGCTCGTTGAACACGACGGTGAGGTTGTTGGGTGAGCCCTTGATCAGGTTGACGCCGTTATAGCCGGAGTCCTTGGCAAGGTCGTCGATCTGGGTGCGCAGGGCATCGAACTGGGCCGCGTAGGCGGCGCGGGCGGTCGGGTCGCTCGTCAGCTTCGCCTGGCGGGCGACGGCCTGGGCGGTTTCGACGAGCTTCTTCAGCCCGGTGATGCCGGTGTCGGCGGCTTCGAGGGTCTTCACCGCAAGCCCCATCGCGTCGAGCAGGCGCGACAGGTCGGAGGCTCGGCTCTTCAGCCCCTCGGAGACGAAGAAGTTCGTCGGATTGTCGAGGGCGGAGTTCACCTTGCGGCCGGTGGCGAGCCGCATCTGCGTCGCGCTCTGCTGCTCGGCCGTCTTCTGCAGCGAGAGGAGGTTCTGGCGGACGCCTCGCGAGAGGGTGATGTCGGACATGGCGAAGCCTCGGCAAACCCCGGGGCGGCCCCCGGTTTGTTCCGCCGATAATCCTTCGTTAGGGCTAATGAACGGTTAATGCGCCGCGCCGCCGGAGCAGGACTCGCAAACGCAAAACGGCGGGGCCGTGGCCCCGCCGCTTTCCGTCGCGCCTCTTTCCGGCGATCAGAACAGCCGCAGCACGGCCTGGTCGCGCTGCGCCGCGAGCTGCAGCGCCGTCTGGGCGAGCTGGCCGCGGGTGTTGAGCGCGAGCAGGTTCGCGCCTTCCTCGTTGCTGTCGGCGAGGACGAGCTGGTCGGCGCCGGTCTTGAGCGTGTTGATCATGCTCGCCGTGAACTCCTGCCGGTTCTTGACGACCGTCAGGTTGGCGCCGAACGTCGAGGCCTGCGTCCGCAGCGTCGTCAGCGCCGCCGACAGCTCGGTCAGGGAGGCGTTGATGTTGGTGGTGCCGTTGGTCGCGTGCGCCCAGCCGGCGCCGTTGGTGCCGGTATCGAGCGTCGCGGCGTCCGAGACGGCAAGACCCGCCGAGTCCAAGGCGGCGCCGGTGATCGCGAGCTTGCTCTGGGCGGCGCCGGTCTTCTCGTTGAAGATGACGGTGAGGTTGTCCGGCGTCCCCTTGACGAGGTTGACGCCGTTGTAGCCTGAGTCCTTCGCCAGCTCGTCGATCTGGGTGCGGACCTGGTTGTACTGGGTCTGGAGCTTCGTCCGGGTCGCGGTGTCGGTGGTGTCGAGCGCCTGGTTGGCAAGGCTCTGCGCGGTCTCGACGAGCTTCGAGATGCTCGAGATGCCGTTGCTCGCCGCCTCGAGGGTCTTCACAGCCTGGCCGATCGAGTCCTGGATGCGGCTGAGATCGTTGGCGCGTCCGCTCAGCGCCGAGGCGGTGAAGTAGTTCGACGGGTTGTCGAGGGCGGAGTTGACCTTCTTGCCGGTCGCGAGGTGGAGCTGCGCTTCCTGCGCCGCCGCATTCGTCTGCTGGATCGAGGTCAATGCGGCGCGCACGCCGGAGGTGAGCGAAATGTCCATGGAAATGACCCTTCTGGTTCACGAGCCTTCTGGCCGGCGCGCCCTCCTGGGCCCGCGGTCCGAACAATCGGCGTTCGCCTTCTAAGGAGGTGTAAAGACGGGACGGCCTCGCGAGACGTGGTTAACCTCGGCCTAAGCCGCGCTCACTTTGGCCAACGAGAAGAGGCCCGCGAGCCCGCGGGCAGCCGGCCGAGCAGGGAAAGGCTCAGGCGATCTTTTCGATCCGCGGTCCGCTTCCGCGGGCGCTTTCCTGGGCGGCCTGCATCTCGCGAATGTAGGCCCGCAGCCGCAGGATGGCCTCGTCCGGGGTTTGGCGCATCACGCGGTCGGTCTCCCGGTCGATCACCTGGAACACGACCTCCCGGGTCCTCGGATCGATCTCGACCTTGCGCCTGACGAGCTCGGACGGGCCCTGGTCGACGGCCGCCCCCGGGGCGCGGCTCGAGTCGAAGCGCGTGGCGGCGGCTTCGCCTGCCTGCTGCACGGCGGCGTCGGCCGGAAGCTCGGTCGCGACTCCGCGAGCCGCCTGCACAGCGTCACCCCGCGGCGCCGTGCTCGGGGCCGGGACGGCAGGGATCCTCGCGATGCTGCCGGTATCCATGGCGGATGCCCAGACGCAGTCGTTCTGACTGCCTGGACATGACGTAACGGCGAAACCTGAAGGGGGAGTTTCAAGACATGGTGAATCGGAGTGAGAACGCTCCCGTGCCGTGAGCAATGAACAAAACGATTCCGGCAATCCATACTCGCCGGGGTTGGCGATGAACGCGATATACACTCTGTTACCTTAACGAAATGTAAGAGCGGTTCGCATTATTTGTCCGCTGCAGGCTTTGTGACCGTGTGACATGAGTTCCCTCCGACCCGCCTCGGCAACCCCGTTTGCCACCTCCGGCTATTGCGCGAGACCCGGTGAGCCTGAACCCGCGGCTGCGGCGACGCCGAGCCACATTCTCCTCGCCGATCGCGACCTCAGTGCGCAGGCGCCGATCGCCGAGTACGTCGGCCGCAGCTATCCTTCCATCACGATCGTCAAGGCGAGCGATGGCGACGAAGCGTCGAAGGCGCTTGAAGACCATCCTGTCGGTATCGCGCTGATCGACCGATGCCTGCCAGGCTTGGACGGCGCGGATTTCGTTCGCGAGCTGAGGAAACGGGCCACCTTGTTCGGTCTTCTGTCCGATCGCCTCGTCCCGCGGTGGGCTCGTGTTGCCCAAGCCATCGGTGCTTACGATGTGCTTCTCAAGCCGCTTCGGCCCGCACAGGTGGACAATTTCCTCGCGGCGTGGAACCGCACCTGCCAACCGGCGAACGTTCTCCTGGTTGAGTCTTCGCAAAAAACTTTGGATGTCGTCGCGCGGCTGCTGCGGCAGAGCAGCTTCAAGCTCAATCTCGATTTTTCGGGCACCGCTCGGGAGGCGCTGAAGGCGCTCGTGCCGGAGTTCTACGACATCGCATTCGTGAACCTCGCCCTCGCCGATGGCAGTGGGGTCGAGACCGCTCTCCGGGTGATCGCCCGGTCACCGAGCACCAAGATCATCACGTTCGGAAACCACGACCGGTTCACAGCCGCCACCCTGAAGAGTCTCGGCGTGGCAGCGCATCTGCCGGTGCCGTTCGAACCGCATGCCTTGGAACTGGCGCTGCACGACCTGTTCGGGCTGTGGCGACCCTATCTGCTGCAGGCCATCGACCAAGCCGAGAAGAGCGACCAGACCGGGGTCGACTACCTTTTCAAAGCCGCGGGCTGAGCTGGCCTTGCTCGCCGCGTCCCGCGCCCGCTAGAGGCTGCGCGAGACGACGAGGGGCGCCGCCGCTGGTGCGGATCGTCCCAAACCCGTCGCCGGGCCGTAGGTCATGGGCCGCGACGCGCGGGTGATCTCCTCCGAGAGGCTCTTGATCAGTCCTTCGGAGACCGCGCGCGCGGTCGCGAGCACGATCCGGTTCTCCTCGACGGTGCGGCCGAAACCGGCGTGGGCGGCCCGCAGGCCGTCGACGGCCTCGGGCGCAAAGCGGGCGAGCGCCACCGCGTTCGCCTTGACGGCCTCGAGACCGCGCAGATAGCGCGCCGCGAGCTCGCCCTTTTTCGCTTCCGACGCAAGTCCGTCGCGGATCCTGCCGGCGCGGACCTGCGCGGTCTCCGCGCCCAACGTCGCCTCGAGCTCGCGCATGCCGGACAGGACCGAGCCGATGAGGTCCTCGGCCCCGGCCCGGCTCGTCACGCGGGAGATGTCAGGCGTTTCTGGCATGGGGGCCCTCTTGCAGCTTCAAGAGCTCGCGGTAGATCTGGCTCGCGATGCCGACGCCGCCGGCCTTCGCGATGCCGCCGGCGTATTCCTTGACCAGCATCGAGCGGTAGACCGCGCCGCCGGTGCCGTTGTCGCCGAGCGGCCCCTCCGTGCCGCTCGACGCGAACACCCGCTCGAGGGTCTGCTCGAGGAACATCGTCTCGAAATCCTGGGCCGTCTTTTTCGCCTTGTCGGCGGGCGCGGCGAATGGCGAATTGCGAATGGCAGATGGGAGAGCCTTCGCCGCCTGCGCTTCGCCATTCGCCGCTGCCCGCATCACATCACCTCGATGTCGGCTTGCAGCGCGCCCGAGGCTTTGATCGCCTGCAGGATCGAGATGAGGTCGCGCGGGCCGATGCCGAGCGCATTCAGGCCGTCGACGAGCTCGCGCAGGGTCACACCCTCGCGGACGACGGCAAGCTTGTTGGCGTCGCCGGTGTCGACCTTGACGCCGGTGCGCGGCACGACCCGCGTTTCGCCGTTCGACAGCGGGTTCGGCTGGCTCACCTGCGGCTGCTCGGAGATCGTGACCGTCAGGTTCCCTTGCGCGACCGCGACCGTCGAGACCCGCACGTCCTTGCCCATCACGATGATGCCGGAGCGCTGGTCGATGACGATCTTGGCGGTCTGGTCGGGCTCGACCCGAAGCTGCTCGACCTCGGTGAGGAGCTGGATCATGTTGCCCCGGTACTTCGGCGGGATCTGGATGTGCACCGTCGAGGGGTCGGTCGGCTCGGCGGTGTCGGCGCCGAGGAAATCGTTGATGGCGGCGGCGATGCGCTTCGCCGTCGTCAGGTCGGGGTTGCGCAGCGCGAGACGGAGCGCCTTCTGGGCGTTGAGCTTGAACTCGACCTCGCGCTCGATCAGCGCCCCGTTCGAGATCCGCCCGACGGTCGGCACGCCGCGGGTGATCTTCGCCGCGTCGCCCTCGGCCTGGAAGCCGGCGATCGCGACCGACCCTTGGGCGACCGCATAGACCTCGCCGTCGGCGCCGAGAAGCGGGGTCACGAGGAGGGTGCCGCCCTGGAGCGACTTCGCGTCGCCGAGCGCCGAGACGGTGACGTCGAGACGGGTTCCTTGCGTCGAGAAGGCGGGCAGGTTCGCGGTCACCATCACGGCGGCGACGTTGGCGGTGCGCAGCGTTGTGCCGCGGGTGTTGACGCCGAGGCGCTCGAGCATCGCCTGCAACGACTGCTTGGTGAAGGGCGTGTTGTTGAGCGTATCGCCGGTGCCGTTGAGGCCGACGACGAGGCCGTAGCCGACGAGCTGGTTCTGGCGCACGCCCTCGACGCCGGCCAAGTCCTTGATCCGCGACAGGGCGAGCGCCGGGGAGGGCAGCGCCAGCGCGACGCAGAGCGTGCGCACGACGCAAGACCGCAGGAACCGAAACAGGAAAGCGCGCATCGTCACCTCGGACCCGCCGGTGCCAGCCTCGTGCCAGATGCGAGAGGGCCCTAACGCGTTGAAGAGATTGAGCCCTTTCTCCGGCGAGAGCCCGAGGCGGGCGATTTCGCGCGTCCGGTTCCGCCGGGCCTCGGCAAGAACTGCCGGTGCTTTTACGCCGCGTTAACCCTGCCGGCCGACAGTCGCGCCATGCGCATCGATCCCAAGCCTGCTGCGGCGCTCGGCGCCGGCGCGCTGCAGCGCCGCCCGGCGGCGGGCCGAGGCTTCGTCCTCGGCGGCGAAAGCGCGGCGGCGAAGACCTCGCGCACCGGCGCGTCGGCGCCGCTCGCGACCGTCGACGCGCTCTTGGCGTTGCAAGGGGAGGGGGATCCGGCCGAGCGGCGCCGTCGTTCGGTGCGCCGCGGGCACGATCTCCTCGATGCGCTCGACCGGCTCAAGGCGGCCCTGCTCTCGGACCGCATCGCAACCACCGACCTGCAGCACGTCGCCGCGAAGCTCGCCGAGCGCCGCGACTTCAGCGACGATCCGCACCTCGACGAGCTCTTGTCGCATATCGAGCTGAGGGCCAAGGTCGAGCTCGCGAAGCTCGGCGTGCGCTAAGCGGAAACCTTGAGGCCGTTGACGCCACCTGGCTGATCACCCACAAGATCGCGCGTCCGCGCCGGCCGCGCGATCTTTCCCATGCTTTTCAACTCCTTCGCCTTCCTCCTCGTTTTCCTGCCCGCGGCGCTCTTGCTGCACTGGGCGGTCGAGCGCTTCCGGCCGGAGTGGCGGCTTCCGGCGCTCGCGTTCCTGTCCTTCCTCTTCTACGGCTACTGGGACTGGCGCTTCATACCGCTGCTGGCAGCCTCGATCCTGGTCAACTGGCTGATCGCTGAGGCGTTCGGCAAGACGAGGGCCGCGATCCTCATCCCGCTCGCGCTCGCCGGCAATCTCCTCGTGCTCGCGGTTTTCAAATACTTTAACTTCTTCGCCGACCTCGCGAACCTGATCCCCGGCCTCCACGCGCCGCGGCTCGAGATCGCGCTGCCGCTCGGCATCTCGTTCTTCACCTTCCACCACGTCATGTATCTCGTCGATCTTCGGGCCGGGCGCGCGCCGCGCTACGACCTCGTCCGCTACGCCCTCTACATCGGCTTCTTCCCGCAAGTCCTCGCCGGCCCGCTGGTGCGCTGGAGCGAGGTCATGCACCAGTTCGACGAGCATCCCTACAAGCGGCCCGACGCCGCCGAGCGTTTTTCGCGCGGGCTGATGCTCCTCACCGTCGGCCTCGCCAAGAAGGTCTTCCTCGGCGACCCGCTGTCGGAATACGTCAACCCGGTGTTCCAGGCGGCGGCGCAGGGCAAGGCCGTCACGATCGTCGATGCCTGGCAGGCGACGCTCGGCTTCACCTTCCAGATCTATTTCGACTTCTCCGGCTACACCGACATGGCGCTCGGCCTCGCGCTCCTGTTCGGGATCGTGCTGCCGCAGAACTTCGACGTGCCCTATCGCGCCGTGTCGCTGCGCGATTTCTGGCGCCGCTGGCACATGACGCTGTCGCGCTTCCTGCGCGACTACCTCTACATCCCGCTCGGCGGCAGCAAGCGCGGCTTGGCCGTGCAGCTCTGGGCCTTGTTCGCCACGATGGCGCTCGGCGGCCTGTGGCATGGCGCCGGGCTCACCTTCGTCGCCTGGGGTATCGCGCACGGGATCGGGCTTGGCGCCGGCGTGCTCTGGCGCCGGGCCGGCCTGACGATGCCGGCCTGGCTCGGATGGGCGCTGACCTTCGTCTTCGTGGTGCTGGCCTGGGTGCCGTTCCGGGCGGCGAGCTTCGACGCCATGCTCCGCCTCTACGAGGCGCTGTTCGGCTTCGCGCCGCTCGGGTCGGGTTTCCGATGGCGCACGATCGCGCTCGCGGCTGCGATCGCCATGCTCGGCCCGACGGCTTGGACCTTCGTCCATAGGATGCCGCCCTGGCGCTCGATCGCCATCGCCTTCGCGCTCGTGCTCGTGATCGTGCTGTTCAAGATCGGCGACGATGCCAATTACGAGTTCATCTATTTCCAGTTCTGACCGGCGCTCCTCCGCGTCTCCGCGCCATTATCGTCCGGCCCGATCTGCGGCATTGAGAACGCGATAGAAGCCGTCGGCCGGTTCCGGCCCGCCGCGGGCGGCATCAAGGAGCGCCGTCGCCAGCCGATCGGCGATTGCGACGCGGTAATGCAGCGGATCCCAGTAGTTCGCATCCTCCATCGTCACCGCCGAGCGCAGGCGGAAGTCGATGAGCGTCGACCCCGTGCGGCGTGCGATCTCGGCGACACGCCGCTTGCACTCCGCCTCCTCGTCGGCGGCGCGAGAACCCGGCGTCGGTTGGACCGAGACGTGGACGGGAGGGAATGTCAGGATCTTCCGCGTTTCCGGGACCGCGGTCAGGACGTCATCGAGCCATTGCAGCGCCGGCATCCGGAGCGCTGCGCGATCCGCGTCGCTCAGCGGGCCCTTGCCGCTTGGAGGTGGCGGAACGCCCTGAAGCGCCGTGTGGCTTCGCGCAGGTGCGAGGTCGTATCGCGCATCGGGAGGGACGAACACCTCGTAGCCGTCCGCCCTGATCCGATCCGGCATGAGTCCCAGCCGGTTCAGGGCCACCCGTCCGGCGATCTCGAGACTCTTGAAGCTGAAGAGCTTGTAGGCGTAGCGCAGGGGGCGCTTTTCGTAGAGCCAGGCCGGGAAGGTGCGGAAGGTGAGGCGGTCGCGGTCGGAGTCCGGGCTGCACCACGGCAGGTCGAGCCCGAAGATCAGCACCTTCGGCTGCCGCACATGCCCGAGCAGCAGGCGCGCGAGCTGGATCTGCTCCCAGGGCGTTCCGGCATTGAGCCCGAGATTGGCGAAGCGGGCGCCGAACAGGGCGCCGAGGCGCTGCGGGTCGAGGAGCCTGATGGTCGAGGTGCCGAAGACGGCGCTGTCGTAGCGTCCGCTGCGCACGATCTGCGGGTACATGAACCGCTGATTGAGATCCATGATCGGGGCCGGAGGCCGGCCCGGCCCGACGCGCAGCCCGTATGGGTCGACGGCGAGGACGAAGAGGAAGATCGCGGCGGCCGAGCTCGCGGCCGCCGCCGCGAGGGTGAGGCAGAAGCGCTCCCACGGGCGCCCTGCCGCCGCCTCCAGCCGCGCGTCCGCGTCGCTCGCCGCCACCACAACCTCGCTCCGGTCTCTGCCGACCTCTCGACCAGCCCCCGGCGGCGCGCTAACAAGGCCCGCCGCTCGAAGAGCGTCGGCGCCGGCCCGCGAGGACGATTGGCGAAAACCCTAATGCACGTCGCCGGCCTCGCGCTCAACCGCCTGCCCGCCCGCGCGAGAGCGCTCGGGAAGTTGGACTCGGTTCACATGACCGCGCCCGGGTCCCGGCACTGATCGGCCCATGGGTTCCGGTTCCGATGAGCTCACGGTGAGCGCGGGCGCTTGGCGCCGCTTCGCGCGCGACTTCGCCATCGGCGCCGCCGCGATCCTCGGCAGCCTTCTTGCCATCGCCTATGCCCTCGATCCGTTCGATACCGGCCGTCCCGACCTGTTCGCCAAGGCCGGGGTGCGCCCGCAGGGGCCGCGCACCGCCGGGGCGAGCCGCGGGCGCGATCCCGGCTTCAACGCCGCGATCATTGGCAACTCGCATATCCAGGCGCTCTCGCCCGAGCGATTGGACGCCCTCACCGGGCTGTCGTTCGTCCAGCTCTCGATCGTCGCGACCGGACCGAAGCAGCAGTTCGCGGTCGTCGACTGGTTCATGCGCCACCACCCGGGCGCGCGGGCGCTCGTGATCGGCGCCGACAGGTTCTGGTGCCAGCCGGAGCTGGCGGGCCTGGACCAGGCGCCGTTTCCGTTCTGGCTCTATAGCCGCAGCCTGCCCGAATACCTTCGCGGCCTTCTGCGTTTCCACGTGCTGGAGGAACTCCCGCACCGGGTCGGATACCTCCTGGCGAAGCGCCCGGCGCGGGCCCGGCCCGACGGCTACTGGGATTACGAGCCGGCCCTCCTTGCGGCCGGCCACATGTCCGATCCGGCCCGCCGCGCGGCGCTCGAGGCGAGGTCCGACGACTACATCAGGAACCCGACCGGCCGCTTCCCGGCGGCGGAGGATCTGAGGGACGTCGTCGCCGGCCTGCCGTCCGCGACGGCGGTCGTCCTGGTCTTCCCCCCGACTTACCGCTCGCTCCTGCCGACGCCCGGCTCGGCCGGCGACTCGGACAACCGGGCCTGCAAGGCCGCGCTCTCCGAGGCTCTCGCGGAACGCCCGAACGCAGCAGTAAGCGATTGGCGCGGCGACCGACCAGAGTTGCACGACCCCGGCCTGTTCTTCGACCAGACCCACTACCGGCAGGAGCTCGCGGTGGCAGTCGAACGCGAAATCGCGCCGAAGCTCACATCCCGGCCGGAGTCCGCGACGAATCACAGGCCGCAGTGACGTCCGGAAATCCGGTGGTCGGCGGTCGATCCCGGCCGGCTTCATTCAACACGGATGAGTGCACGACAAGGATAATCCGGCTGGTCCTCAGATCGGCCGGATCGTAGCTCCGAAACGGGGGATCGATATCCGGAGGCAGAAGCGCGCCAGCCTTGAACAGGGGCTCCACGCGGGCCACGGCGGCGCCGGGAATCGCCGCCGCCATGCGGACCCAATCGGAAGCGCGCAGTCGATTGCCGCGGCTATCGTAGTCGGCCTCGGTCCAGTCGGTATCGGCGGCGAGGAACGCGAACGGCGCGCCGTCGATGTCGCGGTGGTCCTCGAGGTGGATGTTGTGAACCATCGTCCCGCCGGGCCGGAGCATCGCGAGAAGGTTGGTCAGGAGCGCGGGCGCTACCGCCGGCGGCACGTGCTCAAGGACCGATAGGGACGAGATCAGGTCGAAGCTCTCGCCGGCGAGGGGCGACGCCGCGAGGTCGTAGGGCGCGACGTAGTCGATGCCGATGCTGCGAAGCCCGGCAAGCGTCCAATCCGTTCGAGCCTTGAGCGCATCGAGTCGGGCGCGGATCGCGGCAGGGTCGTCCCATCGGGCGAGCGCGCCGACGAGGGCGTCGCCGTCGATGCCGTCGAGGGCGCGCGGCACCTCGGCCTCCTGCAAGATCCGGTAGTGGTCGATCGCGACCGTCCGGGCGGCGCCGGCGAGATGGTAGATCAGCGCCTCGGACAGGAGATGGCCGGAGCCGAATTCGAGACAAGCCGCCCCTGCGAAGCTTCGAAACCGCGCGAGCTCGAGGCGCTCGACGATTGCCTCGACGAGAACGTCGAGGCGCTTGCGCGTCTGTGCCAGGTTTCGCGCGCGCAGGCGATGCGCCCAGCCGGGCTCGTGACCGAGCGCGCCGAGGGCGGCCTTGAAGCGCTCCCGGACGCCAGGCGGAAGGGAACGAAGAAGTAAAGCGGCTGCGGCGGCCGCTTGGCTTCGTAGGAGGTCCATCACAGACCCGTGCCGGAGAGAACGCGACCAAAGAATTACCGGCGAACAAAGCAGCCGCGCAAGGAGGCGTTCGTCGCGATCCTCTCGCCGTGAGACCGCCTGCAGCTGGATGCTCCTGGCCTCTTCTTCGACCGGACCCCATGACCGGCGCCCGATTGCGGAACTTGTCGGAAGGCAGGCCGCAGCGGCGCTCGCCCCGAGCGCTGGCGAATCTTGGCCATTAAGGCCGATTTCGCACCCCGAATGCCGCCGCCGAGATCGCGGCTGCTCAAAACTCCCGCGTTTTGAGACTTTTCCGCCACGTTTTGCGGCCCTCATCTGCGTTGTGGCCGGCCCGCTTCTCGACTATACGGCACGCCGACAAGCCACCCGAGTGGCGGAGGAAACGAACGAGCCTGGAGGGGCCAAGAATGGGAAAAATGGTCAAGATCGACGAGGCCTACCGCCCAAGCGACGAAGAGCCGTTCATGAACGAGCGGCAACGGGAGTACTATCGGCGTAAGCTGACCACTTGGAAGAACGAGATCCTTCGCGAAGCCCAGGACACCCTGGTCGCCCTGCAGACCGAGAGCGAGAACCACCCGGACCTCGCCGATCGCGCCTCCTCCGAGACCGACCGCGCGATCGAGCTCAGGGCGCGCGACCGCCAGCGCAAGCTCATCGCCAAGATCAATGCCGCGATCG
>Ga0136846_1239144_pt1 | contig 11837 bp, 11 predicted proteins | sample HopSoiMetagenom2_FD_96841 | JGI IMG/M metagenome (GOLD analysis project Ga0136846, IMG submission 96841) | Grasslands soil microbial communities from Hopland, California, USA - 2 Assembly 2016 (version 4) | ecosystem: Environmental > Terrestrial > Soil > Grasslands | place: USA: Hopland... | reverse complement strand
CTCGAAATGCTTCTCAGCGGCGTTGGCGCAAAGGACGATCCGGCGTCCGGCGGCCGGCAGATGCCGTCGCACTGGGGACACAAGGGCCTGAACATCGTCTCGCAGTCGAGTCCGACCGGCACCCAGTGCCTGCAGGCGATCGGTTGCGCGGAAGCCGGGCGTCTCTACGACAAACTGGTCGACATTCCGGATCGCATTTCGAAGTTCGCGGCGCGCGAAGTCACCTACGTCTCGGTCGGCGACGGCACGACGAGCGAGGGAGAGTTCTGGGAGTCGCTCAGCTCCGCGTGCACGCTAAAGCTTCCTGTCGTCTTCCTGGTCGAAGACAACGGATATGCGATCTCGGTGCCGGTCGAAGTCCAGACCCCCGGAGGCGACATCTCGAAGATCGTCGGATCGTTCCCCGGACTGCTCGTGCAGAGCATCGACGGCACGGACTTCATCGCGAGCTACAAGGCGATGAGCACCGCCGTCGAGTACGCGCGCGCGGGCGAGGGTCCGGCGCTCGTGCATGCACGGGTGACCCGTCCGTACTCGCATTCCTTGTCCGACGACGAGCGGTTGTACAAGACGGCGGAGGAGCGCGCGGCGGAGTCGAAGCGTGACCCGATCACGCGGCTGGCGGGGTTCCTGGTGGCCGAGCGGCTCGCGTCGGAAGCGGAACTGCACCAGATCGTCCGCGATGTCGAAGCGGAGGTGAACGCGGCCACCGATCAGGCGATCGCGTCCGAGAAGCCGTCACGAGAGACCGCGCAGCGATTCGTATACTCACCCGACATCGATCCGTCCTCGTCTGCCTTCGCCTCCGAGGCGGCGCTCTCCGGCAAGCCCGACACCATGGTTGCCGCGATCAACCGCACGTTGAAGGACGAGATGGCGCGCGATCCGCGGATTGTCGTGTTTGGCGAAGACGTGGCGGACTGCACGCGCGAAAGTGCGCTCGAGACCGTGTCGGGTAAAGGTGGCGTGTTCAAGGTGACGCACGGCCTGCAGCGCGCCTTTGGCAGCGTGCGCGTGTTCAACTCGCCGCTTGCGGAGGCCAACATCATCGGCCGCGGCATTGGAATGGCGACGCGTGGAATCAAGCCGGTCGTCGAGATCCAGTTTTTCGACTACATCTGGCCCGCGATGATGCAGCTGCGCGACGAGATGTCGATGCTTCGCTATCGCTCGAACAACACGTTCTCGTGTCCGATGGTGATTCGGGTCGCAATCGGCGGCTACCTGCGCGGCGGCGCTCCGTACCACAGTCAGTCGGGGGAGAGCATCTTCGCGCACTGTCCGGGCATCCGGATCGCCTTCCCGTCGAATGCGCATGATGCGGCGGGGCTGCTGCGCACGGCGATTCGGTGCGACGACCCGGTCCTCTTTCTCGAGCACAAGCACCTCTACCGCCAGACCTACAACAAGGGCGAGTATCCCGGCGCCGATTACATGGTGCCGTTCGGCAAGGCGTCGGTCCGCCGCGACGGCACTGACGTAGTCGTGCTGACTTACGGCGCGCTCGTCCAGCGGTCGCTGCTGGCCGCGCAGCAGGCGCAAAAAGACGGTATCAGCGCGATGGTCTTCGACCTGCGAACGATTGCTCCGTTCGACTGGACCACGATTGCCGCCGCCGTTCGGAAGACCAACCGCGTCGTCATCGCGCACGAGGATCAGTTGACCTGCGGGTTCGGCGCCGAGCTTGCCGCGCGGATTGCCGACGAGCTCTTCGAGAACCTCGACGCACCTGTGCGGCGCGTCGCGGCCCTCGACACGCCCGTCGCGTATCATCCGGATCTCGAGGAAGCAATCCTTCCGCAGTCGAGCGACGTGTTGAAGGCCATCCGGAGCATCGCACAATACTGAAGGTGCTTCCGCCGGCGGCGGACGCCACGAACGTGGAACCAAAGGCCGCGCAACCGCCCCGAACTGGTGTGGCTTCCGCCTTCACGCGGGTGGCTTTCGGAGTTGCGCTCGCCTTCACCCTGGTCATTCACCCACACTCCCAACACCGGGTCGAGCTCCTGCGATCGGTTGGCGGCCTCCCGGCGCACGTGGCCGGTGCTTTTCAATTTCCTCTTGGGTTCCAGCAGGCGGACGATGGGCGCTTTTTCGTGTTCGACCGGCGGGCGCACGCCGTTTACACGGTCACCGGAGACGATCCGCCTCGCAAGATCATCGAGGTCGGCCAGGAGAAAGGACGCGTGCTCGATCCGAGCGCGTTCGATATCGATCCGGTCGACGGAACCTTCGTGATCGCGGACGCCCCCGGCGGGCGGCAGCGCGTGCAGACCTTCACGGCAACGGGCAGCCAGCTCGGTGGATTCACGCTGCCCGGCCGCGAGGTGCCGCGGCTGACGCTCGGGAACCTCGTCCTGAACGGTGTCGGGTCGCTGCAGTTCACGGGACGCAGCGTCGTTGTGAACCAGCCGGAGCGCGGCTCGCTCGTGACCGAGCTGGCGTTCGACGGATCCCTGGTGCGCGCGTTCGGCGCACTACGCCCGACGGGGCACGAGAGCGATGTCGACGTGCACTTTGCGTTGAATGCGGGGCTTCCGCTGATCGACCCGACTGGCGGCTTCTACTTCGTGTTCCAGGCGGGCGTCCCGCTCTTCCGGAAGTTCGACGTACGGGGAACGCTCCTGTTCGAGCGCCACATCGAAGGGCCGGAGGTCGACGATTATCTCGGATCGCTGCCCACCAGCTGGCCTCGTCATCGGACGGAAGATGGCGACACGATCCCGCTGGTTCCCCCCGCGATTACCACTGCCACGGTGGATCGGAGCGGAAACCTGTGGGTGTCGCTCGCGGCGCCCTTCACGTATGTCTACAACCGATCGGGAGACAAGATCCGCACGGTGCAGTTCAAAGGGGCCGACATCCTTGTGCCGACGAGCCTGTTCTTCACCAGGGACGGCCGTGTACTCGTGACGCCGGGGTGCTATATCTTCAAGCCGTAGCATCCGCCGGACAGCGAGATCCGGCTTCCCGGTCGCGGCGCGCCCATCGCGCCTCGCGCCTCGCGCCTCGCCCATCGGGTCACATCAGCTTTCCAACCGGACCCAGATCCAGATTGAGTTCGTCGGGGTCGATGTCGAACTGCTTCGCGAGATCGAGGATGGTTTCCTGCAGCCGCATCAGCGCGAGACCGACCGACTCGGTCTCGTCGTCGGTCAGCGTGCCGTTTTCCATGCGGCGGATCGCCTGACGCTCGAGCAACTGACGGATCAATTCGACGAGCGTCAGCACGAGCTTCAAGACAGAACGCTTTACGTCTTCCGGGTCCGCATTCCACCGTGCCGGTCTGCCGGCCGCCACCTCGGCGATCTGCTTGCGGATGGCCTCGATCTGCTTTGCATCGGCGGCTTCGGCCATGCGCGGCCGGGTCGTTGTGCGCCGGCGGCCGCTGGCCTTCCGTCTGGTGCCCGCTCTTTTCCGCGTCATGCCAGCAGCTCGGGCACGAAGGCATACGCAGGGAACGGTCCGCTGAGTGTTGGCGCGAGAGGCGACGGCAGCGGAATATCCGACGCGGCTGAAAGGTACCGGTCGATGCCCGTGCGATCGACCAGGTGGTACAAGGCTTCCGGCAGCGCAGCGCGGGACGGCTCGTAACGTTCGGCAGCGATAAGTGTCTCGAGGCGACGCCGGATCGGCGAGAAGCGCGGCGGCGGTGTCAGGGCGCGTGCGGCCCGGCGAAGGTATTCGGTCCCCGACAGCTCGTCCGGCGCTCGAACGACGCGGGACCTGGCCGATCGAGCGCGCGGCGCCCGCCACGAGAACTGGGCACGCCCGCGCACGACGTTGAACGCCTCGGTCACATCATCGTCCTTGTCCTCGAGCGCCTCCGCAACGTGTTCCGGTTCGAGCAGCGTGCCGAACCGCACCGGCAGGACCGCAGGAGCATCCTTCCACAGCCGGGCGACCACGCGGTGGTGCGTGCTCAAGGCACCGAGTTCAATGGGCGGAACGTCGGCACGCCGCTCGACCGCAACGTAACACGCGCTCATCTCTCGCAGTGTGATCGGCCCGCTCAAGCCCGTTCCCATTCGTCGCGACGGGACCGCGTCGAGCAGCGCGAACACGTACCACGCCATCAGCGCCTGGCACGTGACATCACGCGATCGGCCGCGCACAGGATGGCAGAGAGCCTGATGTAGACCAGGTCGACATCCGCCAGTGCGAGCATGAGGTCCGCGTTGAGCACGACCCCTTTGTCCAGCAGGTTGTCGAGCACATCGAGCAGCGTGGATTCGTCATCGTCGATGAGACTGCCGATGTGGCGTCGCGCAGGTGACTTGCGGCCGGGAGAACCCAGCGTCAGCTTCGAGACCACGCGACGTGGCGGCGGCGGAGCGATCTTCGGACTGGCCGGCGGCTTACCACTTACCGTCGAATGCATGCTGCGCCGCGTCACCGTGGAAGGGCGAACACTCCTTTGCGGCTTCACGAGCGGCCCCTCTCCTCATCGACGAAGTTATACGCGGGCCACGGACCGGTCAGTGTCATCTCAGCGCCAGCGTCGGCACAGCTGACGGACTGGCGACGGGCTGCCGCTTTGAACCGGGTGCGCGCCGCCACCGTTACGAGAAACGCCGCCTCGAGCAGCGGCGGATTCGACCCAGGCTCCGCCTGCCGCTCGCGTCGTCGTGCATCGCGCGCCAATCTTCGGAGTTGCCGGAATGCCTCGTCGGCCACCTCGATCGTCTCGAGGCGCGCAGCCCTCGCGGCAGTGCGGGCGTCTCTCCGCGCCACGAGAAAGGCGGTGCCCCCCTTCACCGATGCCCGAGCGGGAGTCGACGTCCGGCTGACACGTTCTGACGTCTCCGTCGTCCGCGATCGCGTGACACGAACGCCCCATTCTTCGCATCCTGCGATGTGACGCAGCGTCCGATCGAGTGTTGTCCGGCGGGCGCGCACGTCTGCGAGGGCTTTGTCGATCGAAGAGAACATCGTGAACAGCTTCATCGGCACGACCGCCACGTTGAGCATGCGCGCAAAGTGTTCGACGACCGCCTCGTGTGCCACGGCGGCTTCGGAGACCCACTGCAGATCGCGCAATCGTGACTCGAGGTGTGATGGTCCATAGACGTCGAGCGGCACGTCCGCGGCGACGAGCCACAAGCTGTTCGCCGCCTTGACCGGTTCGGGCCTGGCGGCCCCGGTCAGTCCTGGAGGCACACGCGTTACCGAGGGCTTCCGCGGCGCCCGGACGAGACAATAAAGATACACAGCGGTCCCAGCCATCTCGCCTACACCTTACATGATGCGCCGCCAGGCAGACGCCCACGCCGTGAGCCGCCCGACGCCATGCGGCGGCGGCACTTCGGCGGGAGCCTCGATGATCGCGCAAGGCCGTTCAGTCGGGCGCTCCTTCACGAGTCGCGCAACCTGACGCGACTCCTCACGTTCGAGCTTCTTGCATCTGGCGCACGTCCCTGCCCCGACTGCGTTCACAATGACGGCGGCGACGGCGATGTCGAGCTCGTCGAGCGCTCGAGCGAAGCGAATGGTCTCGGCGCGCGGCAGCGCCGCTGCGCGGGTCACGATCACGAACGCCGTTTGTTCAGGATCGCGGAGGATCGTCTCGAGGTGGCGCAGGCGCCTCGAGAGCTGTACCAAGAGTCTCCCAAGCTCGCCTGCGCCGACGATCTCGTGGTACTTCAGGAGAATCGCCATCAGCGCCTGTGTCCAGTCGCGCAGCAGTGCCGGTGTCCGGAGCAATCGGAGCGCATGCCCCGTCGGCGCCGTGTCGGACACGATTGTCTCAGGCTGCGCCAAGGAGCCGCTGAGCGCCTCGGCGACCTCTCCTATGGCGATCACTTCGTCGATGCCGGGCGGTGCGAGGTCGATCAGCTGACGGAATGCCGCTTCGTCCGCGCCGCCGCGCATGCTGCTCCGCGCGATTCTGCCGAATGCCTCGTCGACCGAATCGAGATAGCGGGAACGAAAGCGCGCGAGGCTGGCGCCCGCATCGATTTCGCGCACCCGCAGGTTCACCGGCGCACCCTTCACGGTCACGGCATCATTGCCTATCCGTACGCCCAGCACGTCGCCAAGCGAATGCGCAGGATCGCTCGACAGCAGCAGGATGCGACGGGCGGGATCTCGGGCCGCGAGCGTCAGCGCAAAGGCGGCCGCACACGTCGACTTGCCGACGCCCCCTTTCCCGCCGAAGAGAATCCATCGCGCCCCGGTTGGCAGACCGTCCGCGTTCGCACGAGAGACGGAGACCGCCCGTACGCGGCGCTTCACTGGAGGTGTGGCTTCTGGCGGTGTCCATCGTGCAATGGACGCCGTCACGCGGCGAAGTGCCTTGATGCCGCGCGGCTCGACGACAAGCTGGGGGAGCGTGCACATGTCCATGCCGCCAAAGCGTCCCGCGATCGGACGCATCGCGCGCGCTTCGAACCGGCGGCGGGCCGTGCACCACTCGCATGGCTCGGGGGGCACGGGGGTGGTTCGATTCACCAGCAGCGAACGAACGCTGATCCGATCTCGGGCGAGGACAGAGAGGGCGTCCACCGTTTCTTCGAGCGCCATCGGCTCCGGCAGGGTCACCCATGTGATTCGGGTCTGGGTCTCATCACGCAGGCGCGCCGCCAGCGCACGGCCATCGCGTTCGATCTGATCGATCAGTTCGTCGGCCGCGTCGGTCGAGTATCGTCCCCGCAGGGCGCTCACAACCGCGCGATGGTGCGACTGCAAACCGTCCAGGAGACCGGCGACGCGCTCGAGCAGGACGGGGGACGCCAGCAGCCGCAGCGTATGACCGGTCGGTGCCGCGTCAATGACGGCGGCGTCGTACCCGGCGGCCGCCATGCGCGCGATTTCGACGAGGCCGATGACCTCGTCGATGCCGGGCAGCGACAGCTTCAGCACGCGGCCCACGTCTTCGTTGTCGAGATACGTGCCGCGCACCGCGATGGTCGACAGCAGGTCGCGGCGCGGCGCCAGCCATCGCTCGAAGGCTCGTGTCGCGTCGAGATTTGCGGCCGCAAGGCGGGGCACATGGGGGACGGGGCGAGGTGCGCCGGTCACGCGGATGCCGAGAACGTCACCGAGAGACGACGCCGGGTCGGTGGAGATCAGAAGCGTCCGGCGGGTGCGGGCGGCGTCAATCGCAAATGCAGCGGCGCAGGTGGTCTTGCCGACACCGCCCTTGCCGCCGACGAAGTGCCAGGGCGGGCTAGTGTTCGTCCCCCTCAAAGGTGGCTTCGATACCGGTGATCTTCATGTCGCCCGAGGCGATGACGGCCGGCTGGCCTCCGCCCTGCCGCTCTCGGATCCCGCGAATCCGCGCGATGATCTCCGCTTCCAGCTGGTCGAACGCGTCCTGGGTCATCTCACCGAGTTCGACCCGCATCTGCGCGGCAAGCAGCTCGTCGCGCAGCTTGCCTTCGTCGTTCAGTTCGCTCTCGACCGCCGCCGCGATCTTATCGAGCACGAAACGGATGCCGCCGACGAGGAGACTGTCGATTATCAACATTGGCTCAAGGCTCAGGACTTATGCCTCATGGTGGCTCAGGGCTGAAGACGCATGCCGGCTTCAACCCAGGTTTGTGGCCTGAGCGGCCATGAGCCGCCATAAGCCATGAGCCATGAGCCCTGAGCCGTTTAGTGCGCCCGTTCGAGCTTCAAGCGGATGTTGACGAAATTGTACGGCGGCCATGGGCCCGTGTACTTGAACGTGAGCTTGTCGTACTGCTGCCCGATTTGCTTCACCCGCCCGTCGAACGCCTGTTCCATCTCCCGTGAGACCAGGAACGCCGCGTTCATGATCATCTTGTCGCCAATCGGCTTGTTCGACCGCGACGCAACCGACACGCTCCGCAGCGCATCGAAGATCTCCGCAACGTACCGCTCCGACCGCGCCTGCAGCGCCGCATCAATCAGCCGGCCGTACTGCATCCGCGCGAAATACGTCGAGCCTTTCTGAGAAGAGATCTCGCTCTTCAGCCGCCGGATGTCCTCGTCTTCCTCCTCGATCTCGCGAACGATGTGATCGCGATCCCAGAGGACCTTCAGGCCGAACTCGAACTTACCCTGCATCTTGTTCAGCACGTCGCTGAAGGCGTCGTACGCCGAGCGGAGCAGCTCGATGATGTCGTCGTTGGTCTTGAACACGGTGCCGAACGACATCGGGATGACGGTGTGCTTCTGCATGACCGTCTCGTTCACCTGCTGGTGGCGCAGCACGTTTTCGCGCGTCGGATCCTGCACGACAATCGGCGTCTTCGACACGACCGCGGCGATATCGCGGTGATGGATCGTGTGGACCTCGGACGGCTCGGGGCCCAGACCCAGCGGGCCGAAGCTCAAAGGCTCGTCTGACCGGATGACGCAGTACACATATCTGCCTTCGGTCGAATCCTCGCGCCGTGCGGAGGGCGACGGCACACGGACCCGTTCGAGCTTGCGGCGTGACGTCTCTTCGCCCGTCGTCGCAGTGCGCCGAGCGCTGTCGGGCTTGCGCGTGGCACTCGGGGCGCTCTTCCCCGTCCGGGCCACCTTCCCTGGTTTCTTCACTGATTTGCCCATCGCCGACTCTGTCTCAGGTCCGTTTCATGGACCTGCGCGCACCCCGCCCCGTGTCGTCGCCGCCCGGCGGTGATTCGAGCAGACGCCTGATTTCTGCAACGAGTGCGTCCGGCAGACAGGGCTTCGTGACGAATGCATCACAACCCGCCTGCCGCGCCCCTTCTGCATGACCCGCGAGCGCATGTCCGGTCAATGCGACGACCGGGATGTGGCGCGTCTGATCGTTGCTCTTCAATCGCCGCGTGGCCTCCCAGCCATCCATCCTCGGCAGCGCCAGATCCATCAGGATGATGTCGGGCATCAGCGCCTCGGCTTTCTCGACCGCTTCGAGCCCGTTGGTTGCTTCCGCCACATCGAATCCCGAGAACTGCAGGTACGCCGCATACATCTCGCGCGCGTCGGGATAATCTTCCACTACGAGCACGAGGGGTTGGACCCGGGTCGTTGTCATCGACGCTTCACCTTCACCGGAATGCGCAGCGTGAACGTAGACCCCTGGCCCAGTCGACTATCGAGCTCAATCGAACCGCCCAGCATATGGGCAAGGCGCCGGCAGATGGACAGGCCCAGCCCGGTGCCGCCGTACCCCCTGGCCGGAGAACTATCGAGCTGACGGAAGTCCTCGAACACCCTGGCTTGATCCTCTTCCGCGATCCCGACACCCGTGTCGCGGACCGCCAGCACCATCTGATTGCCCCGCGCATCATACGCCGCCGACATCGTGACTGAGCCGGAGGGCGTAAATTTCAGCGCATTACTCAACAAATTGAGCAGAATCTGTTTCACCTTCTGTCGGTCGGAACGGACCGGGGGAAGCCGCGTCCCCATCTGGGACTCGACGGCGATGTTCGACCGCCGGATGATCGGCTCGAGCTCGGACATCACTTCATCGACGAGATCCGGCACGCCGAACTTGGTGATGTTCAGCGGCATCCGTCCGGCTTCAATGCGCGTGATGTCGAGAATGTCGTTGATGAGCGCCAGGAGGTGCCGCGAGTTCGAATCGATCCGCGTCAGGCTCTTGCGCTGTGGATCCGTGACCTGCCCGGTCACGTTGTTCAGCAGCATGTGCGTGTAGCCCAGGATCGCGTTCAAGGGGGTCCTGAACTCGTGCGACATGTTCGCGAGGAACTGCGACTTGAGCGCAGACGCCTGCTCGAGCGCGATATGCTGCCGGCGCAACAACTCGTTCTGCTCCGCGAGCTCCGCGGTGGCTTCCTGAACGTTTTTCTCGAGCTCCTGCGAGGCTTCCTTCAGTTGTTCGTAGAGCCGCGCCTTCTCGATGGCTTCGGTGAGGTCGTGCAGGATCGTCACGACCCACATCAACTCGCCCTGCTCCGACAGGATGGTGCCGGCGAGGGCTTCAACCGGCAAGGGACGGCCGCTTACCGGGTCAGCCAGCTGAATCTCACCGCGATACCGCTGCTCGCCGGATCGCGTGAGCACGTTCGAGACAAACGACGTCAGGTTCGCGCCGTTCCCCTGCACGCGTCGCAGCGCCGCTTCGTTCTCCACGCCCGGCGCGTTGAACAACCGCTCGGCCGGCGTGTTCATCAGGACGATGTCCCCTTCTTCGTCCGTGACCAGGATTGGATCGGCCACCGAATCGATAATCAGATCGAGCCGATGACGTTCGTCGCGGACTTCCGCCTGGGCGATCCGCAACGTCCGGTAGCTTTCCTCGATCTCTTCCTTCGCACGTGCCAGATCGGTGACGTTTCGCAGAATCGACACGACATACGTACCCTGCCGCTCGTCCTTTGCTCTCGAGCTCAATAGCTCGAACAGCAGGTCGGAGCCCTCGAGCGGATCCACCAGCAACAGTTCGCGCCGCGCGAGCTCCGCCGTCCCGACAGCGCTGGTCGACAGCGCAGCCGAGAACAGCATGTTGTTCAGGCCGACGGCGCGCCGCCATCCCTCGCTGGCTTCCTCGGGCGCGGCGAACAGTTTCTCCGCGTGACTGTTCGCGATAATGAGCTTGCCTTCCGTGTCGGTGAGCAGGATTGGATCGGTGACGGCGTTGATGATGCTGTAGAGCAGCATCCGCTCCTGCCCGAACCTCGTCTCCGCCAGCGACTGACGGCTCGCGAGCCGCGAAACCTGCTTTCCGAGCGTGCGGGCAAGCCAGAGCGCGTCCCCTTCGAGCTCAGGACCGGTGCCAGTGACGAGGAGCAGTCCTCGTCCGACGTCATCGTCTTCTGCCCGGAGCGGAATTGCGTGAAATGACCGTGCGTCGAGCGGCACGCGGTATCGACTGCTGAGTCCTTCGATGAAGACCGGATGGCGGCTGCTCAGCGCCTCGACGAGCGGATGCATGGCATCCGCGCGGCTGACCGCGAAATCAACGACAGCGCTGTTCGGAACGCCGTGTTCGGCGACGAGCAGCATCTCGTTCGATACCGCTTCGACGATCAGCACGACGGCTTGTGTAACGGGAGAGTGGGCAACCAGCCAGTCGAGCGCGCGGCGGGCAGAATCCTGGAGATCGATACTCGTCAACAGAAACTCGACGAGCGCAAGCTTGGCTTCTGCTTCGAACCCGGGAACCGGCACTGCCGGTACGGCCACGCGCGGCACGGATAATTATCCCTTGGTCGAACGACGCCGGCCGCGACGCCGGGTTGCGGCGAGTTCCGCTCGAAGCGATGCGTTTTCGGCACTGAGGTCCTGGGGGCGTGACCCGAGCTCGGGTGGGGCGGCTGGCCTCGAAATCGGCGCCACCGATCCGACCGCCTCCGAATACTTCAAATACGTATCGATCGAGGCCACGACGATGCGCGCTTCCACAGTGATGAGGTCGATCCCGACAAGCGACACCCGCACCCACGCGTCTATGACGATCCCCTTGTCGAGCACGCGGTCGAGAACGTCGATGAGACTCGTGCCGCCCGGTGCGCGTTCAACTGCCATGCTGTGTGCTCCTCGCTCAGCTCACGCGATTCACCGTCGTCGGCGAGATCTGCCACGCGTGGCCGTGAGCGCCTCGATTTGAGCCTGCAACTGCTTGATCTCCGCTCGAAGTTCTTCGTGCTCCGCGATGGTCCCCCGGGATTTTCCAGGGGACAGATCGCGGTCGTACCGCCACCAGTCGAGCCCGATCTCCTGTGCCTTGTCGAGCGAGCACACCAGAAGCCTGATCCGGATTGTTAAGAGTTCGACCTCAGCCAGGGAGACACGAATGTCTCCGGCGATCACGAGCCCCTTGTCGAGCACGCGATCGAGCACGTCGACCAGACCCGTACCGCGATGATGTGACCCTGGGAGCTCGAGCGCCATGAAGCAGCGACTATAACGCAGCCCCTGAGGGCAGGCAACCG
>Ga0136846_1235157_pt1 | contig 11837 bp, 8 predicted proteins | sample HopSoiMetagenom2_FD_96841 | JGI IMG/M metagenome (GOLD analysis project Ga0136846, IMG submission 96841) | Grasslands soil microbial communities from Hopland, California, USA - 2 Assembly 2016 (version 4) | ecosystem: Environmental > Terrestrial > Soil > Grasslands | place: USA: Hopland... | reverse complement strand
AGCGTATCCCGCTGTTTCTGCGGGATGGGGCGAGTCTGCCGATCGTGGGGTAGCGGCTGCCGCCGGCGGGGGCTCGACAGGGTGCGGGTGCGTTGTGGCTTGTCGCGCAGTTCCCCGCGCCCCTACCGGGCGGGCGTGGTTGGCCGGGTGCGGGTGCGCTGTGGTCTGTCGCGCAGTTCCCCGCGCCCCTACCGGGCGGCCGGGGGGGTGGTGGATGCGTCAACTGTCCTGTTCTGCACACTGGTTGGGTGGACTTGTTGTTCTGGCCTGCGGAAAGGAACCCCGACTCGTGTCTGTCGCTCCCCTGCCCCTGACGTTGGCCAACCTGTTGCTGCGGCCCGCGTTGGGGTCCCGGCGTGATCCGGACCGGGTGTTCGACCGGATCGTCGGCAAAGTGGGGCGGGCAGAGGGGGACGAGGCGTTCGTGGAGAGCTTTCGGCCGCTGCTCGTCGAGTGGGCGGCCGACGAGGAACTGTCGCCGGTCGGCTGGCAGTCCGCGCGGTCGCACGTCCGTCGGCATCTCACCAATCAGGCCCGGATCCGGCGGCTGATCGCCGGGCATCCCGCCATCGCCCGGGAGCCCGTCGAGCGGCCGGTGTTCGTGGTGGGCCTCCCGCGCACGGCGACCACACTCACGCACGGCGTGCTCTCCCTCTCCGACCAGCACCGCTGCCCCCGCCTGTGGGAGTTGCTCGCCCCGGGCCTCGATCCGTCGCCCCGGCAACGGCAGCGGGCGATCACGTCCGCGCGCCGGACCCTCGACGCCACGTACCGGCTCAGTCCGCGCTTCCGCGAGATCCACCCCATGACCGCCGAGGGGCCGGAGGAGTGCACGTTCCTTCTGCCGCACGCCCTGGTGCCCCTGTCGCAGGCCCGGCTGCCGGAGTACCACGCCCGGCAGTTCGAGCGGGACTTCGTCCCCGACTACCGCCATCTCAAGGAGTGCTTCCAGGTACTCCAGTACGGCCGGCCGCGGCGCCGCTGGATCCTCAAGTCGCCCATGCACACCGGGAATCTCGACGCCCTGCTCGAGGTGTTCCCCGACGCCACGCTCGTGTGGACCCATCGCGACCCGGCGACCGCCGTCGCCTCGTTCTGCAGCCTGGTCGAGTGCGGTATGGCCCTGTCCCGGCGGACGATCGACCTGCCCGCCCTCGGCGCCACCTGGCTCGACCTGCTGAGCCGCTCCGTACGGCGCGGACTCGCGGCCCGGGCCGGCCTCCCCGGCGGGGCGCTGGTGGACGTGCCCTACTCCTGGCTCGGCTCCAATCCGGCCGCGGGTGCGCCGAAGCTCTACGACGCGGTCGGCGCCCGCTGGACCGAGGCCGACGCCGCCCGGCTCCCGACGGTCTCCACGCACCTCAGAGGCAGCCGCCCCCACCGCTACGACCTGGCCCGCTACGGTCTGACCAAGGCCGGCGTCGACGCTGCCTTCGCCGACTACAACGCGCTGCGGGCCGAGGTCGACCGCGCCTGAACAGCGCGACCGTATGGTGTGGTCACCGTGCTCCCAGGTCGAGGACGTGGTCCTCTCCCACGACGAGATCGAGCGTGTGTGAGCCGGCGGGGGTTCTGAGGTCGATCCGGTGGGTTCGGGTGGGGCGTACGACGGCTCGGCCGCGCCCCGGTCCCCAGTCGAGGTCGACCTCCGCGCCGAACCGCGTCCGTACGCCCCTGAGGCGGCCCGTGGGGCAGGCCATCGGGAGCGCGGGCAGGAGGACCAGCCGGTCGGGGGTCGACTGGACGAGCGCCTCGATGAGCACCGCCGGCAGGGCGTGGGCGGCGTCCGCGTTGTAGACGTTCCGGCCCGGGTAGTGGGCGCTCATCAGGGAGGCGTGGAAGAAGTCGCCGTCGAGCACCTGGCCGAGGGCGTGGGTGACCCGTTCGCCGTCGCGCAGGCGGGCCGCGACCAGCGCGTGGTGCAGGTGTCCGTGGGCCGAGTCGTTCTCGGCGCCCCGGAGTCGGAGCGCCCGGTGTGCGGCGGCGGCCAGGTCGGGGGTGTCGTACGGGTTGATCTCGTCGAGCGGCCAGACGCCGTAGAGGTGGCTGAGGTGCCGGTGGTCGTAGGTGTCGGCCAGGCCGGGCCACGCCCATTCGGCGAGCGCGCCGTCGGCGTTGACGCGGTGCGGTGGCAGCCGGTCGGCCAACGCCCGCCAGCGGTCGGCCCGTTCGGGGTAGTCGGGGTGGTGGTCGGCGGCGGTGCGCAGGGCGTGCCGGGCCGCCGAGAGGTCCATGGCCGCGTTGACCGCGCCCCAGCTCCCGCCCGTAGGACGGTTCTCCGGCGAGTAGGAGGGGACGACGACAAGGTGCCCGTCGGCGTCGGTTCGGGTGAGGAAGTCCTCGTAGAACTCGGCGACTTCGGCGAGCAGGGCGGCCGTGCGCGGGTCGCGGACGCCCTGGGTGTCGTCGTGGTCGACGAGCGGCTTGGGCAGCCAGTCGGCGCCGGCGGTCCAGAGGTGGAGCGGGTACTCACGGGAGAAGTGGTACGCCAGTCCGGACTCGCCGTCGGTGTGCGTGGGCGCGACCACGCCCCGGGCGCCGAAGAGGGTGCGGGCGTTGTCCCGCCAGTCGTGTAGCTGACGGTGGATCAGGGAGGCGTGGGCCTCGGTGACTTCGGGGAGCGCGCCGGCCGCCGCCGACGCGGTCTGCAGGTTGAGGTTGGCGTTGGTGGTGAATGCTCCGGACCACGCGGTGTTCCAGTCGCCGGTCCACAGGCCGACCAGCCGGGGCGGGAGCATTCCGCTGACGGAGAGCAGGTGGTAGCGACCGGCGGCGAAGAGACGCTCCAGGAGGGCGGGACTTTTCGCGAGGGTGAGCAACTCGCTGCCGGGAAGGGCACGTTCGGTGTCCTCGGCGGCGAGGTCGAGGGTGACGCGGTGGTAGGCGGTGCGGTGGAGGTGGGTGTGCCGGGCGAGGAGGCGGTCGTACGTCCGTTCGCCCGACCACGGCTCGTCGTCGGCCTGGGCCTCGTCGTCGTCCGCCAGCAGGTCCCGTAGGGCCCGGGCATCGTCCGCCGTGTCCCGTTCGCCGGTGTGCCGGACGACCCGGGTCAGCAGCAGCACGGACTTCGCGCCCCCGGCCCGGACGCCGGGCGGGACGAGGGTGGTGTCGCCGCCCGTGGGGACGACGAGGGTCACGCCGGTGTACGCGCGGTCGCTCGCCGGGTACCGGGCGCGGAGGGTGAGCAGGGCGCCCTCGGAGGTGCGCACCACGCTCTGGCCGACGCCGAGCCCGGCTGGGGCGTTCGGGAGCCGGTGGTCGAGGTCGATGTCGAGGGTGAGACCGTGGTGTCGCCGGTGACGTACTGGGCGATGACGTCGTCCGCGCGGGACACGAAGACCCGGCTGCGCCACCCGGCGCACTCCGCCTCGACGACCCCGCTGGTGAAGTCGACGGACCGCCGGTAGTCCCGCGCCTCCCCCGCCGGTGACCCGCCGCGCAGCCGCACCTGGAACGCCGGGTGGAACGGCTGCACCCACTGCAGCTCCCGCCCGTCGGTGAAGCCCTCGGCGGCCGTGACGTCCCCGGCCAGCAACCGGTCCTGGAGAGCGGACACCCGGTCCGCCAGTCGCGGCGGGCGGGCGTGCTCGCTGCCGTTCGGGCATACGAGGGTGTGGTGCGTGACGACGACACGTTCACCGTCGGGGTCGCCGAGGACCAGGGCGCCATGGCGGCCGTTGCCGCTCAGGAAGCCGTCTTCCGGGCGCGCCGCCGGCCGGGGTTCCCAGGTTCCGGGGACGGGCGGTGCGGTCATGGTTTCAGTACCGCCACTCCGTACCGGCCCAGCGAGACCTCGTCCGAGACGGTGTTGCCGGTCAGCAGGTCCCGGTGGTCGCCGGGCACCTGGACGGTCACCGGTTCCGTGCCGTGATTGAGCACGAAGAGCAGCTCACCGCGCCGGACCGCCTCGACCTCGGCCGGCAGCGCGTCCAGCACCGGTCGGATGCCCGCGTCGGCGCCGATCCGGGTGAGGAGGTCCCGCAGTGCGTCGGGCTCTGGGAGCGTGGAGAGGTACCAGGCGCGCCCCTTGCGCAGGACCGCCGGGAAGCCGTCGAGTTCGCCGCCCTTGTAGGGGGTGACCTCGTCGGCGGCGTCGGCCTCGAGTTCCTCGGACCACAAGTGCCCCTGGAAGCCGTCCACTTCGACGCTCTCACCCGGGGCCAGCGGCCACCACTCGTGCAGGGTGCGCAGGCCGAAGAGGCCGCGCAGCCGGGTGTCCATGCCGCCGGGCCGTACCCGGTCGTCCTCGTCGGCGACTCCGGTCAGGAATCCGCAGACGAGGGTGCCGCCGCCGCGTACGTAGGCGAGGAGGTTGTCGATCGCCGCGTCCGTGAGCAGGTACAACTGCGGTACGACGACGAGCCGGTAGGCCGACAGGTCGTGCTCGGGGTGGGCGAAGTCCGTCGGGAGACTCGCCTCCCACAGGGCCCGGTGCCAGGCTCCGACGATCTGCGGATACTCGGCCGCGGAGGAGAGTCGTCCCTCCTGGGCGCCGCCCCACCAGGCGTGCCAGTCATGGAGAACGGCGATGTCGTTGCGCGTGTGACTGCCTGTCACTTCCTCACTGATGGCGGCGAGTTCGGCGCCGAGCCGCTTGACCTCCTGGAAGGTCCGGCCGTGCTCGCCGGCGTGGCTGACCATGCCGGAGTGGAACTTCTCGGCGCCCTGCCTGGACTGCCGCCACTGGAAGTAGCAGACGGCGTCCGCGCCGCGCGCCACCGCCTGGAGGGACCAGAGGCGGTTGAGGCCGCGCGGCTTGGCGCGATTGACAGCCCGCCAGTTGACCGAACCGGTCGCCTGTTCCATCAGCATCCATGGTCCGCGTGCCTGCGAACGCGTCATGTCCTGTACGAGTGCGCCCTGTTGGGCTCCGAGCGGGTCGTCCGGGTCGGAGTAGATGTCGACGGAGACGATGTCCTCCTCCTCGGCCCAGCGCCAGGCGTCCTGTCCCACCCACATCGGCATGAAGTTGGTGGTGACGGGGATGTGCGGGGTGTGGCGGCGGACGATGTCGCGTTCCGCGAGGTAGCACTCCAGGAGCGCGTCCGAGGTGAACCGTTTGAAGTCGAGCACCTGGGTCGGGTTGCGCATGTAGTGCGCGAGGCGCGGCGGCAGGATCTCGTACCAGTCGCCGTACCCCTGGCTCCAGAACGCGGTCCCCCAGGCCTTGTTGACGGCGTCCAGGGTGCCGTACCTGTTCTGCAGCCAGCGGCGGAAGGCGGCGGCCGACTCGTCGCCCCAGTCGTAGGTGCAGTACTCGTTGTTGATGTGCCACATGGTGAGGGCGGGGTGGCCGCCGTAGCGGGCGGCCAGGTCCTCGGTGAGGGCGGCGGCGTAGCGGCGGTAGGTGGCGCTGGAGTGCGAGAAGTGCTGGCGCCCGCCCCACCACTCGGTCCGCCCGTCCTCGGCGACGGGCAGCGTCTCCGGGTGCAGCCGGCCCATCCAGGGAGGCGGCGAGGAGGTGGGCGTGGCGAGAACGACGCCGATGTCGTTGTCGTGCATCAGGTCCATCAGCCGGTCCAGCCAGCCGAACTCCCTCGCTCCTGGCCGGGGTTCGAGCTTCGCCCAGGAGAAGACGCCGAGCGTGACGGAGTTGACGCCGGCGTCCTTCATCAGCCGGACGTCCTCGTGCCAGGTCTCCTCGGGCCACTGCTCGGGGTTGTAGTCACCGCCGAAGAGGATGCGCCCCTGGGTGGCGTCGCCGAGCCCCGGCATCAGACGGGCTCCCCGTACTGGATGCCCCGCCCGTTGGTGCCGAGGTAGACGCGGCCGTGGATCCGCGGATCGCCGGTGATCACCTTGCCGGTCCAGCCCCACTGATGGGCGTCGTCGTTGATCCGCGTCCAGGTCTTCGCCTGGTCGTCGGAGCGGTGGACGGCGTTGCCGGTGTCGGTGCCCGTGGCGCCGACCAGGTAGACAGCCGGGTAGGCCGCGCCCTTGGCCGCGCGGCCGAAGCCGAGCGTGTGCGACGCCGAGCAGCCGGCGACCTTGGTGAAGGTGACGCCTCCGTCGGTGGACCGGTACAGCCCGTTCGTCTTGCCGCTCACCCACAGGTCACCGACGCGTCCGGGCGCCGCGATCAGCACGAACTCGTTGTCACCGGAAGGGAGTCCGCCAGCCCTGGCGGTGAACGAGAGGCCGCTGTCGACGCTGGCGTACAGCGTTCCGGTGTCGGTGTCGTAGGCGTAGAAGCGCTTCGGGTCGGCCGGGTCGGCGACCGGTGTGGCGCCCTTGGGGAGGGAGGAGATCTCGGCCCAGGTCGTGCCGTTGTCCGTGGAGCGGTGGACCGGGTACTTCGTGCCGTCCCAGTGGGCGAAGGTCCACACCAGCACGGTGCCGTCGGTGTTGGTGGCGATCGGCCCCGACGCGTCCTTGGCGGTGGCGGGCTGGGCGGCGAAGGGCGCCCAGCTGCGCCCGCCGTCGTTCGAGAAGGCCCCGTTGCCGCTGTCTCCTCCCCCGGTCCGGACGACGAACGAGGGCTTGGCCGCCGCCTGGGCGAGTCCCGTCGCCGACCCGAACACGGGGTTCGCGGCCATGCCGCGCGACGGGGACGCGGTGAGCCGCTCGTGGTACATCACGCCGATGTCCCCGAGCCCGCTGAGCAGGTGCGCCTCTCCGGCCGGGGGTGAGATCAGCTGGCGCACGGACGCCTCCTCCAGGCCGCGGATCTGCGGGGCCCAGTGCTTGAGGTCGCGGGTGCCGTAGAGGGTCGCGCCGGTCCCGTACACGATGTGCCGGGAGTCGTGGGGGTCGAGGGCGAGTGCCTGGATCCACCAGCCGAACTTCGGCTCGTCCTTGCCCCACTTGAGGAAGGGGGTCTCGGACACGTCGAACACGGCGCGGTCCTTGAGGGACTTCCAGGTACGGCCGCCGTCCGTGGAGCGGAACACGGTGTCGATCTCGGCCCAGCGGTTGTTGGTCGAGACGACGAGGGTGCCGGGCCGGCAGGCGTCGACGGCGACTCCGCCGTAGGCGAAGGTGTCGGCGGAGCCGTCGGAGGCGGTCCCGCCCGGCTTGACGGGGGTCACGTCCGTCCAACGGCCGGTCGTGGTGCGCAGCTTGTGGACGCTGCCGTCCGACTGGCCGTTGGGTCCTGGCCCGTTGCCGTATGTCACGTACAGGTCGTGGGTGTGCCGGTCGTAGGCGGCCCGGATCGGGACCTTGGCGGAGGTGGCGCCGACGGGCCGGCCGGGCACGGCTTCCCAGGTTCTGCCGTCGGAGGTGCGGTACAGGTTGGCCGTGGCTGCGGTACCGTCGCCGTCGCCCCACCCGGCGTAGACGCTGCGGCCGGCCGCGGCCAGGAAGGTGACGCCCTGGCCGGTCGGGCTCGGGGCGGCCGGGAAGGTGCTCGCGGGTGCCCAGGTGGCGCCCCGGTCGGTGGACCGGAGCAGACCGTCGTGCCGGGTGCCCAGCCACAGGGTGTCACTGTCACGTGGGTCGACGAGCAGCCGTTCGCCGGTGCCCCGTCCGTCCTCGTTGCCCCCGAGTTGCACGGTCAGGTCGGTGCGTGCCCAGGTCGCCCCCCGGTCCTCGGACCGCAGGACGGCGCCGTTCCCGGCCCACGGCTGGGCGTAGGTGCCGAGGGCGAGGTAGACGCGGTCGCGGTGGACGGGGTCGACGGCGATCGCCTCCACCCCGGTCAGGTTCCAGTCGTCCCACCCGAGGTGGTCGGTGAGGGCGGTCCAGCGGGCGGCGCGGTCGTCCCAGCGGTAGGCGCCGCCGATGTCGGTGCGGGCGTAGGCGAGTCCTCGTACGGACGGGTGGAAGAGCACTCCGGTGACGAATCCGGTGCCGCCGATGACGGCGGTGCGCCAGCGGTAGGCGGGGGCCGTCGCGGGAGTGGAGGCCGCCTGGGCCGCCGTGGCGGACAACGGCACGGCGGAGACCGCGGCGGCGGCGACGGTACCGGCGAGAACAGCGCGCCGGCTCGGAGGGGACGAAGACATGGCTTACCTCGGTCCTGAAGAAAGGGGGAGGAAGAGGCGACCTCGTTGGGGGCGCGCGGAATCGCGCGACAGGCCACAGCGCACGTGCGGTCGCCGACGGACCGCACGAGGCGACCCCAGGTCGCGGAACCTGACCGTCAGCCCTTGACTGCCCCGGTCAGCATGCCCTTCTTGAAGTGCCGCTGGACGAACGGAGACGCCACCGCGACAGGGATCAACGCGAGGACCATCACGGCCATCTGCAGCCCCAGTGCCGACAACTGGCCGGTGTGGACAGCCTGTTGCAGCCCGGTGGGCGCGGAGGTGTTCTTCTGGACCAGCTGGATGAGCACGTTCTGCAGCGGCAGCATCTCCTGATCGCTCAGGTAGATGGAGGCGTTGAACCAGGCACTCCAGTAACCGACCGCGTAGAAGAGGGAGATGACGGCCAGCACCGCCCGGGACAGCGGCATGATGATGGTCAGCAGGATCCGCACGTCCCCCGCCCCGTCAATACGCGCGGACTCGGTGAGCTCGGGCGAGATCCCCATGAAGAAGGCCCGCAGAACGAGGATGTTGAAGACGCTGACCGCACTGGGCAGCACCAGCGACAGATAGGTGTCGGTGAGCCCCAGCGACTGCACCAGAAGGTACGTCGGGATGAGGCCGGCCCCGAAGAACATGGTCGCCATCATGGTCAGCAGGAAGAACCGGTGGCCGAGGCTGCCCGGCCGGGACAGTCCGTAGGCCGCGCCCACCGACACCGCCATCGAGAACAGCGTGCCGAACAGCGTGACGCCGACCGAGATCATGATCGCCCGGCTGACCTGGCCGCCGCTGAGCAGCTCCGTGTAGTTGATGAAGGTGATGCCCTCGGGGATCACGACGAGGCCGCCGACCCGGTCGATCACCGGCTTCGGGGAGAGGCTGGTGACGATCACGATCCACAGGGGGCCGAGCACGCCCAGACAGCACAGGGCGAGGAAGCCGCCCTTGGCGGTGAGCCCGATCCTGCTCGCCGGCTCCTCCCACGCGGGGCGGGCGGGAGCCCTGAGGCTGCGGATGAGCTGCGTGTTGAGGCTCACTTCTTGTACACCCCCTGCTCGCCGAGCAGATGGGCGAACTTGTTCGCGGCCAGGACGAGACACACTCCGATGGCTCCCTTGACGAGGCCGACCGCCGCCGCATAGCTGAAGTCGCCGTTCTGGATACCCATGTTCCACACGTAGGTGTCGAGGACCTCGCTGGCCCCCACGCCGACCGCGTCCCGCTGGAGCAGGAACTGCTCGAATCCGACGCTCAGCGCGTCGCCCACCCGCAGGACCAGCAGCAGTGCGATCACCGGGCGCAGCGCGGGCAGCGTCACGTGCCACATGCGGCGCCAGCGGCCCGCGCCGTCCATGGCGGCGGCCTCGTAGAGGTCGGTGCTGACGGCGGCCAGGGCGGCGAGGAAAACGATGATCCCCCAGCCGGCGTCCTTCCAGACGGCCTGCGCGGTGACCAGGTACTTGAAGAGGTCCGAGTTGGTCATCAGGTCGAAGCCGGTCCACCCGTGCTTCTCCAGGGTCTGGGCGATGATGCCCGCGCCGCCGAAGATCTGCTGGAAGACTGTGACCACGAGGACCCACGAGAAGAAGTGCGGCAGGTACATGATCGCCTGCGCCACGGCCCTCACCCGGGGCCGGATCACGCTGTTGATGAGCAGCGCGAGGGCGATGGGGATCGGGAAGAACAACACCAGCTGAAGGCTGAACAGGAGGATCGTGTTCTTGACGGCGCTCCAGAACAACGGGTCGTCCACCATCCGCGAGAACTGCTCCACGCCCACCCAGGGACTGTGGAAGATCGCGGTGATGCCGTTGCTGGAGACGTACGGGTCGTAGTCCTGGAAGGCGACGACGTTGCCGAGCAGCGGAACGTAGTTGAAGAGCACGAGCAGGAGGATGACGGGCAGCGTCATCAGGATGAGTGTGCGGTCGCGGCGCAGCCGGACCCGCCAGGGGACCTTGCCCTCCCTGGCCGCCTTTCGCGTCCTGCGCGCCACCCGTCCCGTCGCGGTCGCCGCGCCCACCGCGGCCGTCGGTTCCTCGACGGCCGCGACGGAACGAGTCCCGTCGGGCCTGCTCCCAGCCGTGAGAGACATCAGTTTCCGCTGCCGTTCTGGTCGATGAGCTGCTTGTACCAGTCGCGCAGCTTGTCGCCGCCGGAGGACTTCCAGGTGGAGATGGCGGCCTGCACCTCCGACAGCTTGCGGTTTCCGCGCACGTAGTCGAGCTCCAACTGCTCGAACTGGCTGGAGAGGTTCGCGTAGCGGGTCGGCTCGACGATGTTCATGCCGTACGTGGACGTCTTCTTCATGAAGGCGCCCATCCGCTGCTGCCACTCGGCCTGCTTGCGGGCGATGTCCGGGAAGTCGGGGTGGGCGTAGTAGGGGGCCGGGGCGGACAGCATCCCCCAGGCGTTGAGCACCTCGGAGTTGCCCAGGTCGCTCTTGACCGGGACGCCGTCCTTGACCGTGTAGTGGGTGCCCTCGATGCCGTAGTCGACGAGCATCCGCTCCTTGGTGCCGTAGGGCGCGGCCGCGAAGTCGGCGGCGGCCAGCGCGTTCTCGATCGTCGCCTTCGAGGCACCCTTGCGGATCATCGACCAGATGCCGGCGGGCTGGGCCGCCCACAGCTTCGGGTCGCCGCCGTCCGCGCCGAAGATGTCCATGCCCTCGATGATGAACTCCGGGTTGGACTGGGCCTGTTCGGCGGTCTTCCCGTACCAGGCGGAGGTGTCGGTGTTGAAGACCAGGATCTGTCCGGCGGTGAAGCGCTGGCCGGCGTCGCCCGAGCGTGCCTTGTCGTCGGGGTGGACGACGCCCGCGTCGAAGAGCTTGCGGGTCCACTCCAGGGCCTCCAGATACGCTGGATCCTCGATGCGGTACGTCAGCTTGCCGTCGTCACCGATGTTCCAGCCGAGCGACCCGGACGGGCGGACACCGAAGATGCCCCCCGAGCTCCAGCTCATGTCGCCGCAGGCCCACACCTTGGCCTTGGCGCTGGTGGCCTCCTTGGCCCAGCTGAGGAACTCGGCGGCCGACTTGGGTACCTCGTAGCCCTTCTTGTCGAAGATGTCCTTGCGGTAGTACGGCACGATCGAGGACGCGGGGGCGGAGGGCATCGGGATGCCGCGCAGCGCGCCGCCGAAGATGCCCATGCGCCAGGCGTCGGAGGGGATCGCGGCCAGGTTCGGGTACTTCTTGACCTTGTCGCCCGCCAGGTAGGGACCGAGGTCCATGAACTTCGCGGTGACGGCGTTCGCGATCTTGCCGACGAGTTCCCAGCCGGGCACGACCACCATGTCGGGTATGGAGCTGGAGGCGAGGACGGCGCCGAGCTTCTGGCCGTAGGTGTTGCCGTCCTGGTTCTGCCAGGTGATCTTGGTGCCCGCGGCGGCGTCGAGACCCGCGTAGTAGGCGCATCCGGCCTTCGGCGGTGTGCCCCAGAACGGGGACATGATCTTGAAGGGGGCGCCGGTGCCGAGCTTGTCCGGGACCGAGGCGACCAGGGCCCCGAGGTCGACCTTGCCGGTATAGCCGGCCGACGAACCGTTCTTCGACGGAATGTCCGGCTGGGCGACCGTGCTGGCGACGTAGGTCGGGAGCAGCTTCTCGGCGGCCTTGCCCGAGGTGGCCCCGTCGCGCGATCCGCTGTCCGAGCCGCCGCAGGCGGAGAGCAGCGGCATCCCGCCCGCGACCGCTGCGGTGACGACCGCGGTGGAGGCGAGGAAGCTTCTCCGGCTCGGTGCGGAGGAGGCGGAGGAGGCATTCGGCGTCATTGCGTCAACCCTTCATGGCGCACCAGGACACCCGGCGGTGGAGCCGTCGGCTGCGGTGTCTTGAGTGGATTCGGCTGAGCTGAAGCGTTT
>Ga0136846_1223435_pt1 | contig 11837 bp, 10 predicted proteins | sample HopSoiMetagenom2_FD_96841 | JGI IMG/M metagenome (GOLD analysis project Ga0136846, IMG submission 96841) | Grasslands soil microbial communities from Hopland, California, USA - 2 Assembly 2016 (version 4) | ecosystem: Environmental > Terrestrial > Soil > Grasslands | place: USA: Hopland... | reverse complement strand
TGCGAGATGCCGATGTGCGGATCCTGCGGCAGGTACACGAGAAGCCGTCCCGCGATGGAGGCCTGCGTGGACAGGCGCGCGCCCTTGCTGCCGATGGGGTCCTTGACCACTTGCACCAGCAGCGTCTGTCCTTCGGACAGGATCTTCTCGATGGGGCGCTCGACGCCGTTGCCGTTGCGGGCGCTCCAGATGTCGGCCACGTGCAGGAAGGCCGCGCGCGGCAGGCCGATCTCGACGAACGCCGATTGCATGCCGGGAAGGACGCGGCAAACGCGGCCGAGATAGATGTTGCCGACCAGGCCCCGGCTGGAGCTGCGCTCGACGTGCAGCTCCTGCACCGCACCCAGCTCGGTCACCGCCACCCGCGTCTCCTGCGGGGTGACGTTTATGAGGATTTGCTCGTTCATAAGGCCACGGCCCGCGAAGGCCGTGATCCTCGTTATTCAAACCGGTGGGCCCCTCGCGCTACGGGACCATTACCCCGAATAGTCTCAGGAGGTTGGCGGTCTCGTAAAGCGGCAGCCCCATGACGCCGGTGTAGCTGCCCTCGAGGCGCTCGACGAAGCATCCCGCGCGGCCCTGGATGCCATAGGCGCCGGCCTTGTCGAACGGCTCGCCCGACGCGACGTATGCCGCTATCCGCGCAGCGTCGAGCGGCGCGAAAGTAACGAGAGATTCGCTCACCGCAAGCTCCACGCGCTGGTCCAGCTGCACGGCCACCGCGGTCAGCACGCGATGGCCTTTGCCCGAAAGCAGCTCCAGCATGCGCGTGGCGATCGCGGCGTCGGCGGGCTTGCCCAGGATCTTGCCGTCCACTTCGACGGTGGTGTCGGCGGCGAGCACCGGCTTTCGCTGCAGGCCACGGTGCTGCGTCACCCGGCTCCATGCGGCGTTCGCCTTCATGAGGGTCACGCGCCGGACGTAGTCGTCGGCCTTCTCGCCCTCGTGCACCGACTCGTCGGTGTCGGTGTCTTGCCGGACGCCTTCCCGGAAGAGCAGCGGCTCGAAGCGAACGCCGATCTGCGTGAGCAGCTCCCGCCGCCGCGGGCTGCGCGAGGCGAGGTAGATCAAGCGAACACGGCGCTGATCGCGGCGGCGCACTCCGCGGGCCGCGTCTCCAGCGCGAAGTGCGGGCCTTCGAGCCGCAGCACGACCGGCTGGTGACAGACGGACTCGAGGTGCGAGCGGGCCCGCGAGCCGATCACGACGTCGGAATCGAAATGCACCACCACGGTCGGGATGCGCAATGCGGTGAGCTCCGGCCCCACGTCCGCGGAGGCGATGATGCGCAGCCGTTCGCCGATCACGTCCTCGTCGAGCTCCGAGAGCGCCTTGGACAGCCCCGCGCCCCAGCGCGCGCGCCGCTCGTCCCCGGTGGCCCACGCCATCGGTCCCATGAAGGCCGGGCCCATCTTGACCATCGTGGGCAGCACCGCGCCGAGGAAGGCCGCGTGGCCGACGGGATTGCGCGCGAACGCGCCGCACAGCACCAGCGCCTGCACGCGTGAATCGATGGCGGCCCAGCGGGCGCCGACCAGGCCCGAGAAGGATTCGGCGACCAGGATCGGCTTCCAGTCCACCGGCGCATGCGACATCGCATGGTCGCGGTAGCCGTCGAGGGATCCGAGCAACCGGTTCGGGTAGCTCACGGCGCGAACGGCGTGCCGCGCGGACAGGGCATCGAGGAATTCGCGTCGCAGCGATGCCTTGCCGTCGAAGCCGGGAATGAAGACGATCTGGCTCATTCGCGGTGATAGGGATGGCGCGCGAGGATGGACCAGGCGCGATAGAGCTGCTCCGCGAGCACCACGCGCACGAGCTGGTGCGGGAGCGTGAGCGCCGACAGCGAGACGAGCTTCGCCGCACGCTCCTTCACCTCGTCGGAATGCCCGTCCGCGCCGCCGATGGCAAAGCAGGGCTGCGTCGCGTCGCGCATCCACTCGGAGAGCATCACCGAGAGGCCCTGCGTGGTCACGGCCTTGCCGCGCTCGTCCAACGCGAGCAGCGTCGCGCGCTCCGGCACCGCGTCGAGGATGGCCCGGCCCTCGTCGGCTTTCGACTTGCCGGGCTTCAACTCCAGCAGCTCGACCCGGATCTCAGGCGGCATGCGCTTCGTGTATTCGGTGAAACCTTCCTGGATCCACGCCGGCATCCGATGGCCCACGGCGAGGATGGTCACCTTCACGCCGCCTTCCGGCGCGCGGGCGCCCTGCGTCGCTTCGGCGGGACGGGTGCGGAAGAATTCACCACCTGGTCGAACTTGCCCTCGCCCCAGAGCTCCTCGAGGTTGTAGTACTCGCGCACCGCGGGCTGCATCACGTGGGCCACGACGTCGCCCGCATCCACCAGGATCCAGTCGCCGGAGTCCTCGCCCTCGGTGCCCACGATCTGGCTGCCGGCTTCCTTGAGGCTGTCGCGCAAGTGGCGCGCGAGCGCCTTCGTCTGGCGGGCGGAGTCCGCGCTGGCGACGATGATCCAGTCGAAGATCGAGGTGACCTTGCGCACGTCGATCGCCTGGATGTCGTGGGCCTTGATGTCCTCGAGCACGGTGATGACGAGCTTCTTCTTGCCGACGGTGGAAATCTTCTTCATCTGTACAGGTTGTGTGAGCGAACGTATTCGACCACGGGATCCGGGGTGAGATACCGGATGGACGCCCCCTCGGCTGCGAGAGTTCTGATGGCGGTGGAGGATATCGCGATCGGGGTCATGAAAAAGGTCATGATCTTGCCAGCGGGCGCCGACAGCAGCTCCCGTGGGTTCAGCGTGATGCGCGGCCATGCGTCCTTGGGGAAGGCGCCGGGGCCCTTCGACTGCCACGCCTGGTCGTCGGCGCGGATCGCCACCACGAAGTGCGCGAGGTCGAAGAGCTCCGTCCACCGGTGCCACGTGTCGATCTTCTCGAAGGCGTCGGAGCCGGTGAGGAACACGATCGGCTGCTCGGGGCCGCGCTCCTTGCGGATTTCTGCGAGCGTGTCGTAGGTGTAGGTCTCGCCCTCGCGCTTGAGCTCCCGATCGTCCACGTCGAAGCGCGCGTCGCGCTGCGTTGCAAGCTTGAGCATCGTGAGGCGCTGTTCGTTGGTGGCGTGCGCGTCGCGCCCGCGGTGGTAGGGCAGGCCCGCGGGCGTGAAGAGGACCGTGTCGAGGTGGAAGGCCTCGCCCAGCTCCGTGGCGAGCCTCAGGTGCCCGAAGTGGACCGGGTCGAAGGTGCCGCCGAAGATCCCGAGGGCGCCCAAGTCAGCCGCGCACCTGCCCGTCGCCCAGCACGATCCATTTCTGCGACGTGAGGCCCTCGAGGCCGACCGGCCCGCGCGCATGCAGCTTGTTGGTGGAGATGCCGATCTCCGCGCCCAGCCCATACTCGTAGCCATCCGCAAAACGCGTGGACGCATTGACCATCACCGAGCTCGAATCGACTTCCCGCAGGAAGCGCTGGGCATGGCTCCAGTCCTCGGTCACGATCGCGTCGGTGTGCTGCGAGCCGAATCGTGCGATGTGGGCGATGGCCTCGTCCAACCCCGGGACCACGCGGATCGACACGATGGGTGCGAGCCATTCGGTTGCGTAGTCGAGGTCGGTCGCGTCCTTGAGCTTCTTGATTCCCGCCTTCGCAAGCGCGGCTTTCGACTCGGCATCGCAATGCATCACGACGCCTTTCTGCGCGTAGATGCGGCCGATCTCCGGCAGGAACTTCGCGGCGATGGGCGCGGCGACGAGCAGCGTCTCCATCGTGTTGCAGGTGCCGTAGCGCTGTGTCTTGGCGTTGTCGGCAATCGCGACCGCCTTCGCGAGGTCGGCGCGGTCGTCGACGTACACGTGGCAGACGCCGTCGAGGTGCTTGATGACCGGCACACGCGCCTCGTTGGACACGCGCTCGATCAACCCCTTGCCGCCGCGCGGCACGATGGCATCGATGTGGCGATCCATCGCCACGAGCTCGCCGACCGCGGCGCGATCGACAGTGGCGACCAGCTGGATTGCATCTTCGGGCAGCGCCGCGCCCTTGAGGCCGACCGAGAGGCACGCCGCGATGGCCTGGTTGGAATTCAGCGCCTCGCTGCCGCCGCGCAGGATGCAGGCGTTGCCGGACTTGAGGCAGAGCGCACCGGCATCGGCCGTCACGTTCGGGCGCGATTCGTAGATGATGCCGATCACGCCGAGCGGCACGCGCATGCGGCCCACCTGGATGCCCGACGGGCGATAACGCAGGTCGGTGATTTCGCCCACGGGATCCGGCAGCTGGACGATGTCGCGCAGCCCTTCGGCCATCGCCTCGACCGCCTTGGCGGTGAGCGCCAGGCGATCGATGAAGGCGTCGTCGTTGCCCTCCGAGCGCGCGGCCTTCACGTCCTTCGCGTTCGCGGCGAGGATCGCCTTCTCGCGATCGACGAGCGCCTCGGCCGCGAGCTCCAGCGCGCGGTTCTTCGCGCCGGCGCTCGCCTTGGCCAACGCGCCGCCGGCAGCGCGCGCGCGCTCGCCCATGGCGAGCATCTGGGCCTTGAGCTCCGGGCTGGCGCTGAGGTCGTTGGGCATGGCGTCTCTAGGCGGCCGCGAGGATGGGTCTGCCGGCAAGGCCGAGGGCCAAATCGACGACGCTGTCCCAGGGATCGCCGGTCTCGATGCCCTTGATCATGCGGTCGATGCGGTGGGCCCGCAAGAGCTCGCGGTCGAAGGATGCAAGGTCGTGCCGGCGCGCGGTCTTCTGCAGCGCGGCCATGCGCTCGGGCGGGATGAACCGGCGCGGACGCTGGTTCGCCGCGAGCGCCATCATGAGGCGCAGCTCCTCCGTGAGCGTCCAGAGAAGCAGCGGCAGCGGCTCGCCCTCGGCCTCCAGGGACGAGACCACGCGCGCGATCCGGCCGGCGTCGGTCGCGTGGATGGCCTCGAGGAGCGTGTCGCGTTCGTAGCGGGACACATCGGTGACCGCATCGCGAATCGCCTGCAGCGTGACCTCGCCGGGCGGCAGCAGGAGCGCCAGCTTCTGCACTTCCTGGCGCGCCGCGAGGAGATTTCCCTCGACGCGGTCGGCGAGCCATTCGAGCGTTTCCACGGAGGCTTTCTGGTCCTGCCGCGCAAGGCGCTCGGCGAGCCATTCGGGAAGCTCGTCGCGCGAGACCGCGCGCGCTTCCACCAGCACGCCGGCGCGCTCCAGCGCCTCGAACCACTTGCTCTTCTGCTGCTGCCACTCGAGCTCCGGGAGTGCCACCAGCGTGATGGCGTCGTCGGGCAGCTTCGCGCAGTAGGCCTCGATCGCGCGGCCGCCTTCGGCGCCGGGCTTGCCGGTGGGGATGCGAAGCTCCACCAGGCGTTTCGACGCGAAGAGCGAGAGGTTAGCCGCTCCGGCGCCGAAGCGATTCCAGTCGGCGCCTGGTTCGGCGAAGAACACCTCGCGTTCGCTGCAGCCGCTCTTGCGTGCGGCCTCGCGGATGCGGTCGCAGGCCTCGAGCGCGACCAGCGCCTCGGGGCCGTGCACCGCGTAGAGCGGCGCGAGATCCTTGCGGAGCTGGCCCTCGAGCTGGCGGGTGGAGATCTTCACGTCACATGTCGCGGCGCGCGACGGCGACTTGGCGCAGGATCCGGTCCGCGGCTTCGGACTGCATGTCCTGGAAGAGCAGCTGCTCCTCCGCTTCCTTCGCGATCGGCGCGGCCTCGTTGTAGGTGACGAGCCGCCGCGCGATGAGCTCGGTCGGCGGCAGGACCGGGGCCTCGCGCCCCGGCACCATCATGTCGTAGCGGATGATGAGGCGCAGCTCGAACTCGAACACCCGGCCCTGCGCGGTGATCGTGTGCACCTGCTTCTCGCGGGTCTCGGACAGGATGCGCAGGTGAGCTTCCCCCTCGGCGGCGTTGTTGACCACGCGCGTGGGGCCGGAAGACAACGTGCGGCGGATCTCCTGCGCCACGCCGCCGCCCGGCACGAAGAGCGTCTTCAGCCCCACGGCCGGTTCGCCGCGCAGCTGGAAGCCGCACGAGGCAAGCAGGATCGTCATTGCCGCCAAGGCCGCGACCCATCCCGTGCGCAGCTGCCTAAACGACGACATTCACCAGCCTTCCCGGGACCACGACGATCTTCTTGGCCTTCTGCCCGTTCATGAATTTCTGCACGGTGTCGTCGGCGAGCGCGAACGCCTCGATCTGCTCGCGCGTGGCGGACGACGGCACGTGAAGGTGCCCGCGAAGCTTGCCGTTCACCTGCACGACCAGCTCGACCTGGTCCTGCACCAGCGCCGACTTGTCCACGGCGGGCCACGGCTGGTCGAGGAGCCGCGTCCCCGGTCGAAGCTCCGCCCAGAGCGCCGTGCACACGTGGGGGACGATCGGCGAGAGCAGCAGGATCGCGTCTTCCAGGACTTCCTGCGCCACGGCGCGCGCCGCGGGGCTGCGGTCCTGCAAGTCGCCATATAGGTTCAGCAGCTCGCGCACCGCCGCGATCGCGGTGTTGAATTGCAGGCGGCGACCGTAATCGTCGGCGACCTTCTCGATCGTCTTGTGGAGCTTGAAGCGAAGGTCTTTGAGGTCCTTGGACAGGTCCGCCGGCGCGTCACGCGTGGCGACGCCGTCCTTCAGGTGGTCGTGGACCATGGTCCACAGGCGGCGCAGGAACTTGAACGAGCCCTCGACGCTTTCATCCGACCAGAGGACCGTGTCGCTGGGCGGGCTCGCCTGCATCACGTAGAAGCGCGCGGTGTCCGCGCCGTAGCGCTCGATCATGTCGTTGGGATCGACGCCGTTGCGCTTCGACTTGGACATCGTGCCGATGCCTTCGTAGTCGACCTTGTTGCCGTCCGACTTGAGCGTGGCGCCCGTGACATTGCCCTCGGCGTCGAGTGCCACGTCGATTTCCTCCGGCGCGAAGTACTCGATGCCGCCCTTCGCCGTGCGCCGCGAGAAGATGTGGTTCAGCACCATCCCCTGCGTGAGCAGGTTGGCGAAAGGCTCGTCCACCTTGACGAGCCCCATGTCTCGCATCGCCTTGGTCCAGAAGCGCGCATACAGCAGGTGCAGGATCGCGTGCTCGATTCCCCCGATGTACATGTCGAGCGGCATCCAGTACTGCGCACGCTCGTCCACCATCGTCTTCGCGTTCGCGCTGGCGTAGCGCATGAAATACCAGGCCGAGTCCACGAACGTGTCCATGGTGTCGGTATCGCGCCTGGCCGCGCCGCCGCACTTCGGGCACTTCGTCTCGTAGAACGACGGCGTCTTCGCGAGCGGGCTGCCGCTGCCATCGGGGACCAGGTTCTCGGGCAGCACCACCGGAAGCTCGTCGTCCGGGACCGCGACGTCGCCGCATTTCGCGCAGAGCACGATCGGAATCGGCGTGCCCCAATAGCGCTGGCGCGAGATGCCCCAGTCGCGCAGGCGATATTGCACGCGCTTCGCGCCCAATCCCATCGCCTCGAGGTCGCGCGCGACCTGGTCGATTGCCGCCTTCTGCTCGAGGCCGTCGTACTTGCCGGAGTTCACGTTGCGGCCCGGCATCTCGTATGAGGGCTGCCACTCGTCGGTCGAATAAAGCTGCCCGTCGACGGCGATGACCGGCCTGATCGCAAGGCCGTATTTCTTCGCGAACGCGAAATCGCGCTCGTCATGGCCCGGCACGGCCATGACAGCGCCTTCGCCGTAGGCCATGAGCACGTAGTTCCCGACCCAAACCTCGACCGGCTCCTGCGTGAAGGGATGCACGACGAAGAGACCCGTCGGGATGCCCTTCTTCTCCAGCGTCGCGAGCTCGGCTTCGCGCACGCCGCCCTTGCCGCACTCCTCGATGAACGCGGCGAGCTTGGGGTTGCCCCTGGCCGCCTCGAGCGCGAGCGGGTGCTCGGGCGCCACCGCGGCGAACGTGATGCCCATGATCGTATCGGCGCGCGTCGTGAAGACCTTGAGGCCCTTCTTGCCGTCCTTCATGCGCGCGCTGGTCTCGGGCGCATAGGGCAGGGTGAACTCCACGCCCTCGCTGCGGCCGATCCAGTTGCGCTGCATCTGCTTCACCTTCTCGGGCCAGCCCAAGCCGTCGAGCGAATCCAGCAGCTCGTCGGCGTATTGCGTGATGCGCATGTACCACATGGGAATCTCGCGCTTCTCCACGACGGCGCCGGTGCGCCAGCCGCGCCCGTCGATGACCTGCTCGTTCGCGAGCACGGTCATGTCCACCGGATCCCAGTTCACGACGCCGGTCTTCTTGTAGACGATGCCCTTCTCGCGCATCCGCAGGAAGAACCACTGGTTCCAGCGGTAGTACTCGGGCGAGCAGGTGGCCACCTCGCGCGACCAGTCGATGGCGAAACCCAGCGCCTGGCACTGCTTCTTCATGTAGGCGATGTTGTCCCACGTCCACTTCGCGGGCGGCACGCCGTTGGCCATCGCGGCGTTCTCGGCCGGCAGCCCGAAAGCGTCCCAGCCCATCGGCATGAGCACGTTGAAGCCCTTCATCCGCATGAAGTGGTACAGCGCGTCGTTGATCGTGTAGTTGCGCACGTGCCCCATGTGCAGCTTGCCGGACGGATAGGGCAGCATCGACACGCAGTAGTACTTGGGCTTGGGGGACGAATCGGGCGCGGCGAAGGCGCGCGACTCCACCCACTGGCGCTGGACTTCGGGCTCGATCGCCCGCGGATGATATTGAGCTTGCATGGAGCGAAAATTATATCAGGCGAGCGCTGCTCAACCCCTTGATTTGACGCGGAGTCTGCGGCATTTTGCGCAGTGCGGCATCGCAGCCGCCAACCGGCATGCAAGGAAAGGCATCCAGATGAGTCGACAAGCCCGCGCATTGCTGGCCTCCGCGCTGTGCGCCGCCGCCATGGCGCACGCGCAGCCCGCGGTCGTGGAAGCGGTCCAGTACCCGGCATGGCTCGAGCGCGGCGGCAATGCCGTGCCCCTCACGCCCGGCACCCAGCTCGAGGCAAGGGACCGGCTGCGCACCGGCGACAACGCGCGGGTGCGCTTGCGCCTCGCCGAGGGCAGCGCGGTGAAGCTGGGGGAGAACGCGCAATTCGTGATCGAGCGCGCCGAGAGCCGCGGCATCTTCACCGCGGCGCTGTCGGTGGTCGCGGGGGCCTTTCGCTTCACCACCGATGCGCTTTCCACCAAGCGGGGCCGCAACGTCGCGTTGACGCTGAAGAACGTGACGGTGGGCATTCGCGGCACGGACCTGTGGGGCAAATCGACGGGGGAGCGCGATTGGGTGGTCCTGCTGGAGGGCAGGATCGAGGTGGGCTCGGAGGGCAATCCCCCGGTGACCCTCGACAAGCGGCTCGATCTCTACCAGAAGCCGCGTGGCGCCAAGCCGGAGGTCACGCAGGCCGACGAGAAGACGGTCCAGGAATGGGCACAGGAGACCGAGCTTTCGACCGATGGCGCCGCGGCACAGGCGGGCGGCAAGTGGCGGGTCGTGGCGGCCGTCGCGCGGCAGCGCGACGACGCCCGCGCTTTGGTCCGAAGCTTGCGGGGCGCCGGGTTCCCTGCGGAAATCGTCGCGAAGGATGCCTATTTCATCGTGCAGGTTTCCTGGCTCGTTGGCTAGCCGCAGGCGCGGGCGCTCGCCGCCGCGATCCGCAACCTCCCCGGGGTGGAACTGCCCTCGGTCCACCAGGGCGCTCCATAGCCGGGAACTTCCCGACGCAAGGGATTGTCGATCAGGGGTCACGCACCTCGCGTGACGAGCAGTTGGGGCAGACAGTTGAAGGGCGCCGCATGGCGCCCTCTTTTTTGGGGATTTCCCGATCGCGGCGGCGGCGTGCCCGTGAAATAATCACGGGTTGGCACCTCGCTTCGCCGTTCATGTCACGCCTCGCTTCCGGTCTCAATCCCCAGCAGCACCAGGCAGTCACCCTGCCGCGCGAATCCGCCCTGATCCTCGCGGGTGCGGGCAGCGGCAAGACGCGCGTGCTCACCACGCGCATCGCGCACCTCATCGAATCGGGGCAGGTGAGCCCGGGCGGCATCCTGGCCGTGACCTTCACCAACAAGGCGGCGCGGGAGATGCTCACGCGCCTATCCGCCATGCTGCCCATCAACACGCGCGGCATGTGGGTGGGCACCTTCCATGGCCTGTGCAACCGGCTGCTGCGCACGCACTTCCGCGACGCGGGCCTGCCGCAACTCTTCCAGATCCTCGATTCCGGCGACCAGCAGTCGCTCATCAAGCGCCTCGCCAAGGCCCAGGGCCTGGACGAGGAGAAATATCCGCCGCGGCAGCTGCAGAACTTCATCAACAACTGCAAGGAAGCAGGGCTTCGCGCCAACGCGGTCGAGGCGAGCGACGAGTTCACCCGCCGCATGGTGCAGTTCTACGCGGACTACGATGCCCAGTGCAATCGGGAAGGCGTGGTGGACTTCGCGGAGCTCATGCTGCGCACTTTCGAGATGCTCGCGCGAAACCTCAACCTGCTCCAGCACTACCAGAACCGCTTCCGCTACATCCTGGTGGACGAGTTCCAGGACACCAACAAGCTGCAGTACAAGTGGATCAAGCTCCTCGCGGGCTCCAACGGCTGCGTATTCGCCGTCGGGGACGACGACCAGTCGATATACCGCTTTCGCGGGGCCGAGGTCGGCAACATGAACGAGTTCGTGCGGGACTTCGGCATCCGGGACGTGATCAAGCTCGAGCAGAATTACCGCTCGCAGGGCAACATCCTCGATGCGGCGAACGCGATCATCGCGCAGAACAAGGCGCGCCTCGGCAAGAACCTCTGGACCGAGGAGGGCAAGGGCGAGCCGCTGCGCATCTACGCCGCCGCCAACGACGACGAGGAAGCGCGCTTCATCGTGGACGAGGTGAAGGCGCTGCACCGCGAGGGCATGGCGCTCTCCGGCATGGCGCTCCTCTATCGCTCCAACGCGCAGTCGCGGATCCTCGAGCACTCGCTCTTCCGCGCGGGGCTCGCCTACAAGGTTTACGGCGGCCTCAGGTTCTTCGAGCGGCAGGAAATCAAGCACGCGATGGCGTACCTGCGCCTCGCCGCCAACCCCGACGACGACACCGCCTTCTCGCGCGTGGTGAACTTCCCGCCCCGCGGCATCGGCGCGCGTTCCATCGAGCAGCTGCAGGAGGCGAGCGAGCGCGGCATGGGCAGCCTCATGCACGTTGCGCGCAACGGCGTGGTCGGCGGCCGAAGCGGCAATTCGATCGCCCAGTTCGTCACCATCATCGAGGCGCTCGCGAAATCGGCCGAGACGCTGCGCCTGCCGGAGCTGATCGAGGAGATCCTCGAGCGCAGCAACCTGCGCCAGTTCTACGCGGCGGAGAAGGACGGCCAGGACCGGCTGGAAAACCTGAACGAGCTGATCAACGCGGCGGCGCTATTCGCCGAGGATTACGAGCACGGCCTCGAGCCCGCCGGCGAGTCGCAGGCGGACGTCGAGCAAGTCCCGGGCACGCCCGAGCAGCAGCTCCTCGCCGCGTTCCTGTCGCATGCGAGCCTCGAGGCAGGCGAGCGCGAGGCGGCCGCGGGCCAGGACGCGCTGCAGCTCATGACGATGCACTCGGCCAAGGGCCTCGAGTTCTCGGCGGTGTTCATCTCGGGCCTCGAGGAGGGCCTCTTCCCGCACGACAACAGCATGCTGGAGGACGGCGGCATCGAGGAGGAGCGCCGCCTCATGTACGTCGCCATCACGCGCGCGCGAAAGCGCCTGTATCTCTCGTACGCGGGCAGCCGCATGCTCCACGGCCAGCCGCGCTACGGCATCGTCTCGCGCTTCGTCGAGGAAATTCCGCCGGAGCTCTGCAAGTGGATCGTCCTGCCCGAGAAGCAGTTCGACAGCGCTCGCCAATCGGCCTTCGGCGGCGGGTGGGGCAACCGTGGCGGCGGATCGGGGTGGTCTTCCGGCGG
>Ga0136846_1241134_pt1 | contig 11838 bp, 7 predicted proteins | sample HopSoiMetagenom2_FD_96841 | JGI IMG/M metagenome (GOLD analysis project Ga0136846, IMG submission 96841) | Grasslands soil microbial communities from Hopland, California, USA - 2 Assembly 2016 (version 4) | ecosystem: Environmental > Terrestrial > Soil > Grasslands | place: USA: Hopland... | reverse complement strand
GGGCGGGACACGGTCGCCGCGGCTCGCGAGGACGACCCCGACGCGCTCGCCCTGCTCGAGCAGGTGGGCACCTGGCTCGGCGTGGGCATCTCGAACGCGATCAACACCTTCGAGCCGGAGTGGGTGGCGGTGGGCGGCGGTTTGTCCGCTGCGGCGGACCTCTTCCTCGGCCGCGCCATCGAGGAGGCGTGCTCGCGCGCGCTGCCGGCGTCGCTGGCCGGAGTGCGCATCGCGCCCGCCCGCGGGGGGCCCGCCGCCGGGGTGATAGGAGCCGCCCTTCTCGCCTCTCAGGAGTACGCGCGGGCGACTCGGGATACTCAGACTGAAACCGCTAGCGAGGGAGTCCTATGACGACAACGCCTACGGAAACGCGCGCGCTCGAAGAGCTGTGCGTGAACACCATCCGCACGCTCTCGATGGACGCCGTGCAGAAGGCGAACTCGGGCCACCCGGGCGCCCCGATGGCGCTCGCACCGCTCGCCTACGTGCTCTACACGCGGGTAATGAAGCACAGCCCGGGCAACCCGGAGTGGTTCGACCGCGACCGCTTCATCCTCTCCGCCGGGCACGCATCGATGCTGCTCTACTCGACCCTCTACCTCACGGGCTATGGGCTCGAGCTCGACGACCTCAAGAACTTCCGCCAGCTCGGCTCAAAGACTCCGGGACACCCGGAGCGCCACGAGGCGCCGGGCGTCGAGATCACCACCGGCCCGCTCGGGCAGGGCTTCGGCAACTCCGTCGGCTTCGCGCTGGCCGAGCGCATGCTCGCCGCACGCTTCAACCGCGAGGGCCACGAGCTGATCGACCACCACACGTTCGTTGTCGCGAGCGACGGCGACATGATGGAGGGCGTCAGCTCCGAGGCCTCGTCGCTGGCCGGCCATCTCGGCCTCGGCAAGCTCATCGTCTTCTACGACAACAACCACATCTCGCTCGACGGGCCCACCTCACTCTCGTTCAGCGAGGACGTCGGCGCCCGCTACGAGGCCTACGGCTGGCACGTGCAGGACCTCGGCGAGGACCTCGAGCTCGACAACATCGAGTCGGCCACTCGCGCGGCGATGGACGCGGAGGATCAGCCGTCGCTCGTGATCCTGCGCACGCACATCGGGGTCGGCAGCCCGAACAAACAGGACACCAAGGCCGCGCACGGCAGCGCTCTCGGCGAGGAGGAGGTCGAGCTGACGAAGAAGGCCTACGGCTGGCCTACTCTCGAGCCCTTCTACGTGCCCGATGAGGCGCTCGCACACTTCCGTCAGGCGGTGGACCGCGGCGGCAAGTTCGAGGAGGAATGGGACGAGCGGGCCGAGCAGTACGAGGCCGCCCACGGCGACCTGTGGCACGAGCTCAAGCTGATCATGGACGGCGAGGTGCCGGACGGCTGGGACGCCGACATTCCGTGGATCGATCCGGCCGACGGCGGCGTCGCGACCCGCAAGGCCGGCCAGCAGGCGCTCGACTGGACGGCATCGAAGCTCCCGAACGTGATCGGCGGTGCGGCCGACCTGTCCTCGTCCACGCTCACGACGATCACTGATGGCGGGACGATCGAGGCCGGCGACTACTCGGGCCGCAACGTCTATTACGGCGTTCGCGAGCACGCCATGGGCGCAATCGTCAACGGCCTCGTGGCGCACGGCTTCCGCGCGCTCGCCGCCACCTTCCTGCAGTTCTCGGATTACATGAAGAACACAATTCGGCTGGCGGCCTTGATGAAGCTGCCGTCGTTGTTCGTCTACACGCACGATTCCATCGGGCTCGGGGAGGATGGGCCGACGCACCAGCCGATCGAGCACCTGCCGGGGCTCCGCGCGATCCCCAACCTCTACGTCATCCGACCCGCGGACGCGAACGAGACGATGCTGGCCTGGCGCTTCGCCATGTGGCAGCTGACCTCGCCGGTGGCCATCGTCGAGACGCGGCAGGGGCTGCCCGTGATCGATCCGGACAAGGTCCCCCTCGACGCGATCGACCGTGGGGCCTACGTGCTCAGCGACCCCGCCGACGGCGCGGAGCCGGACGTCCAGCTGATCGCAACCGGCTCGGAGGTGAAGCTGTGCGTGGAGGCGCAGGAGCTGCTCGCCGCTGACGGCATCGCTGCCCGGGTGATCAGCGTCCCGTGCGCCGAGCGCTTCCTCGAGCAGGACGACGGCTACCGCGACGAGGTGCTGTTGCCGGGCGTGCGCGCGCGCGTGGCCGTCGAGGCCGCCGCCACGCTCGGCTGGGAGCGCTTCACCGGCGACCTCGGCTCCGTGATCGGCATGCACACTTTCGGCGCATCGGCGCCGGACAAGGCGCTCTTCGAGCACTTCGGCTTCACCGCGCAGCGGGTGGCCGAGGAGGCGCGAGCCTCGCTCGAACGAGCCCGAAGGTGAGAGGAGCTTCCAAATGAGCGTTGCGCAGGGTGTGAACGAGCGGCTCGCCGCCCTCACGGAGGCCGGCGTGAGCATCTGGCTCGACCAGATCCGCCGCAGCCTGATCGACTCGGGCGAGCTCGAGCGGATGGTGCGCGAGGAGTCGCTGCGGGGCGTGACCGCCAACCCGTCGATCTTCGAAAAGGCGATCCTCGGCAGCCCGGACTACGACGAGGAGCTCGCCCAGCTCGCGCGCCAGAACCTCGAGGCGCGCGAGATCTACCGCAAGCTCGCGGTGGAGGACGTGTCGCTCGCGGCCGACGTGCTCCGTCCCGTATGGGAGGGCACGGGCGGACTTGACGGCTACGTGTCGCTCGAGGTGGCGCCGCGGCTCGCGCACGACACCGAGGGCACGCTCGAGCAGGCGCGCCAGTACTGGGAGCTGATCGGGCGGCCCAACGCGATGATCAAGATCCCGGGCACCGAGGAGGGCATCCCGGCGATCGAGCAGGCGATCTACGAGGGCATCAACATCAACGTCACCCTCCTGTTCGCCGTGGAGATGTACGAGAAGGCCGCCGAGGCGTTCATTCGCGGGCTCGAGCGCAGGCGCGAGGACGGCCGGACGATCGACGACATGCATTCGGTCGCGAGCTTCTTCGTCTCGCGCGTGGACACCGAGGTGGACAAGCGGCTCGAGGCGATCGGCAACAGCGAGCTGCAGGGCACGGCCGCGTTGGCCAACGCGCGCGCGGCGTACATCCTCTTCAAGGAGATGTTCTACGGCGAGCGCTTCTCCGCCCTGCGCGAGGCCGGAGCGCACGTGCAGCGGCCGTTGTGGGCGTCCACCGGCACGAAGAACCCGCACTACTCGGACACGATGTACGTGGACGGGCTCGTGGCCCCGGACACGGTGAACACGATGCCGATGCCCACCCTCTTGGCCTTCGCCGAGCACGGCGAGATACGCGGCGCCACCGCCGACGCCGATCCGGCCGAGGTGGAGCGAGAGCTCACCGCCCTCGCCGACGCCGGCATCGACATGGCGGACGTCACCGCCAAGCTCCTCAAGGACGGCGTGGACCAGTTCTCGGTGGCGATGAAGAAGCTGCTCGGCGGCATCGACCAGCGGCGTCAGGCGGTGGTCACGGGGAGGCCTGACACGGTGGTGGCCACGCTTCCGCACGACCTCGAGCGGCCCGTGGCGGAGAGGGTGGAACGTGCCGCCAAGGAGGACGTGGCCCCGCGCGTGTGGCGTCGCGACGAGTCGCTCTGGGGCGGCCCGGGCGTTCCCGAGATCGGCAACCGGCTCGGCTGGCTCACCATCAGCGAGTCCCTGCTCGAGGAGGCCGACGACATCATGGCCTTCGCCCACGGCCTGGCGGCGGAGGGTTACAAGGACGCCGTGCTGCTCGGCATGGGCGGCTCGAGCCTCGCGCCGGAGGTGCTGCGCCGGAGCTTCGGCCGCGTGAAGGGCGCGCTCGCCCTCCACGTGCTCGACTCGACTGACGCGAGCGAGATCCTCGCCGTGGAGTCGAAGCTCGACTTCGAGCACACGATCTTCATCGTGTCGACGAAGTCCGGCGGCACGATCGAGACCCTGTCGCTCGCCAAGTACTTCGAGTCGCGCCTCGGCGGCGACGCCGGCGAGCAGTTCATCGCGATCACCGACCCGGGCAGCTCGCTCGTGGAGCTCGCCCAGCAGCATGGCTGGCGGCGCCTATTCCTCCCCGACCCGGACATCGGCGGCCGCTACTCCGCCCTGTCGCACTTCGGGATGGTGCCGGCGGCGCTGGCGGGCATCGACATCCGAGCGATCCTCGAGCGCGGCCAGGTGGCGGAGCAGCGCTGCCAGCCGCACGAGCAGAGCGTGGACAACTCCGGGCTGTGGCTCGGCCTGCTCGTGGGGGAGCTGGCGCTGCGCGGGCGCGACAAGCTCACGTTCGTGGTGGACGAGCCGATCTCGAGCTTCGGCCTCTGGGCCGAGCAGCTCGTGGCCGAGTCCACCGGCAAGCACGGCAAGGGCATCCTGCCCGTGGCCGATGAGCCGCTCGGCACGCCGGATTCCTACGGCGACGACCGTGTGTTCCTGCACCTGCGCAACGCCGACAACGCCGATGCCGAACGCGACGCCTCGATAGCGGCGTTGGGCGAGGCCGGGCACCCGACCGTCGTCGTCAACGTCACGGGCGCGAACGACCTCGGCGGCCTGTTCTTCTTCGCCGAGTTCGCGACGGCGGTGGCCGGATGGGTGCTCGGGATCAACCCCTTCGACCAGCCGAACGTGCAGGAGGCGAAGGACAACACCGCCAAGGTGCTCGAGGGCTACGCGAAGGACGGCCGCCTGCCCGAGGCCGAGGACGCGGACGACGCGGCGCTGAACGCGCTGCTCGACCAGCTGGAGCCTCCGCATTACCTCGCGATCATGGGCTACCTGGAGCCATCCGAGGAATTCGACTCTGCAATCTCCAATCTGCGATCTGCAATCCGCAGCCACACGCACGTCGCCACCACGTACGGCTACGGACCGAGGTTCCTCCACTCCACAGGCCAGATGCACAAGGGCGGCCCCAAGACGGGCGTGTTCCTGCAACTGATCCACGACGGCGACGCCGACGCCGAGGTGCCCGAGGCCGGCTACAGCTTCACCACGCTGAAGAACGCACAGGCCATCGGCGACCTGGAAACCTTGCGGGCGCATGGATTGCCGGTGGAACGCGTCCGGGTGGACGGGGGCGACCGAGTGGAGGCGCTCGAACGGCTCACCGAGAGGATCGAGGAGATGCTCTGATGCAGATCGGCTTCGTAGGGCTGGGCCGCATGGGCGGCAACATGGTGCACCGCATCCTGCGCGACTCCGACCACGAGGTCGTGGCGTATGACCCCGGGGCCGAGGCGGTGAAGGCGGCCGTGGGCGTGGGTGCGAACGCCGCGGAGTCGCTCGAGGACCTGGTCTCGAAGCTCGACAAGCCGCGTGCCGTGTGGCTGATGGTGCCGTCCGGTCCGATCACCCAGCAGTCGGTCGAGCAGCTGATCGAGCTCATGGACGAGGGCGACCTGATCATTGACGGCGGCAATTCCAAGTGGACCGACTCCAAGGCGCACGCCGATGCGGCCGGTGCGCGCGGCATCGAGTTCGTCGACGTGGGCACGAGCGGCGGCGTGTGGGGCCTCGAGGTGGGCTATTGCATGATGGTCGGTGGGACCGACGCGGCGGTCGAGCGGCTCTCGCCGATCCTCGACGTGCTCGCCCCGCCGGACGGCTGGTCCCACATGGGCACCCACGGGTCGGGTCACTACGTGAAGATGGTCCACAACGGCATCGAGTACGGCCTGCTTCAGGCCTACGGCGAGGGCTTCGAGATCCTCCACGCCTCGGAATACGACCTCGACCTCCACGAGATATCGCGCGTGTGGCTCCAGGGTTCCGTCATTCGCTCCTGGCTGCTCGAGCTGGCCGAGCGCGCGTTCGACCAGGACGGCACGGACCTCCAGCACATCAAGGGCTACGTGGACGACTCAGGCGAGGGGCGCTGGACCGTGTTCGATGCGATCGACAAGGACGTGCCCGCGCCGGTGCTCACGCTGTCGTTGCTTGCCCGCTTCAACTCCCGGCAGGACGAGTCCTATTCGGCGAAGGTGATCGCGGCGTTGCGGAACCAGTTCGGTGGACACGCGGTCAAGAGCGAGTAGGCAGTACGCAGTAAGCAGTAGGCAGTGACACCTAAGAACTGAGAACTAAGAACTTGGCAACCGTCCAGCAAGAAAACCCCCTCACCGAAGGCCTCGAGCGGACGCCCGTCCACCCGACGACGCTCATCATCTTCGGCGCCACCGGCGACCTTGCCCAGCGCAAGCTGCTGCCCGCCGTCTACAACCTCGCGCACGAGGGGGCTCTGCCCGAGCGCTTCAACATGATCGGCATCGCTCGCACCGAGCAGCCCGATGACGACTATCGCGCGTTCGCCCGCGAGGCAATCCAGAAGTACTCGCGCAGGCAGCCGGACGAGACCGTGCTGAGCTCGCTGCTCGAGCGGATGCGCTACGTGCCGGGGTCGTTCGACGACTCGGCTGCGTACGAGGGCCTCGAGTCGATCGCGAACGAGCTCGACGAAGAGGCCGACGTGGCCTTCAACCGCATCTTCTACCTCGCCACCGCGCCGGGCTTCTTCGAGACGATCGCCGAGGCGCTCGGCCAGCGCGGGCTCGATCGCCGGGAGGGAGCCGAGGTGCGGCTGGTGGTGGAGAAGCCGTTCGGTCACGACCTCGCCTCGGCGCAGCAGCTCAACCGGGCGCTCTTGTCGGTGTTCGAGGAGCGCCAGATCTACCGCATCGACCACTACCTCGGCAAGGAGACCGTGCAGAACATGCTGGTCCTGCGCTTCGGCAACGGGATCTTCGAGCCACTCTGGAACCGCAGCTACATCGACAACGTGCAGATCACGGCCGCCGAGGACATCGGCATCGGCACGCGAGCCGAGTACTACGACCGCTCCGGCGCGCTGCGCGACATCGTGCAGAACCACCTGCTCCAGCTGCTCACGATCCTGTCGATGGAGCCGCCCGTGTCGTTCTCCGCGGACGAGGTGCGCAACGAGAAGGTGAAGGTGCTGCACGCGATCAAGCCGCCAACGCTCGAGGAGGTGCCGGAGCGCGTGGTGCGCGCGCAGTACGCCGCCGGCGTGGCCGAGGGCAAGGACGTGCCCGGCTACCTCGAGGAGCAGGGGGTGGCGCCGGGCTCCAGCACCGAGACCTACGTGGCGCTGCGGCTCGGGATCGACAACTGGCGCTGGGCCGGCGTGCCGATCTACATGCGCGCCGGCAAGCGGCTGTCGCGCCGCGTTACCGAAATCGCGGTGACGCTCAAGCCGGTACCGCACCTGGCGTTCCACGAGTCGGGATCGCTGGGCGTGCAGCCCAATCAGCTGATCCTCAACGTGCAGCCCAACGAGGGCGTGTCGCTCTCGCTCGTGGCGAAGATCCCGGGCGCGCGGATGCGGGTGCGGCCGGTGAACATGGAGTTCGCGTACGGGACATCGTTCATGTCGCAGTCGCCCGAGGCGTACGAGCGCCTGATCCTCGACACCATGCGGGGCGACGCCACCCTGTTCGCCCGCGACGACGAGGTGGAGGCCGCCTGGGGAATCGTCGACCCGATTCTCGAGGCGTGGCAGAACGCGGACGGCGAGCTGCCCCAGTACGCCGCAGGCTCGCCTGGACCTGCCGAGGCGGACCAGATCCTGCTGGCCGGCGCGGAGTGGCGGCCGCTGTGACCGTCGAGGTCTGGGCGGCCGAGAACACCACCCCTGCGGACATCGACTCCGCGCTGCGCAAGCTGCTCGAGGAGCAGCACGTCCGCGGCGAGGGCCTGGCGCCCGCGCGCGTGGTGAACATGGTGGCCGTCGTGGACGCCGCCTGGCGCGGCGAGATCCTGAACCGGCTGGAGCGCGTCGGCCGCTACCACCCGTCGCGCACGGTCCTGTGCGCGGTGGAGGAGGGAAGGACCACGCTCGACGCCAGCGCGCGGCTCAGCGCCGACGGTACGGGCGACCCCACGCTCATCTCCGTCGTCGAGGAGCGCGTGGACATCCGCATGGGGCCGAGTCACCTGAAGCGGCTCGACGCGATCGTGGATCCGCTCATCCTGCCCGACCTCACGACGGTGGTGTGGGCGCCGCACGGCCATCACGAGGCGGTCGAGGCGATGCACGGCCTGGCGGACGTCGTGCTGCTCGACTCCTCAGACGATCCCAACCCGGGCCGCGCGATCGGCTGGGTGTGCCGGCAGCACGACCACGCTTACGTGGTGGACCTGGCCTGGCTGCGCGGCACGCCGTGGCGCGAGCGGATCGCCGCCACCTTCGACCCCGAAGCGTGGCGCCCGGCGCTCAGGCAGATCTCGAAGGTTGTGGTGCGCCATCGCCCCGACTCCGCCGTGAGTGGCGTTCTGATGCTCGGTTGGCTCGCATCGCGTCTCGGCTGGGTGCCCGGCTCGCTGGTGGAGGAGGGCGGCCGCCATCACGGCCGCGCGAAGGCGGGCAAGCTCGAGGTGTCCCTGCAGCTCGATCCCGTGCCCGACCTCGGCGCGCCCGGGCTCGGCGGCATCACGGTCGAGACCGCCGACGGCATGACCGTCTCGCTCGACCGCGCTCAGGGCGGGCTGGCCGCGCACCGCCGCACCCGCGACGGCCAGCAGTCGTCCTGGGTGGTGCTGGGCGCCTCACGCGGCGAGGCGGGCATCCTCGGCGAGGGCATCCGGCAGGCGCTCCTGCGGGACCCCACCTACGGTCCGGCCGTGCGCTGCGCGGGCAAGATGCTCTCGTGACAGAGCCGCGGATCGAGGTGCTCGACGATCCGAGCGCCGCAGTGGGCGAGTTGATGGCGGAGGCGGCCGCGGGCGGCAGACACATCGTCCTCACCGGCGGCTCGACGCCGCGCGCCGCGTACGAACACGCCGCCGGCCTGGGCGCCGACTGGTCGCGCGCCACCTTCTGGTTCGGCGACGAGCGCTGCGTGCCGCCGGATCACGAGCAGTCGAACTTCGCGATGGCGGAGAAGGCGCTGCTCGGAAGGATCGAGGCCGGCGCGGTGCACCGCATGAAGGGCGAGCTCGGCGCCGCGGCCGGCGCCGACGACTACGAGCGGCAGCTGCGCACGGTGTTCGGCGACGAGGGCGTGCCGCGGATCGACCTCATCCTGCTGGGGCTCGGCCCGGACGCGCACTGCGCCTCTCTCTTTCCTGGCGACTCCGCGCTCGGCGTGACGGACAGACTCGTCACCGGCGTGGAGGTGCCGGGCATGGCGCCGCTCGTGCCGCGCATCACGTTCACCCTGCCGCTGCTGAATGCCGGAGTCGAGGTGGTGTTCCTCGTGGCCGGCGAGGACAAGGCGGAGGCCGTGGCGCGGGCGTTCGGCGGCCTGCGACCGGGCCCAGATGCGCCGTCGAGCCTCGTGCGGCCGGAGTCGGGCAGCCTGCGGGTGCTGCTGGACAGCGACGCCGCCAAGCATCTATAGATTGCGCTTCGCGTGACTGACCAAGTCGCGATTCCAGACTCGCGCCGCAGCCCTTTTCCGCCGATCGCGGATTACGGCTTCCTGTCCGACTGCCACACCACGGCGCTGGTGGCACCGAGCGGCGCCGTGGAGTGGATGTGCCTGCCGCGGCTCGACTCGGCCAGCGTGTTCGGCGCGCTGCTCGACCGCGACGCGGGGAGCTTCCGCTTCGGCCCCACGGACATCGCGGTGCCCGCGTCGCGGCGCTACATCCCGGGCACCATCGTGCTCGAGACCACCTGGATGGCGCGGACCGGCTGGATGGTTGTGCGCGACGCGCTCGTGATCGGTCCCTGGCACCACGACCGCGTGCACGAGAGTTCGCACCGCCGCCCGCCGGACGACTACGACGCCGAGCACGTGCTGCTGAGGCTCGCCCACTGCGTGCAGGGCACCGTCGAGCTGAACATGCAGTGCGAGCCCGTGTTCGCCTACGGGCGCCTCTCCCCGGACTGGGAGTGGATCGAGGACGACTACCACCGGGCCGTCGCCCGCGCGAAAGGGGTGGACGACCTCGAGCTTCAGCTCGCCACCGACCTGCGGGTGGGGTTCGAGGGACGCCGCTGCGAGGCGCGCACGACGCTGCAGGAGGGCCAGACGGCCTACGTGGCCATGTCCTGGGCGGGCGACCACGAGCTGCCGCTCAACCACGAGGACGCGGGCGCCTGCATCGACCGGACCAAGAAATACTGGCGCCAGTGGCTGGACCGCGGCGAATTCCCGGACCACCCATGGCGCGTGTACCTGCAGCGCAGCGCGCTCACCCTGAAGGGGCTCACGTACGCGCCCACCGGGGCGATCGCGGCGGCGGCCACCACGTCGCTCCCCGAGACTCCGGGCGGGGAGCGCAACTGGGACTACCGCTACGCCTGGATCCGTGACTCCACCTTCGCCCTGTGGGGGCTCTACACGCTCGGCTTCGACTACGAGGCCAACGATTTCTTCAACTTCATGGCGGACGCCTGCGGTCGAGGCGACAGGCCGCTCCAGATCATGTACGGCGTCGGCGGCGAGGCGAAGCTCGAGGAGAAGGTGCTCGACCATCTCGACGGCTACGAGGGTGCGCGCCCGGTGCGCGTGGGCAACGCCGCCTACAAGCAGGAGCAGCACGACGTGTGGGGCGCCGCGCTCGACTCGGTGTACATCCACACCAAGTCGCGCGACTACCTGCCCGAGCAGCTCTGGCCGATGCTCTCGCGACAAGTGGAGGAGGCGCTGAAGAAGTGGCGGGAGCCCGACCGCGGCATCTGGGAGGTGCGCGGCAAGCCGCAGCACTTCACGTCGTCCAAGCTCATGTGCTGGGTGGCGGCCGACCGCGGCGCGCGGCTCGCGCGTCTGCGCGGGGAGGACATGAAGACTGCCGACCGCTGGCAGGCGGCCGCCGACGAGATCCACACCGACATCTGCGAGCACGCGCTCGACAAGCGCGGCGTGTTCGTGCAGCACTACGACACCGATGCCCTCGACGCCTCCAACCTGCTCATGCCGCTCGTGCGCTTCCTGCCGCCGGACGACCAGCGGATAGTGAACACGGTGCGAGCGATCGCGGACGAGCTCAGCGAGCACGGGCTCGTGCTCCGCTACCGCACCGAGGAGACCGACGACGGGCTGAAGGGCGAAGAGGGCACGTTCCTGATCTGCTCGTTCTGGCTCGTGTCCGCGCTCGTGGAGATCGGCGACTTCAACCGTGGCCGCGATCTCTGCGAGCGCCTGCTCGGCTACGGCAGTCAGCTGCGGTTGTACGCGGAGGAGCTCGATTACCGCTCGGGTCGCCACCTCGGCAACTTCCCGCAGGCGTTCACGCACCTCGCGCTCGTCAACGCGGTGATGCACGTGATCCGGTCGGAGAGCGCGGGCGAGGACCCGACGCGCTTTGTGCCGGTTCGCCTCACGGCCTGAATGATTTGCCGTGCGACCGCTGGGGTACCCTCAGTCGACCGTCCATGAAGATCAAGACCCTCGACCACGTGGCCCTCTGGGTCGCTGACCGCGACCGGCTGTCGGACTTCCTCACCCGGCACGTCGGCATGCACGTGATCGACCGCACCGAGGCCTTCACACTCGTCGGCTCGGATGCGCGGCGCGGGAAGCTGACCCTGTTCGCCGCCGACAGCGAGCGCGAGCCCGGCCCGCTGGCTCATGTGGCGCTGCGCGTGCGCGACCTCGATGCTGCCCTGTCCACGCTGCCGGGCGGGACGGAGATCGAGTTGCGCGAGGACGGCGCCACGCTGTTCGACACCTTCGAGGGACTGAGGATCGCCCTTGTGGAGGGGCGGGGCGTTGACTACGACATCCACCACGTGACCCTGCGTGTGCCCGATCCCGATGAGAGCTTCAAGGAGCTGCTCGGCTACGGCTTCCGGGGCGAGGACGGCAAGCTCGTGGTGGGCGACTCCTACATCGAGCTCGTGGAGGGTGGGGATGGCGG